>Ga0302320_10003331_pt1 | contig 37517 bp, 25 predicted proteins | sample Bog_T0_3_FD_202130 | JGI IMG/M metagenome (GOLD analysis project Ga0302320, IMG submission 202130) | Peat permafrost microbial communities from Stordalen Mire near Abisko, Sweden - Bog_T0_3 | ecosystem: Environmental > Terrestrial > Soil > Wetlands > Peat | place: Sweden: Abisko, Stordalen Mire... | reverse complement strand
AAAACACCGTCCAGGCCCTCGCCCAAACCCCCGACGGCTTCCTCTGGATCGCCACCGAAGTCGGCCTCGTCCGCTTTGATGGCGTCAGCTTCACCGTCTTCGACAAAACCACCACCCCCGCCCTCCCCGGCAACGATATCCGCTGCCTCCTGGCCGCCCGCGACGGGGCATTATGGGTTGGCACCAGCGACGGCCTTGCCCGCCTCAAAGAGGGAGCAATCACCGCCTACACCACCAAAGACGGCCTGCCCGCAAACGGCATAACCTCTCTGAACCAAGGTCTGAACGGAGGGCTCGTTGTCTCGACAGATAACGGAGAAATAGGAATAATCGGAACTCGCGTAGTCCCATTGGTTCTCGATGAGTTGCAAGGTCCGGTCGTGGGGTATGATTTGGCGCTCTCAAACGGAGCCCATGCCTTCTTTGACAAGACCACAGTCGAACTGACGCAAAATGGCCGAATCCAGCGATTCACCGTCGGGAAGGAGCTTTCAGGGACACGCGTTCAGACCGTTTTTGCCGACCGCGAAGCCGGCGCCTGGATCGGCACCAACGCCGGCCTGGCCCGTTGGACTAACGGCAAACTCGAAAAACTCCCCGTCACCGACCCCCTCGCCACCGCCTCCATCCTCACCCTTCTTGAAGACCAAGAGGGCAATCTCTGGGTCGGCACAGAAACCAGCGGCCTCCACATCCTCCGCGACCAGCGATTCCGCACCCTCGGCGCTCGCGACGGTCTCTCCTCCGACTCGACTACCACCGTAGTCGAAGACGCCACGGGCACCCTCTGGGTAGGCACCGCCAACGCCGGCCTCAACGCCTTCCAACCCAACGCCCAAAACTCCGCCTCAGTCCCCGCGGTCAAGACTTACACCGTTCGCAACGGCCTGCTCAGCGATGTCATCCTCTCCCTTGCCGCAGCCCCCAACGGCGACCTCTGGGTCGGCACTCCCGACGGCCTCAACCGCATCCATCACGGCCAAGTCGACGCCCTAACTTCCGCCGACGGTCTTCCCGACGACTTCATCCGCTCCCTCTACGCCGACCCCGACAACACCCTCTGGATCGGTACCCGCCGCGGACTCACCCACCTCACCGGCGCCGTCTCCGCCCCGCGCCTCCAGACCTTCACCCAGTCCAGCGGACTCGGCAGCGACCTGGTCGGCGCCATGGCCCGCGACTCCGCGGGCGACCTCTGGGTCGCCACTCTCGCCGGCCTCTCTCGCATCCAGAACGGCATAATCACCAACTTCACCATCACCAAGGGCCTCTCCAGCAACATCATCACGGCTCTGCTGCCTCGCCCTAATGGTGCGCTCCTCATCGGCACCCAGGACCACGCCTGGAACCTCTTCGACGGCCAAAAATTCACCCCCGCCCTCGACCCATCCGAATCCTCCATCCACGCCATCCTCAACGACGCCCAAAATCACCTATGGTTCGCCACCGCCACCGGCATCGCCCGCTGCACTCTCAACCCCGCCAACAACTGCGCCAGCCAGATCGACTTCGGCCCCGCCGACGGACTCCACAGCCGCGAAACCGCCACCAACAGCCACCCCTCCGCCTGGCGCTCTCGCGATGGCCACCTCTGGTTTGCTACCCCCAAGGGCCTTGTCGAAGTTGACCCCGCCCATTTCCCCGTCAACACCATCCCCCCGCCCGTCGCCCTTGAGCGCTTCACCGTCGACGACGCCCCCCTCACCCCCGCCGCGCCTCTCCGCATCCCCGCCGGCCACGTCCACTTCGAGTTCGACTACGCCGCCCTCAGCTTCATCGCCCCGCAAAAAATCCGCTACCGCTACATGCTCGAGGGCTTTGACCGGGCGTGGACCGACGCCGGCTCTCGCCGCACCGCCTACTACACCAACATTCCCCCCGGCCGTTACACCTTCCGCGTCCAGGCCGCCAACAATGACGGCCTCTGGAACACCGCCGGCGCCGCTCTCGCCTTCGAACTCCGCCCCCACTTCTACCAGACCGTCTGGTTCTACATCCTTCTCGCCCTCGCCGCCATCGCCCTCATCGTTCTTCTTCTCCGCCGCCGCCTCCTCGTCGCTCAGCGCGAGTTCAGCGCCGTCCTCGGCGAGCGCAACCGCATCGCCCGCGAAATCCACGACACCCTCGCCCAGGGCTACGTCGGCATCTCCGTCCAGCTTGAAGTGCTCTCCGAGCTTCTCCGCGCGCACAAGGTCGATGCCGCCCAAAAGCACCTCGACACCACCCGTGGCTACGTCCGCGAAGGCCTGGCCGACGCCCGCCAGTCCATCTGGGCCCTCCGCTCCCAGGACTCTGGCGAAACCACCCTCCCCGTTCGCCTCCGCCGCCTCGTCGAGGCCGAGCGCACCTCAACCCTCGACTGCCAATTCAGCATCTTCGGCGCATACCGCCCGCTTCCTCCCGGCACTGAGCGCGAAATCCTCCGCGTCGCCCAGGAAGCCATCCACAATGTCCGCAAGCACGCCGCCGCCTCCCATCTCCGCGTCCAGCTTGAATACGGTCCAACCCGCATCGCCCTTGAAGTTCGTGACGACGGCCAAGGCCTGCCTCCGCAACCAGCCTCCGAACCCGGCCACTACGGCCTCACCGGCATGCGCGAGCGCGCTGCCGCCATCGGCGGTACCCTCGAAGTGAACAGCGAGCCCGGCTCCGGAACGGTCGTCCGCCTGCAAGCCCCAGCGCCCCGCGAGCCGCGAGAAGCATCAGGAGATCCATCGTGACCGAAGCACTCCCCAAAGACCCCATCCGCGTCCTCATCGTGGAGGACCACCACGTCGTCCGCGCCGGTCTCGTCGCCCTCCTCAACGTCGTCGATGGCCTTGAGGTTGTCGGCGAAGCCGCGGACGGCGTTGAGGCCATCGCCCAGTTCCGCAAACACCAGCCCGCCATCACTCTCGTCGATCTCCGCCTCCCGCGCCTCAGCGGCGTAGAAGTCATTGAGCGCATCCGTATGGAAACTCCCGGCGCGCGCTTCATCGTCCTCACCACCTACGACGGCGACGAAGACATCTTCCGCGCCCTCCAGGCCGGCGCCCGCGCCTATCTGCTGAAGGGCATGACTTCTGAAGAATTGATTGCCACCATCCGCGCCGTCCACGCCGGTCGCCAGCACATTCCCCCCGCCATCGCCCAGCGCCTCGCCGAGCGCATGGGCACTGAAGAGCTCACCCCCCGCGAGTTCGACGTCCTCGAGCAGATCGTCCACGGCAAAAGCAACAAAGAGATCGCCACCGAGCTTGAAATCTCCGAGGCCACCGTCAAAACCCACATCAACAGCCTCCTCGGCAAGCTCGGCGTCACTGACCGCACCCAGGCCGCCACCGCCGCCATCCAGCGCGGCATCGTCCCCCTCGAATCCCTGAGAAAGCCAAAGCCATGAACCAAGCCCAAGCCCACAAATCTGTCATCCTGAGCGACCAACGGGAGTCGAAGGACCTGCATTTCGTCTTCGCGAACCCACCAACCCCGGGTGCCCCATCCATTCGCCGTCTTCTTGGCGAATGGGTGGGAAACCACAGTCCCAAACTCCCCACACTCGTCGTCCCCGCCCTCCTGATCGCACTCCTGCCGGGTGCCCCACCCATTCGCCGTCTTCTCGGCGAATGGGTGGGAAACCACAGCCCCAAACTCCCCACACTCTTCGTCCCCGCCCTCCTGATCGCACTCCTGCTCACCCCAACAGCACACGCCCAAAAATCCCCCTGGCGTCAGGCCACCGATGCCGAACTCGCCTCGCTCCTCCCCGCCCGCGCCCCCGTCGAGCGCGAACACATTGAAACCGAAATGCGCACCGCCTCCGGCATTGTCAACGCCCGTGGCCGCTTCATCGCCGGCGTTGTCCTGCTCACCGCCGGCTACTCCGCCGACGGAAAGTACTCCCACTACCTCATCGTCCAGGCCCCCATCCGCATCGGCGGCATCGCTCTCAAACCCGGCGACTACGTCTTCGGCTGGACCCGCACCAACGCCGGCGACGCCCTCAGCGTCCACTTCCACGAAGCCGCCACCGGCGCCCTCCTCGGCACCACTGAAGCTCACCGCATCGCCGGCCCCGGCCGCATCGAGAGCCTCCACATCTGGCCGCCTGGCGACAAAGCCCTCATCCAGATCGGCCGCTTCGCCATTCCCTACGAGCTCGGCGAAGAATAACTCCACCTTTCGGCGGATACCTGCCCTCACCCCGCCCCGTATACTGGCTGCAATGTTTGAGGCACTGCGCACCACCACTGTCCTGGGACTGCTGGCGGCCGGATTCCCCGCACTTCTCTCCGCTCAAGCCACAGCCCCCGGTGCTCTTCCCCCAGGGCCGCAGACCCAGCAACCCTCTGCGCCCGCGCAACCCGCCGCACGCCCGGTTCCCATCACCGCCAGCGGCTTCGTGAAATCCGGCCCCATTGTCTTCCAGGACGTCTCAGAAAAAGCCGGCCTCACCCACTGGACCCACAAGATGGGGACGCCCGAAAAGAGCCTCATCGTCGAGACCAAGGGCTCCGGCGTCGGCCTCATCGACTACGACAACGACGGCTGGCTCGACATCTACGTCGTCAACGGCTCCACCGTCGACGCTCTCACCGGCAAAACCACCCCGCCCCACGCCGCCCTCTTCCATAACAACCACGACGGAACCTTCACGGATGTAGCCGCCAAAGCCGGCGTCACCAACGACCGCTGGGGCACCGGCGTCGCCATCGCCGACTACGACAACGACGGCTGGCCCGATATCTTCGTCTCCAACGTGGGAAAGAACCGCCTCTACCACAACAATCACGACGGCACATTTACTGACGTTGCCGAAAAAGCCGGCGTCCAGCTCGGCAACTGGTCCTCCAGCGCCACCTGGGGCGACTACGACGGCGACGGCCATCTCGATCTCTTCGTCGCCGGCTATCTCCACTGGGACTGGAACAACCTGCCCACCAACGACGGCGCAACCAACGCCTACTGCACCTTTCGCGGCGAAAAAGTGGCCTGCGGTCCCCGCGGCCTCAAAGGCGAGCCCGACCACCTCTTCCACAACAATGGCGACGGCACATTCACCGACGTCAGCGAGAAGGCCGGCGTGGCTGACAAGCCCGGCTACTATGGCCTCGGCGCGGTCTTCGCCGACGTCAACAACGACGGCCGCCCCGACCTCCTCGTCGGCAACGACTCCACACCCAACTATCTCTACCTCAACAAAGGCGACGGCACCTTTGAAGACGTCAGCTACTCCTCCGGCTTTGCCCTGAACTCCGCCGGCCGCGAAACCGCCTCCATGGGCCTCGCGGTAGGCGATTACCAGAACACCGGCATGTTAGCCGTCTTCAACACCACATTTTCCGATGATTACAAGCCCTTCTACCAGAACGAGGGCGACGGCAACTTCACGGATATCAGCGATCAGCTCGGCATCGCCGAGGTCTCCGTGCCGTTCTTAAGCTGGGGCGATGCCTTCATTGACTACGACAACGACGGCTGGCGCGATCTCCTCATGTCCGACGGCCACGTCTACCCTGAAGCCGACAAATACAACTGGGGAACAAGCTGGGCAGAGCGCCCCATGCTCTTCCGCAACATCGAAGGCAAAAAATTCGAGCCTGTCCCCGCCGTCGAAGGCACCGGCCTCGCCGACGTCATCGCCGGCCGCGGCATGGCCGTCGGCGACCTCTTCAACGACGGCAAAATCGACGCCGTTATCAACGTCATCGACGGCCATCCCGTCCTGCTCCGCAACGTCAACCCCGACCACAATCACTGGCTCGAGCTAAAACTCGTAGGCGGCCCCAAAAGCCCCCGCGACGCCGTCGGAGCCGCCGTCTATGTCACCGCCAACGGCATGAAGCAGCGCGCCGACGTCCTTAGCGGCGGCAGCTATCTCTCCTCAAGCGATCCACGCCCCCACTTCGGTCTCGGCCCGGCCACCAAAATCGACGACACAGAAATCCACTGGCCCAGCGGCAAAGTGGAACACTTCACCGTTCCCGGCTTAGATAAGATCATCACCCTGACCGAAGGCACAGGGAAATAGACCAGAAGCCTGAGGCTTCTTGCGGAGGGTACAGGGGCGATGCACCCACATTGTGGATCGAGGCCCCTGACTGGAGTCAATCAAAGAACGGCCCTCAGGCCCGGGCCTTATTCCCCCTCATCGCCGGCGCACAATTGGGTCGGCGCCCCACCGCACCTATCCCAGCACCAGCAAATTCCCCCCAAACTCCCGCCCCGCCAAATATCGAAGCCCCTGGTCAAACGTCACCAGCACGCCCTTTTCCTTCACCGCCAACCCCAGCAGGTACGCATCCGTAACCTGTTGATGCCCCAGCACTCGTGCAGCAAACGGAGCGGTGAGAATGGCCCACTTCTCTGCGATAGGCCAGTAGCGATAGCCGGGGCGCTTGGCAAGCTCAGACAGAATCGCCGTGGCCTGTGCCACCGTCCGCGTAGCCCCGCCAAACGCGGGATTCGTCGTAACCCTGACAAAGCCCGTCTCGGTGAGCGGGCACACGCCCCAGTCAGCCTTGCCCGTGGAATCGAACCACTCTTGCATGGACCGATATTGGATGCTGTCCGGGTCCACCAGGGATATCAGCGCATTCAGGTCCAGCAGAAACCGGGCTTTATTCGAGTTCACACTCGGCCTCTTTAACCATCTGTGCCGTTAACACTTTACCCGTCGGCGGAAAACAGGGCAACCCGTTCGCCGACCGCCGGATATCCGGCGCGGCCGGCGTCGCTGCCTCCGCCTTTCGAATGAGTTCGCTGATCGCCGCCCCCAGCGTGATCCCCTTGGCACTGGCATAAATTGATGCGAGTTGATGAACGTCGTCATCAAGGTTTACATTGGTTCTCATGAAGGTATTTTACACCAAATACGAAAAACGAACCAATCGGCAAAATGGTTAACACCCCTCAGCCGGTTGCCCTTGCCCGTCGCAATGCCAACGCAACCACGATGGCCATCGCCGCCAGCACGCACAGCAGCCCAAACAGAAAAGCGCTCGCGTAGCCGAAGGCGCCGATCACCGCTCCCGCCAGTGGCCCCACCAGGAAAAACGAAACGTCGGCAAACGCCGTATACACGCCCAGTGCCGTTCCGCGATTGTGCGCCGGAACGCGCTTCACCGCCTCCACACCCAGCGCCGGAAAAACCAGCGAGAAACCAAACCCCGTCAGCGCAGCTGCCGTCAATGCCATCCACGGCGAGTGCGCCCGCCACAGCAGCAGCAGTCCCAGCGACTCGACGGACATGCAGACCAGCGACACCGGAAACCCGCCAAAACGGTTAATCACCTGAATAAACAGCAGCCTTGCCGCAATAAAGGCCACACCAAACGCAGTCAGGCACAAGGCCGCTCCGCCCCAGTGGCGGCTGGCGTAGAACAACGTCACAAAGGTGGCCAGCACGCTATAGCCCACGCCGCTCAGCGCCAGCCCCATCCCATGCGGAGCCACGCGGAACATCACGTTGCGGAAAGGCAGATGTTCGCCCGGCGTCACGGCAACCGGCGGCTTGCGGCTGGCCACGGCCAGGCTCGCCGCACCCAGCAGCATGGTCACCAGCCCAATCGAGGCCAGTCCCCACTGCTGATCCAGAACCACGCCCAGCGGCGCACCCAGCGCCACACCGCCATAGGTGCTGATGCCGTTAAACGAGATGACCTTCGCCGTGTGCTCCTGGCCGGCGCTGGTGATGGCCCAGAGTGTTGACCCGGTCGAGGCCAGGCTCTCGCCCACGCCCAGCGCCAGGCGGCTCGCAATCAGTGCGGCAAAGCTGGCCCAGGGAATCGCATGCAGAGCCGCGCCCGCCATCAGCAGCGCGCCGCTCGCCGTGCAAGCCGCCATCCCCCACAGCACCGCAATCTTCGCCCCGGCATGGTCTGAGATCCGCCCCGCCCACGGCCGGCTCGCGAAGGTCGCAATGTACTGGATGCTGATCACCAGCCCGGCCAGCGCCGCGCTGTAGCCCATGCGCAGATGAACAAACGTCGGCAGCACAGCCAGCGGCAGCCCGATCGACACGTAGCAGACAAAAGTGAACGAAACAAAGCTCACAATGTGCCGCGTCCCGCCCCGGTAAGGCGAAGTTGAAACGCTGCCAGTGGTTGATCTTTGCATGCTTGAGGGCAGGAACCTGCGAGGAATCGCTGTCACTCCCCAGTATAGCGGCGTTCATGCTGCCGGCCCGCTCCAGCGCTCCCCTTGGAAATGCACGGCCGAAGCAAACGGTAAACTGAATGCGTGGCCCCAACCTTCCATATTGAGCACTTCGGCTGCCGCGCCGCCCGTGCCGATGGCGAAGCGGTCAGCGACCGCCTGCGCGCCGCGGGGCATTGCCCGCAGCAGGCCTCTGAAGCCAACTTGGTGATAGTCAACACGTGCAGCGTCACCGCCGAGGCCGATCGCGCCGCGCGCGCCTTCATTCGCCGCGCCCACCGCCTCAACCCCGCCGCAAAAATCGTGGTCACCGGCTGCTATGCCCAACGCGCCCCGGATGAGCTGGCGGCGCTTGCCGGCGTAGCCGCAGTCATCGGAAACAGCCACAAAGCCCTCGCCCCGCAAATCGCCCAGGAACTGATGGAGCCCGCCACGCCCCAGGCAGGCGCCGAGTTAGTCCAAATCCAGAGCGCAACAATGCCAGAGCGAGCGACCAGCGAGCAGTTGGCCCCACCGCAAGCAGGCAGCGGTCTGCACGAAACCCCTGCAGCGCAAGCCGCGTCTGCCCCACCGCAAGCAGGCAACGGTCTGCACGGAATCCTTGCGGCGCAAGCCGCGTCTGCCTCACCGCAGGTGGCGGTTCAGAGCGCAACAATGCCAGAGCGAGCGACCAGCGAGCAGTTGGCCCCACCGCAGGTGGAGTTGGCCCCACCGCAGGTGGAGTTGGCCCCACCGCAGGTGGAGTTGGCCCCACCGCAGGTGGAGTTGGCCCCACCGCAGGTGGAGTTGGCCCCACCGCAGGTGGAGTTGGCCCCACCGCAGGTGGTGGTTTGGGCAGATGAGCGGTTTGCCCACTCGTTTCTTGAAGAAGCGCAACTGGTGCCCGGAGCCCAAACCCGCCCCAACCTCAAGATTCAGGAGGGCTGCGGCAATCGCTGTTCGTTCTGTGTGATCCCGTTTACCCGCGGACCCTCAAAGAGTCTGCCCCACGAAGTCGTCCTGCGCCAGGTGCAGGGTTTCGTCGCCACCGGAGGCAATGAACTTGTGCTTTCGGGAATCAATCTCGGCCGCTGGGGCCGCGATCTCCCGCCTGCCGCAGCCGGCGCGGAAACTACAGCCCCGCACACGCTGCCCGCTCTGCTGCGCCTCGTCTTCCACGAAACAGCCCTGCCCCGCCTTCGCCTCAGCTCCATCGAGCCTATGGACTGGGACGACGAACTCATCGCTCTCATGGCGCAGTTCGGCGGCAGCCGCCTCGCCCGTCACGCCCACCTTCCTCTCCAGTCCGGCTCTGACGCCGTCCTGCGCCGCATGCACCGCCGCTACCGCCCCTGGCACTACCAGCAGAAAGTCGCAGCCCTCCTGCGCGCCGCCGGCCCTGAACTGACCCTGGGTGCGGACGTGATGATCGGGTTTCCCGGCGAGACCGATGCCGAGTTTGAAGAGACTGTCGCCTTCATCCGCTCGCTGCCCTTCGGTTATCTGCATCTCTTCCCTTTTTCTGCGCGGCCTGGCACGCGCGCCTGGGCGCTTCACGCCGAGCGTCCTGTTCCCGCGCTTGTTGTGGATGAGCGAATGGCCCGCCTGCGTGCCCTGGCTGCAGAAAAGATCAGAACCCACCGAAGCTCCACGATCGGCAGGGAACTGGAAGCCATCACGCTCCACACCGCCCCCGACCTTGACCGCCTCGGCCGCACATCCGCCATGACCGAAAACTTCCTCGCCGTCGAAATCGAAGGCCGGTTGCAAGCCAATCGGCTTGTACGCCTGCGCATGACCCATCTAAATGCTGAGGGCATTCTGCGGGCAACCGTTGCATCCAGCAGGAAAGCTCCAGACGGTCCACACGTTTCATCCCCGGGACGCATCGCTGGGTCAATCTAGCTTCATAAGTTCCAACCAGACTCTTCGAGTATCGATTTTGCCCTGCGTGTTGGCGGAGTTGCCGCTGGTACCGCAACCACGTGATTTTGTAACCCTTCCCATGAATTTGGGTGCCCCCGGTCCCGCTTTTGGGACCGGGGAAACCACAAATCTACGCGGTCAGTCTGCTGGCTTACGTTCGACAGGTCCGGTCTCATCAAAACAGGAGGCCCTGCGGCTCCTGGCGCCCGCAAAGAGCTCGTATTGACTTCATCCCTTTGCTGAGCAAGAATGTGGACGCTGGCGATCAAGGTTCGCCGGGTGAGTTGACGCGCTTGCCGCTGATGGGGGCTTGCAGGTAATTCGTCGACCCTGGGTCATCGATCATTCGTGTCCGCTTGAGCTTGCGCATGGCAATCGCTCCCGGCTCCTTCCGCCACGGGGGGCTTCGATGATTTTTTTCAATGTTCTCTTTGTACCTTCTCTGCACCTTTCTCACATAAAATCCAGCCTCCTTCTGGTTGCACTGGCCGGGTTGATGCCCCCTGCGGTGACACAGGCACAGGGGTCATTCAACGGTGCGCAAACCACGATCGGCAGCGGCCTGCTGAAGAACATGGGCGTTGCGGTGGACGGCGTGGGCAACGTGTTCATTGCCGACAAGGGCAACAACCGCGTGGTGGTGGTGCCGGCCAATGGCGCGGCACAAACCACGGTGGGCAGTGGATTGACTCAGCCGGCGGGCGTGGCCGTGGATGCGGCCGGCGACGTGTTGATCGCGGATACGGGCAACAACCGGGTGGTCAAGGTTTCGGCGGGCGGCGGCGCTCAGACCACTGTGGGCAGTGGCTTCAGCCAGCCCGGAGGCGTGGCCGTGGACGCGGCAGGCAATGTTTTCATCGCGGATACAGGCAACAGCCGCGTTGTGAAAGTCCCGGCAGGCAATGGAGCGCAATCGACCGTGGGCAGCGGCCTGAACCACCCTCACGGAGTGGCTGTGGACGCGGCGGGCGACGTCTACATTGCCGACACCGGGCACAATCGCATTGTGGAGGTTCCGGCCGGCAATGGATCTCAAACGGTTGTGGGCTCCGGCTTCAATCAGCCGGAAGGCGTGGCCGTGGATGCCGAGGGCCATGTGTTGGTTGCGGATACCGGCGGCAGTGCTCTAAAGGTGGTGGCCGGCTCGGGCGAGGTTACGCTGGGCAGCGGATTGAGTCAGCCTGCGGGAGTGGCCATCGATGGTTGGGGCGACGTGTTTATTGGCGACACGGGCAACAGCCGTGTGGCCGAATTGATGACCGACACCATAAACTTCGGCGCCCAGGCTGTAAGCACAGGCAGCAACACCCTGTCTTTGAGCTTCACTGTCGATGCAGGTACCACAATCGGGAGCTATGCACTTGTTTCCAGCGGATCGCCGAGCACCGAGTTTACCGATGCAGGAAGCACCTGCGCCGCGAAGACCTATACGGCTACGACGAATTGTCTACTCAACGTGAAGTTCAAGCCGGCAGCTCCGGGGCTGAGGCGCGGCGGGCTGGTTCTCTACACAAACACGGGAAGCCAGGCGGGATCCTGGCGCTTCTATGGGTTGGGGCTTGGGCCACAGGCGGTGTTCGATTCCGCCAAGATGGCAATCGCCGCCAGCTATCCCAATCTGGCGAACGCCACACGCATCCAGACCGATGGCGCCGGAGACCTGTTCGTGGCCAGTTGGGGAGATAGCCACGGAGACGCAAACACCGGTTCCATCATCGAGTATCCCAGGACGTCATCGGGCTTTGCCGCTCCCATCACCGTGGTGAGCGGAGTCAGCCACCTGAACGAGTTATTCCTCGACGGCTCGGGAAACCTGTTCTTCCTTAGCCGGTCGGTCTCGGGAGATCCTCCGCACACCGGATCCCTGATGGCGTGCAGAAAGACGGCGACAGGCTGGTCGTCCCCGCAGACCTTTTTGACCGGACTGAACTACCCCCTGGGGCTGGTCGTGGATGAACACGAGGACGTGTTCATCGCCCTCAACGGCGATAACACCATCATCGAGATTCCCAGAACCAGCTCAGGGTTTGGCTCGGCGATCACTCTCGCGTCGGGATTGAACAACCCCAACGCGCTGGCGTTTGATGCGCAAGGCAACCTCTTTGCGACGCTGTATGGCAACCAGAATCTGGACCCCAACACCGGTGGGGTGATTGCCTTGCCCAAAAATGAATTCGGCTTCGGCGCGCCGGTAACCGTGGCCAGGGAACTGAGCTTCCCGGCCGGCTTGGCTGTGGACGCAAACGACAACGTCCTGGTGGCCAGCGGAAGCGACCCCAGCGGCGATCCTGCTACGGGGGCGATCCTCGAGGTACCGTTTACCGGCACAGGCTTTGGCAAACCGTTCGCGCTGGCGAGCAGTGTCTCGTTCACCGAGGGTGTGACGCTGGATAACGCGGGAAACATTTTCTTCCCCGATTCAGGACTCAAGCAGCTGTTCGAGCTGCCGCGGGCAGCCGGGCCCACGCTCAGCTTTGCCAGAACTGCATTTGGAGCCACGAGCAAGGACAGCCCGCAGACGATGACGGTGCGGAACATCGGCAACAAGCTGCTGGCCTTCACGGCATTGAGCTATCCAGCGGATTTTCCTGAAGTCTCTCCGCCCGCTTCCAGCGACTGCACGGCCAAAGCCTCTCTGGCCGCGAACGGCGGCTGCACGCTGACCGTCAAATTTGAACCGGTCACCCTGCTTGCGGCAGGAAACACTTCGAAATCTCTCACCGAGAGTGTGAAGTTTACGACGAACACCCTGAACCTGCCTGGAACGCAGACGTCTGCGACCTTAATAGGCGTGGAGACGCAAGCAACTGTCAAGCTTGCGCTGGTGTCGTCAAACACCACGCCGGGGTTGGGCACGGCGATTACCTTCACGGCCACGGCGACCAGCAGTGGGGCTCCTCCCACCGGCACGGTGACCTTCTATGACGGAACTGCTTCGCTCGGAGCCACGTCCTTCAATGGCGCGGGCGTGGCGACTCTCAAGACCGGTACATTGAAGGCGGGCCAGCATAGCATCAAGGCGGTTTACGCGGGAAATCCTGAGTTCAGCGCCTGCACCTCGAACGTGGTCAGCGTAACGGTGGCCAAGGCAACGCCCTCGCTGGCCCTCGTTTCGTCGCTCAACCCTGCCGCAAAGGGCAAATCAATTACCTTCACGGCCACCCTGGGCGCCACCGTCAGCGGCTTTGCGCCGGCCGGAACAGTACAGTTCTATGACGGCTCAACCGCGATCGGCGGAGCAACCGGCCTGAATGCGGGCAAGGCCACCTATCCGGCCAGTTCGCTCTCTTCGGGCACTCACAACATCACAGCAAAGTTTGCGGGGGACGGAAATTATTTGACCGCAACCTCAAACACCGTGAAGCAGGTTGTTAACTAGGGTAATAAATACCTTGACTAACCCAGAGAACTAGCGTACTGTTGGGTTAGTGAAGGTTCCCATGTACATCCCAAAGACATTGACGGAAGCGGTTCGTTACTACGAGGATGAGCAAGTCTGCATTGATGCAGTGGCGTCTCTCCGCTGGCCGAACGGCAAGCCGGTTTGCCCTAAGTGCGGAGTTGAAGAGGGCGAGCGGAAGCACTATTGGTTGGCCACCCAGAAGCGCTGGAAATGCTATTCCTGCCGTAAGCAGTTCAGCGTCAAGGTAGACAGCCTGTTTGAAGATTCCCCGCTCGGCTTAGACAAATGGCTGATAGCCCTTTGGATGCTCTGCAACTGCAAGAACGGCGTTTCCAGCCATGAGATCGCGCGGGAACTAGGCATCGCTCAGAAGTCGGCTTGGCATCTGTTGCACCGGCTGCGCTCAGCGCTGCAATCGCCCGATGAATGTGGGTTGGGTGGCGGTGGCCAGATCGTAGAGATGGACGAGACTTTCATCGGTGGCAAGGTCAAGAACATGCACAAGTCCAGGAAGCCCAAGGGAACCGGGCACAGCGGCGTGCCGGTTGGTGCGATGGCAAAGACCATCGTAGTTGGGATGCTGGAGCGTGCTGGACGTATTCGGGCGGAAGTTGTTGCAGAGCGTACTTCGCAGGTTCTCCACTGCCTTGTAGAGAAGCACATCGCTGCGGGGTCCACCCTTATGACGGACGAATGGGGCGGGTACAAGGGCACCAATCTGGCGCACGAAATCATCAACCACGCGAACGAGTATGTTCGAGGCCAGGTACACACACAAGGCATTGAGAACTTTTGGGCTTTGCTCAAGAGGGGATTGCACGGCACATACATCAGCGTGGAACCGTTCCACTTGTTCCGCTACATTGACGAACAGGCTTTCAGGTATGAGCATCGCGCAACGAAAGACAAGCCCTATACGAATGCAGACCGGTTCGGTATCGCTCTGACGCAGGTCGGCGGAAAGAGACTCACGTGGAAAGACCTGACCGGGAAGGAGGAGGGATCATTCTAGGAATTCGACTGGGGCTTTGAGGGGACGTACTTGTATCGAGTATGCCGTGAAACGGGCGCTTCTGGGATGGTCTTTATACGTTTCTGCATTTCAGCGCGAGGTATGGAGACGAGCTTTGACAAAGCCTCTGAAAAAACCGTAGAGGGCGTTTTCAATTCATTTTGCGCTTGTTTTGACATTCAGATTCCTCAGAGTTTCCGCAGAGACCGAAAACCCTATTTGTGGAATTTCAATTCTCTCCCCACCCTTGATTCGGTGCATGAAGAGCTGAACATTTACGCCGATAATCCGATCCGTAAGGGTATCAACCCGAAGCAAATCCCCATTCTCATTTTCCACGGACGCGACTCTTCCTGTTGGGGGAACAAGAGAGACAGTGAGCATATCAACTTCTTTCCGGTAGGTGATTCTCATTGGTCCCTCCTTCCTTTCAGCTTGAACCCGTCTTCTTTGGATGAGATGCGGCTTTCCTGTATATCGGCGCTCCCACCTGGGAACTATACGCCGGATCATCGGGGTACGCTGTTGCAAGCATTCCATCTGTTCTCCCCATCTTAATCAGCGTGGCATCGGTATAGTAGACGATTGCCCTGATTGTTTCGTTTGTCGTTACGGTTTCAAACGCAAAAGCTAAGCCAGTTTTCGTGCTGGGACGGATGACATCAGGGTCTTGTATTGCCCTGGCTACATCAGCTTCTCGCCCAGTCATCTCCGGGTGTCCCTCAATGGGGTCAATAATGTGACCAGTCCATTGAGAGGACGTGCAGTGGACTGGGTTTCCCCAGAGGTCCGCCACGGAGATTACTTCTTTAGCTTTGCCTGTTCTTCTGGGAACCATTTAATCTCGCCAAATTGCTTCTCGTATGAATTGAGCGTTACCGTGATGGCGTGCTGGAGCGCCTTGAACTGCGTGGGGGCCATCGCAACATTAGCGCGCAAATCCAATGTCGGTACCGCAGCGGGACCACCCAGAACAATTTCCGTGAAAATCAATCGGAAATCAGCGGGTCCAAACACTACGGCGGCATTGTTTGAGTAAACAGGTCGCAGATTATCGGGATTTGAAACAGGAATCTGCCCGATATTCACAGTTTGCGTTGGAACACGTTGAGAACGCACGGTTTTCGCCATGATTCGCCATCCTAAACCAATTCTATTCCTCCTGCATAGAATTATTTGCAATCCAAACGGAGATTGTGTCCCAAATTCCCCAAGGCGACCGAAATGCAGAACTGGGTTAGCCAACGTATTTATTGCCTTAACTAGTAAATAGGAGGGGCGGTCCACCGGCTTCGAGAATCGAAAGGGGCGCATCTACGCCCCTTTCGATTCTGTCATGTGGCTCATGAATGCGGTAAGACAAGTAGACTGGCCTCGAGCAGTTTTTCAGTCAGCCGGTCAAGGGCCTGGGGGAACTTGTAGGAGATGGTGCGAACACTCATCCCCAACAGGTTAGCCGCCTCGGCCTGGGTGTACTCCTGAATCACGATCCGGCTCAGCATCTCGCGGTCGAGCGAACCAAGCTGGCCGATGCACTTCTCTATGTCGAGCACGAAGATGACCGCATCTTCGAAGGTGCGCACGGGACGGCTGGAAACCCAGCCCCGGGCAACGGGATCGCCCAGTATGGACGGCGCCCGGCCGACCTGCATCGAAGCATACAGATAGCGGCGCAACATGCTCTCGGTATGCTTGCGATAAAAGGCCAGGCTGGTGACCGGCCCTGCATCCGGCGCCTTTGCGGCCGGTTTCGCGACGGGAACGGCCGCCGGTTTTTCTCTCCAGATTCTCCGTTCTCCACGCCACGCTGTTTGTGGATTCGTTGCTCCCCATACCACTGGCAACTGAAGGGCTGCACTCATCGCGCACCCCCTGCTGCCGCAACCGCCGACCAAGCCTTGAGCAACGGCATGCGGGCTGGCCGCCCGCGCCGCTTACGGCTTTCCGGCGAAGGAAAATCCTTCAGTTTGGTTTCACATCCGAAGCAATACACACTCCCATGGTTCTGGGCACGATACCAAAGACAACCGCACCCCTCGCAAATTTTCAATTGCACGCGCAATTCCATGACGAATTCTCCGTAATCGAGGCAACTCCCGACGGTTTTTGTTTGTGATCCTTTTTCCGCGGGGTGGAAAGAACCGGGCACGGCTGCTCAGGCTTCTTCTGACCTGATGGGGGATAGCCGTTCGTCTTCTCTCGTTTTTTGTCATGCTCATAGCGCGCAGATCCCGGAATTCTCTCGGCACAGCCTGCTTCAGGCGCCTCTGTAGGGCGCGTTGAAGCCGGGATGGGATGCTCCGGACCTGGACAACTGGGCCGGAAAATGTTCATTTGCCGCTGAAGAGGCCGAGAGTCCGCCCGCTTCCAACGTACGGCAAGGAAACGTTTCCCAAAAGATTCCCACAAACCATGACGAGATTAAGTAAAGCCAATGTAGAAAGTTGTATCCTTTGCGTCAATCTCCCCCAATGCTTTTCCGGTTCAGCGCTTTTCATTCCTGGCAGAAGCGCAGAAAATGAAGGCCAATCAGCCCTGATAGCTTTTCTGTAGGAAAACAAAGCCCATCCCAGACCATTGCTGGTGGTGGATTTTCCACAAATGAACTTTACCCAGATGCACGAGCGACTCCGCCTGGAACTGCTGCGCAGGATACAGCGGGGAACGGTCAGCGTCTCGTTATTGGCCCGCCAGACCGGGTTTGGGCAAAGTCATCTGTCGAATTTTCTGCACAACCGGCGGCAACTCTCGCTGGAGGCAATGGACAAGATTCTCGCCGCCCAGCACATGGGCGCAGCCGATCTGCTGCCCGCCACCTACCGCCCGGCGGACCTTCCCCAGGACGAAGAAGGAAGTACGGTGCCGGTGGTTTCCCACGGCGTGGCGTTGTTTGAACCGCACATCCGGCCCTCGGCGGTCCAGGCGATGCTGCATATGCCGGCCGGGGTACTTCAGGCCACGCGCTCCCGGGCCTCCAGCCAGCGGCGGGCGTGGCAGCGGTTTGTGGCCGTGCGGATTCCGGCCGCCGACGCCTTGCCCATGGAGCCGCTGGTCTTGCCTGAGGCCATTGCCCTGCTCGATCGCCACTACAACTCCCTGATGCCCTACCGCCCCAACCGGGCCAATCTGTATGCGGTCAGGCATGGCGCGCATTTGACGCTAAGGTACCTGGATTTTCTGGCCAACCGGCTGGTGTTGCGGCCGCACAACATTGCCTTCCCGGTGGACCTGATCGAGGTCAGCCCCGGCGAGTCGCCGGCGGACCTGATTGCAGGGCGGGTGGCGCTGATTGTCAATGAGCTGTGAGAGTGAAACGCGAAAGGCTGGCCCCATTCCCGATGCAGGGGCGCGCTCGAGCGTTCTCAATGAGGCGGAACCGGGCGAGCCGGAAAACCAACTGGCCGGGGAGTCGACGGCGCTCCGGCCTTGCGCCATGGCCGCCAAGTCAGGATTCCTTGCTGCGGCTGCCTGATTCCTTACAGTGGAACGTGGATGAAGTTACTGAACCAGGAAGGTGACACCGTGCGATGGCGCCATAGCACATCCCAGGGGCTGGTCGCGTCTGTATCGTAACTGGATTCCGTAACTGTGATGGTTCCGTCGGCGTTAAGGCTCTCAACGACCGCCACATGGCCTGTCGAATAGCCCTTGACTGAGTTCAGCTGTGCGATGGCATGCACAGCAGGCTTCTGATCGACTGTGAAAACCCCATTCGCCTCGCTTGCCCATTGATATGCGCCGCCATGCAGAGAGCTGAGCTGGGCCTGATTGGCTCCCAATTCGAGCAAACGGCCAAACGCATACCAGGTGCAGTTTCCCAGCGCGCTGCCAAGCTTTGGCTTGGGCGGATTTGTCGAACTCGGCGCGTAACCCGCCGCCCAGAAGATATTTTCCTTTGAGCTGTAGCTGCTGTTGGAAAAATTAGGCTCCGGCACATCGCCGGCCAGAAACGGAAAGGAAATCGCAGACTCATCGCTCCAGCCTGGTTGATTGTTTTGATTAGGCGGTTCCGCGTCCCACTTTATCTCCCACCAGCGCCCCGTGAATCCACCGGCCGTTCCAGTCATAGGGCCACTCGCTACGGTCCCATAAACCCCACCGGTTTGAGTAAAGAGCACTGGACTGGCCAGTTTGGAGTTGCGAACATTCGCTCCCCCCGGTATAGCCGAGATTCGAATGCCTTTCTCGATGGTCAACGTGTAGGTTGCCGAAGAAAGAGTGCTGTCGGCGTACCCCGGAACGACCGCGATCGCCTGGATCGTCGTGGTCTGGCTCACCGGGATCGGCGTGGTGTACTTTGTCGATCTGGTCGTCGGTGCCGTTTGGTTGGTGGTGTAGTAGATGTCCGCTCCCTCAATGGGGTCGGTCAGGACTACCGATTCCACTGCGTGGTAGGTTCCGGCAACCGGCGAAAAGCTGGGCGGGGGTACGGGTGCTGCGATCACCATCTGGCTCACCGTATTCGATGTGCCGCCGGCAAAGTTCGAGTCGCCGCTATACACCGCCTTGATCGTGTCAGTTCCCACCGGCAGCGAATTCGTTGTTAAGCCAGCGGAGTTGCCGCTCAGTGATTTGCTCCCCAGACTTGTGCTCCCGTTGTAGAAGGTCATCGAGCCGGTAGCAATGCCGCCGAACTGACCCGTGACGGCTGCGGTGAACGTCGCCGATTGTCCTGAAATGGATGGATTCTGCGACGAAGTCAATTTCGTATAGGAGTTGGCTTTAGCTACCGTCTGGCTGACCGACTTCGAGGTGCTGCCCGCAAGGTCCGGGTCCCCGCCGTAGACCGCTGTGATCGAGCCCGTCCCTGCCGGCAGCGCACTGGTGGTCAAGGTGGCCTTGCCTCCGCTTAATGGTGCGGATCCGAGCCCGGTTATACCCTGAAGTGGATTCCAATTGTTGATCGTGAACGTGACGCTCTCTCCATTGGGCGGCGCGCCCGCGGCGGAAGAGACTAAAGCCTCTAAAGTCACCGGCTCCCCATAAATCGACGGATTCGGCGTGGGCACAGGCGTGAGCGTCGTCGTCGTCGCCGGCAGCGCCGGTGCCGGTGTGTAGATGAAACCGTGCAGCACCAGGTTGGCGTCAGCGTAGGTCCCAACCACCTTGATCCCTGTGGCGGAAGTGTTGATGCCGAGCCCCAGAGTCCCCGTCATACTGCCCGAGGAGCCCACGCCTGGTCCGTCGAACGAAGTCATCATCCCGGTCTTAACGGGACGCAAAAAGCCGTGAATGATGCCGTTCGAATCCGCGTAGCCGCCCGTGATGTCTCCACTCGCATCCAGCACTACGGCAAAGGTGCCGCACAACACGACACCCCCGTTTCCGTTGGTCGGGCATGGGCCGGTTTCTGCGCCCGGAGCATCGAGAGTTGTAAACGTCCCGTCGGCAGCGCGCAGAAATCCGTGTTGGGCGAGCTTTTTGTCGAAGTAAGATCCGGCGACATCGCCCGCCGCGTCGATATTCATGGTCGAGATGCCCAGCGTCCGGTCATTGTCATTGGTAAAGACCCCTTCGCCTGGAGCGTTGAACTCTGTAATTGTTCCGTTGGTGGAGCGCACAAATCCGTGTGGCGCATTGTTCGAGTCAATATATATTCCTGCAATTTCGCCGGAATCGTTGATGCTGGTTGGCTGAGTGCCTTGTGCGGAATATATTTCTGTCCCAGCGTCAGGCGCAGAGAAAGTTGAAATCGTTCCATCCGGGGCGCGAACAAAACCGTAATACACGATCTTCGGGGCAACGTAGGCCCCGGCGATCCCCGCCGTAGCATTGATGGCGACGGCCTTGGTGCCCTCTGCAAGCGACCCATCCTGGTTGCTTCCAGCGCCGGTCACGCTGAATGTCGTGATCGTGCCTGTGGAAGCGGCGCGCACAAAGCCGTGATAAACCAGGCTGGAGTCGCGGTACATCCCAACAATATTCCCCGCTGTGTCCATGCCCGTGGGCATGGTTCCTTCTCCCTGATTCTTTTGGGTGCCTGCGCCGGGAGCATCGAATGAGGTGATCTTGCCACTGGCGGAGCGCACAAAGCCGTGCGCCACACCATTCCCGTCACGGTAGGTTCCCGCCACATCCCCCGCCGTGTCGATTCCCACAGCAGCGGTTCCTTGCATTGAGCCAGTGCCTGCGCCGGTGACATCGATGGTGGTGAACGTTGAGCCTTGAGCCACTACCGCTAACGGCGTTGCCGCGATAAGTCCAGAGATGAACAGAACCCGCAGATGCGAGGCTTTCACGCATGTGAGCATATCTTCCCCCGGGCAGCCGATTGCGGATAGCTGGGGAGGGGTCGCCGCAGGTGGATGGCTGTGGCGGCCAGTATATAACTCGCAAGCATGCACTCGTCAATCCGGGTAGTGTCTGAAATCTGCGTTGATGTGATTTCTAATCTTCCGCCATGAGCCGTGAAGTTATCAGCCAGCCGCCCAAGACCAAGGCGACCTGAAAAAGCAGGTCCATAAGATCAAACCAATGGGCGTTAAAAAGTAGGTACAAGAAGGCCATCGGGATGATCCCGACAATTCCCATAAGCAGTCCCACAACCGTCAGGAAGCCGCCCCAGCCGGAGTACACTACCACGGTAGACCAAACTGTGAGGATCAGAGCCCATGCGATAGAGGAGAACAGCAGCAATCCACCGGCTGCACCTCGGAACCGCTTAACAAAAGCAGCGAGTAACAGCATGGGCACGTTGACGACAATGAGCAGTTCGCCAGCACGTATCAGCCATCCCACAATTCTAGCGGTCATTCGACTCCTTCACGTTCGGGGATCATTGTAAGGCAGCGGAGAGGGGCGAAGTTGTGCTTTAATAGAGTCCAAATGAAAAGGCCCCTTCGCGGGGGGCCTTGGTCGTGCCGATCTGACGTGAGCAACTTCAGAATACCCGAGGTCTGCCCATGTTGCAAGAGCCTGTTCTTACGGAACCCATCCTATCTGCCGCAATCTTGGAAGAGGAACTCTGTATGACGTTTCAGGTTGCGATGGTGGGGCGTGACGGCCTCGTGCTCGGCAGCGATAGAAGGATGCGCATTCTCCCCTGCATTCAAGACGGAGAGCGTGGTTATGCGCGGTATGCGTCCCAGTCGAAGCTGCGGATTAACGATGAGAAGACGGCGATAGTTGCGTGCGCTGGTGCGGATAGATCGTGGCTTATTGGCGAACAAATTGTTGCCAAATTTGATCCCGAGATGAGTTTGATCCGATGGGCTGATTACCTGAAAGAACAATGCGAATCTCGCGAAGATAAACCATCGCGAGACCAGATATTAGTGATTCGATGCGACACGCCAGATAAGTTTTGGTGGCTAAGTATTGGACGGGAAATGAAACAGTTCGAAGATAAGACTTCCAGCGGACTACCGCTCGCCGCAGAGTATTTTCTACAACGGTTTTACAGAACAAATATGGAAATTCGATTTTTGGAGAAACTCGCTCTTCTGACCTTGGATTGCGCCGCATTAGAGGCTCCCGATAGCGTAGGCTGCGGATACGACTTAATGACTCTAAGGAACGGGAAGCCGCATTTTCAGACTTACAAACCCGATTGTAGTGAGATCTTGAGCATCCGCGCGAGACTCCAAACCGCAATCGATGATATTGTTTACGCGATCAATTCTTGAATCGTCCAAATGTGATCTGTGATGCCCACTTCCATTGCCGGAGTAACACGCAGAGTCTTGTGCACCCGGCAGAAGTTGTAATACGCAAACCAGAGCGCATAAGCAAATTCCAGATTCTCCCACTTCTTGGAAAAACCATTCGTGAGCCGGGTCATGCGGCGCATCCCCATGCGGATGGAAAGGTTCTGGCGCTCGATATGCGAAGTGCAAATCTTGTCAGCGACCGGGCGTCCCATGATCTCGACTGGGACTGAATCCACAACCTCGGCCGGGCTGTAACGCTGCTCGCCATCGCGAGGCGTTCCGTATACCTTGATGAGTTGGGCGAAGTCTACGCGGTCACGGAGCAGCATCTTGACGGTGTTCACGTAGGGCTGGAATCCGTCTGTAGTCAACTGGAAGCGGTCTTTTGAAGTGGCATAGGCTAACTTGCCGATAAATGCGTCTGTGGATTTCACTGTGCGCTTGCCAAGATGCCAGGCAAGTACCAGTTTCGTGCTGCGTTCCATCCCGACGAAGCAATAGGCGTCTCCGACTTCCGCGCCGTCGTCGTCCGATTTGTGGCCTTCTTTCTTGCCGACGAAACCCCAGATCTCGTCTGCTTCCACGTCTTCAACTTTGAGATTGTGAATCTTGGAAATCATCAAGGTCTGGCAACGATCCCCGGCCTTAACCAGCAACGACATGATCGTGTTCCGGTCCAGATCGGTAATCCGCTCTGTGCTGCGAATGGAGTTTCCTTCCAAGAGTAGCCGGAGGGCGAGAATGGCCTTCTCTTGCGGGATGTACATCGAATCCAGAACGCGCGCGTGGGTCTCAGTGTATGTCTTCCGGCAGTTCGGACAACGAAACCGGCGCAGCCCGTTGCGGTGTTTTCCAAAGCGCTGACAGTCCACCTTACAAGCCTCGCAGATCATTGTTTGGATCGTTTTTGCATTGCTCATCATGCGTTGATAATACAGCTAGCGATAGGTGTTGTCAAGAGAAAACCGCGTTGATTTTCTCCCCGTGAGGGGAGGTGGTCTGGTGGTCCTCTATTCCAAATCACAGGAGCCTCACTTTCTAAATCGAGAGTGGCTCAAGTGGGATGGGAGAGTCAGTGCGAGAACGCGAGAACGTATGGGAGTTTATGGGAGAATCGCAATTTTAGCTTTATGGGAGAATCGTGGGATTTCATGGGAGAGCCAGGGAGAATTATTTCGGAAGTTGTTGAATTGTAATGCCTAGTGACTTAGCTAGCTTTAGCCGGGTTGACGGATGGGGCTTAGTTTTTCCGTGCAAATAATCAATGGCTGTAGCATGGGATACTTCAGCATCGTTCGCCCAATCAAAGATTGACCATCCCTTGGAATCCAAGATCTCTTTCACAAACGTTTCGCGGGATACCACCGAAGCGGACGTGACAGTCCCCAACGGTGCTGGAACAATCACAGCGGTTCCATCTGGCCTCACAAAATGATTTCCCGCTTGCCGCAAAGCGTCTGTGAGACTGCGAGCAACTATCCAGCCTGATTCGTACCACTTGGTAATCGTTGCTGTGAGTTCATCGCTTGTGCCGCACCACACAAGGGCGTTGGATTGTCTGCGGAGCGCCGCCAAGTCGCGCTCGTGGTCCAATTCTGCTTTGCGCTCTTGATCTCGACGCAGACTTGCAATTGGATCATCGATTTTGATAGGCCGGAAGTAGTCGTCCACGCGCACCCTTGCTCCGGTGCGGAACAGGGCTTACGATAGGGGTAACCAGCCGCACTACCGAACCGCCCCGGCCTCGCGCCGGGCGTTTCGTTTTGGAGCGACCATTTTATCTTGTTTGGGTTACTCTTTGGATTCCTTGCGGGGCCGGCCGCCACCGAACGTCTTCCGCTTAGCTGCCATCTGGCGATAGTGCTCAGTGCCATGCAGACGAGCCGTGGTGCTGCCTCCCTTGCGGCCAAGAAGAGCAGCGGGAGGGGTTGCAGCCTTGGATTCCTTGAGCAGATCGTCAGATAAGGCCAGCGCAGCGCTCAGCAGCTCCCGGCACGCGCCGGTCCGATTCTCCGGCAGTTCGGGAGCGGTTGCTAAGATGCGATCCGTTTGAGTGAGCAGGTTTTTCAGAGTGCGGAGTTCGGTCTGATTCGATGGCATGAGTTGACGATACGACGGGCGAAACTGAAAAGCAAGCGTTAGCTGTTTTCCGTCAACGCAGATTTAAGACAGTACCTCAATCCGTGCAGGGAGAGAGACAGGGGAGCGTGCAAGCAGAGTTTCTGTGCAGGCCCTCCGCCACCGAAGGCGGGAGAATGGCTGCAACGGCCGCGATGCTCGCGGCAATTCCGGCTCAACAGTGGAGCTGAGCCCGGGCGAGTCGCCGGCGGACCTGATTGCAGGGCGCATCGCGCTGATTGTCAATGAGCTGTGAGGCTCGGCTCGCGATCGGCCAGCCGGTTTCAGCGCTATTCGGTCTTGAAGCTAAGCACGTCTCCGTTGGTCGTGCCCGCCGCGTTGGAAGCGACTGCCATGAAGTAGTAGGTGGTTTTCGACTTCAGGCCCGTGAGGATTACGGTGACACGGGTTGCGGTTGTTCCCGTCAGCGCCCCTGTTTTGGCGGTTGTGGCGCCCAGGGCGCTGCTGGTTCCGTAGGCAAACCAGTACTGCGTGGTGGCGTTGTGGGCGTTGACCGTTGCGTGCAGCAATGCGCTGGTGGCCATGATGCCGGAGGCTTCCTGGGTCGTGACTGAAGGCGTGATGAAGTACGTGCCCGAAGCGACAATGCTGTTGCTATAGCCGGATGCCGCGGCCACCGCCTTGATGGTGGTCGTCTCTGCCACCTTGATTGGATTCTTGAACACAGTTGAAGAAGTGGACGGAGTATTTCCGTTGGTCGTGAAGTAGATAGCGGCGCCTTTGGTTGCGTCTGTCAGCGTCACTAATTGCGGCGTTCTGTAGTTGCCGACAGCGGGCGAAAAGGTCGGCGGGACGGCCTGGGGCTTGGTGATGGTCTCAGTGAGCGCGGCGCTGGTTGAGGGAGCAAACGATGAGTTGCCCGGGTAGGCGGCCGTGACAGAGTGCGCGCCCACGGCAAGGGACTTGGTGGTATAGGTTGCCCGGCCGGAGCCGTTGAGGTTGGCAGAGACAGAAGGATTCGTGTCTATCGTGAAGACGACGTTGCCGGAGGGCATGGCGGACTTCGATGACACGGTGGCCGTAAAGGTGAGTGGAGTTCCCAAAGGCGCCGGATTGGCGCTGGAGATAAGGGTGGTTGTAGTGGCAGCGGGTCCGGCAGGGGCAGTGAGGAGCATCTTTGTAACAAAGGCGGTGGCGCCCGCCGCGTGATTCTTGGTCTGGTAAGATCCGCTGGTCACCGGAAAGTCGGTAGATGAGGTCTGACCGGCAACGTAGGTCATATCCGTCGCATCCAGGGCAAGGCCATAGGCTATGTCATTGGTCGAACCACCCAGAAATGTGGAGTAGAGCAGCGCGGAACCGCCGGCATCGAGTTCGGTGGCGAAGGCGGTGGCATACGCCGCGAAATTCTGCGTCTGGTAGGCTCCTTTGGTGATCGGGAAGTCGCTCGACGTGGCTGCCCCCGCGACAAAGGCCTCGCCTCTGGAATCCACCGCAATGGCGTTGGCGCTGTCGTCGTTCTTTCCTCCAAGAAAAGTGGAGTAGACAAGTGCGGAGCCGTCTGGGTTGATCTTGCTGACAAACGCATTGCCGTTGTGCTGCGACTTGTTCGTCTTCTGAAAGGCCAGGCTGGTCACCGGGAAATCGGAGGAGTAGGTATGCCCGGCAACATAGGCGTTGCCCGACGAGTCCAGAGCAAGGGCGTTGATGGTGTCGCCATGTCCATAGGGATCGGCAGGTCCTGAGGCATTGCCGGTCCCACCCAGGTAGGTGGAGTATTCGAGTGCGGTGCCGGTGGAGTCGAGTTTGGCGGCAAAGCCATTATTCTGTTCATCCTTGCTGGCTTTATTGGTGGACTGGAAAGCGTCCTTTGAGACCGGAAAATCAAGGGAGTAGGTGGTTCCGGCCAGGTAGGCGTCGCCGGAGGCATCCAAAGCGATGGCATTGACCGAGTCTGCGATCCAGTTCTTTCCGCTATTGCCGTCCCCAGATCCCCCGAGGTAGGTGCAGTAAATCAGTGAGGAACCGGCCGCGTTGAATTTGGCCACGAACCCCGTAGCCTGGTCGCCGGTCTGCGTGTAGGTCTTGATTTTGGTCTGGAAGGCGCCGCTGGTAACAGGGAACGATGGGCCATCGGTGGTTCCAGCCACAAAGGCTTCGCCCGCCGCATCCACAGCAATGGCGTTGGCCCTGTCTCCTGTGTACGATTCTTTCGAGCCGAGATAGGTGGAGTAGACCAGCGCGGTGCCGCCGGGATTGAGCACGGAGACGAATGCCGTGAACGTGGCATCGCCCAACCGCTGGGTCTGGAGCGCGCCCCTGGTCACGGGAAAATCAGAGGACCAGGTAACGCCGGCAACGTAGGCGTTGCCCGCCTTGTCCACGGCGATGGCCTGGGCCGATTCTTGAGTGGACCCTCCAAGGTAGGTCGAGTAGACAAGGTCCGAGCCGGAAGCAGCAAGTTTGGTGACAAATGCGGTATAGGGCCAGGTCGCCTTATTCTTCACCTGCAATGCCCCCTGCTCACCGGAAAATCGGTGGAATCCGTGTATCCGGCGATGTAGGTGTTGCCCGTTGCATCCACCGCAATGGCGTTGGCCTGGTCTCCGAAAGTGCTCTTGCCGGAGCCACCAAGATACGTGGAGTAGACGAGCACGGGGTCGATGGTGAGCGGCCAGGCTGGATCGTAAGGGCCCACGCGGAAGCGAACGGTGTTGTGCGCGGCAAGCAGGAAAGCGCCCTCCACAGGCAGCCGCCTGCCGTTGATTTGCTGGTACAGTGCCGGCTTGTGGAAGACGATCTCGTCATGGCAACCGAGAACTTCGAGATCGCCCTCGCGGGTGAGGCGCAAGCCGCGAGCGCCTTCGAAGCGCAGGGCGATCTGGCCGGGGTCGGCGCGGGGGGCGAGGACAAAGTCATACTCCAACTGGCGCTGGCTGCCGTAGTACACGAGGTCCACGCCCGGATAGACCTGGCTATAGCGGACCTTGGAGTAGGTGGGCACGCCGGTGTGCCAACTGGATGGATCGTTGCCGAGGAAGTAGTTGGCGGTGCCGCGGAGCGGGTCTGCGCCGGCGACATGAGTGTGTTTGTTTGCGCCGGCCAGTTGCATGCGCACAACTTCGGTCCCGGTGGCCAGGTGGTTCGTGGTTTGTCCCCTGCTGAGCGCCACGACTGCGCCGGTGCCGGTGAGGAACAGGGAGTAGCCGCTGCCACGGGAGAGGAACTTCACGCGGGGATCGGCCTGGCCCTGGTTGGCCTCAAAGCTTAAGGGAAGCTTGCCGTACCTATCAACGACTTGCGCCTTTTGGAAACTGGCGGCCTTCGAGGACGCAGACGGCCGGTCCTCGGCCACTGCTGCGGTTGCAGCAAGAGCCAGTCCAAACAGAATCAAAATTTGCGGATGCGAAGCCTTCCAGCAGGTGAGCATATCTCCCCCTCTGGCAGCCGTTTGCGGATGGCTGGGGAAGGGGCGCCGCATGTTGACGGCTGTCGCGGCGCATACAGTATATAGCCGCGAATCAAAGGTTCGTCAATCGGTACAGGGAGAAAGACAGGGGAGCGTGCAAGCAGAGTTTTTGCGCAGGCCCCTCGCCACCGGAGGCGGCAGATCGGCTCGCAACCACCGCCATGCTCGCGCCAATTCCGGCTCAACGGTGCGGGAGAGCCCGGAAGGGATTGAGCCGGCGAGCCTCAAACGTCGTGAACGGCGTCGGGGTTTTCAAACCGCGTGAACTGCGAGATGAAGTGCAGGTTCACCGTCCCGGTGGGGCCGTTGCGCTGCTTGGCCAGGATGATCTCCGACTTGGCCTTGTCGGCCTCGGTAGCTTCTTCGCTGCGGTTGTAGTAGGCCTCGCGGTGAATGAACGCAACCACGTCGGCATCCTGCTCAATGGAGCCCGACTCGCGCAGATCGCTGAGCATGGGTCGCTTGTCGTCGCCGCGGCGCTCGCTGGCGCGGGAGAGCTGCGAGAGCGCGACAACCGGGACGTGCAGCTCCTTGGCCAGAGCCTTGAGGCCGCGCGAGATGGCGGAAACCTCCTGGGTGCGATTCTCGTAATTCTTCTTGCTTGCGGAGGGCACGGTGGCCGACATCAGTTGCAGGTAATCCACCACGATCAGGTCGAGACCACCGGCTGTCTGGCGCAGGCGGCGAGCCTTGGCGCGCATCTCGGCCAGGGAGATGCCGGCTGAATCGTCAATGAACATGCGGGTTTCAATCAGCTGCTCAAGGGCGCGCTCGAGCTTCACCTGGTCTTCGCGGCCGAGGAAGCCGGTTTGCAGCTTGCGCTGATCCACCCAGGCCTGCGAGGCCAGCATGCGGCGCAGCAGCGACTCCTTGCTCATTTCAAGGCTGAAGACAGCAACAATGGCCTGGCCCGTGACGGCGGCGTGCTGGGCCAGGTTGATGGCCAGGGCGGTTTTGCCCATCGAGGGCCGCGCGGCAATGATGATGAGCTCGCCTTTTTGCAGCCCGCTGGTCATGCGGTCCAGCTCAGTAAAGCCGGTGGCCAGGCCGGTGACTTCGCGGCTTTCCTTATACAAATTGTCGATCGAACCGAAGGAATGCTGAACGATCTGATCGAGGGATTGGAAGCCCTGGGTGAGGCCTTTCTCGGTGACTTCAAGGAGGCGGGCTTCGGCCTCGCTGAGGACGGCGATGGCTTCGTCGCTCTGGTCGGCGGCCTGGGCGATGGCGGCTGAGCAGATGAGCATGAGGCGGCGCAACATGCTCTTGTCTTTGACGATGCGGATGTAGTCTTCAATCACCGGACGGCGGGGCAGACCCTCGGTGAGGGAGGCCAGGTAAGCCACGCCGCCGACAGCCTCAACCTCTTTGAAGCGCGAGAGCTCGTTGGCCAGTGTAACGATGTCGACGGCGCGCTGGGCGTCCATCAACTCGCTCATTCTCTGGAAGATGCGGCGATGCGAGTCGAGGGAGAAGTCGTCGGGCGCGAGCTTTTCAGCCGCCTCGGCGTGGGCTGCGTTGTCGAGGAGGATAGCGCCGAGGATGGTCTTTTCGGCTTCGACATTGGCCGGCAGTCCGGCGTCGAGAGTGAGATCGGGGATCGCGGCCATAAGAAGAGTCTAGGCCGAATGGGGGTCGAGGATGGCTGTGAAGATTGGCGCGCGGCTCTGGAAAACGCGGGCGCTGCGCGAGCACCATAGGGACGTAGGGACCAGGAACTGCGGGTTACTGGGTGGTCGGCCTCCCTGTTCCCATCCAAACCACTCAAATTCCATGCCAATTTCGCGCCATTTCGCGCCAAAAACACCCTATTTTTCACTAAACTTCAACGAAAAAGTTCAGCTATAATCAGACCTTTCCCACCCTTCTGTCGCCCTCTAAGTTGACATTCCGCGTTTTTCCCGCCTGTCTGCCTATACATAGACGAAACCCGCTCGCCTCCCCGCCCCCGCGACCCCCTTTGCCGAAAATTACCCCCCCTCGGCGCACACTTGTATTCAGGGACATGTCTGCGGCAACACCAGCCTGGACCGCTCCCGAAACCAGGTGCCACAACAGGAACACGAGACCATGCCAACCGCAACAAACATTCACGGAACCGCAACCCCCGGGCCGCGCAGTCAAGCCCTTACCCTCGCCGCCGGCCACGACTCCAAGGTTACGAACAGCTTCTGGTTCCCGCTCCAAATCCCGTCCGGCGCAAGCAACCAGGCCCGTTCCGTGGCAACCGTCCCCAGTTCGCCCGTGCCCAATTCCTTCGCGAGCAACCCGCCCAAACGTCTACCTATACGTCTACAAATTCACCCCAGGAACTTCAATACGCCCCTCAAAATCAAGCCTGTATTCCTGTAAAACCCATCTAACTCATTCCCCATCAACAACCTGCCGCCACACCACGCAACAGAAATGCAAATTCAGTATCCCAGTAAAACACCCCTAAACCCCACCTCTTCAACTACATACAGATACACTCCAAAAACGCATACAGCCCCAGTACGGCCATCTGGCCTCGCGCCGACCGCAGGGGTCAAGGCACCCACCCACAAAAGCCCGAGCGAGCGAACAGCGAGCAGTTGGCCCCACCGCAGGGGTCTGGGTGCTTACCCACAAGAGCCCGAGCGAGCGAACAGCGAGCAGTTGGCCCCACCGCAGGTGGTTCAGTGCTAAACGATCGCAGCGGCGGGGAGGATTTCTTCTACGTCTACCCATTCGGTGGGGTAGTTGCCGGTGTAGCAGGCGGTGCAGTAGCCATTGTGTTCGCCGCCGTCGCAGGCTCTTAAGAGGCCTTCGAGGCTGAGGTAGGCGAGGGAGTCGGCTTCAATGAACTGGCGAATCTCTTCAATGGATTTGTTGGCGGCGATGAGGTCGCGCTTGCTGGGGGTGTCAACGCCGTAGAAGCAGGGGGAGACGGTGGGGGGGCAACTGATGCGGAGATGGACTTCTTTTGCGCCCGCGCCACGGACCATGCGTACGATTTTCCTACTCGTTGTTCCGCGGATGATGGAGTCGTCAATGAGGATGACCCGCTTGCCTTCAAGGAGGTTGCGGACGGGGTTGAGCTTGAGGCGGACGCCGAAGTCGCGGACGCGCTGCTCGGGCTCAATGAAGGTTCGGCCTACGTAATGGTTGCGGATGAGACCGAGTCGGAAGGGCAAGCTCGCTTGTTCCGCGTACCCTAGAGCTGCCGTAACACCAGAATCGGGGACGGGGACGACGACATCGGCGGGGACACCGGACTCGCGGGCGAGCTGGCGGCCCATCTGGTCGCGGCTCTCCTGGACCCAGCGGCCGAAGATGCGGGAGTCAGGGCGGGCGAAGTAAACATGCTCAAAGATGCAACTGGACTGGGGGACGCCGGTGGAGTATTGGCGGCTGGTGACGCCATCTTCAGTGACCATGACGAGTTCGCCGGGGAGGACGTCGCGCTCGTACTCGGCGCGGAGGAGGTCGAAGGCGCAGGACTCGGAGGCGAAGACGATAGTGTCTGGGCCGTTGGAGTTGCGGATGCGGCCCATGGAGAGGGGACGGAAGCCGCGGGGGTCGCGGGCGGCGAAGATGCGGTCGCGGGTCATCATGACGATGGAGAATGCGCCCTCGACCTGGGAGAGCGAGTCGGCGATGGCGTCGACGAGGGAGTTGGAGTGAGAGTGGGCGATGAGCTGGACGATGATTTCTGAGTCGCTGGTGGTTTGGAAGTAAGCGCCGTCGCGTTCCAGACTGGTGCGCAGGTTGCCGAGATTGACGAGGTTGCCGTTGTGGGCGATGGCGATGAGGCCTTTGACGGAGTCAACGCGGATGGGCTGGGCGTTGAGCAGGGCGGAGTCGCCGGTGGTGGAGTAGCGGGTGTGGCCGATGGCCATGGAGCCGGGGAGCTTGGCGAGAACGTCGTCGGTGAAGATTTCAGAGACAAGGCCCATGCCTTTGATGTTGGCGAGGTGCGCGCCGTCGGCGGTGGCGATGCCGGCCGACTCCTGGCCGCGATGCTGGAGGGCGTAGAGGCCGAGATAGGCCTGGCGGGCGGCGTCGGGGTGGCCGTGGATGGCGACTACGCCGCATTCTTCGTGGAATGCGTCGCCTGCGACGACGCTAGTGGACAGTGGACAGTGGTCAGTGGTCAGTTGGCCCGTGGTGTCCGCTACGCCTTCTACCCCCTGGTAGAGGCGCGGGGTCATGCGGGCACCTCGTTGTGGAGGGTGGCTTCAAGGGCGTGGGCCCAGGGGCTGCGGAGGGATTCGAGAGAAGCGGAGATCATGGGCTGGCGGTAGATGTTGATCTCGAGGTGGTCGCCGCCGGTGGAGCCGATGCGGGCGACGAAGTAGCCGTACTGGTCGGCAAGTTCTTCAATGTCGGCTATCTGACTGGGGCTGGTGGAGACGAGCATGGTGGAAGCAGGCTCGGCAAAGAGGCCGAAGAGGGGATAGGCCATGAGGGACTGGTCTTGCTCGACGGTTGCGCCAATGCCGAGGGGGAAGGCTGCCTGGGCGAGGGCAACGGCGAGGCCGCCGTCAGAGATGTCGCGGGCGGAGTGGAGCAGGCAGCGGTCTGCGAGGACGGCGAGGAGGGTGTGGAGATCGGCCTCGGCGTCGAGATCGAGCGGAGGCGGCTGGCCCCAGACACCGCCGAGGACGGCTTTGGCGTATTCAGAGGAGCCGAAGAAGACGAGTTCGGCGGGGGCGAGGGTTGCGGCTTCTTCAGCGCCTTCCGGGACGACGACCGCTTCATCGCCGAAGACACCGGGGACGATGCTGGAGGTGGAGTCAGTGGGGTCGGTGTGGAAGGGGACGCGGAGGTCGGGGTTTGGATCTTCGCCGGCGGGGATGGGCCAGAAGAGGAGGATGGCGTCGCCGGGTTGCTGGAAGTGAGCGGGAACGGCTTTGCCGACGTCCTCAAGGATGCCGACGATGCCGAGGACGGGGGTGGGATAGATGCCTTCGCCGCGGGTTTCGTTGTAAAGGGACACGTTGCCGCCGGTGATGGGCGTCGAGAGGGCCGTGCAGGCTTCAGCAATGCCGTCAATGGCGGCGGAGAGCTGGGCCATGATCTCAGGCTTCTCAGGGTTGCCGAAGTTGAGGCAGTTGGTGGCGGCGACGGGGGTAGCGCCGCAGGAGGCGACTTTGCGGGCGGCTTCAGCGACGGCGTGCATAGCGCCGAGTTTGGGGTTCAAGTAAGCCCACCGGCCGTTGCCGTCGAGGGCCATGGCCAGGCCGCGCTCGTGACCCGGCGTGCCGGTGCCTTTGATGCGCATGAGGCCGGCTTCGCCACCGGGACCGAGAACCGTGTTGGTCTGGACCATGGTGTCGTACTGCTCGTGGACCCAACGCTTGGAGCAGACGTTTGAGCTGGAGAGAAGTTGGATGAGGTCGGCGTTGAAGTCGCGATCTTCGGCCAGCTTGCCTAGAATCTCTTCCGAGGGTTCAAGCGCCAGCGGCGCCTTCCAGACGCCAACGGGGCGGTGGTAGAGGGGCGCATCATCGGTGAGGGACTGGTTGGGGATGTCGGCGACGAGGACGCCGTGATGACGGATGCGGAGGCGCGACTGGTCGACGACTTCTCCGACGATGACGCCGTCGAGACCCCACTTTTGAAAGACACTGAGGACTTCTTGCTCGCGGCCCTTGATGGCGACGAGGAGCATGCGCTCCTGGCTTTCGGAGAGCATGATTTCGTAGGCGGTCATGCCGGTTTCGCGCTGGGGGACGAGGTCGAGCTCGACATCGAGGCCGACGCCGCCGCGGGCGCCCATCTCGCAGGTGGAACAGGTAAGGCCGGCGGCACCCATATCTTGAATGCCTACGATTGCGCCGGTCTTCATGGCTTCAAGGCAGGCTTCAAGGAGGAGTTTCTCCATGAAGGGGTCGCCGACCTGGACGTTGGGACGCTTGGCCTCAGTGCCTTCGTGGAACTCTTCAGAGGCCATGGTTGCGCCGTGGATGCCGTCACGGCCGGTTTTTGCGCCGACGTAGATGACGGGGTTGCCGGCGCCGCTCGCCTTTCCGTAAAAGATTTCGTCGATTTTGACCAGGCCGAGGGCGAAGGCGTTGACCAGGGGGTTGCCCGAGTAACAGGGCTCGAACTTGGTTTCTCCGCCGAGGTTGGGGACGCCGAAACAGTTGCCGTAGCCGGCAATGCCGCTGACTACGCCTTCGACGATGGAGTGATTCCTATTCAGCTCGCGCTCTTCCACTTTTTGGCCGGGTTCACTAGAGATGGGGCCGAAGCGGAGGGAGTCCATGACGGCGAGGGGGCGAGCGCCCATGGTAAAGATGTCGCGGAGGATGCCGCCGACGCCGGTGGCCGCGCCCTGGTACGGCTCAATGTAGCTGGGGTGGTTGTGAGACTCGATCTTGAAGGCACAGGCCCAGCCGTCGCCTACGTCGATGATTCCGGCGTTTTCACCGGGACCCTGAACGACGCGGTCGCTCTTGGTGGGCAGGCGCTTGAGGTGGACGCGGCTGGACTTGTAAGAGCAGTGCTCGCTCCACATGACGCTGTAAATGCCTAATTCGGTGAGGGATGGGACGCGGCCGAGAGCTTTCAGGATGCGGTCGTACTCGTCCGCGGTGATGCTATGCGCGGCGAGCAGTTCCGGGGTGATTGCTGCCGGCTCGGGAACGACTGCAGAGGAGGCTGTGGTCATCACGATTGCCTTCATTGTCGCACGGCATTCATATACGGGGATGAAGGAATGAGTGTGGAAAGCAAGGCGCGAGCGGAAATGCAGCATTCATGGTGCAAGCGGCGACGGCGGCGGGGTTGACTGAAGACGGCAGCGACACTGCCGCGGGATTGACGGATGTGCTAGAATCCCGGCCGATTAAGGAAAGGCCTGAGTAAACCGCGCAAAAGAACGGTTGCTGCCGAGAGCGGCTATCGGGCAGGGATCTACCTGTTGCTGAGCGCGGGCAGGCAATTCTGAAAGACGAGGAAGATAAACACCATGCACACGACTCGACGGACGGTTCTGTCTTATCTTGCGGCCCTTGGACCGGCTGCCAGCCTGAGATCTTTTGCCACATTGCTGGACGAGAAGAAGGGCGATGCCGCTGGGCGCGCGGGCCACGCATCGAGCGTGGAGCTGTATGTGGCGCATGGAGGAGATGACAAGAATCCGGGGACAAAGGAGAAGCCGCTGGCGACGTTGGCGCGGGCGCAGGAGCTGGTGCGCGGGATCGACCGGAACAAGGAAACAGGGATTACGGTGTGGGTGAGGCAGGGAACGCATTACTTGCACAAGCCGCTGGTGTTTGAGTCGGAGGACTCGGGGACGGCGGAGTGCCCGGTGCGGTTCGCGGCGTGCAAGGGCGAACAGGTGACGCTGAGCGGAGGGCGGCGGCTTGAGTGCAACTGGACGCCTTATAAGGACGGGATCATGATGTGCAGGCTGCCTGGAGAAAAGGGACAGGCGGCGTTTACGCAGTTGTTTGTGGATGGGAAGCGGCAGACGCGGGCGCGGTATCCGAACTATGACGCGAAGAATCCGCTGGTGTGGGGGCCAGGTTATCTTGATGTGGCGCAGGTTCCGGAGCCTTGGCCGCCGACGCAGTTTCATTTTGAGCCGGCGACGTTTACGAAGAAAAAGTGGGCGCGGCCGGAGCTGGCGGTGGTGCAGATTTTTCCGGTGGCGTATTGGGGATCGTTGCAATGGCAGGTGAAGGGAGTGGACTGGGATGCGCACCGAGTGGACCTGGGATGGGGCGGATTCCAGATCAACGAACTGGAGTGGGGAAAGTGCTCGACGGGTCTGGGCAGCGGGAAGTTCTACGCGGATGAATCGGCGGCGGAGGCTCCGTACAAAGCTCGCTACTATATCGAGAATGTATTCGAGGAGCTGGATTCTCCGGGCGAATGGTATCTGGATTCAGAGAAGGAAACACTCTATTACATGCCGGCGGCGGGAGTGGATCTGCGCAAAGCGAAGGTGGAAGTGCCAGTGCTTGAGCAGGTGGTGGAGTTTCGCGGAAGCCAGCAGGAGCCAGTGCGGCATGTGCATGTGGAGGGATTCAGGATTGCGCACACGGCGAGCACGTTCTTCAAGCAATATGAAGCGCCGTCACGGGGAGATTGGACGATTCATCGCGGAGGAGCTGTGTTTGCCGAGGGCGCGGAAGATTGCAGCGTGGAGAAGTGCTTCTTTGATGCGGTAGGCGGGAACGGGCTGTTCCTGAGCAACTATAACCGGCGGGTGCGGGTGTATGGGAACAAGTTTACCGAGACCGGCGACAGCGCCGTCTGCATGGTGGGCAGCGAGGCGATGGCGCAGGGGACGAATCATCCGGTGCCGACAGAGAATCTGATCTCAAACAATCTGATTCATGACTGCGGAGTTTTCGGCAAGCAGATCGCGGGGGTGTTCTCGTCGATTACGCTGAGGAATACGATCAGTCATAACTTGATCTATAACATGCCGCAGGCGGCGATGACCTTCAACGACGGATGGGGCGGCGGGCATGTTATCGAGTACAACGAGATTCATGACACGGTAAGGGAGACGTCGGATCACGGGCCGATCAGCTCATGGGGACGGGGGAGATATTGGTGCTATGACCAGAATCACGGGCCGTTTTCGCACGGTTCAGGCCATCACGATGGGGAGAAGGACTTTGTGTTTTATAACCCCGAGGAAGATGGATATTTGAATGAGTTCCGGTTGAACTATATCCACGAGGAGCCGTCGCAACACGGAGAATATTGGCTGCGTCAGATGGGGATTGACCTGGACGACGGGTCGAGCCACTATCATGTGCATGAGAATCTCTGCGTGGGATTGAGCATAACTCTGAGCCCTGGCGATGGGCGCTTGGTGGAGAACAATATCTTTGTGCATCCGGTGGACCCGGTGAATTTCTGGGGAAGCTATGAGCACAACAACGACCGGTTCACGCGGAATATCATTGTGCCGCGGCTGGACGCGACGGGCAAGGCGGGGTCTGCTTACAAGGTTGGCTCGCCAGGGCTTCAGGGACCGTTTGCGGAAGAGGTGGATGGCAATTTGATCTTTGTGGAAGCCGGGCAGTTCAGCGCCGAGTTTACGCCGCGGGATGGAAAGACGGCGCATCTGACGCTGGAGCAGTGGCAGGCGATGGGGTGCGACAAGCATTCGGTGTTTGCCGACCCGCTGTTTGTGGATGCGGGACATGGGGATTACCGGGTGAAGGCGGAGTCGCCGGCGCTGAAACTGGGCTTCAAGAACTTCGATTTGCGCGGAGTGGGGTTGCTGGCCGATTTTCCCACGGATTACGGTTCTTGAGCTTGGCGGCATCTCCGCTGCCTGGCCGCGAAGCGGCGCGGCGAGGGGGCGGGTATGCGTAGTTTTGTGCACCGATTGAGCCGCGCTACAATACGAAGAACGATGCTGATTGAGGCATCCGGCGCCGGGATGGCGGAACTGGCAGACGCAGCGGACTCAAAATCCGCCGGCCCTTGCGGTCATGGGGGTTCGACCCCCCCTCCCGGCACCAATATAAGATATTTATTTACATACACTTCCAAGATATCGTAAAATCATGTGCCGATAAGGTACCATGCTCACCCCGTATCGCAGACACCGTGCCGATTGCAAGCACCGCTCGCGGCGCTGCAAGGGTTGTTCGTGTCCCATCTGGATTCAAGGGACACTGGACGGGGAGACAGTGCGCCGGTCGTTAGGCATCACCAGTTGGGAAGCCGCCATCAACCGAATCAGGGAAATCGAGTTGCACGGGCAGGTCCTTTCCGTCTCTGATTGCGTTGATCGCTTCCTGGGAGCGTGTCTGAGTAAGCAGCGAACGGTGCATCTGTGGACGGGTATGTCCGGCGAATGGCGGAACAGGTTTTTGGGAGGGTCTTTTTCAGCTCAAGAAGCGGAGGGCTGTCCTCCATTTCTGGTTG
>Ga0302320_10003330_pt1 | contig 37531 bp, 38 predicted proteins | sample Bog_T0_3_FD_202130 | JGI IMG/M metagenome (GOLD analysis project Ga0302320, IMG submission 202130) | Peat permafrost microbial communities from Stordalen Mire near Abisko, Sweden - Bog_T0_3 | ecosystem: Environmental > Terrestrial > Soil > Wetlands > Peat | place: Sweden: Abisko, Stordalen Mire... | reverse complement strand
AGCCGGGAAACATTTTGCTGCGGGGACAATGCATCCTGATCGCCATCGGGTCGGCTCCGGTGCGTCCCGAGACGTTTCCGTTCGACCACCCGGAAGTCTACGATTCCGATACCATCCTCGGCCTGAACCGCCTGCCTCACAAGTTGGCGGTGATCGGCGCGGGCGTGGTGGGCAGCGAATACGCATGCACGTTCGCGGCACTGGGCACGGAGGTCCATCTCATCGACGGCCGCGACAAGCTGCTCTCATTTCTGGATGTGGAACTCGCCGCTTCACTGACCGATGCCATGAAGCGCAATGGAATCATTTTCCATTGGAAAGAACAAGTCCGCGTCTGCAAGGTCGACGGCAGCGGCCAGGTGGCATTGAATCTCGCATCGGGCGCGGCACTCAGCGTGGATGCGGTGCTGGTGGCAGCGGGCCGGAAAAGCGATGTGGCGAAGCTGAACCTAAGCGCGGCGGGAGTGACCGCCGGAGAGCACGGGGTCATAGCTGTAGACGAGTATTATCGGACGAGCGTACCGCATATCTGCGCCGCCGGAGATGTGATCGGCTTCCCCGCTCTCGCGTCGACCAGCATGGAGCAGGCGCGCCGCGCAGTGCGGCATGCGCTGGGAGTGGACCTTACGCCGCGCGCTTCGGGCCTGCTTCCCACCGGCGTCTACACCATTCCCGAAGTGAGTATGGCGGGCGAGACTGAAGAGGCGCTCAAACACGCCGGGGTCGAGTACGTGGTCGGACGCGGGCCCTATTTTTCCAGCGCGCGCGGACGGATTATCGGCGACTCCAGCGGCTTTCTGAAACTTCTGTTCCGGCGCGGCGACATGAAGCTGCTGGGCGTACATGCGATCGGAGAGCAGGCTACCGAAATCGTCCATATAGGGCTGATGGCGTTGTTGAAAGGCGCCGGCGCGGAGATGTTCGACGAAGCGTGTTTCAATATTCCGACACTCGGGTCTCTATATAAGGTGGCGTCGCTCGATGCGATGACGGCAGCGGGGTGGTTGAATCGATGAAGATCCAGCAGACCGCGCCCGCCGCATAAATCAGCGCGGAGCAGTAGAAAGCGATGTTCCATGCATTGCCGCTCATAGCCAGCAGGACGCCGGTGACAGTGGGGGCGATAGCGGCGCCGCAATGTCCCAGCATGTTCATGAAGCCGGAGACGGTGCCGACGCGCTCGCCGCCGATATCCATGGCCGCGGTCCAGGAAATGGGGCCGCTGAATTCGGCCGCGAAGCTGGAGAGCGCCAGCACCGTGATGGCGAGTCCGGCGTTGGCGATGAAGGTGAAGAGCAGCAGAAGCACTGCGGCCCCTCCGTAGGCCGCGTATCCAAGCAGCTTTCGCGCCCTTGCGGTGCTGCCGATACGACGCGTCAGAGCGGTCAAAGCCCATCCTGCAAACAGGCTCCCCGCGCCGGCGGAGAACAGCGGAAGTCCGGCGGCGAAAGATTCGTGGCGCAGATCGAGGCCGCGCGCCTGGTAGAGATACAGAGGCAGCCAGGTGATGTAGAAATAGAAACCGTAGTAGTGACAGAACCACTGAATGCCGAGGGCCCAGACGCTGCGCGATCCGAGGATGGCCGTCCACGGTGTGGATGGTTTGGCCTCCATGACGGGCTCGTCTCGATAGAGCCGGTAGAAGACGGTTGCCCAGATAATTCCGCCGGCTCCGAAGAGCATGAAGATCTGGCGCCAGTTGAACCAGCTATAAAGGGCGACGATCAAGGCAGGCGTCAGGGCGGCTCCCCAGCGTGCGGAGGCGGCTTTGATTCCTTCGGCCGAGTTGCGTTCTTCGCGAGAGAGCCAGGTTCGAAAGACGCGGGCGAGTCCGGGGAAACAGCCCGATTCTCCGGCGCCGAAGAGGAGCCTCGTGACCACGAGCGAAGGGAAGTTCCACGCCAAACCGGTAGCAGCCGTGAAGAGCGACCAGAGGAGGACCACGCGGGTCAACAAACGGCGCGCGCCGAATTGGTCGCAGAGCCAGCCGCTGGGGATTTCGCAGGCCGCGTAGGTGAGTCCGAAGGCGGAGAAGACGAGGCCCAGTTGCACCGGGGAGAGGTGAAGGTCTTTGGCGATGGCGGGCGCCATTTGGCTGATGGCGGCCCGATCGAGGAAAGACAGCGCTGCCAGAGACGCGCCGAAGGCTACGACGCGGGGCCTGGTGCTCACAGCCACTTTTTCCCGGCCCACTCCTGAAGGCCGGCTTCGACCACGTTCTTCAGATCGGCGATCAGTTCCGGTGCCGGATTGGTCTTGAAGTTGAAGCAGGTCTTGCCCTGCATACGCTTCTTCAGCGCGGGTGTCACGCTCTTCGCGACAGCCGGACTCATATACAGCGGCATCAGGTGAAAACTCGCGTACGCCTTGCCGACACGCACAGTCGCGAAGAACATCGGGTTGCCTTTGTGCTGCGGGAATGGTGAGGCGGACTTCGTGACCAGCGTGTACTCAATTGGCGTGTCGACCTTCACGACGAGTCGGTCGGAATAATCCGCGAGCACGGATTTCAGGTCGGCGAAAATGGTTTTCATTTTTGTTTCAGGAAGGCCTGTGCTCCCTTTTGGAAGTCTTCGCTCCGCATGAGGCGGTCGCGCATCTTGTGGCCGATGGTTCCGGCGTGGGTCCAGTCGTGGCCGCGGATCTGGTGGACGTAATTGAGTCCTTCACTGATTGCCGCCGGACTGAATGCAGCGATGGATTTGGCGATCTCCAGGGCGCGCTTTCCGGGGTCGAGTGCGATTTCTGCGACCAGCCCGTATTGCCGGGCTTCTTCGGTCTCGATGGTGCGGCCGGTGAGGCTGAGTTCGGTGGCTCGGCGCTCGCCCATGGCCAGGGCGCAGGCGCGGAAGACGAGGACGGGCCAGAGGCCGAGGCGGATCTCAGGGAGTCCGAAGCGCGCGTCGGGCGCGGCGATTACGATATGGGCGTTGGCAGCCAGGCCGGTTCCTCCCGCTAATGCCGGGCCGTGTACGGCGGCGATTACGGGCGTGCGGAGTCGATTGATGACGGTGAACAGGCGTTCATGCAGTTCGCTGAGTTGGAGAGTGTCGCCTTCAAGCACCTCGTGGAGATCCATGCCGGCGCAGAAGGCAGGGCCGTTTCCGGTAAGCAGAATGGCGCCGGTCGCGATGTCGTTATCGGCTTGATCGAAGGCGCGGACCAGGTCATTGCAGAGCTCGAGATTCAGGGCATTGCGTTTGGCCGGACGGTTGAGCGCGATTTGCAGGACTCTCCCGTGGCGCGATTGTTCAATCAACAAGTTCGACCTCCATGCGGAGCAGGCCGGCTCCGTAAGTTTTGCCTTGCGCGTCGATGCGGAGAGAGACCGTGCCTCCTCCTCCGAGTGCTTCGTGCAGCAGCAGATTGATGGCCCCGAGATTGGGCAGTTCGAAGCGCTCGACTTCGCCTTTGACCAGATCGCCGAAGAAAGCTTTGACTCGTTCGGGAGTTACCTCGCGGAGGATGGTCGCGTAGTGTTCAGGCTTGAGCGCGATGACTCCGATGTTGCTGGTGTCGCCTTTATCTCCGGAGCGCGTGTGGGCGATGGTAGAAAGTGCGACCTTCATGAAATGACCTCCCACCCGTGGAGGCCGATTACCAATCGGCCGCAGGTTGACAACCTGCCCCACAAACCCTGGTGGCTGGTGGGGCAGATTTCCGATCTGCCCGCCTCTCTTCCCGGCGGGGCGCAGGTTTTCATTTGACCACCTCGACCTGGGTTTGGATTTCCCCGCGTGGGATCAGCGCCGACCAGTAGGCTACGATCTCGCGCACGGGGGGACGCCCTTCGCCGAAGCCGGTGGCGCCGGGCGGACCATTGAGGACAAGAGGGATCAGTTCGCGTGTGAAGCGATCGACCGCGCGGCGATCCTGTCCGCGTACTCCGATGCGCAACTGCACTTCGGGCGGGTCGGGATTGGGTGGGGCGGCCTGGCCATGGCAGGCATTGACTCCGAAATATTCGGTGTAGATCTCGTCGAAGTGAAGGCCGAGCGCAGTGAGCCGCCGGCGTACGATTCGATCGGCGTCGTGCGCTTTAGAGAGCGCTTGCGGCCAGCTATAGACCAGTGTGCCAATGGCCTTCCATCCATTGGTGTAGCTGATGGAGAGCTTCAGTGTCGGGGGACGCGGGCCTCCTCGAATGCCTGTGACATGCACGCGATCAGGTCCGGCGTCCGCGAGCTGTATAGAGGTGAAGTCGGCGATGCAATCGGGCGTGATGTAACGGTGCGGGTCGCCGAGCTCGTAGAGCAGTTGTTCCTTGACGGTGTTCAAGTCCACGCGGCCCCCCGCATTCGCATGTTTGGTGACGGTGAAGGTGGCGTCGGGCTCGGCTTCGATAATCGGGTAACCGATGTTGGCCATGTCCGGAATGGTTTCCCAATCGACCTGGCAATTGCCGCCGGAGCATTGCGCGCCGCATTCGATGATGTGCCCGGCGATGGTTCCGGCGGCGAGTTTATTCCAATCGTCAGCCTTCCATCCGAACTTATGAACCATGGGAGCAAGAGTGAGGGCGGTGTCGGTGGATCGGCCGGCGATGACGACGTCGGCGCCCGTATCCAGCGCCTCTGCAAGGGGGAAAGCCCCGATGTAGGCATTGGCGGAGAGGATTCGGGAACGGATGGTGGAGATCGGTTCGCCAGTATCCATATCGGCCATTTCGTAACCTTTGGCGATGAATTCGTCGAGGCGCGTGAAGACGTCGTCACCGTGGACTACGGCAACTTTCAGGTGGGGCGCGAGATCGAGAACGGCGCGGGCGCAGGCTGCCGGGTTGACTCCTCCGGCATTGGCCACGACCTTGATCCCGCGGTCTTTGAGCTTGCTCGCCAGGCGGCCGATGAGCGGCGGAAAGTCGCGGGCGTAGCCGAGGCGAGGGTCTTCCTGCTTCTGCTTCTGCAGGATGGACATCGTAACTTCGGCGAGGTAGTCGAGCACCAGGAAATCGATGGGGCCCTGATCGACCAGGCGCACGGGGGCTTCGAGCCAATCTCCCCAGAAGCCCTGGCCGTTGGCGATGCGGATCATTTACAAAGTCTCCAGAACTAACGGCGTGGCGCGCGGGCGTTGCATGGCGACTTCGAGGGCCAGCGTCAGCACTTCTCGGGATTGGTTGGGATCGATAACGGCGTCGGCGTGTCCACGGGCGGCGGCGTACTTCGCATCCAGCCAGCGCTCGTAATCGGCGCGAGTGCGTTCTATGGATTGCTTCAGATCGTCGGGCATGGGCGCTCCGGACTTTTTCAGCTTTTCTATTTCGACGGAGAAGAGCGCCTGCACGGCGGAATCGCCCTCCATAACTCCGATGCGCGCGGTGGGCCAGCTGAAAGTGAAGTTCGGGTCGAAGCCCTGGCCCGCCATAGCGTAATAGCCGGCGCCGCTGGCGTGATTGATGGTGAGGACGATGCGCGGGACAGTGGCGCAGGACATGGTTTCGACCATCTCGGCGCCTGCACGAATGATTCCTTCGCTCTCGGCCTGGAGGCCGACCATGAAGCCGGACACGTCCTGAATATAAATGATGGGCACGCCCTGGCGCTCGGCAAGTTCGACGAAGTAAGCGACTTTGCGCGCGGTCTCGGTGTAGATAATGCCGCCGATGCGAGGCTTGAGGAAACCGCGGCGATTGGCGATTACGGCTACCGGATGGCCGCTGAGGCGGGCGCTCGCGCAGAGCATTTCGGGGGCGTATTCGGCCTGGAATTCAGAGAAATCCTGCGCGTCGAAGATGCGGAAGAGGACATCTTCGATGTTGTAGGGCAGGCGATGATCGCCGGGGAGAACGCTGTATAGACCTTCGGTCGCGTGCGCAGGCGGGATTGAGTGCGGGGCGGCCACGGGCTCTGGGAACTGGCGGAAACGGGCACGGATCATTTCGAGACAGTCGTCATCATTCTTCGCGGTGTAGTGCGCGACCCCGCTGGTCGCGTTGTGCAGATGGGCTCCGCCGAGCGATTCCTGGTCGATGGATTGGCCGGTCGCGCCCTTCACGAGATTGGGTCCGCCGAGTCCCATGAAGCTGGTGTTTTCGACCATGATAATGACGTCGCTGAGGGCGGGCAGGTAGGCTCCCCCGGCAATGCAGGGGCCCATGACGGCGGCGATTTGCGGAACGTGGAGTTTGCGGCGCATCAGCGAATTGTAGAAAAAAATACGGCCGGCGCCGTACTGGCCGGGGAAGATGCCGTCCTGATAAGGAAGGTTGACGCCCGCCGAATCTACCAGGTAGACGATGGGCACGCGGTTGCGCATAGCAATTTCCTGGGCGCGGAGAATCTTCGTGATGGTCTCGGGCCACCATGCGCCGGCCTTGACTGTGGCGTCGTTGGCGACGATGACCGCGGGACGTCCTTCGATTTTGCCGATGCCGGTGACGACGCCCGCGGCGGGTGCCTGGCCATCGTATTTGTCGTAAGCGATGAGGAGGCCGATTTCGAGGAAGTGGGCGCCGGTGTCTATAAGGCGCGCGATGCGTTCGCGGGCGGTGAGTTTGCCGGCGCGATGCTGCTTGTCTATTTTTTCGGGGCCGCCGCCTTCGCGCAGTTTGGATTCGAGGTGGTGGAGACTGTCGACCAGATGGCGCATGTGAGCCATGCGGGCTTGTTCGCTGGCGGCGTTAGCCGGGTCGGGAGGCATCCGAGGAATAGTGTATCGGGCTGGCCTGGGCGCGTGGCATGTGGGCGACGCGCGAGGTGGTGAAAATGGCTTCTGCCTTTCTACTGCAGCGGGCTAATCGCGATTACGAAGGTGAGGATCTGACGCGGAGACAGGGTGATCACTTCGGATCCTTCGATTGTGCCGTTCGCACCGTACCAAGCCGGCTGAAAGCCTCTGGCCTGGACGCACACGCGGACCGGCACCGTTGGTATCAGCCACGAATTGCCAAGGCTGGAGCCGGATATCGAGCGATTTGGGGACCCAACGCGTTCGAGGTGTACGGTAATCGCATCGACCGGCTCTCCCGTGATCGCATCTTTCGCTCTCACGTTCAGGCGTCCGGCCGGCGACAGCTTAATCGTGAGACCAGATACTTCTCCGCCAGCGGGCACTTCAACCTCTGCTGCTCCCGGGTCGTCCCAGAAATTCGACCAGGCAGCAGGGTAGAAATCCTCCTCCTTACCCGCACTGAGATGTGTCTGGACAGGCAGCAGACCGGCCAGAACGAACCGGCCTTGCGCATCTGTCCTGGTGTTGGGCACAATCGTCATCAGAATAACGCCATGCGGCGTAGCTTTGACAATGGCGTTGGGCACTGGATTCCCGCGCTCGTCCCGGACTTCTCCCGACGATCGGCCTCTTTTCGAATCCGACAGGTCCTGAATCGGCCCGCTCCGGGAGTCGATTGGCCTTGCGCGAAAACTGCGCAACCCAGGAGCAGGAGCAGCCACAGAGGTGTTCCTTTCAGCTTCTGACCCTCCGGTGCGAGGTCAATCGTGAGAGTCATCAATCTTCTCTGGTTTCTGATTTTACGCCAGCTCGGAGATCGGGACGCCGGCGCCGCCCTGGGGCGTGAGCCCGCGCCGAGGCTCTCGGAGGCACGTTGAACAGGAGCTCGCCCCCCGCCATGACGATTCAAAGACGCGTACAATCGAGTTATGGGTTCGACCAGAACTGCTCTCACGCCAGCGGACCTCATAATAATGCCTCGGCCTCGCGATGGGCGGCATTATGAGTTGAGCGATGGAGAACTAATCGTCGTGGGCAATGCACTGGCAAGGCATGAACTGGTGAAACGCCGAATCCTGAAGGCGCTGTTTTCCTGGGAGATCCGGTACTCTGCCGGCGCGGTGTTCTCCGAATCGCAGTTTACTTTGGGCGAGGGGACCGCGCGGATTCCCGATGTTGCGTACATTCAGAATGCCAAGCTGGAATCGCTCCCCGACGCCGACATTCCCATTCCGTTCGCCCCCGACCTGGCGGTGGAGGTAATTTCTGAGTCCGAGTCCGCCTTCGATGCCGAGAAGAAGGTTGGCGAATATCTCAGAGGTGGCACGCTGGAGGTTTGGCAGGTTTATCCGAATGAGCGTCGCATGCGTGTCCGGACTGCCGAGGGTATCCGCGATTTCGGTCCGAGCGACCTTTTAACCAGTCCTTTATTGCCCGGTTTTGAGGTATTGGTCGAAAGCTTTTTCGGCCGCTGAGCCTGGTTGCAATCTCCGGCCCCTCTGATCCGTAATAGCCTGTGTGGGGTTCGAGTTCGCCCGAATTGTCGAAGAGAACCAATCGATGGTCTTCAGCCTCGCCCTTCGCTATCTGCGCGATCGCAGTAGCGCTGAGGAACTGGCGCAGGATGTGTTCCTGCAGCTTTACCGGCAACTGGCCCGCATCGAAAGCCCGGAGCATGCCACCTGGTGGCTGCGCCGCGCCATCTGCCACCGCTCGATCGATGAAGTGCGTAAGCGGAATCTGCGCCCGCAAGTCTCCCTCGACAGCGCCCCGGAACCCGCGTTCGATGCCAGTCAGCCCGACCCCCTGCTGAGCGAACGCTTGCGCCAACTGGTCGGAAAACTCCCGGAGAAAGCCCGCGCCGTCGTGATCCTGCGTTATCAGGAAGACCTCGACCCCACGGAGATTGCGGAGATCCTGGATATGCCTTTGAGCACCGTGAAGAGCCATCTGCATCGCTCGCTCGCATTGTTGCGCGGCAGGTTACAGAAGCAGGAGGTGTTTTCCGTATGAACCTTGAAGGCGAATTGCGGGAGGCGCTGCGCCGCGAACCGGCGCCGACGGATTTTACGGCCAAGGTACTGGCCAGGGTTGCGGTAAAGAAGCAACGTCGTGTGCTCGCCCTCGCCATGGCGGCGGGACTGATCGCGGCTGTGTTCATTCCTCCCGCCGCCTCGGTATACCACAGGAGACAGCAGGCCCAGGAAGCCCGTCGGGAATTGCTGATCGCTCTTTCCATTACCCGCACGAAATTGCTCCAGACACAAGCCCGGCTCGAACGCGCCGCGCTGCGCTCCACACAAGGACATACACCATGATCAAAACGCCGCTTCTCTTCGCTCTCGCCTTCCCCCTCTTCGCACAGCAGGGCTTCGATTTCAAAACGCTGGATCCACTGGCCGCCAACGCCACTGACAAAACCGTGGTCACGCTCGACGCCGACATGCTGAAGATGGCGGCCAATTTTATCGGCTCCGACCCCAAAGACAGCGCGTCGATTAAATCGCTGATAGGCAACCTCAAGGCCATCTACGTCCGAGAATACGAGTACGCCAGGTCGGGTCAATACAACCAGGCCGATTTGGGGCCCTTGCGCGCTTACCTCTCCCAACCGCCCTGGAGCAAGATTGTCGATTCGACAGAAGGAAAAGGGAAGGAAATCTCCGAGGTCTACATGCAGCCCCTGCCCGGCAATCAGCTGGGCGGCATCGCCGTCATCTCTTTAGAGCCCAAAGAGCTGACCGTGGTGTTGATTAACGGCGTCATCAATATGGACGATATCGGCAAACTGGGCGGAAACATGGGCATTCCCGATCTCCACACTCTGATGGATCTCAAGAAGCCGGAAGACCAGAAAACGAAGAAGAAAGATTAACGGGCATCGCCGCGCGGCGTGAGGCGCTCGGCAGCGTGACGGGCATCGGCGCGCGCATCCGCATAGACCACTCTGGCATCCGAATCGATCCGGCTCCAGAGAGACTGTGCCACAGCGGGCGCGTCCCGAAACTGCTGGCGAACGCCGTTGAAATCCCAGCCAAGCGAAGCCGCGTCGAAACCAACCTCGTGGGCGACATAGGCGGGAGTACGCGCGACGTCATAAGTAATATCGTCAATCTGCCGGCCACTGGGCAGCAGGTCGTTGAAAGCGACCAGAACCACCGCCAGCACGAATATGGATCTTCCCGACATAGACAGCTAACGATTGAATTATGGTACTACCCGTACCAGATATCAAGGTTGTCTTTAGTTAGAAGCCCCGGCGGCAGTTAGAAGCCCCGGCGGCCCCGCCCCATCGCTCCGGCGCCGCCGCGTCCGCCTCCGCCACCCCTGGCGCCCCTCTGGTTATATATCGTTTGCTGGGCGGGCGTGAGGATGGCATAAAACGCCGCGTTCGCGGTCGACTGCGCCTGAACTTCCTGCGTAGTCAAGGCGCCGATCGTGCTCGCTTGCGCGCTTATTGTCGCGCTGTCGTTGGTTTGCACCGCGGTTTGCAGAGTGGTACGGGCGGTCTTCAGGCTCGCCGATATCGGAGCAAGCGCGTTCTGTTCGGTCGTGAAGATCGTGGTTGCCTCAGCCTGCTGGGCCGTGGTGAGCGTCAGCAACTTAGTCAGGCGGGCGACTTGATTGGCGACGATTTGCGCCGGAGTGGGCGGCGTGTGCGCGGTCTGGCCGAAGGCGAACGGCGCAGCTGCAATCAGAAGCAAAGAAGTTGTAAACGACCGGCGTGGCTTCATTCTTTTTGAGGTCTCCGCCTTTATTTGTTTTCCGCCGGGAAATAGTTCCCGCGGCTAAACAGCAGCAGATCCAGGCTCAAGGTCAGACGCATGGCCTCGACCGGACCCGATCGCAGCGGACGGTAGATCGAGAGCAGAACGTCCTCGACAGCGGCGGCATCGAGATCGGCCTCAGTGGTGATCCGCGCGCACTCAACCAGCGTGAAGCCCGGCGCGAAAGTCTCAATCGTGCGTTGCACGCGATCTCGGCCGGCGCCGCGTAGTTCGATCAGGTCCTCGGGCGATGGAAGCGCCACAAGCAGGCGTCCGTCAGGCTTGAGGACACGACGGAATTCGCTCGCATTCATTCGCGCCGTGATCGAGAGAACCACTGAGAACGAGCCTTCCGCCCAGGGCACAAAGCGATCCGCGTTGGCCACGATCCACTCGCCTCCGGGATATCGCCGTGCAGCCGCATCGACGGCTGGGATCGAGATATCCACGCCATGCACGTTGCAGTTGGTCTCGCGCGCCAGTGAGCCGAGATAGAAACCGTCCCCGCAGCCCGCATCGAGAACCGCGTCGCCGGAGTTTACCGCCGCCATCTGAGCAACGGCGCGATAAAGCGGCGCAGTCACTCCCCGGTCGTGCAATCTGCGCCGCGCGGCAACAGCTGCCACGGTGTCGCCGGGGCGCTTCGATCGCCGGTCCTGCGGTTGTAAGAGATTGGTATAACCGGAACGCGCAATATCGAAGGAATGTCCGCGCGCGCAATAGCGCGTCTTCCCTTCCCTGGCCAACGGCAGATGGCAGTCGCGGACAGGGCAGAGAAGCGTCGCGGGCGTCCTGCTCATTTGAACAGGTTCAAATCGATCGCATCGGCCATCGCCTTATAGCCCGCATCGTTGGGATGCAGCTGATCACCGCTGTCGAACGTGGGCAGCATCTTGTTGGGACTCTGCGGATTGCGCACAGCCTTATCGAAATCGATCGTGCCGTCATACGCTTTGCCCGTGCGAATCCATTCATTGACGGCATCGCGTATCTTACTCTTCTCCGGTGTGTAGTACTGGCGCGAGCTTTGCGCCTCGCCCTCGAACGGCGTCAGCGTGGCGCCGATGACTTTGATGCCGTGCTCATGCGCCCGCTCGATCATCTGCTTCAGCCCGGCGATGATGTCCTCCGCGGTCGCGTTCTCCGAAGGCGGGCTGGGCGGTCCGGAGTGCCCGATATCGTTGATGCCTTCGAGAATAATCACGTACTTCACGCCCGGCTCCGCCAGCACGTCTTCGTCGAAACGCGCCAGCGCGGGGATGCCCGCCGAACCGCCGCCGTTGAGAATGCGGTTCGCGCCGATGCCCATATCGACCACGGAGAAGCGGGTCGTCTGCATCTTCTGCGCAAGCAGCCGTTCAGCCAGCCCGTTGGGCCATCGATGATTTGCATCCATCGAGGAGCGCGCGCCGTCGGTGATGGAATCCCCGATGGTAACGATGGTGCCGGTCGATTGCGGCGCCAGTACGTCCACGCCGGTCAGAAACACCCATGACTGAATCGTCGCCGGACTGTCCAGCGATGCCGCGGAAGTCTTATCGCCGGACACGATCCAACTCGTCTGCTGCGACTGGTAGTGGATGCCGCCGGCCAGCGCAGTTCCCGGTACGAAGATACTGATGACGAGATCGCCCGCCGCCGGAACGGTGAGTTTCAAGGGATCGCTGAGCGCCACGGCCCCCGCGGGAATGCGCACCGCAGCCCGTCCACTGAACGTGAGCGCATGGTCCGTGCCGCTGACGATCTCCGCCCCGGCCTTGCGCAAAGCAATGTGCGCCGCACCGATCTCCACCGCCTCCCCGCCGAATGCATTCGAAAGCCGCACGCGTACGGTGTCCCCGCCGATGCTCACGTGGACCACCTCGCGCACCGTCTGGTTGCTGAATTCGAGTTTGCGGGTACGCATCTGCTCGGGCGCCAACTGAGGCGAAGGAGCTGCACCCCACGTCCCCACCCAGTGCATCGGCTCGGCCGCCGCAAGCGCTTCCGCCAGCGCCATTAACAGGAAAATCGTTCTGGTGAATTTCATGCCGTCTCCTTCAAATAGACGAAAGCAGGAAGCCGCCGTCGACCACCAGCGTCTGTCCCGTCATGTACGAAGCGCCATCGCCCGCCAGCATCACGGCCGCCTCCGCAATCTCAGCCGGCTGCCCTAGATGCCGAATCGGCTGGCGCTCGATCTGCACCGTGCGCCGCGTTTCGTCCTTCCAATAATATTCGCTCAGCTTTGTCTGAATCAGCCCCGGCGCAATTGCATTCACGCGCACGCCGCGCGGACCAAGCTCCAGTGCATAGGATTGCGTCATCATGATCAGGGCGGCTTTCGTCATGCTGTAGAGCATCCCGTGATGCTGCGGGCGCAGGCCAGAAATGGACGCGATGTTAACGATCGACCCGGAACTGCGCACGCACATGCTCGGCGCCACCGCGTTCATCAATCGAAACGCGCTCTTCAGATTGATCTCGATCATCTTATCGAATTGCGCGTCATCCATATCGAGGCAAGGACCCTGCGCAACGTTGGTGCCCGCGTTGTTCACCAGGATGTCGATACGTCCGAACTCGGCGACAGTGGAATTAACGAGTTGCTGAATCTGTTCCGCGCGGCCCACATGGCACGCCACTGCCTTCACGGCCGGGCCCAGTTCGCGCACCACCTCGTCGAGGGCCTCCTGCTTGCGGCCACAGATGACAACACGCGCGCCCTCACGCACAAAGGCCTCGGCGATGGCACGGCCGATGCCCCGGCTGGCGCCCGTGACGATGGCAACTTTGTCTTGCAGCCTCAACACCACCAGCTCCACGTGCGGCAGGTTGTTAACCTGCGGCCGATTGGTAATCGGCCTCCGCGGGTATGTACCAACCCGCTGGACCGGCGACAAAGTGTCATCAACGGTGCCCGCTCTCTTCCGGGCAAGCGACGGCTGACAGGTCCATAGCGAGGGCAGATCGGAAATCTGCCCCACCGGACCCGCGCCATTTTGACCCCCCGGTCACGCAAACACCGCTTCTACCAACCTCGGACCGCGCTGTCCTAACGCGTCGCGAATCTGCTCCGTGAACTCCCTGGCTGTCAGCGCGCGAGTCGCCGCCACGCCGCAGCCTTCCGACAGTTTCACCCAATCCAGATTCGGCCGTCCGATATCGATCATGTCGTTGGCGATGCGGCCGAAACCATTCGCCCCGGTGCGCGCCATTTCGATATCGAGGATGCGGTAGCGCCGATTGGCGAAGATAACGATCACCACATCGAGATTTTCCCGCGCCATCGTCCACAAAGCCTGCAAAGTATACATCCCGCTGCCATCGGCTTCGAGCGCAACCACTTTCCGGTCGGGGCAGGCGATGGCCGCACCCAACGCCACAGGCAGCCCCTGGCCAATCGATCCGCCCGTCACCGGCATGAACTCATGGGGTGCCGCAGCGGCGAGATATTTGAGAATCTTCCCGCTCGAAGAAACCATTTCATCGGCGATCAACGCGTTATCCGGAAGACACGCAGCCAGCGTTTGGCCCATCGCATCGAGAGTCAGTTCACTCGAGTCCTCCGGAGCAAATACGGGATCCGGTTCCTGTACAAACGGATACACGGCCAAAGCACCACAGTCGTCCGCCAGAGCTTCGAGCGCGGCAGTGCCATCCTGTTCGCGCCCCGCCAGCGTGGACACAGCGCAGCTGTCCGGAACCATGTAACTCGGAATGCCGGGATACGCGAAGAACGACACCGGCTTTTCGGATTCCACCAGAATCAGATTCTTGACATCGGCAAACATGGGGAGCGCGCCTTCGGGAAAGTAGGCCACCTGCGGAGGCTGGAAAACTCCCCGTCCGGTAGCGATCTTCGGCGCATTGCGCGCGGTAATGAAACGAACGCCGGTGGCCGCGGCAATGCGTCCGGCGGCTTTCAAGGCGCGCGGAGTCACCGCAGTCCCGCCGATGAGCACGGCTGTGCCTGGTTGGGATAGAAGCTGCGCCGCACTGTCGATCGCACGGTCCGGAGGAATGCGTCGCCTCGGACGTTCGACCATAGCTACGACGACTGGCCCGCCCGCATTCACCTCCGACCACGAGTAATCTGCCGGGATGATCAGCATGGCAATCTGCCCCGGAGGCTGGCACGCCGCCGCAATCGTCTCCGCCGCCGCAACGCCGACATCGTCCGCGCTCGTCGCCGTGCGCACGCAGTTCGAAACCGTGCGCGCAAACGTGGCGATGTCGGATGTCAGCGGCGCGTCGACCTTCAGATGCGCGGTCGCATGCTCACCCACAATACTGACGATGGGAGAACGAGCCTTGCGGGCATTATGGAAATTGGCGAGGCTGTTGCCTAGGCCAGGCCCCAGATGCAGCAGGGTGGCGGCGGGCCTGCCGGTCACGCGCGCATAGCCATCCGCCGCGCCCGAACACACGCCTTCAAACAGGCCCAGCACGCCGCGCAGTCCGTCCACGCGATCCAGCGCGGCAACGAAATGCATCTCCGACGTACCCGGATTCATGAAACACGTATCGACGCCGTTCGCCACCAACGTCCTTAAGAGAGACTCCGCCCCGGTCACTCTTGGCAGCATACTATGTCAACTATGAGCGAACTCGTCACGCTGTCGCGGCATGGGAATGTGGATGGCGTTATCACGGTAGTCACGATCGATAATCCGCCCGTCAACGCGCTCAGCCCTGGCGTTCCGGAGGGCATTGAGAGTGCCATCGAAACTGCGGCGAACGATCCCGATGTGAAGGCCATTGTGGTGATTGGCGCCGGCACTACATTCATCGCGGGCGCGGATATCAAGGAGTTCGGCAAGGTCGCGTCCGGCGAAGCGCAATTGCCCGATCTGGCGGCCATCATTCGCCGAATTGAGGATTCGCCCAAGCCGGTGGTGATGGCGCTGCATGGGACAGCCTTCGGGGGTGGACTCGAGGTGGCGATGGGCGGGCATTATCGCGTGATCGCGCCCGGAGCGAAAGTCGGGCAGCCCGAAGTGAAGATAGGATTGATTCCCGGCGCCGCCGGAACGCAGCGATTGCCGCGTCTCGCCGGCGTGGCGCAGGCGCTGACGATGTGCGCGTTCGGTGAGCCGATCGGAGCCGAGGAAGCGCTCGCCTGTGGTATCGCGGACCGCATCATTGAAGGCGATCTGCTGGCCGGCGCCATTGCGTTCGCGCGCGAAATCGCCGACCAGCCTTTCACTAAAGTGCGCGACCGCAACGCCAAACTCAGCGGTGTCGATCCCATTTTATTTGCTGCCGCACGCGATGCTGCCAGTAAAAAGCTGCGTGGCCAGGAAGCACCGTTCGCGGCCATCGAAGCCGTTGAGGCCAGTCTTCACGGGTCCTTCGAAGAGGGCTGCCGGGTCGAGCACGAGCTATTCAATCGCTGCCTGCATTCGAGCCAATCGAAGGCGCTGATCTACGCATTCTTCGCCGAACGCACAGTCATGAAGATTCCCGATATTCCCAGTGACGCGGGGAATTCAGACGTCGCCATCAACGAAGCCGGACGGCTGCTCGAAATTGTGCGCGGCAAGGACACCAGCAAAGAAGCGATCGCAGCATCGATCACGCTGGCCCGAAAGCTGAAGAAAGTTGCCGTAGTCGCGAACAACGGCTCCATCGCCAAGCGGATGTACGACCGCTTTCTGCGCGAGGTGCAACTCCTCGTGGACGAAGGCGCGTCCGTGGAAGAGGTAAACAGTGCACTCTATAACTTCGGCATGGGCGGCGAGCCCAGCGTCTTGTCGAACCCGCGGATTGTGGATCGCTGCATGGCCGCGCTGGCCGACGAAGGCGCACACCTGCTCGCTGAAGGAATCGCACTGCGAGCCGTCGACATCGACATGGTGTTTGTGCACGGCTACGGATTCCCCGCCTGGCGCGGAGGCCCCATGTTTTACGCTGAGAACAGATGCGCGTCCTGACCGCCTTCCTGTGCGCCACCCTGCTTTCAGCCCAGACCACGGCCTTCGTGCAGCAGGTGGAACAGGCAGCTATATCGGGTAATTTCAATCTTGCCCGGCAAGAGCTGAGCCAGTTCCGCAAGCTGAGAGGCGCGACGCCCGAGTACATCGAAGCCCTTGCCTGGCTGGGGCGCGGCGAACTGGGCGCGAGGAATTTCACCGCCGCCACGCAGAACGCCGATGAAGTCCGCAGACTCTGCCTCGATCAACTCACGCATCGCAAATTAGACGCCGAACCCAGTCTGCCCCAGGCGCTGGGCGCATCGATCGAAGTGCGTGCGCTGGCATCCGCGATGCAAGGCCGCCGCGATGAAGCGGTGGTATTCCTGCGCCAGGAAGTGACACGCTGGCACGACACATCCATCCGCCCGCGCATTCAGAAAAATCTCAATCTGCTGACACTCGAAGGCAAGCCCGCCCCTCCGCTCGAGATCGCACAATCGGTGACAGCGCGCAGGCCGGAGTCGCTGGCGCAGCATCGTGGACATCCTGTGCTGCTGTTCTTCTGGGCCCATTGGTGCGCCGACTGCAAACAGGAGATCAACATCATCCAGCGGCTTGAAGTCGCCTACGGTCCGCGCGGGTTGGTCGTCATCGCGCCCACTCAACACTATGGATACGTTGCGAGCGGCCAGGATGCGCCGCGCGATATCGAAACGAAATACATCAAGCAGGTCTTCGCCGAGTATTACGCCTTCCTCGGCCCCATTGAAGTTCCGCTGAGTGAAGAGAACTTCGCGAACTATGGAGTGAGCACGACGCCCACCCTGGTGCTCGTGGACGCGAATGGCATCGTGCGTCTCTACAATCCCGGCGCGCTCAGCTACGAACAACTGTCGGCGAAGATTGCGCCGCTTATTACCCGATGAGTTGGCCGATTCGCTCCGCATCGTTCGGAACCACAATCGGCTTATTGCCGAAGGTGGACTTGATGGGCGTACCGTTGGGTGCGGTCAACTCTCCGGTGTGATAGCGGTAAATGTAATCGGGGTCCTTCAGAACATTGCCGGTGAGGACCGCGACCACGTCCGCATCGCGATCGATGACGCCCGCGGCCGTGAGCTTGCGAATCCCCGCCAGCGTGGCCGCGGAGGCCGGTTCGCAGCCGATGCCGCATTGGCCGATCACCGCCTTGGCATCCGCGATCTCCTGCTCGGTCACGCGTTCCACCGTGCCTTTTGAATTCTCGATCTCGAACTGCGCCTTAGGCCACGAGACGGGATCGCCGATCTTGATGGCCGTCGCCAGCGTCTCCGGATGTTCCTGCGCGTGGAAAGGCTGCAGCCCTTTCGCCGCCATGTATTCGTAAAACGGCGAGGACCCTTCAGCCTGCACGACACCGAGCCGCGGCATGCGGTCGATGAGACCAGTCTCGTACATCTCGCGCAGGCCTTTACCGAACGCCGAAACATTGCCCAGATTGCCGCCCGGCAGAACGATCCAATCGGGCACGCGCCAGTCGCGCTGGTCCATCATTTCGATAACGATCGATTTCTGCCCTTCGATGCGAAACGGATTGATCGAATTAAGCAGATAGATGCCCAGGCGCTCGGCGAGCACGCGCACCAGGGCGAGGATCTGATCGAAATTCGCTTCCACCTGAAACGTCTTGGCCCCATACTCGAGAGCCTGCGCCAGCTTGCCGTAGGAGATGTTGCCGTGCGGGATGAAGATGAGCGGATCGAGTCCGCCCGCACTGGCGTAGGCGGCCATGGACGCCGACGTATTCCCGGTGGAAACGCAGGCCACGCGCTTCATACCGAGCCGCTTCGCCTGAGCTGCGCCGCAGGTCATGCCATTGTCCTTGAAGGAACCAGTCGGATTGAATCCCTGGTGCTTGAAGGTGAGGCGCGCCAGACCTCCGTATCCGGCCGCGCGCGGTGCGTTGAGCTGCGGAGTATTGCCCTCGCGCAGCGTGACGACGTGCCGCAGATCATCTAGGAAAGGGAACATCTCGCGATAGCGCCAGACACCGCTCTGGCAAAGCGGCGAGTTATCCATGCGGCGTTCGCGCCAGGTCTTTTTCAGCGCCACCGGATCGGCGCCGGAGAAATCGTACTTCGCCTCCAGCAGTCCACCGCACACGGTGCAATTGTAGAGAACATCGTTGATGTCGAAGCACGCACGGCAAGCCGGATTGAAACACGTGAGATGAGATTGCATGGGGAACTTCGATTTTAACGTCGCAGCACTGTCCAGCCGGGATCGAGCACCGCTTTGGCATTCGGCGCCGCCACATTCACCGTAAACTCGACCGGGTCCGAGTCGGTGCGAACCTGCTGTACCACCGGCTTGCCACGTCCGGTCTGAATCTCAACCGGGATCGCGATGCTGTAATCGTCCGGCACGTCGGACTGCGTCACCGTACCCGTCAGCTTGTATGCGCCTGGCTTGCCTTTCACCGTATAAGTCAGCTTCAGCGTAGCTACGCCCGTGCTGTAAACCCATTGATCGAAGAAGTTTTCGAGCTTGGCGTCGCTCGAGCCGGGCGGCATAAATTCGGCGCAGAGCAGACGGAACGATTCCGTGTCGAGGGGCTTCCACTGATAGCGGCGCCTCAGTTCCGTCAGCATCTTCCACCATCGCTCGTCGCCCATGCGCCGCCGCAGCATATGCATGATCCATGTCCCCTTGCCATAGATCACGGCGAGCGACGCATTGGGATTGTTGGAACCCTCGAGGCGCCGACCCTGCACCACCGGGCCTTCCGACTCCGCCGTCGCGCCATCGGGACCTTTCACGAACAGCGACTTGCGATAAGTCTCAAGAGCTAAGTCGTCGGCCTTCGCACCCACTTTGGTTTCCATGTACATCACGGCCGAGTAACTGGAGAGCGCTTCCATCAGCCACTCGTGATGGTAGGAAACCGACGTAACCGTGTTGCCCCACCATTGATGGGCGATCTCATGCGCTATCAGCAGGTTCTGAAAAAACTCGCGGTCCGATGCCGACAAGTGATCCGGGATGCCTACTTCGGGAGCCAGATAGTTAACGGTGGGCAGATAGATCATGCCGGAAAATCCCTGCCCGAAACGCCCGGGCACGGGTGACACTTCGATGTTCCTTAGCGGCGGCTCGCCAAACTTCGCCCTGTAGAAAGCCAGGGCGTTTTCCACTTCGCCCGTAATCCGTGTCAGCTGATCCGAGGGATTGGCAACGCGCGGCTCCGGCTGCATGGTCAGGGGTTCCGGTTGCTGGATAGGCCGAGTGCGCCGCGGCTTCAGGACTGGCGGCGTGATCGAAGAAGGATCCGGGGGCAGTTGCGCGAGCGGCCGCAATGCGTCTTCCACCTGCTTATTGGCGCACACTTCCACGGTGAGACCATCGCGCTGCGTCACCTTACGCTGGTACTCGCCGAGATTGAAACCCAGCAGCCGCACCGGCCCATCGGGAACACGATGGGTGATGTGGATGTCGCCCTCCACGCGGTCTTCCTTCACCTGGCCGGCCGCTACCAGATCCAGGTTCGCGGGATACCGATAGGTCACATCGTAGGTGGCGAACTGCAAGCCGCGGCCGGGATACCAGGAGCCGCGCGCACTGACGAAATACACCTTGTGGCCTGCTTCGAGAACCACGCGGCCTTCGTGGTCGATCTCGATCTCGTGCTCGGAGCCAGGCTCGAGAGGCGCGGAGGGCAGGACCATCAGCAGCTCGTTTCCATTGTTCTGCACGAGGCCGGTGCGGACCGAATCGCGCTCATAAACCTCGGCGGCCGCGCCATCCACCTTAGCCGCCGTGGCGTGCATCTGGCCGGTCAGATCGAAGGCGAGCGCAGTGCGCGAATCGGCCGTGGCACGTACTCGCATGTGCGTCACGCAGTGCATGGTCAGGGAAGCGTCGAGCGTCACTTCGATCCGGTAGCTCAGGATTTCTTCTTCGGGCAGCGGCGGCGGCAGACCGCGATGGCTGCGGCTCTGGAAACTGGTCCAGGTGTCCCACCACGTGGCGCCGTTGCGTTCCGTGATTTGCCCGGCCATCAACTGTTCGTAACCGCGCGCATCGTACATGACGTCGAAGTTGCCCAGCTTCCTGCCTTGAATAAACGCCTCGAAAAAGCCGCCTTTCGATGCACCCCGGGTCACCAGATCGAGGACGATGCGCGATTCGAAACCCGAGGTAAGATTGGCGGCGATCTGGCCCCAGCGTGTATTCAGGAGCGCGCCAATGTCCGGGTACTTCTTCGCGTCGCCGGCCTTGATCTGTTCGAGAAGAGATTGGGCGGTGTCGTCGGTGAAGATGAATGCGGCCTGGGCGAAATGCTCGTTGAGATTGGGCGAACCTGCGTAGCCGGCCATGGATTTGCGCTCGGAACGATCGGGAGGAAGCAGCAGTACTTCGGCATCGCCGCCGTCGGTGTCGGCCGAGAACACTGCCGTCACCGGCCCGCCGTCCACGGGCTTGCCGAACATCAGATAACCGTCGGTCAGGTAGAAGCGGGCGTCTTCTTTGGAGATCTCGATGTCGTGGACGCGGTAGCACTCGTTGGTGTCCAGACCGGCGCCGATGACCTGCTTGCCGAGATCGGCGGCGGCGTGCATCTGCGCATAGACAGGCAACATGAACAAGCCGAATAGAGGAATGAGTCGTTGAGTCACTGCTATGGCGATTATCGCAACTGCTCCACTGGACGCCGATGATACACTGGCCATTCATGCGCTTCGTAACCTTCCAACATCATGGGCACCAACACGCCGGCGTGGTCTCCGGCGAAGACATCGTGAGTCTGAAATCCGCCGGCTTGCCGGACATGCTTTCAATCCTGAAAGCCGGGGAGGGAGTATTTAGGCGGATCGAGTTGCTCTTGGCTAATCCTCCCGCCGAGGCGGTGATCCCGCTGGGCAGCGTTAAGCTGCTCGCGCCGATTCCGCGGCCGGGGAAGATCATCTGCGTGGGACTGAATTACCGCGACCACGCGATCGAGTCGAAGATGGAGATCCCCACGCGGCCGACTATCTTTTCGAAGTACAGCAACACGGTGATTGGGGCGGGCGAGGATATTGTGCTGCCGAAGAATTCGGAGAAGCCGGATTATGAGGCGGAGTTCGCGTTTGTGATCGGCAAGGGTGGACGGCATATCAAGAAGGAAAAGTGGCGTGCGCATGTGTTTGGGTATATGAATCTGAATGACGTCAGCGCACGGGATGTGCAGTTGGCGGTATCTCAATGGACGATGGGTAAGTCGTTCGATACCTTCGCTCCTATGGGCCCGTATCTGGTCAGCGCCGATGCCATTGAGGATCCGCATAGTCTGGACATCTCACTGACTGTCAATGGGGAGACTCTGCAGCATTCAAATACTCGAGAGTTGATTTTCAAGATTCCGGAGTTAATTGAATTTTTGTCGAGCATTATGACGCTCGAGCCCGGCGACGTTGTTTCGACCGGCACACCTTCGGGAGTGGGATTCTCGTACAATCCGCCTAAGTGGCTGAAGCCTGGCGACCTGGTTGTTGTGAAGGTGGAAGGGCTCGGCGAACTGCACAATCGGTGCGTGGCGGAAGTCTAGGCTTTACGCTGTACGATCAGGTCGGCGATCTGGTGCAGCCTGCGCGCTCGGTCCCCGAACGGCTCCAGAGATTGGTGGGCCTGGCGGCATTGGTCTTGCGCCATGGCTCTCGATTCTTCGAGTCCGTATACCGCCGGGAAGGTGATCTTGCCCTGGGCTACGTCTTTGCCCGCGGTCTTTCCCAGCGCTTCCGACGATTCCTCGATATCGAGGATGTCGTCGACGATCTGGAACGCCAGGCCGGCATGTTCTCCGTAGCTTGATATGGCGCCCATTTGAGTCTCGCTGGCTCCTGCGCAGATCGCCCCCATGCGCACGCTGGCGCGCAGCAGGGCGCCGGTTTTGGCTCGATGAATACGGTCGAGCAGTTCCGCGGTGGGAGGCTGGCGCTCGCCTTCGATATCGGTCACCTGTCCGCCGATCATGCCTTCCACGGTGCCTGAGGCGAAGGACAACTCTTCAATCAGGGCCACCTTCCTCTGCGCGTCGAGACCTTCGATGCGCACCAGGGTCTGGATGGCGAGCGTGAAGAGGGCATCGCCCGCGAGTATAGCCATGGCATCGCCGAACACCTTGTGGCACGTCGGTTTGCCGCGGCGGAAGTCGTCGTTGTCGAGCGCCGGAAGGTCGTCGTGGATGAGCGAGTACGTGTGGATCATCTCGAGCGAGCAGGCGGCCCTGACGACTCCCGAAGCGTCGTCCGCAACGGCAGCCGCAGCCTGCATGCAGAGGATGGGCCGGATGCGCTTGCCGCCGGCGAACAGGCTATAGCGCATAGCTCGGTGGATGGTCTCAGGCAGCGTCGACTCGGAGGGCGTAAGACGATCGAGCGCGGTGTCCACCAGCTTCTGCTGCTCGGCGAGAAACTCGGCCAGCGCCATCACTTCTCGGGACGGAACGGTTCCGGTTGGTATGTTCCCTCCTTGCGGATCAGCATCTCCACGCGGGTCTCGGCTTCTTCGAGTTGGGTGCGGCAGGCGTCGCTCAACTGCATGCCGCGCGAAAACAGCTCGAGCGAACGATCCAGCGGCAGATCGCCGGATTCGAGTTCCTTCACCACTTTTTCCAGTTCATCGAGACAGGTTTCGAAGCTCGCAACGGTCTGCGGGGGAGTCGCCATTTGCACTATTCTCTCAGAAGAGAGTCGCCTGGAGATCGGGCGGCTCGGCTTTTGGCTTGCGGGAAGCCTGGGGTGGCGTGAAGCCTCGCATCAGGGTGAGCATACGCTGATGGCAATTATTTATTTCCACCAGGGCGGCGCATCGCGTGCACCCACCTTTGACGGCTCCGGGGCCGTCGGTGTACGGATCGAAGCCGGGGTGCTTTGAGCATTTGCCGCGCCAGCGTATGCTGCCGATTTTCAGCATTCGCCTTATATGTTATTTCATGGGCGCTTACCGGGGACGGCGAGTCCGGAGACGTGGTCGGCGCGGCCTTTATAGGCGTCTTCGAGGGTGATGTTGTGAACCTGCAGGATAGTCCCCATCACGGAATCGAGTTGGGTCCAGGCTTTGGCATAGGCGCCGCGGGCGGCCACTTCGGTGGAACGAGCCTGGGCGACGTAGCTCTGATACTGGATCACTAAAAAGTTGGTCGAGAGGCCCACATCGAAGCGCTCCTGTTCGATTTCGAGGGATTGTTCCTGGAGCTTGCGGGTTTCGACGGCAGCATCGTAGGCGGCGCGTGTACGCTGCAGAGCGATAAGCGCGTCCTCCACCTGGACACGGATGGTGTTCTCGAGTTGTTTGGTGCGGACCTGCGTCTGCTTCAACTGCAATTCGTCACGGGCGAGATCCGCCTGTGCGACACGGTTGCGAAGAGGCAGCGTCAGATTCAGGCCGATGCTGTAAGTGGGATAGTCGCGGGCGAGGACCTGCGCGAGAGCGGTGCCGTAGCCATCGCCGGAGCCCGGCAGAACAGCCAGTCCCCCGCCAGTGGGTGTAAAGAGCGGATTGGCAGCTCCGGCCAGACCGCTGTTGGCCATGTTGCCCACCAGATCGAGTTCGGGGCGCACGTTGTTGCGGGAACCCTCGAGGGTGATGCGGGTATTATCCAACTGCGTCCTGGCCGCGAGGTAATCCGGCCGGTTTAAAAAAGCCGTCTGCACCATGTGATCGATGGTGTCGGTGGGTAGCGGATCGAGCGGCAGAGGGTCGGTGGGAACGATGCGGGCGCCGTGAATGACGGGGTCGGCAGAGAAATCGCGGGTGATAACGCTCTTGAGAATCAGCTCCTGCTCGCGCAGGTAGCCGTCGGCGTTGGCCACGTCCTGTTGCGCGGCGGCGACCTGGGCTTGGGCGCGAGTAACTTCCACCGGTGCGAGAGTGCCTTGATCGACCTTATTGCGGTTGTCCTCGGCGAGGCGCTGCGCGGTGGCGAGGGTCTCGCGCTTGACGCGGAGATCTTCACTAAGACTTACGAGGTCGGTATAGAGACGGACAACGCCCGAGACGGTGATGGTGGCCTGGTAGCGGAAGACCTGATCGGACATCCTCTGGCTATTCTGTGCAATGCGGATGAAGCGGCGGTTGACGGCGATACCGAAACCCCGCAGCAGGGGCTGGGTGATGGTGACGCCGAGGCTCGAAGAATCGTACGGATTGACGAGGTTGCGAGATGAGTTGCTCCAGGTGTGCAGGTTCTGGAAGCCGGCTGACACGTTGGTTCCGGGGCCGAAACCCTGGCTGTAACCGAAGTTGCTGGTATAGGAGTTCTGCAGCAGAGCCGGAGTGCCGGTAGTGACGGTGCTGGTTTCCGGGGTGGTCTGGTGCTGGGCGAGGAACTGACCGGTGAGGGCGGGATCGAACTGCGGGATATTGGGGCCGCTCGAGAAAGCGAACAGACCGGTAGTGTTTAAGTTATCCGTCACCTCATTGATGAACTGGGAGTCGGTGACAACGGAGGTTACGGTGGTGGTCTGGGGCGCAGAGCCTGTGGCGGCGGTATTGATCAGCGGCTCGCCGGGGCCACCAAGGCCGGAGGGCGCCTCATTGGCGGTAAGCGGAACGCCTCGCAGCAATCCTCCGCCTTTGGCGCGCAGCGTGTCTGTAGCCGCCATGGGGATTGCGTAGCGCTCCAGTTCAATATCGAGATTGTTTTCGAGTGCGAGGGAGATGGCGTCCTGCAGGGACAGGTAGATCTGACCGGCGCGGACGAGATCGCGGAGGCGCGCGGAATCGTGAGGATCGGTACTCGAAACGGAGCCCGGCTTGTAGATGCCCAGGGTGCCTGAGGAATAGCCGACGGACGGGGTTCGGTCGACAGGCTGCGGATTTTGGGCGCAGAGAGGCAAGGCCGATAAGCAACAGAGGCCCGCTGCCACGGCACGCGCGATGCGATTGATCATTTATTTGGGAGCCCCCTTTTGGGAGCCCGTGAGATCGGCATTGACCAAAGCACCCTCGTGCACATCGTCGCCTGGATTCACTACAAGGATTTCATTGCCGGTAAGTCCACCGAGCACTTCGGTTTCGGTGCCGAAGTCGCGACCGATGCGCACGGGCTGCATGTGGATTTTCATAGCGGCTGCATCGCTGCTGGTTGGATCGCTGTTCAGGACAGCCACCTGCATGCCGGAGTTGGCGGCAATGAGGGTGTCGCCGGGGATGAGCAGCGGGGGCGCATCGCGATGACTCTTGAAACGAATATCGGCGTACATACCGGGTAGAAGCTTACCATCGCGGTTAGAGACCTGCACTTCGACGAGCAGCGTCCGCGAATTGGGGTCGAGCGAATTCGAGGTGCGGGTGACCTTACCTTCGAATACGCGGCCGGGAAATTCGTTGACGGTGACTTCGGCCGGCATGCCGACCACGATGCCGGGCGCATTGGCCTGAGGGACGCTGGTCAGAATTCGAATGGTACCAATCTGGGCCATGCGAAACATCTCATTACCGTTGGCAGCCTGAGCGCCTCCGAGGCTCATGGGAGAAGCGCCCTGCCCCGCCCCACTAGCGGAGATGAGCGCGCCTGTGTCGATGTTGCGGGCGGTGACGATGCCATCGAAGGGAGCGCGAACGTTCTTGTAATCCTGCAGGGCGACGACGCGTTCCAGATTGGCCTGGGCCTGACGGACGTTATCCTCGGCGGCGCGGATGTTGGCCTGCTGGGCGTCGACCAGGGCGTCGGCGGTTTTGAAGTTGGATTCCTGCGTATCGGCGTCCTGACGGGCTACGGCGCCGCGGGCGACGAGGTTGTTGTAGCGATCGGCGGTGAGCTTGGCGAGATCGCGCTGGGACTGCGCCTGGACCAGGGCGGCCCTGGTTTGGGCGAGTTGCTGCTGGGCCTGGGAGACGGCGGCACGGGCCTGATCGACCTGCTGATCGAGTTCGGGAGCCTCGATATCGGCCATCAGCTGACCGGCACGGAGGCGGTCGCCGATATCGACATAGCGTTTGCGCACGTAGCCGGGAGCGCGCGCGTAGATGGAGGCTTCGGTTAGAGCGGAGAGGGTGCCGGGCAGCAAAACGTCGCTATCCTGGGCGGCGCGGCGCACTTTGGCGGCGGTCACTAGGGGTAAAGAATTCTTTTCTTCGCTGGCGGCGGCTACGGCGGCTTCTTCGCGCTGCTTGCGCGGGAGGTAGCCGGCAAGGCCTATGGCGGCCACTACGACGGCGATGATCAGGAGGGCCAGGAATATTTTGCCAGGCGAGATGTGGTGGGGATGCGGGTCGGCGTCTTTGACTTCGACCACCCTCGGTTCCTCCTTTGGCCTTTCCAGCAACGGTTTTTCCTCTAGTTGATTCATTGGATCTCTTTCGGAGAATGGACAGGCGGAAGCGCCTGTCCCACATTACGCATGGAGCACCAGCTCTTCGTGGGCTTCGTGTTCGATCTGTTCATCCTGATTCACAGGGGGCTTGCGGCGGAGGAAGCTGTAAACTATGGGCACGAAAAACAGGGTGCTGAAGGTGGCGAAGACGAGGCCTCCGATGACGGCGCGGCCGAGGGGGGCGTTTTGTTCTCCTCCTTCGCCAAGACCGAGCGACATCGGCAACATACCGATGATCATAGCGAGGGCGGTCATCAGGACCGGGCGAATGCGGGTAAAGCCTGCCGACAGAGCGGCTTCAATTTCATCTTTGCCTTCAAGGCGCTCATCGTTGGCAAACGTGACCAGCAGAATACTGTTTGCGGTGGCTACGCCGATGGCCATGATGGCGCCCATCAGCGAGGGCACATTGATTGTCGTCTGTGTCGCGTAAAGCATCCACAGGATGCCGGCAAAGGCGCCGGGAAGGGCGGTGAGAATGATGAACGGATCGAGCCACGACTGGAAATTTACGACCATCAGAAGATAGACGAGCATGATGGCAAAGACCACACCCAGGCCGAGGCGGCGGAAAGATGTCTTCATGGTATCGGCCTGGCCGCGCAAGGTGATGGTAGAAGCTTTGGGAAGCTGCGTGTGGTCCATGATCTTCAGGATGTCGGAGGAAACGCCTCCCAGATCGCGCTGATCGACATTGGCATAGACATCGTAGACCGGCTGCACGTTGTAATGATTTACGAGTGAGCTGGTAAGGCCGCGGTGAACGTCGCCGATAAGGTTATTGAGAAGCTGTGTGCCCGCGCCTCCCGGCGTGGTAACCGGGGTGCGGGACAGGGCATCGAGAGAATCGATTTTGAACTGGGGAGTCTGCACGGCAACGTTGTAGGTGACGCCGTTGGCGGGATTGAGCCAGAAGTTGGGCGCGGTCTGTCCGCTGGAACTCAGCGAAATGAGCAGGCTGTTGGCGACATCGCGTTCGGTAAGACCAGCCTGATCGGCCTTGCTGCGATCCACGTCAACTTCGAACTCCGGCGTGTGGACCTGCTGGTTGATGTGAACATCGACGGCGCCGGGAACCACGGCAACTTTACGCTGCACTTCCTCGGCGATACGGTAGCCGGCGGCGGCATCGCGGGTGACAATCTGAACGTCGATGGGAGCGGGAAGGCCGAAGTTCAGGATCTGGTTGGTGATGTTGGCGGCCTGAAAGAAGAAGACTTCGTCGGGAAAGCGCTGCCGGAGCACGCGGCGGATGGTGCGCTGGGCTTCTTCGGTAGGGCGGTGTTTTTCGGGATTAAGGGAGATGAGGATCTCGCCATCGGCCGCGCTGATGGTGGCGTTATCGCCCCATGCGAGGGCGAAGGAGGCGTTGGGCAGGCCGATATTGTCGGTGATGCCGGTAATCTCGCCGGGCTTGAGAGTCTGGCGAATGGTCTCTTCCACGCGGCCGAAAACGCGTTCGGTCTCTTCGATGCGCGTGCCTTCGGGGGCGCGCACATGGAGGCGAATCTGGCCGGAATCGATGTAGGGGAAGAAATCGGTTCCGACTACCAGGAACAGGCCCATGGAGGCGATTACCAACCCGCCATAAACAATGGCTACGCGCACGCGGTGATGCAGGCACCAGCCGAGCACTTTGCGGTATTTGGCGCGCATTTTTTCGAACTGAGTATTGAAAGAGTGGTGCGTCTGCCAGATGAAGCCCTTGGCGTTTTTCAGGCCCTCTTCACCCTGGGCATAGATCTCCACTTCCGGCCGAAGCATGTAGTGGACCATGGTGGGCACCAGAGTTCGGGTGAGGAAATAGGACATGAGCATGGCGAAGGCGACGGCGAGGGCGAGCGGGGTGAAGAGGAAGCGGGCCGGGCCGGTGAGCAGCAGCACGGGGATAAACACGATGCAGATGGCAAGCGTGGAAACGAAGGAGGGCAGCGCGATCTGCTGGGCGCCATCGAGAATAGCGCGGGTGAGCACCTTAGCCATCCCCATATTGCGGTGGACGTTTTCGATTTCGACGGTAGCGTCGTCGACGAGGATGCCGACGGCGAGCGCCATGCCTCCGAGGGTCATGACGTTAATGGTGTGGCCCATGGCCCAGAGGACGATGCAGGAAGTGAGAATCGAAAGCGGGATGGAGGTGCAGACGATGACCGTGCTGCGCCAACTGCCGAGGAAGAGCAGGATCATGATGGCGGTGAGGCCGGCGGCGATCAGACCTTCGCGGACGACTCCATTAATTGCCGCTTTGACGAAAATACTTTGATCAAATAGAGGGCGAACGGAGAGGGCGGCCGGCATACCGGCCATGATTTTGGGGAGGGTTGCCTTAATGCCGTTAACAATATCGAGGGTGGAGGCCTGGCCGTTCTTGATGACGGTCATCAGGGCGGAGCGGCGGCCGTTCTCGCGAACGATGTTGGCCTGCACCTGGAAGCCGTCGCGAACCTGGGCGACATCGTGAATATATACGGTGGCGCCGTTGACGGTCTTGACGGGCAGGTCATTCACACCCTGCACGGTGGTGGGGCTGGCATTGAGATGGATGAAATACTCACGGTCGCCCATCTTGGCGGTGCCGGAGGGAAGAATCACGCTCTGGCGGTTGACGGCGTTCGATATATCGGTAGCCGAGAGGCCATGGGCGTACATCGCGTTGGGGTCGATATCGACCATGATGGCGCGCTGTTTCCCCCCGTAAGGCGGCGGGATGGTAGCGCCCTGTATGACAGCGAGTTGGGTGCGGATGAAATTAGCCCCAAGATCGTAGAGATCCTGCTCGCTGAGCGTTTTGCTGCTGAGGCTCAGCTGGAGAATGGGGACGCTCGAGGCGTCGAACTTGATGACGCCGGGGGGAAAGATGCCAGGCGGGAGGGCGCGCTGAATGGGATTGCAGACCGCCACCACCTGGGCGATGGCGAGATCGATCTTCACATTGGGCTGGAAGAAGATACGGGTGACGGAGATGCCGTTGTAGGAAGAGGATTCGATGTGCTCGATGTCATTGATGGTGCTGGTAAGGGCGCGTTCGAAGGGGGTGGTGATGCGGGAGGAGACTTCGTCGGGCGAGAGGCCGTTGTAGGACCAGATGACGCTGAGGACCGGGATATCGATATAAGGAAAGATGTCCTTAGGCATGGACACGATAGAGAGTCCGCCCAGGATGGCGATCAGGACCGACATGACTACAAATGTGTAGGGCCGGCGTAACGCGAGTTTAACGATCCACACTAGAGATTGGCTCCGGGAGAATGAGTGCTCAACGCGGGCAAGTACTCACTTGCATTTAGTTTAACGGATGCTCCGCCGCAGGCTTTCGATGCGTTCAAAGAAGAGGAGGCGTCGGGGTGGGGAGATTGGTTAGCGGTGGGGTCGAATTTGGCTGGACCGGCGGGTTTCACTATAAATGTCGAGAGTTGCGCGAGTTTGGTTCGTTCCGTGAATTTCGCTCTTCCCGATAGTTTGGTTCGTTCCGTGAATTTGCCGTTTTCTTCCTCGATGCGGGTGCGGGCGAGTACTTTGCTAAGGAGTTCGCTGGCGGTGGTGTGCAGGCGGTTGTAGCGGGATTCGGCGTGCCAGATCACCGGGAGGATGCACGAGTGGTCGGCGAGGGTGCGATAGGCCCGCGCAGTGAGCGTCGACGGATCGGCGGATTTATCGGTTTCCGCCAGACGTGCCATCTCGGCGTCGATCAAGGCGGTTTCCGCGGCGCGACTGCGTTCATGGAGCAACTCGGCGGCGGCCATGGCGTACACGAGGTCGATGGCGAGTGGGGATTGGGGATGGAATTCGGCCATTCCGTCGTCGATAAATTCGGCCAGACGCTCGGGGAATTCGGCGAGAATGAGGTCCGCGTTGGCGTAGAGGCCGTGTTTGAGGCTGTTGCGGGCGGATTTGCGTTTGCCTTCGGGGGTCTTGGGGCCGCGGGATTTAGCCCCGTTGGCGCGGGCGGTGGCTTTTCTTAGTTCGGACGTCATGGATTTCTTCTCTCAAACCCAGATTGCGCTATGGGGTGGTGGGTTTTGGCGTGGTTCGGGGTAAGTTATTGATTTGGTTGAGGCGATTTCGGGATAAAAGATTTATCGGGATTTCGGGGCGGCCGGCATCGTCGGCTGGATCGCCCCAAAGGTTCGCCGGTGCGGAGCGCGGCGAGCACGAGGAGGCCAGCTCCGGGGCGCGCGTTTTGGTGTAGGATGTCATCAGATCGTCCGACCGGAGCAACTCGCATGAATGTCCACCACCCAGTGCCGTCCGTGAGCCGCTGGCTCCTGTACATCGGATCCCTCATGTTGGCGTCCGGCCTGCAGCAGCCGGTTCACGCGTCAGGCGCAGACCTCTCGAAGTTCAGGCCCATCGAGCCGCAGTACATCGCGGCGCTGGGAGACCCCGGGGCCACCTCCGGCAGCGGCGCGCAAGCCTGGGGCCTCTGGAGCCAGGACCCGGGCCCGCGCGGTTGCAAGCTGGACCTCTATCCTCAACTCAAGGCGGCCGGCGGCGTGGCGCCATCACAGTGGAAATTCGACGCTGCGGACTGGTGGCTTGAGGAACACGGCTTGATCATGGAGAAGCCGACCTTTCCGCTGCCTCCTGGGAAATACCTCGTCACGGGCGACCGCGCGGTGACAACCGTGCTTACAATTCAGCCCAGGGATAAGGACGGCAATCAGCGGTGGGAACTCGCCGACGGCGCGACCCTCTACGATGTCACCCATCTCGGATGCCGCTCCGCACGCTACACGCCGGCGACGGCTGGCAACTCTTGCTCGCCCGCGAACGTTCGGACCACGGGCTTTCCGGTGAATCCAGGAGCGGCCATGCCCGTCGTGAACGGCTGCCGCAAGCAGGACTACGCGGTTCTCATAGTCGTTGGACTGCCCGCCACGCACTGACAGGCCACACGCCGGACGCGACTGCTCGCCATGTGACCATGCCGACACCCACGTCCCGCATTACCTTGCCTTGCTGGATGATGTCGAGATGCTCCGATCGCCGCAAAGTTTGCGACGCTCAACCGGTGGTCGGCAGCGCCTGTCTCACATTAGTTGGCGTAGGCCGGAACCGCGGCGGCGGCCTGCTCCGCAACGCTGGCGGCGTGGCGCGAAATTCGCTCCAGATGGCGGCAGACGATCATGAGATTCACATACCCCAAGGTGTCACCCGGGCCCGCAGCTAGTTGCGACAGCTTTCCATAAAGCGTCTGGCATTCGGCCCGGATTGCCGCTACCTGCGGCGCGACGGACAATCCTCTGGCGGCTTCGTCGTTGCTCCAGCCGCCAATCGCTGTCGACAATACCTGACGGATTCTGGAAAAGATCTCGGCGATCAGATTCGCGATCGTCGAAGGGGGCCGTTGTCCTGGCGATCTGCCTATAGTGACAATCTCGTACGCATAGTCGCCGATCAGCTCCAGATCGACAATAGCGTCGAGAATTCCCGTGACGAGCCGGGCATCGCGCGCGACGGGCGCCTGGCGAGTAATCAGGCTGAGGCACTGGTCGTGGATGGTGCGCATCTGATGGTCGGTCCTGGCCTCGAGTTCGCTGGCGCGCTCGACGGAATCGGAATCGGCTCCTGAAATGGTTTGAAGGGCCTCGGTGAGGAGTGCTACGGTGGTCCGGCCCATCTCGATCAGGCTTTCACGAACCGATTCCAGTTCCTGCAGGTAATGTGTTCTCGTCATTACGTATGGGTTCTGTCGTCACCGTACGCGCAGCCCGGCAGCCGCGGCCACGGGGAGACGCGCTTCGAGAATCCGCTGAACCAGGCGCACCGCCGCGCGCGCCGCAAAGATCGTTTTCGTTCGCATTGGCCTTAACCCCCTTTGTTAATGACGTATTTTTTAGGCGGAAGTTTCGCGGCCGGGCGTGGCCGGATCACCCGGCTGTGTTAATGTCTGCCTTGATGACAGGGATGGACAAATCCGGGTTACTGGGGCGGCGGACTTTTGGGGCGATCTGTGCGGCGGTGCTCGGCGGGTGCGTTTCGAAAACGCAGCCGGAAGAAAAACTGGCGATTTCGGAGTATGGAAAACTGACTTCGACGCTGCCATGGGCGGTGGCGTTCAAGAAGGGATATCTCAAGGGAGACGGGCTCAATGTCACCGATATCATCTCGTCGGGGGTGGGCGGCGGCGGCCTGAGGAACCTGCTGGCGAGCAATCTGGGCGTCGGTAATGTGGGGACGACGGCGGCTATCGCGGCCATCAATCAGGGGATGGACCTGCGCATCGTGATGTGCAATGCCGACCATATCGGCGACCTGACCTGGGCCACCAGGAAGGACAGCAGCATCCAGTCGATCCAGGACCTGGCCGGCAAGAAGGTGGCGTTTACCGCTCCGCGATCCACCACCGAGATGGTGCTGCGGGCCGCGATCGCGAAGGCCGGTCTGAACGGCAAGGTTGAGATCCTGGCGATCGGGGGATTGGGGCCGGGGCTCACCGCTCTGGCGCACGGCGCGGTGGACGCCACTCCCCTGGTGGATCCTACGCTCACGCTGGAGCCGGAGAAGTACCGCATCCTGTTCCACGGTTACGACATTTTTCCGAAGTTCACGTACTCGGTGGTGGTGGCGACGCGCGAGTTCACGGAGAAGTATCCCGACAAGCTGCGCAAGATCCTGCGCGCGCGGCGGCGGGCCGTGGAATTCATGGAACAGAATCGGGATGAGACGGCGGCGATTTATGCGCAGCTGTTTGAATTCTCGCTGGACGTCGCCAAAAAGCTGCTGCCCAAATATTACGAGTGGGGGCAGTGGTCGCACGGCGCATTTTCGAAGGAAGGCCTCAAGGCGATGTCGGACGGGATGATGCTGGTGGGCCAGATCGATAAGCCTGTCGACTGGTCGAAAGTAATCGACCAGAGCTTCCTCGATCCGGATCAGCGGCGGGAGCTTTTTTGAGCCACCAGGCGATCGACACGGAGATTCATGTGGCATTGAGGGGCGTCACGCGGGTCTATCCGGCGCACTCCGGCCAGGGTGAGGTGCACGCGCTGGGTCCCATCGATCTGAACATACGGCGGGGGGAATTTTTCGGTGTAGTGGGGCCGTCGGGATGCGGCAAGTCGACGCTGCTCGAAACCGTGGCGGGGCTGGTTCGGCCCACCACGGGCACGGCGACGTTTGAAGGCAGGGAGATCGGCGGCGCAGTGCCGGATGGCATCGGAGTGGTGTTTCAGGAAGACGCCAGTTTCCCGTGGCTGACGGTGGAAGGCAATGTCGCGTTCGGTCTGCGGCGCGCGGGGGTGGAGGCCGGGGAAATCGCGCGGCGCGTGGATGGCGCTATCGAGTTCATGGGACTCAGTGGGTTCCGGCGCGCTTATCCTTCGCAGCTTTCGGGTGGCATGCGGCAGCGCGTGTGCATTGCCCGAACGCTGGTGATGCGGCCGCGTCTGATCCTGCTCGACGAGCCGTTCGGGGCTTTGGATCAACAGACACGGTTGCTGATGGGCGAAGAATTACTGCGGCTGTGGCGCGATACGGGGGCTACGGTGGTGCTGATCACACATTCGCTGGACGAGGCGGCGATGTTGTCCGACCGCGTGGCCGTGATGTCGTCGCGGCCGGGCCGGTTCATCGCGACGATTGAAACCAACTGGCCGCGGGAGCGCGATTCGCGGATTGTATCGGAAGCAGCGTTCGGGCAGTTGACGAGCGAGTTGTGGACGCTGCTGCGCGATGAATCGAAGAAAGCGCTGACATGAAACACCCGGGCTGGTGGCGTCTGGCGATTGTGGGTGGCGCGGTGCTGGCGCTTGAGCTCGCCTGCCGCGGCGGCATCATCGATCGGGTGACGATGGTGCCGCCCTCGCAGATGGTGGTGGCGCTGGTGCGCATGATGATCGGCACTCCGTGGTTCTGGTCCGATGCGGGCGCGACGTTCCGCAATATCGGCGCCGCCATCGTGCTGTCGATCGTGCCTGGTTTTCTGATCGGCCTGATGGTTCACGCACTGCCGAGGCTGCGCGCGGTGCTGAACCCGGTGCTGTTCTCGTATTATTCGGTGCCGACGTTTGTTTTTTATCCGTTGCTGATCGTGATCTTCGGGATCGGCCCGGCTTCGCTGATCGTGATGGGCGCGATGTTCGGAATTGTGGCGATGATTTCGGCGACGCTGGTCTCGATCGACCGCATCCCGCGGGTGTATGGGAAGGCGGCGCGGGTGATGCGCCTGAGTCCATGGCAGACTGCGTTAAGGGTCCAACTGCCGGCGGCGACGCCGCATCTGATCACAGGAATCAAGCTGGCGGTGGCCTATTCGGTGATCGGCGTAATTGCCGGGGAGTTTATCATTTCGACGGCGGGGCTGGGGCGGCGGCTGACGCTCTCGTACAACGGGTTCGACACGGCGACGATGTATGGCCTGATGCTGCTGATCTTTATCGCGGTGGCGATCGTCAACACCGTGCTGCAGGGCTGGGAGACGCGCGTGCATCGGCGCTGGTATCGTGCATGAGACAGCGCTGGTCGGACTATGCGATTCTGCTGATGGCCATCGTTGGGTTGTGGCAGGCGGCGTATTATCTCGCGGGGCCGGAAGCGATTACGCCGCCCCTCGCAACGGTGCGGCACCTGGCGGTACTGATGGACGGCGCGCGGTTTTGGGAACATGCGCGGGCCAGCGGCGTGGCCTTCCTGTATGCCTGTATGGTGGCGCTGGCCGGCGGGCTGGTGCTGGGAATTGCCATCGGCGCCAGCCCGCGTGGGCACGAAATCCTGACGCCGATTCTGAGCACGCTTTACTCGATCCCGAAGATCATGCTCTATCCCGTGATCCTGCTGGTGTTCGGGCTGGGCCTGTCGGCGAAAGTGGCCTTCGGGGCGATGCACGGCTTCTTTCCGGTGGCTTTATTCGCCATCGGCGCGATTCGGAACATCCCGCCGGTGCTGCTACGCAGCGCCCGGGTGATGCATGTTGCGCGGCTGGATCTGGTGCGCCATATTCTATTGCCGGCCGCGCTGCCGGAGATCGTGACGGGGCTGCGCATTGGTTTCGCGACGACGTTTCTGGGGACTTTGATGGGTGAGATGTTCGCCTCGAGCGAGGGACTTGGGTTCATGATGATCCGGGCGATGGATATCCATAATGTGCCCGATATTATGGCGCTGACGCTGCTGGCGTTTGTGGTGGCCACGGCGGCTAATACTTTTCTGCTGGCCGTGGAGAAGCGCGTGCATGCGCACGGGCGGTAAGCCGCTATGACTTCCCGGCGCCGGGTAGTGCCTGAAATCAGGCACTACCCGGCGCCCGAGCCGGAGCGTCCCAAGAGTAAAATCAAGAAAGTTACAGAAATGCCAAACACGGACAAGCCCGATTCGAATTTGCGGGGGCGAGTCATCCCTCCTCAGGAGCGCGGGCGAACGCGTCTGGATACGGCGGCGCTGGAGAAGTTGCTGGAGGGATGGATGCGGGGCGATGCAACGGAGCAGAGGGAGACGTTCGAGGTTCTTCGACGGTCTTTAGATGAGGATCGGCCTGCCGGCTACAAGCTCTTTTCATGAGCTTGACGATTCTGCTCGACGCCGGCCCGCTGGGCATGATCACCAATCCGAAAAGTTCGCCGGAAAATGAGGCGTGTAAGGATTGGCTCGCGTCCGTCGCATCGAATGGCGCCCATGTCGTGACTCCGGAGATTGCCGACTATGAGGTGCGCCGGGAACTGCTGAGAGCCGGAAAGGACAGGGGAATTGGGAGGCTTGACGCCCTCAAGGGCCTGCTCCGCTACGTGCCCATCACAACGCCGGTCATGCTCAAGGCTGCGGAATTCTGGGCGGCCGCGCGAAACATGGGCCGGCAATCGGGGGCTGACGCCTCACGGGACGCCGGCCAGCGGCGAAGTCCGGGAGAGCCTCTTGCCGGCGAGAACCTCCGGATCGGATGGGCCACTACCGCGGTCGCCGACGTTTCCCCAACCTCACGTACGGTTCGCCTGACTCTATACTTCCCGCCAGCCGCGACGCGGGCGTCCGAGATCGTGCTTGCCTGACTGCCGCGGTCGATTGGTATTCGATGCGGTAGGCCGATTGCCAATCAGTCGCAGGTTTTTGACCATTGGCGCAGCCGCATGGATAACCTTATCCGGGATAAGGCCGGTCTTTTCGTCTGAATGCCGGGTCGGACCTGCCCTTCATGGCGCGGGACCGTTTTCATTCGAACAGGTCGGAGTGGCTCCCCGTACGGACCAGCGTCAGTTCGGTATTCGTCAGCTTGCAGAGCAGGAGCCAGTCGGGCTCGATATGGCAGTCCCAGTGCCCCGATCCAGTTGCCGCGCAACGGATGCGGACGCCACCTGGTCGGAAGTGGCTGCTGCTGAAGCAGGTTGACAACATTTTCCAGCTTGTCGAGATCCTTGCCCTGCTTGCCGACTCGCTTCAGATCCCTCTCGAACGCGGTCGTGGTGAGGAGCGCAAGCGCCATTTACATCTTTTCGCGCAACTCACGGAAAGACTTATAGCGACTCAACGCTGCCGGGTTGTTGGCCTCCGCCATCGCGGCGACGGTTTCGGCGTTAGGAACAGCGACCGGAAAGGGAAGTCCCTTGTGCAGTTCGACCTGCTTCAAGAACAGCCGAATCGCTTCGGTGGTCGAGATTCCGATCTTCGAAAATACGCGCTCGGCCGACATCTTGAGCCTGGGGTCGACGCGCGCGTGGATCATACGGGTTTTCTCGCTTACCTGTGGCATGGCGGGCTCCTCGTTTATTGTATCTCAATTGAGACCTCGCGCCACGCTCAAGTCTCTTCCAACGCCAGATGAGCCTGAAGGGCCAGAGCGTTTCTAACGCCAGATGAGCCTGAAGGAGGGAAACGGCATGCTGGGGATTGCTGATCAGCATGAAGGATGGAGAACGGCTGAGCCTGG
>Ga0302320_10003329_pt1 | contig 37535 bp, 34 predicted proteins | sample Bog_T0_3_FD_202130 | JGI IMG/M metagenome (GOLD analysis project Ga0302320, IMG submission 202130) | Peat permafrost microbial communities from Stordalen Mire near Abisko, Sweden - Bog_T0_3 | ecosystem: Environmental > Terrestrial > Soil > Wetlands > Peat | place: Sweden: Abisko, Stordalen Mire... | reverse complement strand
GGATCTCACCACCCACGTTGTCGAAGTACAGGTCCACACCTTTCGGGCACGCCGCGCGGATCCTCTTGTTGAGGTGCTCCTCGCGGTAGTCGAGGCATTCGTCGAAGCCGTAGTTTTCGACGACCTCGGCGCACTTCTCGGGCCCGCCCGCGATACCCACGACTTTTGAGGCGCCGCGAGCCTTCGCGATCTGCCCGACGACCGAACCGGTGGCGCCGGCCGCGCCGGAAACCACGACGACGTCCCCCTCCTTGAATTGGCCAATGTCGAGCAGACCGAAGTAGGCCGTCAATCCCGTCGTCCCGAGGACGTTCATGACGGCCCCGAGATCGAGTCCGAGTCCGGTTGGCACGACGGTGAACCTGTTCTGTTCGCTCGCGACTGCCCACTCCTGCCAGTTGGTCATGCCGTAGACGATGTCGCCGACGTTGTATCGCTCAGTGTTGGACTCGACGACGACGCCAGTGCCGCCCGCGCGAATCACGGCACCGAGTTCAATGGGCGGCAGGTAGCCCGGCGCATCGTTCATCCACGTACGGATCGTGGGATCGATCGAGACGAGGCCCACCCTGATCAACGCCTCATTAGCCCCAATGACGGGCATCGGACCTTCCACGATTGACGTGGTCGATTCGTCAACCATCCCCACGGGCCGTTGGGCGAGTACTACTTGGCGATTGTTCATCTGGGCTCCTTGACGCTTTCACGTTAATTGGACTTTCAATTGACCATCAGACGTCGTGCACGAGTCCGATCAGCCATGGACAGCCTCGGGCGTTGCTCGGAAGAATTGGCCCTCAATGTGCGAAACTGCGCTGTGACCACCGCCACCATCGCCGTAAAGGGAAGTGCGAGCGACGATTTCCCGGCTGACTACGCCATCGTGTACTTCGGGCATGAGTTCGACGCTCCCACGCGCTCGAAAGCCTTGGCCGGAGGCAACGCCGTCATTGCCCAGCTGCGCGACACCATTGCGAACGTCGGCGTGGGCGTGCGAGGGATCAAGGTGCAGTCCCTTCGAGTCGAAGAACGGTTCAACCACGTTGGGCCCGACCACATTCGCGAGCACGGAGGTTGGGTCGCACAAGTGGGCGGCCAGCTCTTGGTGGATGCCGACACCGTTTCTCGCGCAAGCGCTGCGCTCATCCAGGTAGGCGTCCGGAACAATCAACTGACGTGGCACCTCGACCGCGACACCCAGTTACAGGCACATCGAGCGATCCGACGTCTCGCCGTCGCGGACGCGAGGGAGGCCGCGAACGATTTCGCTCTCGCCCTTGGTGCGAACCTCGGACCTCTCATCTTGCTGGCCGATCCCAGCCTTCTTGGCGCGACGGCCAACGCGACCAGCGCCCGTCGATCGGCGCACACGTTGGCCTCAGCGACGTCGGGCACCTCCTCGTGGGACAGTTTCGTCGACGTCGACATCGAAGTGATCACGGTCTCGGCGAATGTGGAGGCGAGCTACGAAGTGACCCTCAAGTAGGGAACCGCGCCTCGCCAAGTGCACTCGGATCAGGATTTTTAGTACACGCGAGGATAACTGGTGATGTTGTGACCACTCCAACTCGGTGTCGTGCGACGTCGCGGAGTGAAATCCGCTGTATTGCACAGTTTTCATTTACCTGGGCGAACCCATTGCCAATACATGACTAAACCGGTAAGGTTTGTCATCATTAGCCACACGACGATGGGGGAAATTGACGTGACCACCGTGACGAAGCAGGAAACTGCCGTTGAGGAGATCAAGCGCTCCAGTAACTTTCTGCGCGGATCCTTGAGCGAAGAACTCGACAGCGACGTCGCCAGTGTGTCCAATGACGCAGAACAGCTGCTCAAATTCCATGGCATCTACTCCCAGGACAACCGAGACGTTCGTCGCGAGCGCGCCGTCAATCACGAGGAACTCGACTACATCTTCATGATCCGCGTCGCGATCCCAGGTGGGCGGGTCTCCCCCGATCAGTGGCTCGCCCTCGACCGCATCGCGGGCGACGTGGCCGATGGATCGATCCGCCTCACGACCCGCCAGGCCGTGCAGTACCACGGCGTGTTGAAAGACGGACTTCGTCCCCTCGCCCGATCCCTCGACGAGCAACTCATGACGTCATTTGGCGCCTGTGGCGACGTCGTACGCAACGTCGTGTCCTGCCCCGGCCTACAGTCCGACGAGTCCGACGAGCGTCTGCGCGGAGTAACCGCGCGACTCGCAAAGACCTTCCGGGCAACGACCAACGCGCACTGGGAGATCTTCGTGAACGGCGACAAGGCCGCCTCCCGCGAGGACATCGCGGAACGAGCCTTCTATGGCGACACCTACCTGCCGCGCAAGTTCAAGATCGCCGTCGCCCACGCGCACGACAACTGCGTCGATGTCTTCGCCCAAGACGTGGGACTCATTCCCGGCGTGCACCCCAGTGCCGGTGATGGTTTCACGCTCCTCGTGGGTGGCGGACTTGGACGGTCCTACACCAACGACGACACGTTCTCGCGCCTCGCCGACCCGATGGCCTTCGTCACGTACGACGAACTCGAAGAGGTGATCGCCGCGATTGTCGCCACCTATCGCGACCTCGGTGACCGCACCGATCGCAAGCGCGCTCGCATGAAGTACGTTGTCGCCGACCTGGGCCTCGAACAGTTCCGAAAGGAAGTCGAGGTGCGGCTCGGACGCGACGTCCGTGAGCCCCTCGATCTTCCGACACGTTTCGATGCCGACGATCACTTGGGTTGGCGTCAACTCAGCGACGGGACCTGGCAGGTGGGGGTTCGCGTGTCCGCGGGAAGGGTTCGCGACGACGAAAGTGGTGCGACGCTCCGAACGGCACTACGCGAGATTGCCGAACAGTTGCCCGTCACCTTCTTCATCACGGCTCAGCAGGACATCATCGTGAGCGCGATTCGCGACGGCGACCGTCCCCTCGTCGACGAGCTCCTCGAACGTCACCGCGTGCGTCTCGATGGCGCGCTCGGTCTCGTCGAACGCACCGCACTGGCCTGTCCCGCGCTACCCACGTGCGGTCAGGCGCTGACCGAGGCCGAGCGCCGACTCCCCGAGTTGGTCGACACGATCGAAGGTGAGCTCGGACGACGCAAGCTCGGGCGGCGGTCGCTCCAACTGCGAATGACCGGATGCCCCAACGGTTGCGCCCGTCCGGCCGTCGCCGAAGTGGGGATCGTGGGACGAACGAAGTCGACCTACGACGTGTACGTCGGCGGAGGACCCCGCGGCGACCGACTGGCGACCCTCTTCCGAGAGAAGGTTCCCTTCGCCGAGATTTCAACGGTGCTCGGCCCCCTCTTCGATCGTTGGGAGTCCGAAGGTGACGTGGATGAATCCTTCGGCGACTTCGTAACCCGTGTCGGTGTCGCATGACGGTCTTTCTCGTCGGCGCCGGCCCGGGAGACGCCGACCTCTTGACGGTTCGCGCCGCGCGACTGCTCGCTCGGGCCGATGTGGTCGTGCACGATCGACTGGTCGACCGATCCGTCTTGGAGCTTGCCAACAGTGGGGCCGACCTGATTGACGTCGGGAAGTCACCCGGCAACTTCACGTCGCAGTCGATCATCAATGACCTGCTCGTATCGCTCGGACGCGACCACGACTGCGTCGTTCGCCTCAAGGGCGGCGACCCTTTCGTGTTCGGCCGTGGCGGCGAGGAGATGATGGCGCTGCGGGAAGCCGGTGTCGCCTGTGACGTCGTACCGGGCGTCACCTCGGCCTTCTCGGGTCCCCTGGCCGCGGGCATACCCGTGACCCATCGCAGCCTCTCGCGCGGCGTCACGGTCGTCACCGGTCATCTCGCCAATGACGATGACGAATATTTTCGGCGTCTCGCGAACCCCGACATCACGCTGGTCATCTTGATGGGCGTCGCTCGTCGCGCCTCGATCGCGAGTCAACTGGTCGAAGGGGGACTCTCTCCCGCCACGCCGATCGCGGTGGTTGAGAACGCCTGGACCGAGCGCCAGCGCGAGACCCGTGCGACGCTCACTGAACTCGGCGAACTGGACGTTGCGTCGCCGGCGATCATCGTGGTCGGTCCGGTCGCCGCACTCTCGCTTCGCGACATCCTCGTTGAGGCGACGCTCAGCACGTGAGCATGCTGCCCCTCGCGATGAAGTTGTCCAACAAGCCAGTCTTGGTCGTTGGGGCGGGCCGCATTGGCACCGGTAAGGCAGCGCTGCTCGTCGAGGCTGGCGCACGCGTGACCGTGATTGCTCGCGAGCAGTTGGCGCCGCTTCCTCTCGGCCTCGCCTCCTACGATGCCCGCGACTATCGCCGAGGCGACCTGAGAGGGTACGCCCTCGTGGTCTCAGCGACCGGTGACCCCGTCATCAATGATCAGATCGTCGACGAAGCACGAACCGAGGGCATATGGCTGAACGTCGTCGACGATCCTGCCCGCTCGGATTTTTACTTCACGGCCGTGCATCGTGACGGCGAGGTCGTCGTCTCGGTCTCCACCGAAGGTGCCTCGCCAGCGCTCGCCCAGGTGATCCGGACGCTCCTGCGAGAACGGCTTCCCCGTCACCTTGGTTCGGTAGCGCGTCAACTTCGAGTCGAACGAGCCGCGCTGCACGCCAGCGGCGACAGTACTGAAGGCGTCGACTGGAGGCCTCGGATTCAGGAACTTCTCGAGGAGGCCGGTCCGGTGGACGACAACGTCCTTCACTAAAGTGACCGGTGGCTGTCCATCTGAGGCGGCACTCATCGCAGTACTGACAAAGGAGCGCCGTGACTGATCGAGTGCTCGTCACTGGCGCGACCGGCTTCATCGCACAGCATTGCATCCTGCAACTCCTCGAGGCCGGGTACCTCGTACGCGGAACGGCGCGATCCTCGGATCGCACGCAAGGGATCGTGGACATTCTTGAACCACACCTCAGCGAATCAGGCAAAGTTCATTTGCCCGACTTTGCAGTGGTCAGCGCGGACCTCACGAGTGATGAGGGGTGGAAGGAAGCGGTGACGGGCTGTCGCTACGTACTGCACGTCGCGAGCCCTCTTCCACGCTCGGCTGCGAAGAACGACGACGAACTCGTCGTACCGGCGCGCGACGGCACGCTCCGTGTTCTTCGTGCGGCGAACGAGGCCGGTGTCGAGCGCGTCGTGCTGACGTCATCGATCAGTGCGATCGTCTACGGCAACGATCGTTCCAGAACCTTTGATGAGTCGCACTGGACGAACCTGAACGGCAAACGAATTGGCGCGTACGACAAGTCAAAGACGATCGCTGAGCGAGCGGCGTGGAGTTTCGTTGACGCACTCGGTACCGACGCGACAATGCAGCTCGTCGTCATCAATCCGGGGCTCGTGCTCGGGCCCGTGTTGTCCGCCGACTGGGGAACGTCGGGCGAACTGGTCAAACGCATCATCGATCACGACATTCCCGCGATCCCCGACATCTCGCTCGCCATGGTTGACGTCCGAGACGTGGCGAGTGCGCACGTGACCGCGCTCACGACGCCCGAGGCAGCGGGACAACGGTTCATCTGCGCCGAAGCGAACCACTCGATGATGGAGGTCGCGGTCATCCTCCAACGGCATTTAGGGCCACTCGGTTACAAGATCCCGACAAGGCGACTTCCCTCGATTGCCATCCGTCTCATGGCGCTCTTCGACTCGACCATTCGTTTGGCAATGAATGACCTCGGTACGAGTCAGACCGTGGATAACCAACGCATCCGCACGGTGCTCCGATGGTCACCAAGGAATCTCGACGAGATGACCACCTCGATGGCCGATTCAATGATTCGCTACGGAGTCGTCGCGGCAACCAAGCAATAGGTCCTTCGTAACTTCGAATCAAAGTGGAATCCGACACCGATCAGTTCTCGAACTTCCATGGTTGGACGCGCGCGACCGATTGAATTCACCCCCTCGTCGCCAACAGGTAACGTCGAGGGCTATGTCGCCGGGCACCGAATTATCGCTCCTCGCGCTTGAACACGTCTCCGTCCATTTTGAAGGACTGCGGGCGCTCGACGACGTTTCTTTCGACGTCTCCTCGGGAGAGATCGTCGGTCTCATCGGACCGAACGGCGCCGGCAAGACCACCGCGTTCAATGTGGCGTGCGGCTTCGTGAGGCCCAACGAAGGTCACGTGCACTACCCCACCGCGAAGAAGTCGAATCTGCGGCCGAACCAACTGGTGCACGCCGGCGTCGCGCGCACCCTCCAGGGCGTTGGCCTCTTTCCGCACTGCAGCGTGCTCGAAAACGTGATGGCCGGAGGTCATCTGCGACCGAGCGGTGGCTTCTTCGCCAGCTTCTTGTCGTTGCCCATTGAGGTTCGTTCGGAGCGGGCCCTGCGCCGCGACGCGTTGGCCATGCTCGAACGACTGGGCATCGCCGATATGGCGACCCGCCTCCCCTCAGCGATCCCTTACGGCATCGCAAAGAAGGTCTCGGTGGCGAGGGCCCTAATGAGTGACCCAACGTTGCTGATGCTCGACGAGCCGGCCTCGGGACTCGACGAGGCCGAACTCGATGACTTCGCTCGACTCATCGTGGAGTTGCGTTCGTCGATGGGGGTGCTGCTCGTCGAGCACGACATGGAGTTCGTCATGCCGCTCGTCAACCGACTCGTGGTACTCAACTTCGGTCAGGTCATCGCGAGCGGATCGCCCTCAGAGGTTCGTGAGAACGAAGCGGTCATCGAGGCGTACCTCGGGGTGGACGAATGATCGCCATCGAGAACCTGTCGGTCTCGTATGGTGCCGTGCAGGCGCTTCGCGACGTGACGTTCCGAGCCGAGACGGGACAGATCACCGCCGTCCTCGGCGCGAATGGTGCCGGTAAGACGACGTTGTTGCGCACCATCAGCGGATTGAAAGAACCCAAGTCCGGCACGATTGCCATGGACGAACGGATGCTCGTGCACCAGAAGACCGAGGACATCGCCCGCATGGGTGTCGGCCACGTCCCCGAAGGTCGCGGCGTCATCGGCGAATTCACGGTTGAAGAGAACCTCCGACTCGGCGCGATGATGGCCAAGGTCAATCTCAAGAGCGGCCTCGAGGAACAGTACGAACAGTTCCCGGTGCTGGGCGAACGACGCAAGCAGCACGCCGCCAAACTCTCCGGTGGTGAACGCCAGATGCTCGCGATGGCGCGCGCCCTAATCGCGAAGCCATCAGTGCTCTTGCTCGACGAGCCCTCGCTCGGTCTCGCTCCCCTCGTGACCGCACAGTTGATGCACACCATCCGTTCGCTCTGTGAGACGAACGACCTCACGGTGATCCTCGTCGAGCAGAACGCCTCGTCGGCGCTGCGTATTGCACAACGAGCGGTGGTGCTGCACGTGGGTCAGGTCGTCGCGAACGACGCAGCATCGGTGGTCGCCGCCGACGAGAATCTCCGGCAGTACTACTTGGGATTGGTGGAGTGATGGACGCCTTCCTCACATCGCGCATCATCGCTGACGTGCTCGGTGGACTCACCAACGGTGTCATCTACGGCATGGTGGCACTCAGCCTGGTCCTCATCTGGCGCTCCACGGGCGTGTTGAACTTCGCCCAGGGCGCAATGCCGATGTTTGCGACGTACGTCGGCTTCGCGCTCCTCTCGTACCACTTCGGTTACTGGCTCTGCGCGGTGGCGGCGCTCATCGTGGGACTGGCCGTGGGCGGTCTGACGGAACGACTCGTCGTTCGCGGGCTCTACGGGAAACCGGAGATCAATCCCATTGTGGTCATGGTCGGATTCTTGATAGTGCTTGAAGCTGTCGCGGCCGCAATTTGGTCGTCGTTCCCGCGCAGTCTGCCAAGTCCCTTCTCTTCCATTGACTGGCAACTCGGAGGTCACCCCGTTTCGCTCTCGCCGTTCACGGTCTATGAGATCGGCGCAGCGATCGTGGTGATGCTCGCGGTGGCGGCCCTCTTTCGCTTCACGAATCTCGGACTGCAATTGCGCGCGTCGGCGCTGGCGCCCGAGGTGTCGCGTCTCTTGGGTGTTCGCGTCGGGCGACTGCTCACGCTCGGATGGATGTTGTCAACGGCCGTCGGCGTGGTCACCACGATCCTCGTCTCGTCCAATTTCTTCACTGGACTCACCCCGCAGGTCAACGACGGCATCTTCGCCTTCGGTTTCATCGCCGCGGCGGTCGGCGGTCTCGAGAGTCCGGTTGGGGCGATCGTGGCGGGAGTCTCCCTCGGCATCATCCTCCAATTCGTCCAGGACTACCTCAACTCGAATGCCCAAATCATCGTGGCCCTCGTGGTTTTGATCGTGGCGCTGATGGTCCGACCAAATGGTGTCTTCACCAAGAGTTCACTGAGGCGCGTGTGATGAAGCTCGGAGACGTCCGTCAGAGAAGTGCGGTGTCCTTGGCGGTGATCATCGTCGCGACCATCGTCGCGCTGCTCATCGCACCAACGACGCGCAACGGCGTCGCCATCGCCATCGCGCTCGACGTCGCGGTGGCGTGCCTCGCCACGCTCACCTTCCCCGGACTGCGGTCCAGTCATCCCGTGGTCGCGCGAGCCGCCCTGAGCCTTCTCGGTGTCGTGGCCGTACTCTTCGTGGCGTTCTTCCTACCCTCGGCCAGCGATTTCAATCTGGCCACCGGCGCAGCAATGTCCATCGTGTTGCTCGGCCTCTCCTTCCTCACGGGCGCCTCAGGTCAGATCTCGCTCGGCAACAGCGCCTTCATGGGTGTCGGTGCGTTCACGATGGCCATTTGGGCCAACCACCACGCGACGACCCCGATCTTCGTCACGCTGCTCATTTCCGTCGTAGCCGGCGCACTGGTCGGACTACTGCTCGGCCTGCCCGCGACGCGACTACGCGGACCGTATCTCGCGGGGATGACCCTCGCGTTCGCCGTGGCGTTCACGGCAATCCTCGGGGAGTTCAGTTCCTGGACCGGGGGCGATTCCGGCCTGCAACTACCGACGGAGGCAAAACCACCGCACTGGTTGATCTCGCTCTTTCACTCGGGTACGTCACCACTCACGACGAGCACGCTCTGGTTGACCGATATCTCCATCGTCGTCGCCGGCGTGGCGTTCTTCTTCATGGCGAATCTCTTCGCGAGCCGTACGGGCCGCGCGATGCGTCTGATCCGTGACAACGATGTTGCGGCGGAACTCGTCGGCATATCGCTGCCGAGGGCGCGCGTCATTGCCTTCGTCGTCTCGTCGGCCTACGCCGCATTGGGCGGGGCGTTGTGGACGCTGATTGACAACTCGGTCTCGCCGCCGACCTACTCCTTCGCCCTTTCGGTCACCATTCTCTCGTTGATCGTCATTGGCGGGATCGGCACTATCTCGGGGGCGCTCATCGGTGGCGTGATCTACGCCTACTCCACGAACGTCATCTCGTGGATCGTCAATCAGACTGGTCTCAACCCTCAGGGCAATTTCGCGAGCCAGCTGAACGGCATTATCTTCGGGGGCCTGCTCATCTTGACGATGCTCTTCGCACCGCTCGGAATTGCCGGAGCCGTGCGACATTTCTGGCATCGCGCACGCAATCGGTCCTAGGGGTGACTTGCAACGGGGTTTGGTGACGCCTACTCTGCCCCTAAGAGTTCTACATCAGGGGAGAAAAAAAGATGGTTAAAAGCACAACGCGTCGCGTGACGATTTCGGGCACGGCACTGCTGCTGTGTCTGGGCCTCGTCACCGCCGGAAGTTCGATCGTCTCGGCGGGAGCGGCGGTTAAGAAGACCCCGGGCGTGACGGCCAAGCAGATCACGATCGGCGCCACCGAGCCCGAGACGGGAATCGCAGCCTCGGGTTACAACCAGGTCGCCAAGGCCGCCGACGCCGTCTTCAAGTACGTGAACGCGCGCGGTGGGATTTACGGCCGCAAGATCAAGTACGTGATCAAGGACGACTGCTACGGCACGCCGGGCTTTGGTTGCACCGGCGTTCCCAACACCGCGACGCAGACCCACTCGCTCCTCGGCCTGCCCGTCTTCGCGACGGTCGGCTCGCTCGGTACGCCCACCCAGGACACGGTTCGCGCGTTGCTCAAGGGCGACGACGTTCCTCAGTTGTTCGTCGCTTCGGGCTCACAGGACTGGAACAACCCGCACCAGTACCCGGGTCTGTTCGGTTGGCAGCCCAGTTACAACGAAGAGAGCAAGATCTTCGCCAAGTACATCAAGGCCACCTTCCCCTCCGCCAACGTCTGCTTCCTCGGACAGGGCGACGACTTCGGAACTGACGGTTTGGCTGGACTCATCGCCGGTGGTGTGACGCCGTCCGACGAGCAGCTCTACTCGGTCGGCGCACTGGTGACCTCGAACGGTGCATCCATCGCTCCCTACATCCAGCGCTTCGAGACGGACAAGTGCACGATCGTGGTGCTCGACTCGATCCCTGGTGCCACCGATGCCGCCCTCGGCGCCGCACTCCAGTTGGGCTACTCACCGCAGTGGGTCATCTCGAGCGTTGGCTCTGACCCTCAGACGGTTGACGCGCCCTTCGTTGGCAAGGTCCCGACCGACCCGGAGCAGGGTGCGATCACCTTCAGCTACCTGCCCACGACGACCACGTCGAGCCCATGGATTCCGTGGATCTACAAGGTCATCAAGGCCGACCCGGCTGACTTCCCTGGCTTCACCTCGTCGAGCGTTCTGAACGGCAACATCGCCTACGGCGCTGCCTACGGTGTGGCGTTCGTCGAAGCCCTGAAGGCCACTGGGAAGAACCTGACCCGCGCCGCATTCCTGCACACGTTGCAGACGACTGTGTTCAGTCAGACGCCATCGCTGGTGCCGCTCAGCTACACGAACAGCAACCACCAAGGCCTCAACGGCGGCTACCTCACGACCGTCATCAGTGACTCCGCAACGAAGCCGATCACGGGCACCGTGTACACCACCGACAGTTCATCGACCGGACCGGTCACCGTGGCGAAGAAGTTGAGCTCGGGCATTCCGGCTTGGCTCAAGTAACACGTCGCATGTTCATCCATTTCGGCCCCGGTGTTGCGCACCGGGGCCGAAATGGTTTGACGGCACGGCACAGTGTGAGCAGCGCGTCAGTCAATGATCCGAGCGCATAGTGGCTCGTCATCGGAGCCTGCGTTCGGAGTTGTACCGCGATGCTCGACTGATGGGTAACGTCGAGGCCGCCTCACACGGTCCACTCGCGTACGGCAAGCGTTACGCGCGCCGAAAGGTCTACGCGCGGACCAACTCGTTCACTCGTTCGATCCTCCGCTCGATCTCATTGAGTAAATAGCGAACCTCGTCTCAGACCTTTCGCGCCACGAGATACAGACCTGGCTGCGCGACGCGCAACGGCCCTCTGCGCTCAATGTCACCATGAATGCGTTCCAGCGCGTCGCGTTGGGCCACGACGTCAAAGTCCGGCACCGTCCACGGGATCATCCTCAGGTACCACGCCAAGGCACCCACGTCGAGAAAGCTCACGGTCTGGATTGCTTCAGCGGATTCGATCACGGTCAATCCCGAACGCGTGACTTGGTCGCACAGCATCTCAAGCGTGAGGGCCGGCAACGTGGACTGCGGTGCGTCAAATAATGCCCGGAACTCTCGGAAGAGGCCGTCTCCCACCTGTTGGGTCACGAAGTGGCCCCCGCGTGCGAGCACGCGTGCGACGTCGCCGGCGTGAAAGGATTCGTGGCGACTGCTGACGAGATGGAACTCTCCGTCGTCGAAGGGCAAGGGCACGTTCACCTCCTCGTCGAATTGGTCGTTGTTATCGGCGACACCAGCGACTTCGCGGACCTCGACGCCGAGAGGTTCGAGGCGACGTCGTGCCACGAGCACGTTCGGGGGCCACGCCTCGGTCGCCACCGTGCGCGCGGGACGTAGCGCCAACTGCGCCAACCACTCGCCACCACCGGTGCCGAGGTCCAAGAGGTCGGGCGACGTTCGCGCCAGAGCCGTGACGATGGTCGCCAAGTCCCAGGGGAGGGCGTCGGTCGTTATTCGATTCGCGAGCCACGCGAAGTCCCAACCCTGCGTCGGATGTCGTTGCGCTTCGTCTAGCAACTCAAAGAAGTCCGCCACGTCGCTCCTCAGCGCCCCCTCGACGCCGCTGAACCACGTGAGACGACCGGTCGCAACCTACTCTTGGATTATCTCAAACGCCCGTAGGCCGCGAATTCGCTCCTGGCGACGGGCCCGCAGTCGACGTTCGGACAGTTGCGCCAGCTCAATGTAGGCGCGCATGATTGACGCGTTGACTCGCTCGACCGTGATGAACGGGTTGGGATCTTCTGGGATCACCTCGTCGATGAGCCCAAGATCCAACTGGTCCTTCGCGGTCGATCGCATCGTGGCGAGTGTGATGCGCACCTCGTCTCGCGAGGGATTCGGCGTCTTGTAGAGAATCGAGGCGGCGGACCTCGGTTCCGCAACGTAGGCCATAGCCTTCTCGAGCATGATCACGTGGTCGGCCATTGGCGTCGTCGCGAGTCCCCCGCCGCTGCCAAGGGCGCCGGCGACGAGCGAGATCACCGGTTCGGAGTAATCGATTCCCTTCAGGATCGATCGGGCAATCGCACGTGACTGTCCGCGGCGCTCGCTCTCGAGTGTCGGCTTGGCGCCGAGCGTGTCGGTGATGAAGAGCGCCGGCAGATGGAGCCTCTCCCCCATTTCGAGCATTCGCTCCATGAAGGCGAAGTCCTCGGGCGCCGGATTCGACGGACGTTTGATCACCGTATCGCCGAAGCGCTGGTACGAAGGCTGCGTTCCGACGATCACGAAGGGCTGTGAACCAATCTTGGCGAAGGCGCCAACGATCGCGGGATAGCGTTTGTACTCCGTCTCCTGCACGTAGTTGTAGACGGCGGTCGCCTCGGTGAAGCCGTAACGGACGATGAACTCGAGGTCGACGCGGTTGGCGTCGGTCATGAGGTCCTGGTACTGCTCGACGAGAGCGTCGGAGTCGCTGCTGACGTGGGCCTGACGCGGCGCCGCAGCGGGCACGGAGACCGATCCCTTCATGTCGTCAAAGCGGGGACCGTAGATGCCGACCGGTCCAAAGTCGAAGGATCGGCGCTGATCCGACGGCGTCACGTTACGGATCATCGGTGGCGTCTCGGCGCTGAGCAGGTGGTGCTTGTCGGGCAGCGTCGTTGACGTCAGTATCGCCCCGAGGTACCAGACGAGTTCATTGACGTCGGAGAGGACCACGTCGATGTTGCGGTCGAGCAGATTGGCTTCGGCGCTCTGGGAATCGGTGGGCACCGAGAATCCTTCGAACGCTTCGATGACCTTCGGTCCGGCGAAGCCGAAATTGGTCCCGGAGGTGGCGAGGATGAGGTCCGCGTTCGGTACGGCGCTCGCCGAGACGCCGCCCCACACGTTGCCCAGCAGGACCGCGACGTGGGGAAGGTTGACCTTCTCCTTGTAGAGACGGATCGCCTCGACCATGCGCGTCATCTGGGTGAGCCCCGCGAAATTCTCATGCTGGCGCACGCCGCTCGATGCGTAGACGCTCACCAACGGGAGCTTCTGTTTGATGGCGAGATCGGCGGCCGCTTGGAACTTTTCGCCCGACACGACGCCCAGTGAACCGGCGAAGAAGTCCCAGTTCATGGCGTAGAGGACGAAGGAGTGGTCGTCCACCGTCGCCAGGCCGTACGTCGACGACTCGGACTTACCCTTGTCGCGTTCGCGCCGTAGTTTGTCCCCGTAGGACTCGTCGCCTTCATTGCCCTGACCGCGGCGCACCAAGCCGACGAGATCCTTGGCGATGCGCCAGCGTCCATGGCTGGCTTTGTAGTGCACCAGGTCCTTCAAGATGAGCAGTTGCGAAGGGCTGTTGACCTTTCGTCGGTTGCGAAGGTGTGCTCCGACGGGCGCGTCGAAAACGGGGAGACCATCAGGGTGGCCCTCTCCCATCAATCGGAAATCAAGGTCGTCCTCAGGTAGTGATGCGTCAAAGTCCGCGCGATCCGCCATGAAGGGCCATTATTGCACGGTACGAAGAATCATCGAAATGGCTCAACGACGTATCGGCACTATGGAGTAGCGACCAATGGTGGCAGATGCCTGCAGCACACACGCATTACTGGCGAGTAACGAGGTTGACAACATGATCGAATCAACAGGTAACGTCCCCGCCTACGCCGACGCCGTTGCACACATCGGTGAGGCAAATTCACGAAGCCTCATTGCCACGCCGGCCCTCCTCTGTGACCTCGCGCTACTGGTGAACAACATCGAACGGATGGCCGATGAGGCACGGGCCTCGGGCCTGTCGCTGCGACCCCATCTCAAATCGCATAAGTCGATCTACATCCTCGAACGCCAACTCAAGGCGGGCGCAGTCGGCGTGGCGTGCGCGAAATTGGGCGAGGCCGAAGCCGTCATCGCGGCCCGGGGCAACGACGCCGCGGTGCTCTCGGTCTTGCTCACCTCTCCCCTCGTCGGTCCACACGCCGCGAAGCGAGCGGTGGCGCTGGCGGCGACGTGTGATCTCATCGTCGTGGTCGACCACGTTGACGGGGTGGACGAGATTGCCGACGCCCTCGACGATTCGGACGCGACCATCGCGGTGTTGTGCGACGTCGACGTTGGACTGGGTCGCACGGGCGTCACGACGCCGAGCGACGCGTTAGCGGTGGCGGAGCGTGTGGGCGACATTCCTCAACTGGTCTTCTCGGGCGTACAGGGTTACGCCGGTCACCTTCAACACGTCGTCGGAAGGGAACATCGACGCACGAAGACCATCGCGGCGATGGAACAACTCCAATCGGTGATCGACGCTCTGGAATCCAATGGACACGACGTGTCGCTGCGCACCGGCGGCGGCACCGGTACGTCATCAATCGACATTGAATTAGGTGTCCTATCGGAGTTGCAGCCGGGCAGTTACGTCTTCATGGATCGCGAATACCGCGACGCCTTGGGCGACGACCGCGAAGGACGTTACCAACAGAGTCTGACGATCCTCACCAGTGTCATCTCGGCGAACCACGAAGGCTTCGTCACCGTAGACGCCGGACTCAAGTCAATGGCGACCGACGCCGGTCCGGCGGTGCTCGTGGGGTTCGAGCAGGCGAGCTTCGCATTCTTCGGCGACGAACAGGGCTTGGTGACAAGTGGCGCTGGTCCGGCCTTTCGCCGGGGTGAGCGGCTCGAACTCGTGCCGCCGCACTGTGATCCCACGATCGACAAACACGACGTCATCTGGCTCGTGCACGACGACGTCGTCGTTGACGTCATCAACGTCACCGCTCGGGGCCGATCCCAGTAGGTACGCGAATGTCGCGCGACAACGGCGATTTGCAAGACATTGACCGAAAATGGGCCGACCGACGCCGATCAATCAATTGTTACTACGCTTGTCTATGTAGCAACGAAGAGGTCTGAACGTCTATGACAGTCGTTTGGTTCGCAACTAGCCCTCGTGTCGATCTCGATCGAGCGCCGAGGGAATGAGTGAGGCGACAATGGCTCCAACACGACATTCCAGTTCATCGAGTGGCCACGAGGGCATCCACGCTCTTGAACAGACCCCCGCGCTCGAATTTCGTTCGCTGAAGGACCAGGGCTTCTCGCCGCCCACGACACCCGAGGAACTCGAGGCAATCTTTCCTCCCATTGGGGACTACGCCTTCCTCTCAGACTGTGAGAACACCCTGCTCGTCGCGCCCACCGGCTCCATCGAATGGATGTGCCTACCAAAGCCGCACGATCCCAGTCTCTTCGGCACCATCCTCGACCGATCGGCCGGTTCCTTTCGTTTGGCACCGGTCGACAGTGCGGTCCCCGCCCACCGTCAGTACGAACCGGGGACGATGGTGTTGGCCACCACCTGGCAGACGCGCAGCGGCTGGCTCGAAGTCCACGACTTCTTGGCGATTGGTCCGTGGTATCGGACCGGCGAACGATCACCGCTCCAGCGCCGCACCCCGGGTGACTTCGATGCGTGCCACGTGCTCGTGCGAACGGCCCGGTGTCTGCACGGCAGCGTCGACGTCATCCTCAACTGTGAACCTTCGTTCAACTACGGCCGGGTCGACGCCGAGTGGGAGTACAGCGGCAACTCCTACGACAGTGTGGCGACGACGAACCCTGAGTTCAACCACATCACCCTGAGCGGCGACATGCGATTTGGCATCGAGGGTCGTGCCGTGCGAGCCCGTCACCGTCTCGTAGAAGGCGAGACGTGCTTCGCGGTCATGAGTTGGGCCGACACGAAACTGCCCACGGTCCAGGTGGAGGTCGACCATTGGAAGGACGAGACGTCACGATTCTGGCGTGGGTGGATTGACGGCGGACAGTTCCCGGATCACCCGTGGCGCGAACTCCTTCAGCGAAGTGCCCTCACGCTCAAAGGTCTCTCCTACGCCCCGACCGGGGCAATCCTCGCCGCCCCGACCACGTCACTACCCGAGAACCTCGGAGGTTCACGTAACTGGGACTACCGCTACACCTGGATCCGCGACACGGCGTTCGCACTTCGCGCCCTGAACGCACTCGGTTTCCACACCGAGGCCGATGATTTCTTGGCGTTCCTGGGCGACGTCCTGGAACCACCGCGCGGGGCGAGCGCCGGGGCCCGCAACCGTCGAAACCTCCAGGTGCTCTACCCCGTCGACTGCGGCGAGTCACCGGTCGAGTCTGAATTCGACCACCTCACCGGTTATGTCTGGAGTCAGCCCGTTCGAATTGGCAACGCCGCCTACAACCAGACGCAGTTCGACATCCTCGGTGGCGTCGTCGACTGCATCTATGAGCACACTCGGACCCGCGATTCGCTCAGCGAACGATCGTGGCGCATCGTCGTCCAGGCGGTCGAACAGGCGATCGCCTGTTGGCGTGAACCGGACCGTGGCATCTGGGAGGTGCGCGGCGAGCCCCGTCACTTCACGTTCTCCAAGGTCATGTGTTGGGTCGCGATCGACCGTGGTGCGAGACTCGCGAAATTGAGGGGCGAAACCAAGCGGACCGCAGAGTGGTCGGCCGAGGCCAAGACCGTGCACGATGACATTTGTGCCAAGGCGGTCGGTAGTCGCGGGGGCTTCACGCAGTCCTATGGCAGCGACGAACTCGACGCGTCACTCCTGGTCCTGCCCATGCTCGGGTTTCTCCCCACGGATGACGAGCGCATCAGGGCTACCGTCTTTGCGATCGCGGACGACCTGACCGACGGTCCCTTTGTCTTCCGGTACCGACCGGAGAAGACCGACGACGGATTCGACGGCGAGGGTGAAGGTAGCTTCACCGTCTGCTCATTCTGGCTCGTCTCGGCGCTCGTGGCGATTGGCGAGCTCGAGAGTGCGCGCACGCACTGCGAGAAACTGATCGGGGCCGCCAGCACGTTGGGCCTCTATGCGGAGGAGCTCGACCCGACGACCGCTCGGCACCTTGGGAACTTCCCTCAGGCCCTTACGCATCTCGCGCTCATCAACGCGATTCTGAGCGTGATAGGCGCCGAGGCGCACCTTGGCGAAACGTCGCGGGGCAACGCGCGCTCGCACAGTTGGTGGAACGCAGACAAGATCAACAACGCGAACACGATTGCCGCTCGGGCGCTCTGGCCAGATTCGCCGGGGGTGCCCGAAGCGACCGACGTCTGAATTAACGAAGTGCCCTAGTAATTAGTGTCGTCATAGGTCTCGCTCGCGCTCGTTTTCACGTCGCACAGTGATTCATTGCCGCGGCGAACACTCAGGGTTGCACAGCCATGGAGTACCACGATCGACGACGATCGAACAAGCAAGAAAGCGTGTCCACCTCTAGGCTCAGCCGAGGATCCTTCCATGACTGAACACAACTCAACACCCCGTACCTCGGCGCCATCGAACTCTTCGTCGACGGCCCCTTCGGCGCCGGCGTCAGAGCTCGCGGAGTTCGTCGTCGTCGCCAATCGTTTACCGGTGCGACACTCCTCGACGCCCGGCGATGACGGTTGGCTCCCTAGTCCCGGTGGGCTCGTGTCCGCCCTCACCTCGGTACTCGTCAATCGAAAGGGCCTCTGGATCGGCTGGCCCGGCACGTCCGAGGATCAAGAGCCACCCGCCTCGTACGAGGGAATTCGCCTGAAGGCGGTCACCCTCAGTCCCGAGGAGTACGAGGAGTTCTACCTGGGCTTCTCCAACGCCACGATTTGGCCGCTGTACCACGACGCGATTCGCTCCCCGACCTATCACCGCACCTGGTGGCACGCCTACCGCGAAGTGAACATGCGCTTCGCGGTGACCATTGCGGAGAACGTCGCACCCGGCGGCACGGTCTGGATCCACGACTACCAACTCCAGTTGGTTCCCCAGATGTTGCGAACGCTCCGTCCCGATGTACTCATCGGTTTCTTCCTCCACATCCCGTTCCCGCCGAGCGAGTTGTTCATGCAGTTACCGTGGCGTCGAGAGATCCTCGCTGGACTCCTCGGGGCCGACCTGCTCGGTTTCCAGCTCCACTCGTCCGCATCGAACTTCTCGCGTCTCGCTCGACGACTCACGTCGGCAACGGGTACTGATTCGGGACTTGACTTCGAAGGTCGAGCCATCCGCGTGGGCTCCTTTCCCATCTCCGTGGACTGCGACCAAATTGTCGAATTGGCGTCGGATCCAACGGTACGAGCGCGAGCGCGAGAAATACGCCACGACCTCGGTGACCCCGAGTTCCTGCTGCTGGGAGTCGACCGACTCGACTACACCAAGGGCATTCAGCAGCGGATCAAGGCCGTCGCCGAAATGCTCGACGACGGTCAGTTGAGTGCCGAGCGCCAAGTGATGATTCAGATCGCGGTGCCGAGCCGCGAATCCGACGCCCACTACGAGCAAGAGCGCCACGACCTCGAGCGAGCAGTCAGCGAGGTCAACGGGGAACACGGCCTCGTCGGCCACCCGGCCATTCACTACCTGCACAAGAATCTTCCCTTCGATGAACTCATTGCGCTCTATCTCGCGGCCGACATCATGCTGGTCACGCCGTTCAAGGACGGCATGAATCTGGTGGCCAAGGAGTACGTCATGAGCCGAACCGACTTGACGGGCAAACTCATCCTGAGCGAATTCGCCGGCGCGGCCACGGAACTGCGTGGTGCGTACATGGTGAACCCGCACGACACCGATGGCATGAAGGAGTCAATCCTGCTCGCGATGAACGCCGGACCGAAGGAAACGCGAGACCGAATGTCACGGATGCGCCGGATGATCTTCCGGCGCAACGTCTACGACTGGGCCAAGGCGTTCCTCGCGGCCCTGCAACTCACGCAGCCCTCACACGAGCGCACGGCCTCGACCGAGGCAATGAAGTCCGAAGTCTCCTAGAGTTCGTCGATCAGATCGGCGACGGAGTTGACGATTCGCGACGGCTGGAATGGATAGTGGTCGACCTCATCGGCCTGGGCCACACCCGACAACACCAAGATCGTGCCCAGTCCTGCTTCTGCGCCGGCCTGGATGTCCGTGTCCATCCGGTCGCCAATCATGATGGTCGACTTCGAGTGCGCGTCGAGGATGTTCAATCCCTCACGAATCATGACGGGGTTGGGTTTACCGACGAAGTACGGAGCGACGCCCGTGGCGCTTTGAATCATCGCCGCGAGGGCGCCGCACCCAGGAAGTGGTCCAAGGGGTGACTGACCGGTTGGCTCGGGGTTCGTCGCCACGAAGTGGCTCCCGCGATCAATGAGGCGCACGGCCGTTGCGATCTCATCGAAAGAGTAATGCTGGGTCTCGCCCAGGACGACGTAGTCCGGTTGACGATCGTCCGACCGATACCCGACGTCGTGGATGGCCTCGTGCAGACTGGGTTGACCAATGACGAACGCCGTCCCGAACGGTCGTTGCGTGTGCACGAACTTCGCCGTCGCGAGCGCCGACGTCCAGAGTTGGGACTCTTCGACGAGGAGACCCATCGATGCGAGTTGCTCCTTCACCTCTCGGGGCGTGAACAGGGAGTTATTCGTCAAGATGAGATACGGACGATTGGTCGCTCGGAGCCGGTCGAGGAACTTGTCCGCTCCCGCCACCATCGCACCGTCACGGATCAAGACGCCGTCCATGTCGCACAGCCAGCTCTCCGCACGTGAAATTAAGTCCATGCTTCCAGTATGGACGATGGAACTTTGTGCACCGCGCGTCGTGGTCGCCAACTTGGGCAATTCGCCACAGCGGCGACCCCCGGGTAACCCTTTGACACATTTCCATCAACCGAGCGATCTTGACCGTTTGGTTTCGTAACATTCACCCAGCGGCGAATCGCGCTGCCGGCATCGCGTACGTGGGCTGAAGAACCGAAAGAAGGTCCCAATGAACGCAGCATCAGTGGCGGCCAAGGTCGGTCCACGTCGAACGCAGCGAGTCGCCCCACGCGCGTCAATCGTGGCATTCCTCATCATCGGATCATTGCTCGTGGGAACGACCGGTTCTCTGGCCGCCACCCCCAGTCGAGCTGCACAGAATCGCGCGGCGTACTGCAAACTGCTCGGTTCCTTCAACACGAAGGAGAACACCGCTCGCCGGGTCTACAGCTCGATCACGAGCCCCGTCGCGTCGATGAAGGCCGCCTACAAGGCATTGAATGGCGTCGCCGTACAGATACTGCACGTCGCCCCCGCCCCGCTCAAGGGGGCCTATTCGAAAGAAGTGAACTCGCTTCACGAGGTGTACTCGGACTTGGCCAAGGTCAACTTCAACTATTTGAGCGTTCCCGAGAACGAGATTGTGTCGTTCGAGTCCATTCAGACATCGGTCAACGCAGACACAAAGACGATATCGACGTACGACAAGAAGTACTGCAGCGCCAAGAACTAGTACTTGTGAACGGGCTCTCCGGTATGCCAAAGGCCGCCACTACGAACGAAGCAAAGATTCGACGCCCGTGGCATCACGTCGAGAGCGAACCTGCGTAGTATTCCATCTGAAGTGACGGCGCAACGTCCAACGGTCGTCAAGGTCACAGTCTTGTCAACCAATCAAGGGGGAAGTAATGAAGGACCGTTTGACATCGATGGATCATTCACCGACACGAAGGGTGCACGTCACGAGGAAGGCTTCGCTCGTCGCCGCCCTTTCGCTCGGCGCGCTCCTTGCCACCACGACGCCTTCGTTCGCCGGTACCAACACGCATCTCAAAGTGGCGGGCGGATCTGCCTACTGCAGTTTGCTCGTCGCCTACAACAAGAAGTCAACCGCCGCCAACAAGGCGCTCGAAACGCCCGGCGGCGCCGTCGCCGCGATGAAGGCCGCGTACAAAGCGCTCGGTAGTGAGGAGACGCTGGTGCTGAATGTCGCACCGTCGTCGCTGCAGAGCTCGTACAAGACCGTGTTCAAAGAGTTGAACGTGTTTTACACCGACCTGTCAAAGGTCAATTTCAGTTACGCCAAGCTTTCCAAGGCGCAGATCGCGAGTTTTGCGACGATCTCCAAAACCATGACTGCGGCGACGAACAAGATCACGGTGTATGACAAGAAGGTGTGCGGCGTAAAGGACTAAACCGATTCGCGTACAACCATTCGTCAGGTGAATCAACCCTGAAGGCAGTCGGGTAGTTGTGCGAACGCTTGGTCGAGTGACAGTTTCGCAGCGTTTTCGCGCACGTCCGAGGGCACCCACAGGGGAAAGTCGACGTCAAAACGTCGGTGTGCGCCGCTCGCGGTGTGTTCGTGGTGCACCGCGGCGAGGCGACCAGGCCCAATCTCATCGGCCGCGCGAACGATGGCGGGCCAAACCCGCGAATGAATCAAGGTCACCTTGGCATCGACGAGACGGGTGGTGACGATGTCGGGTGAGTCGTCGAGCGCACTCAAGATCTCATAGATCTCCTTGCCGGCGGGGTGGCCCCACCAACTGCCGCGAATCGGTTCGCCGGCGATGAACTCGGCAACATTCGGTAGCGGTCCCCGCGCCGACTGAAGGACGATTCCTTGCGCCTCCACCCAGGCCATCGTTTCGGCGTTGCGGTCACGAGCACCCGACGTCATGGGATCAAGTATCCCTCGCCCTGCCCGGTCCAACCTCCTCGACGTCGAACACTCCCGCGTGGCGATTCGGTGGTGCTTCAAGGCTGAAACTGGTCGTCCGATGCGTTTTCGGCCGTCAATTGGGTTTTTGTTGGGTAGATGTGGGCCTTGAATTGGCGTGCCAATAATAGTTTTCGTAGCCGTGGTTCTTCCCAAGAAGAATGCAAGGGGGCTGTGTCATGGTTATCGCAATCGGAGACGACTTACGAACTGCACGCGCCGTCGAACCGTCGACGTTACAATCTCCTCAGCCATCGACGAACGAGCCGGTCGCCCCGGCCGACGTGATCGAGAGTCCACTCAGCCAGGACCGGCTCGAGCGGATTTCGCGAAACATGTGGATCGGCTTCGCCATTCTCTCCATCCTCCTCGTTGGTTACCTGATCTCACTGCTCGTTCGCCCGCCCGCCCAGCAGTGGACGTGGGTGGATGGATGGGGCATCTGCGCCGTGGAGTTCATCGCGTCGGGCATGTGCATCGTGCGCGGAATGAACCGGTCTCCCGGGCGTAGTGGACCGTTGGTCTTGGGCCTCGCGCTGCTCTCGTGGAGCATCGGCGACACCGTCTTGACGTTCGAATCACTCGGCGGCAAGACCCCCTCGACACCGTCGTGGGCCGACCTCTTCTACGTGACGTTCTACCCCTTGGCGTACGTGGCAACAGTCCAACTGCTGCGCGCGGCTATGGGGCGACTCTCTCGACCGAACTGGCTCGACGGCGCCGTCGCGGGTCTCGGTGCCGCGGCCGTCTGCGCGGCGTTCGCCTTCCACACGATTGTGCACGATGCCGGTGTCAGCGCGCTCGGGACCGCCGTCAACCTCGCCTACCCCGTCGGCGATCTCCTGTTGCTTTCGTTGGTCATCGGCGGCACGGTCCTGCTCTCCAGTCGTGGTTCGATGCCGTGGTTTCTCCTCGCGGCCGGAATCTCACTCAACGTGGTGGGCGACACGTTCAACCTCTTCGGGAATGGGATCCTCGATTCGCGGTTCGGCAGCAATCTCAACGCGATCGCGTGGCCCGCTTCGATTGTCCTCATGGCAATGTCCGTGTGGATGAAGCCGCGAAAGCTCGATCCGTTGCGCGAATTACGGACCGCCGGTTTCCTGCTCCCCAGCCTCGCCGCGGCCGCAGGCCTCGTGATCCTGGTGACGGGAACGGTGCACACGGTGACCCGAGTCGCCCTCGGCCTCGCCACGGCAACCCTCGTGGCCGTCGGGCTACGACTTTCCCTGTCGGCTCGAGACCTGCGCTTGGTGACCGAGGAACGCCACCGCCAGGCCCAGACCGACGAACTGACCGGTCTCGGTAATCGTCGTCACCTCCTGCACGTCATTGATACGTATTTCGCCGACTTCAACAATCCCTGGACGAGCGAGCGCAGACTGGCGTTTCTCTACATCGACCTCAATCACTTCAAAGAGATCAACGACTCGTTTGGCCATCCGGCCGGTGATGAACTCTTGCGTCAACTGGGCCCACGTCTTACGAGGGCCATTCCCGCTTCCGGTTCCGTCTTTCGCTTGGGTGGCGACGAACTGGCCGTTGTGCTCATCGACGCGGACGCCGACGACGCGGCCCAGGTGGCCGAGGACATCATCGCGGAGATCGTCGAGCCCTTCTATCTCCAAAAGATGAGCGCCAGCGTCGGCGCCAGCATCGGCATTGCGCTCGCCCCCTCCGATGCCACCGAAGCGATCGGTCTCATGTGGAGTGCGGACACCGCGATGTACCGCGCGAAATTGGGGAACATCCCCTACGTCTTCTACGACCAAGAGATTGATGGCGGTGAACAACGTCTCAACCTGGTGGAGGAACTTCGAGATGCCGTTGACAACGGCACCTTCGTGCTCCACTACCAACCTCAACTCGATCTGCGAACGGGTGAGATCTTGGCCGTCGAGGCGTTGATTCGTTGGCCCCATCCGCGCCTCGGTTTGGTCCCCCCATTGAAGTTCATCCCGCTGGCGGAGGACGCAGGCCTGATGAAGGAACTCACGACGTGGGTCCTGAACGAAGCGTTGACCCAGTGTGCTCAGTGGCGCTCCAGTGGTCGCACACTGGCGGTGTCGGTCAACGTAACGGCCACCAACCTTCTCGAAGAAGGATTCACCGGCCTCGTCGTGGAGCTGCTGGAGAAGAACTCCCTTCCGGGCACCGCGCTGCTCATCGAGATCACCGAGACGAGCATCATCACTGACTTCGCCCGATCGAAGGCGGTCATCGAAGAGTTGCGCGACCTGGGCATCATCGTCTCCATCGATGACTTCGGAGCCGGCTTCACGTCCTTGGCCTATCTCAGCAGTCTGGCGGTCGGTGAGCTGAAGCTCGACCGTGGCTTCATCACCGGACTGGGCACCGAGGGCAAAGAACGCGACCTCGAACTCGTGCGAGCGACGATTCAACTCGGACACGACATGCGCCTACGCGTCGTCGCCGAAGGAATCGAGGATGTCGACACACTGGACCTATTGAGCGATCTGGGATGCGACCGTGCGCAGGGCTATTTCATCAGTCGGCCGATGCCGGCCAACCTCTTGGCCTTTAAGTCTGACCTCGCGAAGATTCCCGTCGGCGTCGCGTAACGACGGGCGCACGAGCGCAACGGGTCTGAAACTTCCAATTCCCTATTCGAGATATAGGTTCGGCGTCACCGCCGCGTACGCTCGATGCCTGATCAACCGGTGTTATTCGACGATCGTTCGAGGAACGGCAATTTGTGCGCGGACGCCGTTTAGATGAGAAAAGCAGGTACCGGTTCGAGGACTTGGGTCAGTGGACTCGAAACACTTCGATGCCCCAACCTGTCGAAGAGATGTGAGTGGGGATGAAAAGCGAATGACCGATCAGAAATCGCGACTCTTGAAGATCTTGTATGTCGAGAATGAGCATTTGAACATGGATTTGATGCGCGAGGTTCTCAGGCGTCGCCCCACCATTCGATTACTGGAAGCGAGTTCCGGGAGTGCGGCGACGATCATCGCGGAGTCAGAGCGACCTGACCTCATCCTTCTCGATCGAAATCTCCCGGACATGAGCGGCGAAGACGTGATGCGAATCTTGCGCGAACGGGTCGGAACCAGAGACACGCCAATCTTGATCATCTCGGGTGATGCCGCGTGCCCGAACGCCGCGGAGGCACAACTTGGTGTCGTGGGCCACCTCGTCAAGCCGTATGACGTGAGTGAACTTCTCTCGCAGATCGACGCAATACTCTCTGCCTCGACACACTGAGAGCGACGCATTTCATCGCAGTACTCTGCACGGTCCGGTTGTGCCGTAGGTGATGCAACGGCGCCTCGGGTGATTAACTCCTTCTTCACCATCGACGAACCGGTCGGCCGCGACGCCCGTGAATTTTCCCAGGCATCCAAACCCGTGACACTAGGTACATTGGTGCGTGCCCGAAATGCCGGAAATGCAGGCCCTGTCAGAGCGACTCGATGCGCTCCTCACGGGCACGACATTGCACCGAATCGAACTGCTCGGTTTCTCCTCGCTTAAGACGTACGATCCCGCGCATGAATCAGTGCAGGGCCACCGGCTCGTCTCGGTCGGTCGACGGGCGAAGTACCTGGTGTGGGAGTTCGACGACGGTGTGCGCATTGTGCTGCACCTCTCACAAGCGGGGCGCCTCGACGTGGAGCGTCCACCCAAGACGACCAGGCCCCGAGGCTCGGCAGTGCGTTTCGTGTTTGGTCACGACGAAGCCGGACTCGGGGCGAGTATCGGCATCCTCGTGCGCGAATACGGCACCCATCGAAAGGCCTCGTGGTGGGTATTGGCACCCCATGACGAGGGTCCGTTGGCGGGGCTCGGACCAGAGCCGGGAAGCGATGCGTTCGCCGAGATTCTTCTCACGAGCGACTCCCGGCGCCGGCTCACCACCGACCTCCGCGACCAGCACGTTCTATCGGGTATTGGTCGCGGCTGGGGTGACGACATTCTGCAACGTGCCAAGCTCTCGCCGTTCGCCTCGCTGCACTCACTGAGTGCGCAACAACGCGTCGCGCTTCTCGCCTCCGTCACCGATGTGCTTGCCGAGGCGCTGGAACTCGAACGCACGCGCGACGGGGGTCTGTCAGAGGCCAAGTTGGGCGGTCGCTTCAAGGTGCACGGTCGTGCCGGAGAGCCGTGCCCAACACCGTGCGGTGGCACGTTGCACAGGGTGTCCTTCGAAAATTATGAGATGACGTACTGCCCAACGTGTCAGACGGGTGGGCGCGTATTAGCCGACCGTCGAATGTCACGCCTACTCAAGTAGACACGAAGCCTTTCTATCTCCAGCCAGCATGGTCCGGCGATCAACTGAGCCCGCGCCGCAGCGGACTTACAACAGATGTAGATCGGATAGCGCAGCGGTTGCGAACTCATCCAGGGGCAGGTCGGCCAACTGGGCCAGCGTAAACCAGTTGGCTCGCAACGGGGCTGGCCCATCGTCACCGAGCAGCCTGGCGTCATAGACCGTTGCTCGGTAGGTCGTGTCGGCTCCGCACTCGTAGAGCACCCGGTACTGGTCGCCTGAGAGCTCAGCCAGTACATCGCCAACTTCGACAGTGAGACCGCAGTCCTCACGGGCGAAGTTGACCGCAGCCCTCGCGAGGTCTTCACCCTCTGCGACGCCACCACCAATGAACGACCACGGGCCGCTCTCAGAAGACGAAGCCAAGAGCACCCGCCCGTTCTCGTCGCGAACAAGCGCCACGACGGACGACACGAGGCCGGTAAGTGTCGGGTTCGGTTCGTTGCTCATTCCTTCGGTCATACGCTTACTTTCGCTTGTGGCCCACGATTCACTGCGCCCATCCAACGGCCGGACAGATCAAGAGCAGTCAGTGAGATCGATTCCCCTTCACAACAAATTAATGTCGACCTTCGTTCCCTGCGCGACGGCGTAGTCCACGAAAGCCAAGACTTGCTGAAATATTTCGGGCACCTCCGGTTGACTCACGTGTATCTCAGGATCCTGTCGATCATTCCAGCAATATTCGATGAGGGACGTCCACATGGGATCCAGATTGAATTTCGCCCACTCCGCGCCCTCGCGTTTTGAAGTGATCCTTCCTTCATGGAGGTCTTGGAGCATTCGGCAAAAGTGCAGCACGATGAACGCTTGATAGAAGCGATTCCTATAGGGCTCGGAGTCCTTTCGAAGCTCATTCCCCCAGCCGACCAGCGAATCTTGAATCTCAGCCCGCAATGCGCGGGGCGACACTGGGTCGAGGAAGGAGGGGGGTTCGGCGCCGACCACGGCCACACCTTTCTCTCGGAGCGTCCAGCGCGTAACGAGTGAGTTGTCATGATCCGATCGTTCGATTTCCCGACCGCCGTGATCGAAATACCAAAGTTCTCGTTCTTTGTCTTGAACTCGCCCATGACGTGAAAACGGCGACGACGCAAGTTTGAGAGAGTCCAATGGAAAGAACGAATACTCAAGATGCTTGACCCACCGGTTATCTTGACCATAAGTCTGATCGTGAACGACCTGAACTTGTGCCACTTGCGAATCCAACATTTCACCGGCCGTCACGACGACGAAGTCGATGTCACTCGTGGCGTCGAAGTCACCGATTGCGAGTGAACCCAGTAGGTACACGCCAACCACTTGATCTCCAAGCGCCTCCAGAAGTCGTTCAGCGTGGCGATGCAGCACACCGTCTAGTTCGGGATATGGGGTCAACCTTGCCGCACTCATCATGGAATTGTCGCATACCTAGTTTTCTCTTGAGCGAAGTCACTGCGCATCCTTCATGCGAATTCGTCGCGAACGACCGACGCGTACCGAGGGCAGATATCTCGAATTGAGAAGTCCGTAGGGCTTGGAACGACTGATGCCAATACCTGACTTGCCTCTGTCACCGTTCTTTCGCGATTGACCGATAATTGACGGAGCGACGTCCAGTCCTTCGTGACGTCGGAACTGTCGGATCCGAGGCTTCAAGTCATTTCGACAACAATGGTCTCTGTGACGAGCGTTGATGGCTACGAGGTCTCGACGGACCAGGATCGTCTTGACGTCGATCTGGTTTTCCGCTTCCTTTCTGAGGAGTCGTACTGGTCCCCAGGCGTTCCGAGGGCCGTCGTTGCACGTTCGATCGAGAATTCAATGTGCTTCGGCGTGTACCGCGGCGAAGATCAGGTCGGCTTCGCACGCATCGTGACCGACAAGGCGACGTTCGCACTTGTGGCTGACGTGTTCATTCTGGAGCCACATCGTTGCAAGGGACTGTCGAAATTGCTCATGCGCGAGGTCATGGAGCACCCCGACCTCGCGGGACTCCGCCGTGTACTACTCCTTACGTCCGACGCGCACTCGCTCTATGCCGAATTTGGCTTCACCGAGATCGCCAACGCATGGCGTTTCATGGAAGTCCTCGACCTCGACGCGTACGGTCCTACCTGAAACGCTCTTTCTTTCTCGTGAATCCTTGTATCTGGAGCCGGACCACCTGAACTCGGGCTCTCGTCCAAGGGAGCGAGTTCACATATCACGCTTCCCCAGAGCGGACTTCGTTGTCCACAAAGTCTCCGAGGGCTCCGGAAAGTGAGACACACGTCCCGGAGTCAAAGTGGGACAGAGGTCCCGAACTTTCACAGTAATTTTGACAACATTTAGTGGGCGCTGAGGGACTCGAACCCCCGACCTGCTGAGTGTAAATCAGCTGCTCTAACCAACTGAGCTAAGCGCCCGCGGAGTTCAAGCCTAGATGGTGTGTTCATCGAGCAATGTCGGACCTCGTGAAGAACGAGTCGTTTCGATTGCGATGAGCAGATATCAGCGAGTTAAATCGGTCCCGCTTGAAGTATGAATGAAAGCAATTGCGACGTCGCAGCGAAGACGGGATGACGCAGTACGTTCTCACTCGTCTCCAATTCGTCGCCGTGATAATCGGCCGCGACGGCACCGGCTTCACGAGCGATCAGGAGTCCGCCTAGGTAGTCCCATATGTTCAGTCCAGAGTGCTGGGCCACGCCGTAGACGTCGAGCGCGCCGTCGGCGACGAGACATATCTCAAGACTGGCCGCGCCCAGGGATCGATTCTGTGACCAGCCGAGGTCGTGGGTGGGATAGCCAGAGGAGCCCACGATTGAATTCGCAATGTCGAACTGTCCACTCGGCGCAATTGGTGATCCGTCTCGACGTGCACCGCTCCCCTTCTCCGCCTCGTAGATCGTTCCGGTGGCTTGATTCATCACGAGGGCCGCAACGAGTTCCTCCCCACTCATGACCGCGAGGCTCGTCGAGAAGAAGGGCACCCCACGGTCACAGTTCGTCTAGCCGTCGATCGGATCGATCACGACACTCATCGAACCGCTCCCGGTGACGCCAGACTCCTCACTGATGACGCGAAAACCGGCACCACCAAGTACGCGAAGCGCCACTTCGTCCGCCGCAAGGTCCAGGTGATACTGCGTCGCACGTTGACCCGAGAGACCTCTCCCCCGATGGCCCTTGATCGCTTCGCCGATCTCAAGTGCGCACGATCGCAACGGGTCCAAGAGTGTGTCAGTCACGCAGTCACCGTAGCGGTGTTGGGGACTATCCTGAGTGTCAATGGCCGCCATAGACGTTGCAGGTTTCGTTGCAGACCTAAAGGACCATGCGGTCACTCACGGATTTCACGTGCACGATGAACGGCACTTCGTCGAGACCTATTCGCTGCGTCAGGCCTGGGAAGTCGATCTCCATCCAGAGGATGGCTGTGGTGGTCCGATCGATCTACACATCGAGCTCGACGTAGATCCCAGGACCTTGCTCGCGTTCGAGGACGCCGTCCTCGGACTTCCCGATGACGTCGACCCGCCGGACGAGTTTCACTTTCCACTCGTGCTGACCTGGAGCCTGCCCCCAATGCCCCACAGTCCAGACCTGCTGCGTCTGGCCATCGACCTCGCGCCCATCGGCGGACTCGAGATGCCACTTGAAGTGACCGCAACCGATGCCTTCGCGTCGCCCACCGAGAGCAGCGAGCGGCGAATCTCCATCGTCGCGCACCGGGCCATTTCGCTCAGTCAGGTCGCCAAGGGTGAAGACCCCTTGTGCGACATCTTCGAGCGTGGACGCAGCGTCAGCGACTTCCTGCTGCAGGCTGCTGACTCGTGGCTCGGTTAGTAAGGCGACTCAGTCCACTTCTGGCGCTGGTTGTCGCAAGCGTCGCGCTCAGTTCGTGCGGTACGGGCGGCGCGGTGACCGACGCGCGCTCATCGTGTGTGCTCGTCAAGCGTGCGCTCGTACTTCAGGCGCAGAGCGCCGCTCCGGGACTGAGCGCCGCGACGCGAACATCGCTCCAAGGTAAAGCGATGAGCGAACTGCTCAAAGCCACCCCGAGTGCGGCCGCCGCGACGTCGATCGACGGAAGCTGGAACGCGTTGATGACCACCATCAATGAAGCGGAGCGCGTCCCACTGAACAACCTCGTACCGTCGCTCACGCGCCTCTGCCGAGTGGCCGACTCGGCCACTCCCTATCTCTAGGGCGTTGGCGGGAACCGTTCGTAGAGCCAGGCGAGTGAATTCTCCTCGAGCATCGCGTCCTCCCACCCTCGTAGGGCGTCCTCGAGTCCGGCGAGCGAGAGTGATTTGCCAATGATGACGACCGTGAGGTCGCTGATTATCGCGTCGGGTACGTTCCAATCACCGAAGGCGTCTTCGGTGGCGTCCGCGTCAGGCTCGATCATCAGGTAGAGCTCGCCGGTCGCCTCCACCCACGAAAGCTCGTATTCGTTGTCGGACGCGTCGGTCCATTCGCTGCCGAATTCAAACTCCGCGCTCTCTCGGCGGGCCTCGTTCTGTTCGTAAAAGGATTCAATGTCCATGGCGCCAGCCTACGTCGCGACTTATGTGCGTCGCCATGTGCGTGAGCACAGGAATGATGGCGGGCGTGACAAACGTACTCATCCGTGGCGCGTCTCGGGTGGTCGTGCGATGCGCCCGTCGACCTGTACTGAGCGCCATGACACTTCAGAACGACTTCCTGGGACAGATGCGCTACGAATGGCAACACGTGGGCCACACCACACAATCGAGGCGCGCACTCACCGCCCTCGACGAACGCTTCCCCGAACTGCGACTGGGCGGGCTGAATGACCTCCACGACATCGTCAACCTGCTCGAGGCTCGAGGTGGGCGTACGGTCCTCGAACGTGCGCAGGTCGTGCGTGCCCTGCTCGAAGCTGCGGACGATCCCGAAGTACACCGCGCACTCCTTCAGACTCTGATCCCGGGTATCGTCAGCGTCTGTCGCCAACTGCGGTTCGGTGATGGCATCGTTGACGAACCGAGCGAAACGCTCGCCGTCGCCGTTGGTCTCGCCAGCGAACTTCTGAGCGATTGGGCCGGTCAGTCGCGTCAGTACGCCGCTCCCGACATCCTCTCGGCGCTGCGAGGGCGCCTACGCCGCTGGCTCCTAAAGGAGAAGTCCGCGAAACGATCGGTGTCGAACTTCGATCAGCGCGACGAGCCGGCCGCGGAATCGTCTCCCCTCTTGGCACGACTCAACAGCTTTCGCGGCAGTCAGTACGAACGCATTGCGAGTCTCACGTACGCGCGCGTCTACGAGGGTCGCTCACTTCGAGAGGTCGCCGCCCAGGACCATTCTGCTCCCGCCACCCTCCAAAAAGAGCTGCAGCACTTCGCTGTGCGCTTCCTCATCTAAGTGAAACGCTGGACTTCACTTGTCGAATCGCTATTTGCCACCATCACCACTACCCTTCGAAAACAATGGCGCGCGCACACTTTTCCCTGAAGAGCACGCACCTCTTGATGTGGTCGAGTCCGATTCTTCTGGTCGTTCTGGTCTTCACCCTCACCTCGGCCGCAACGCCCGACGTCCCCGCGGCTTCGTCGCGCCCACCCTCTTCGACGTCACCGGTAACTACGACCTTGGCGACACCGACACCAACGACGACCTCAACGACAACGACGGCTCGGCACCAACGACGTCCGCCGGCAACGCCCGTGACGCCGACGACTACGCCACAAGCCGCGCTGAGCTTCTCCGTCGTGACTACGACGACCGTGCGGCGAATCGCCTCCGCGCCCAACGCGAGCGCGATGACCGGAGAGTCCTCCGGAGCACTCGGTCCCGGTTTCGAGGTCGTCGACGTCCCACTTCGAGGACCCGGCACCTGGACGCTGACCAGCAGCGCGTCGACGAGCCAGTCACTTCAGTGCGGCGATCAGACGATTCCGGTCTTACAACAAATCGTGGTCGGCGCCACCCAAAGTTGCCAGTTAGAGATCTCCTCCACGTCGAGCGAGGCGTCGCTCACGTGGCAACTCATACCGATCACCTAAGGGGCATCGCCGCGCCCTTGCAGGGCACGGCCATGGCGCTCTACTTCGTCCTCCTCCCCTACGTCGTGCTCTCCAAGTGGAGTGGTGCGGTGGGGCGCGGCGATAGCACGCTCCTTCGAGCGTTACTCGTGTTGCTGGCGCTCTTCTGGTTGATCTTCCTCGTGCAAGTTGTCTTCAACGTTGCCCGACTTCGACGTGGCTCCTCGAGTGGGCAAGGAGGAAGTGCCTGGCTCGCCGGCCTCTTGGTCGCAGTACTCCCCTTCCTCCTCCCTGCCGTCGCCATGTCCACGCACGCGCCGCACTCGATCGCGCAGCCAATTGGCACCCTCGCCGATCATCCGAGCCAGCAGCACTACGTCCATCGCCCGGTCACCGCCCGTTCGCCCTCGCGTCGCGGCGTGCCGTTGTCTGCGTCCGCTCTCGGGTCGCTGCCACTGGCGCTTATGGCGAAACGACGGAGCGACTTGATTCGCCAGCATCAGTTCGTCGAGATCGACCACGACGTCGACGAAACAATTCGAGTGCTGCGGGCGCTGAATCCGACGCTCATCGCACAACTTCGTCAACTCATTGGTGAGCGGCGCGACGGTGTCATTGAAGTGCCGCACGACCTCGCACGTTCGAGCGGCGTGGCCAGTGTTGATCCTCTCGTGGCCTGTTCCCTCGGCGACACCGGTTCGGCAACCCTCGTGAGCTTCGCGCGAGAAGGCGGTCGATTGGCGATTCTGCCCACGTGGAACGGCGACGACGTCACCAACGCAGTCGTCTCGTTGCACGAGGGACGACTGGTATTCACCAACACCGAGAACGACCTCCTACGCGCCCTGGCAACCCGGACCGTGCGCAATACGTTGGTGCTGTACCTCGGAGCACCCCGCGATCTCGACGAGGAGTTGGCCGCCTGCGCGATCACGCTGACCCCTTACCTCGACGAGACGCGACCGGTGACGACGTCGTGGGCCACGCCGGACCGCGTTGACCTCGTACGATCACGCGACGTTCGCGTCGAACTCTTGCGCGCTGACCCCCAGGTCTTCGGTCTCGCCGAGCCGCTCACGCCGACGCTTCGCCGTCGGGGTATCGAGATGTTGGCCTACCTGGCACTGCACCGAAACGAGCCGGTCACCGGCGATCGACTGCGCACGCGGGTCCTCACGCACGCCGACGTCGACGCCTCGTTGCGGACGCTCGCCAATACCGCCAGCGTCGTTCGTCGAAGCGCCGGCACGGACGGCGCCGGACCACGGCTCCACGCGGTGACGTCCTCGGGGCTGTACGTCACCCACGGCATCACGAGCGACGTTGAGATCTTCACCACGCTCGTCACGCGAGCACGTCAGCTCGCGAACGATGAAGCGGCGCCACTCGCCCATCAAGCGCTGGCGATGGTCAAGGGTGAGCCGCTCGCGAGCGCCCTACGCGGTTTCGAATGGTTCCTCGCGGAGGGATACGGAGCGCGCCTCTCGCGTGATGGTGAATGGGCGGCCCTCGCGCTGCATCACGACGCCATCACCAACGGACACTTCGAACTGGCCTTCTGGGCACTCCAGCAGGGACTGCTGATCGATCCCTATAGCGACGTGCTGCTCGAGGCGAGCGCCCGGGTGCCGCGCCTACGCGAGTTTGGCGGCGATGGAACTGGACTTGCGCAACACGAGCCCGTCGGCCCCGGCCGCGCTGAAGCGATGAGCTGGTCGTTCAACGGCCTCAGCAACCAGGTCACCGAGTAGCGCCGCGAAGGTGAGTGGCGGCTCCACGAAGAGGTGCTTCGAAAGTGAACCGGGGATGGTATTGATCTCATTGACGAAGAGCTCACTCTCATTCGCGAGGAAGTCGATCCGCGCCACGCCACGCACACTCGCCACCTCTACGATGTGGCGCGCGTACTCTTCGATCAGCTTCGCCTGTCCCTCGGGCAGCACGGCCGGTAGTTCTCGAGGCGCCGAAACCATGCCCTCGCCGCCGACGTACTTGTCGCGGTAGTCCAAGATCTCGGTATCCGTGGAACGTCGGATCGGCCGTTCGATCGCCGACAGCGACACCGACGGGTACGTACGTACGGCGATCTGTAGATCGTCGAGGTCGCTTCGAAACGGCTCGACGACACATCCCCTCGCGAGGTGGACGTTCGTGCTGAGGCGTGCCTTGGCCGTCGCCGAGTCGGCGACGACGTCGATGCCGATCGACGAGCCGCCAAATCGCGGCTTCAAGATGTAGGGACCATCAAAGTCGAGCGTCGCGGTCGAGGCCTCGAGCAGCGCCCGAGAAAGTGTCGGGATACCGGCCGAGGCCATCACGGCGCCAAAGGCCCATTTGTCCATGCCCAGAGCCGCTCCCGCAACGGTCGGTCCGGTGTAGGCCAGTCCGGCCAGGTCCAGGGCACCTTGGAGCGTGCCATCTTCGCCGGGGCCGCCGTGCGTGGCGAGTACGAGTGCCTCGAAGGGCAGAGGGCGGTCCTTGCCCAGCCGACCGACGCCATAGAACCCTCCCTGGTTCCCGAGTCGCAGCGCGAGTTCATTCGAGCCTTTGGGTAGGCCATCAAGAAACGATTCGGCCTCGACGTCAGTGGGCACCGAATAGAACGCGCCGGTCTTCGTCCAATAGATCCCAATCACCTCGCGCCCCGCGCGTCCCAACTCGTGCAGGGCCTGCAGTCCCGTCAGGATTGAAATGTCGTGTTCGGGCGTCGGGCCGCCGAAGAGCACACCCAATGTCATAAAGCGTCCAGTGCCGTCATTAGAGCATTAAGGGTAGTGGTCAGGCAGGTCGTTGAGGTACAACGCGCCGTCGCCCGGCCCGAGGGACGCCCGCACCCAGGCCACCGCGTCGTCGCGCGAATTGAATCGTCGTACCGGCCCCTTGTAGCCGGCTTCGAGGGGGACGGCGTTCGTGCGCTTGACGATGACCAATTCGTCCCGAGCGGCGGCCACTCGTTGGGCGAACGCCAAATTCTCGGGGTACTGCTCGCGACCGAGCTCGACCAGTCCCGGCGTGACCACGACACGGCGACCGGTGGCCGCGACCTTCGTCAGCGTCTTCAGCGCCGAGAGGGCGCTCTGGGGGTTTGCGTTGAACGTGTCGTCAATGACGATGACACCCGATGCCGCCGTCACCACGTTGGAGCGGTTGTCGATGGGGCGTACCGTCGATGCTCTCGTCACGAGCTGATCGCTCGGCGTGCCCAGTTCGAGCGCGACGGCCAGGGCGCACGCGAGGTTCGTTGGCTGCACACTCTCGATGGCACCAAAACTGCCCAGCACCTCGTCGTCGACGATGACCGTCCATTGGTCACCGTCAACGCGAACTCGCACCGACGCGTCCGAGTTCTGCGAACCGGCGCTGCGGTAGCGCTTGTCACCACTCGCTCGTTGCGTGGGCCATCGCGCGAGGACCTTGTCGTCGATGTTGACGATGACCACCTTGGCCTTCTCCGTGATCTCGAATTTTGCCCCCTCGATGACCTCGAGCGATTTCATTCGTTCCAGGTGCACCGGTCCAATCGCGGTGACGACCGCAATCTCCGGCACGCACCATTCGCACAGGGCACGAATCTCACCGGGTCCGTAGGTACCCATCTCGGCGATGAAGACGCGCGTGTCGTCGGCGAGATTCTCATTGATCGCCCTGGAGAGCCCGGCGCGGTTATTGAAGCTGCGCGGTGTTGCGACGACTCCCCCGTCCACCGCGAGGAGGTCAACGAGGTGGTTCTTCGTGGAGGTCTTCCCGTAGGAGCCGGTAATGGCCACGACGCGCGGCTGCACCCTAGCGAGCCGTGACACCGCCTGATCCACGAACCGTTGCGCACGCCGACCCTCGTAGGGCTTCAGTGCTCGCGCGGTCACGTCAAGGATCACGGGCACCGCCCACACCACGACGACCGCGGGCAGCCAATGTTGGCGCGCCGGAATGCCAATCAACGAGATCGCAATGGCGATGAGCGTGGCCAGGACCGCGATGGTACGGAGGCGACGAGTCCACGTCAACGGGCTCGTCTGACCCTTGATCGATAGGCCCATCGGGCAGGCGACACCGTAGAGCACTGCGACCGCCACGTAGAACACGGGCTCCTTCACGATGACCGCGCCGATGAACACGACGACCAGTACTTGGCTCAAGGTAATTGGCCGGTACTTTGGCCTCTCAGTCTTCGGTGCCAACTTCTCACGGTCGTACTGCGGCGCACCGAGGAAGTCGTCGGGTCGTGCAAGCCGTGGGGCGTGGTCGGCGAGTTCCAGACGCAACTTCGACTTCGTGATCGCGCCGACTTGTGGCGACGACCATCGCCCTAGGAATCGACTCATGGAACTGGCTTCGTAATGCTCGCGCTGCAACACGCGAAGCCACCGGAGCATCTGGGTGATGTACGCGCCGACGAGCGCAACGATCATCACGACGTCGAGTACGACCACTAGCGCACCACCCCGAGCACGGTGCGAGCGAGGTCCGTCGGCGCTTCGGTTGGCACGAGGTGACCAACGCCGGGCAACGACACCAACGTGTGCGTCGCACGCAGGACTTCGCTCGCTCGCAGGGCAATGTCCTCGGGGGTGACGTCGTCGCGCTCACCCCACAGGAGTGTCACCGGAGCGACAATGGTCGCGAGCTCATCTTCATAACTCTCATTGACGTTGGCGACCAGAACGTCGCGCATAATGCCCTCGGCGTTGCGGTAGTCGGTGGAGCCGTATTTCTGGCGTGCGAACTCCATACGAGCCTCGCTCACGACGCCTCGACGATTCAGCCATCGAAGAAGACGGAACATTCGTGGGGGGCGCGAACGACCGCGTCGAATGAGTGGAACCCCCGTCAAGACCAGTTGGTCCACGAGTTCGGGGTGCTTCGCAGCGACGACGCAGGCAATACGTCCACCGAAGGAGTGGCCGACGACAACGTACGGCGCACTGTCGAGTCCGACCAGCACCGCTGCGATCTGCTCAGCGTAGGCGCGCGCGCCGCCGGCAGTCGCTGGGGCGGGCGACGCACCGGAGCCCGGCAGATCCAAGGCGACCGATGCGACCCCGTGATCGGCGAGCAGAGCGGCCGCCACGGCGAAGTCCTGGCCCTGGCGGGCCCAACCGTGCAGCCACACGACGCGCACGGGTCCCTCGCCGTACGGCGTCCCGAAAATCGTTCCGTCGCCGTAGGCCTGCAGCACGTCTTCAAGGTTACCGACACGCCGTGGAGCCTTCGCTCACGTCACCACGTGCCGGTAGCGTCATGGTCACTATGGATGAAACGACGTTCACGGACGACCTGCTGGTGGGACTCACCCCCGAGCAGCGCGAGGCGGTGATGTCGCCGTGTCGACGTCTACTCGTTCGAGCGACCGCCGG
>Ga0302320_10003327_pt1 | contig 37536 bp, 30 predicted proteins | sample Bog_T0_3_FD_202130 | JGI IMG/M metagenome (GOLD analysis project Ga0302320, IMG submission 202130) | Peat permafrost microbial communities from Stordalen Mire near Abisko, Sweden - Bog_T0_3 | ecosystem: Environmental > Terrestrial > Soil > Wetlands > Peat | place: Sweden: Abisko, Stordalen Mire... | reverse complement strand
CACCATCAAGACGTTCATCGAGCAACTGTCGAAGCTAGCGGCAACCGTCAAGGCCTTCCTCGACTCCCTGGTGGCCATGGCCAACGGTCAAATTGCGGGCGCGGCAGCCAAGGTCGAGAGCAGCCTGGGCGGATTTCTGTCGCTCGCCATCAGCTTCCTCGCCGGCTTCTTCGGCCTCGGCAACATCGCCGGCAAGGTGACGGGAGTGATCGAGAAAGTCCGCGCCGCCGTGGACAAGGCCCTCGACGTCGCCATCAACTTTATCGTTGGCAAAGCCAAGACCCTGTTCGCCAAGCTGTTTGGGAAAAAGGACGACAAGAAGGAAGGTGACAATCGCCCCGAGTTGATTGCCGGGCTGGCCGCCCTCGATCAATTGACTGCCAAATACAATGAGAAACCGGAGTCCAAGCAGGATCTGGTCTCGGATGTCGCGAAGATCAGGAGCGATCACAAAGTCTTCTCCAGCCTCACGGTCACCGAGCAAGACGAGGAATTCGATTACGTCTATTCGGCGAGCGCCCAGAAGACGAAGAAGGGACCGTCGAACCCGAAGAAGATCAAAGTTTACGAAGCGATCCTGACTAAATTGAGCATCCCTCTCATCAAGGGCGAAAAGGACGCGGACCAGTACCGGGAGAAAATGCGCGCCGCGATCGTCAAAAAATACAAATCCATGACCGTGGGAACGCTGAACAAGCAAGTCTTTCAGTCGGATGCGATTCCAGCCGCCCAAAACCGGATTCGAGGAGACATATTCGAGCTCTGGTTGCAGGAAAATGGCGTAATGGATAGACAGAGTCCAGTCTTCGACGATGAGAAATACAAGGAGCTGGCAAGGAAAAGAATCGCCGACGGCATTCGCGGAACTGCTCTTGTGGAGAGCAAGGTACGCCGCCCCGGCGTTGCGCCGAGCCCAAGCGACGAGTCGCAAATGGAGGACTATGCCCACATCATCAACAACGCGAGAATCGCTGTAAATCAGGGTTCCCTGACAACCAAAGGGCCCTTCACAAAGGTCATCTATATAATCAGCGACAAGAGTCTCATCAAAATCTGGGATCCGATTCTCAAGACCTACCTTGCCGGCATCTATCAGATCGAGTGACGTTCACCATGAAAATCCATCTTGCCCTTCTTCAGGCGATTATCCCGTCCATCGACTCATTGCGGTTATCCGATCGTTCCCGGGTGCTCGGAATATGGGAGAAAATAAAGACATCCAAGACGGTCGACGGCGTGAAGTATTTCGGTGCGGGCGAAAGCCTCAAGCCACTCGATGGGGTCGATTCGCTAGTCAAGGAGTTCTCAAAAAAAAGGGTAGAAAGTTACACATTTTCCGACGTCAAGAGCGCGATTCATCAACAAGGACGCATGAATTGGAGGATAAGTATCCGCAGGTCTCTCTTCGCGGCGACGTTGCAGGCGGTGGTGCCCGACGAACTTGTTCATGGCTTCGCTGAGGAACTGATTGCGCTCAATCGAATCCTTCTGACTGAGATTCCAGACGCCAAGGTGGAAAATCCGTTTTCCGCTTTACGCGTTCCTGAGGCTCGATACGATGTTACGCGTCCGCCCCGCTCCTTCGGAATCCTGGCTCCTGACAGCATTTTCGACGTCATCTACCTCAAGTCGCAACTCAATCCGGAGAGGCAGGCTGTTGTCGACCAACTCCTGTCGAGGTCGCTTCCCGAGGGAGCTGCACGGAAAACGGCCGGAGACTTTGTCACAATCGTGTGGAGCGACTTCAGCAAGCTGTCCGTATCGTCGATCCTGTCCCGCCGCTATGCCTGGCTCGCGGAGAGCGGCGCATTTCCTATCGACAGCTCCTTCAATTCAATCGGAGATAAAGAATTCGGGTTGTTGCAGTCGAAGCGGACGCGAGAGTTTACCGCCTACAGTTCGTTCGACGGCAGGGCGGTCAAGGGAATTGTCGCGGACCGTCCGGAGGACGCGATCGAAACGATGGAACATCTGCGAGAAATCCTGAATGCGGGTCAGACTGCAGAAGGCGAGAGCGTCAGCGGAATCACTTTGATTTTGCCGTCGAGAGAGTCGGCAGTGATGCTTCACCCTCTGGCCACAAGCTACGGATTGGGCGTTGTCTATGTCGGCGAGGACAATAGGCTGTGGAACCCTTTCCCGCCGGAGTATGATCCTGCCTGAGCAGAAGGCGGAAGTTCGGTGGGTTCTTTTTGGCCTTCCTCCAATGAGGGCAGAGAAATGATCGGAGGTTCCCTCGAACGACTTTATGACATGGCTGGAGTGGCCTTGCTACCTCGTCCCCGCAGGCAACCGAAAATCAACCCCCGCGTCGCGATTCACCTTCACCGTCGCCGCAAGGTCGAGTTGATTGACCGCAATCTCGCTGGGATGCCGGTCGCCCACAAACAGCGTGTCCCTGGTCAGAAGGTAGTTATGAATCTGCTCCGGCGGCCGGCCGTCCTTGAAGATCAGAGTGACCGCCGCTTCGTTCTCCGCGGTCGGCGTCGGTGGCGGGTAAGAATATGCCGGCGCAGCCGGACCCTGATTGGTTCCAGAAGGCCATGGCGGAGCCTGTTGCTCTTCGGCCTCCTGATCGTACCCTTCCGAGGCCGGGTTCGCAGAGGACGATGACTCGTCATCGCCAGTGTCGTCCGGAATGGCAAGGTAGTAGGGAGCAATCCATCCGGAAGTTCCGTAAGGAACGACCGTCCCATAAGACGACACATATAGCCTGCGGTAGCGCCAACGGCCCGAATTGAATGGCGGATACGATGGTGAATACGGCGGCCTGCGCCTGAAGACAACGCCGGCGGCACTTTGTGCCGTCCGCGGCGCAATGAAAGGCCTGTTGGGCGCATAGCTACGACCGCCGGAAAGCCCTCGCTGAGCGGAGGCGCTTGGGCGAGAGGCCGGCGCACTCCGCCCGGAAAATCCTCCGTGGAACGAAGACCGCTGCGCGCACGCCGGGAGCGCCATCCAAACCACCACCAGCGCAACTGCTGCGAGACGCCTCATGAAATCAGTTTACGCCTGATTGGAATTCCGCGGCGTCGATTCTTGCCGGCATTGGAATTGGTGTGAATCTAGCCCTGCAAATCAAGACTCAACGCCACCAGTCGGACCGGATCTCCGCGCCGCGCACAAACTCGGCCGGCAGTCCCGGCGTAGGAGACCACAGCTTGAGGTCCTTCACCGCAACCACATATTCGATTGGCTGCTTCCAGGGGTGGAGCGCGAGATCGAACAGACCCCAGTGGATGGGCATGAACAATCCGTTTTCGCCGAGCGCCCGGAAGCTGCGCACGGCTCCCTCCGGGCCCATGTGAATATTGATCCAGAGCGGATCGGATGCGCCGATCTCGAGCATCGTCAGGTCGAACGGGCCAAACGCCTCGCCAATCTCACCAAACCCCGGCCACTCTCCCGAGTCAGCCCCGTAATAGACGCGATGGCTTGGACCGGTCAACGCGAACGACGCCCACAACGTCTCAAAGCGATTGAACAAACTGCGTCCGGAAAAGTGGCGCGCCGGCAACGCCGTGATCGTTACATCGCCGGCTTTCACATCTTGCGTCCAATCGAGTTCCGTAATGCGCGACTGTTCCACGCCAAAGCCTTTCAGGATCGCGCCCACCCCAAGCGGCGTAACCCAGTTTGCTCGTCGCATGTTCTCCTCGCCCGCCGACTGCATGCCTGCCAGCCGCCGCACCGTGACTTCGCCCAGGTGATCGTAGTGATCGTGCGAGATGATGATCGCGTCGATGGGCGGCAAATCCTCAAGCCCGAGCGTCGTCGGAAAAAAGCGCTTGGGCCCCGCCCACTGCGTTGGCGCGGCGCGCTCGTCCCACACAGGATCAATGAGAATCCGCACGCCATCGATTTCAACCAATGAGGATGAATGGCCAAACCAGGTGACGCGCAGGCCCGATGCCGGGCTCGTCCGGTAGATTTTGCTGTCGGTATGGAACGGCCCCAGGGGCTGTTGCGGCGAGCGCGCTGCAGTTCCAGTAAAGAAGCGCGGGCCCACCTTGAAGATTGTGGAAAGACCGCCAACCCTTGTCGGCACAGGGTTCACAAAGCGATTCCCCATGCGCTGGGCCGTCGTCAAGGTCATGAGTATTTGATGCGCGCGTCCGCTGCTGCGATTCCGGCAAACACAGTTCCCGCGAACCAGCGATTCGGCAACATTGCCTTAAGTCTAGTTGCCGCTGCTCGTGTCCCGGTCATACGTCGGAAAGGGTTCCGGCCAGGGGCTCGTCGGCATCGTTTGCAGCGTCGCAAGGTCGGCCTGCACCTGCGCCCACAACTGCGCATTCTTCTTCGTCGTGATCGGCGCTTCCGGGTTGGCATAGTACGCCAGAATGTCTTCCTTGATTCCCGATGGAATTGGATCCGTAGGCTTCCGCGTTAGCAGGTGAAGCAAATGGGCGTATGTGGAATCTGTCAATGAATACCCGCCCGGCTGCACCACGCGACCCGTGTCCAGGTCGCGATTCGGCAACGGATGGTGCGGGTCGCGCGCCGCATTCTGCGCCTTTCCGGGAATTGCAGCCAGATTGTTCGCCGCAGCGCTCACCGCGACAAGTCTTGCTTGCCCGTCCGTCTCAGGGCCTGCCTCAGCCTTTGCGGCCGCAGATCCAGGCGGTGTAAATCGAACCAGAGTCTGGCGAAACGCCTCCATCGACATGGCCACGCTGTGCATATATTTCGCTTCTGTTTCTTCCGTCGGCCCCTTAACCGCGACCATTTTCAACGGCCCAAACTTCGGGATTACGAACAGCAGCCCCGCCAACGCATATGTCCCGATTCCCGCCTTGTGCCGGTAAGCTTGCCAGTCGTTCTCGATTCCCACCGCCGCTGCCTCCTTCTCGAATTCGAGAGCCTCGGGCGTCTGCGGATCGTCGGGTTCGTGCCTGCGATGCAGCAGCGTGACTGCGTAGGCGATGCGAGGAATGAAATTGCGCACAGCAAATCGATAGGCCCGCACGTTGACGCGCCGTCCCCTGGTTCCCGTGAAGTCTTCGCCCACTCCATACGTCTGGTAAAAAGCCAGCGCAAGCAGTTTCACCGGCACCTCCAATCCAATATGCCGCAGATAATGAACGGGCGCCACGCGATGATGCGCTATTTCGTTTATGTCGAATGCGAACTCCGTCTGCACATGCTCGCGTTGGCCCTCGGCAAAGTTCACCACCGGGCCATACTTCGCGCGCAGCTTGGGAAACTCGATCGGGACTGCTAGGTTCGTCGCCTCCGCGTGCCCCACCGTGTCGCCGACGTAGTGCGAAAGCGCGCCGATCGCGAACGCCAACTCATCGGCGTTCTGCGCGTCGCGGAAAAGATTGATCACGAAGTCGCCGGTGCGCACATAGTGCGTCAGGTTTGAATAATTCAAGTCGCCGAACGGGTAATATCCAATATCCTGAATCACGCATCCGCCGTACGCGTAGGCGCGCGCCTCATCGAGTTGCGCCGGCGTCAGGTTCGGATACCGGCTCAGGAGCAGCGGAACAATCGAATCCTTCCAAGCCAGATCGATCAACTGCTCGTGCGTGAGGACTGAATAGGCGTGCGCGTCGCCTCCCCACGGCATCAGGAGTCCAAAAACCAGCAGAATCACAGTCCGAAAACGCCTTAACACCGCCGAACCTCGATACTAGCTCTGATGCAGTCCATGGCAGCCACGTGTCCTGGGGCTGGTTTTTGGTCGCAAGCAAGGCCTAACTCTCCGGAGTCTTGATGCCCGAAACAGAATATTCCAAGACAAAGTCGCCCCGCCAGCAGATAAGATGAACACGTCTTTCCTAATCCACTTTTGGAGGTTCCGGTGCGTTCAGTTCATTCCTTCGCAGCCGCAGCGCTTCTGCTCTCGACCCTCGCTTTTGCTCCGGCGGCGACGCTTGCCGCACCCAAGCCGCATATCTACCAGCGCCCCGCGCTCAGCCGCGACTCGATCGCTTTTGGATACGCCGGCGATCTTTGGACCGTGCCACGCGAGGGCGGCCGCGCCACGCGGCTCACGGTCGGCGTTGGCATTGAAACCGCTCCCGTCTTCTCGCCCGACGGCAGCACGCTCGCCTTTACCGCGGACTATGACGGCAACACCGACGTCTTCACCATCCCCGCCACGGGCGGCGTCCCCTACCGCGTCACCTATCACCCCGCGAATGACGTGGCTGTCGGCTGGACTCCCGACGGCAAGCAGATTGTCTTCCGCTCCACCCGCCAGTCGGCCAGCCGCTATAGCCAGCTTTATACCGTGCCCGCCAAGGGTGGCATCGCCACCGTGCTGCCCCTGCCCATGGCCTATCAGGGACAATACTCGCCAGACGGTTCGCAAATCGCCTATACCCCTCTACCCCTCGCCTTCGGATTCGACTACTTGTCCTTCGTCTCCTGGGGCAACTACCGCGGCGGGCGCGCCGGCGTAATCTGGATCACCTCGCTGCCCGGCCTCGACTCCGTCCAGATTCCGCATGAAGTCGCCTCCGATTTCAGCCCTGTCTACGCCAGTGGAAGTATCTACTTCCTCTCCGGACGCAAGGGTCGCATCGGCATCTTTCGTTACGACCCCACAACCAAAACCGTCACCGAAGCCCTGCACAACGACGGCCCGGATATCCGTACCCTCGCCGGCAATGGCGACACGCTGGTCTACGACCAGCTCGGCGACATCTTCCTCTATGACACCGCCTCCGGCAAGAGCCGCCAGGTTCCCATTGAGATTGACGCCGACCTTCCCGAGGTGCGCCCGCGCATCCAGGCAGTAAGTGAGGAAATCGACCACACATCCATCTCACCCACCGGCCTGCGCGCCGCCATTGAGGCCCATGGAGACATCTTCACCGTCCCCGTCAAGCATGGCCCAACCCGCGATATCACCAACACTCCAGGCGTCATGGAGCGCGCCCCCGCCTGGTCGCCGGACGGCCAATCCATTGCATATTTCTCCGATGAGTCCGGCCTCTATGCGCTGCACGTCGCTCCGCAAACCGGCGACGCAGTCGCCGGCGCAGCGCCCATCAAGAAGTTTCCGCTCGCCTCCGAGCCCACCTACTACTTCGATCCCAAGTGGTCGCCCGATTCGAAAAAAATCGCCTTCCACGACAACCGCCTCAATATCTACATGCTTGACACCACCACCGGCAAGCTCATCACGGTCGGCGATAAGAACGTCTTCGGCGGCTTCTCCAACGTCAACTACGATCTCGACTGGTCGCCCGATTCCAAGTGGATTGCCTATCCCCGTTCGCTCGCCAACCATCTGCACGCGCTTTTCCTTTATTCGCTCGACACCGGCCAGTCAACGCAGGTGACCGACGAGATCGCGGACTCAACCGAGCCGGCCTTCGACCACGATGGCAAGTATCTCTACTTCCTCGCCAGCACCAACTCCGGCGCCACGTCTGACGGCCTGGACATGACCAGCGACCTCTATAACCCCACCTCCAACATCTATGCAGCCGTGCTCGCCGCCGATCAGGCCTCGCCCATCGCGCCCGAGCTCGACGATGAGAAGACCGCGGTCGAAAAGAAGGACGAAGCCAAAAAAGACGATGAGAAATCGCCGGACGCTGACAACAAAAAGAAAGACACCGCCAAGAGCGACGACGAAAAGTCCAAGCCGGATGCTGCGCCCAAGCCCGTGAAGCCCATCAAAGTCGACCTCGCAGGAATAGAAACGCGCATCGTCGCGTTGCCCCTGCCCGCGGCCAATTATTCCGCGCTGGCCGCCGGGAAAAAAGGAAGTATCTACTTCCTCGGAGAAACTGCTCCGACAGGCACTCCAAGTGGCGCGCTGACTCTCAGCCGATGGATACTCGAAGATCGCAAGACAGAAAAACTCGCAGAGCACGTGCAGAGTTTCCAAATCTCCGCCGACGGCGAAAAAATGCTCCTCGCCATTTCCCACCGCGACCCGGAGTCAATGGACGGTGGAGGCGGCCCGCCAAGTTGGGTGATCGTGCCCGCCAACGCGCCGGTAAAGCCTGGTGAGGGCAACCTCTCCTTCGCAGACTTGAAGGTTCACGTCGACCCCGCCGCCGAGTGGATGCAGATGTATCACGAGGTCTGGCGCATCGAGCGCTCCTATTTCTACGACCCGCACTTCCACGGCACTGACACCGTTGCCGACGAGCGCCGCTTCGAGCCGTATGTGGCTTCCATCGCTTCGCGCGCCGACCTCAATTACATCTTTCAGGAAATGCTCGGCGCTTTTTCTGTTGGCCATCTGCGCGGCTTTGGCGGCGCCATTCCCACCGGCCCGCACGTCCCCGGCGGACTCCTCGGCGCCGATTACTCCATCAACAACAACCGCTACTGCCTGGCCAAAATCTACACCGGCGGAAAATTCAATCCTCGCGCCAAGGCTCCTCTGGCGCAGCCCGGCCTCAACGTCTCCGTCGGCGATTGCATCCTCGCCATCAACGGCCTCGACCTCGATGCCTCCATCGACATCCAGAAGCCGCTTGAGGGCACAGATGGCCATGTCATCAGTCTCCGCATCGCATCCGCCGACGGCAAGAATCCGCGCGACATCTCTGTAACTCCCGTTGGAAGCGAAGCTACCCTGCGCAATATCGATTGGATTGAAGGCAACCAGCAGAAGGTCGATAAACTCTCCGGCGGAAAGCTTGCCTATGTTTATCTTCCCGACACGGCCGAAGGCGGCTTTACCAACTTCAATCGCTACTATTTCGCGCAAACACAAAGGCAGGGCGCAATCATCGACGAACGCTTCAACGCTGGCGGTCAGGTTGCCGACTATTTCGTCGAAGTCATGGGCCGCCACATCGAATCTTACTGGGCGCCGCGTTACGGCAAAATCGAGCACACCCCGAATGCGGGCATCTACGGACCCAAAGTTATGATCGCCAATGAATTCTCGGGCTCCGGCGGCGATGCTCTTCCCTGGCTCTTCAAGCAAGCCAAGATCGGGGTCCTGGTGGGCAAACGTACATGGGGCGGCCTCGTTGGCATCGATGAAATCCCCGTTCTGATGGATGGCGGAAACGTCACCTCTCCGAGCGTCGCTTTCTTCTCACCCAAAGGCGAATGGGATGTCGAAAATCACGGCGTCGACCCCGACGTGGTTGTCGATCAGGATCCAAAAGCAGTCAGCGAAGGCCACGATCCGCAGTTGGAAAAAGCCGTTTCCATCGCGCTCGATAACCTTGCGCAGCATCCCGCCACGCAACCCGAAAGGCCTGCCTATCCCGACTACCACCATTAAGTAGCGCATGCTGGCTGCGGCGGGCTTCGGTCGACGAATTGCCCACATTTTCCCGGCGATCGCCGAGGCTCGACTCCGGTCGAGCCTCACGTTTAAAATCTATCCATATAAAGGATTCAGAACTATGCCAAAACACGAATTTCAAACTGAAGTCAATCAGCTTTTGCAACTCATCGTCCACTCCCTTTATTCGCATCCCGAGATATTTCTCCGCGAACTCGTCTCGAACGCTTCCGACGCGCTGGACAAATTGCGCCATCTCACGCTCACTGACGACGCATACAAGCCGCTGCCCTTCAATCCGCGCATCGATCTGGAATTAGACGAACAGAAGCAGACACTCACCATTGCCGACACCGGCATCGGCATGAATGAAGAAGATCTCATATCGCACCTCGGCACCATCGCCCGCTCCGGCACAAAAAACTTTCTCGCTCAACTTTCGGCGGACGCCAAGAGGGACTCCAATCTCATCGGCCAATTCGGCGTCGGGTTCTACAGCGTCTTCATCGTTGCGGATCGCGTCGAAGTCACCTCGCGCAAGGCCGGCGAAGAGAAAGCCTGGCGCTGGACCAGCGATGGCACGAGCGGATTCGAAATCGAACCTGCCGAGCGCCCCGTCGCCGGGACCACTGTCTTGATCCACTTCAACGACGAAGGCAAGCAATACGCCAACGGCTGGCGATTGCAGGAGATTGTGAAAAAGTATTCCAATCACATCGCCTTCCCCATCTTTCTCACCTACGAAAAGAGCGAGTGGAACGAAACTGAGAAGAAGTCGGAGAAGAAGCGCGTCACCGAGCAGGTGAATGCAGCCAGCGCCCTCTGGCAGCGGCCCAAGGGCGAACTCAAAGACGAAGACTACAAGGAGCTCTACAAATCCATCTCCGGCGATTGGGAAGACCCGCTCTTCTGGTTCCACACCAGGGCGGAAGGAACGCTTGAATACACCACGCTTTTCTACATCCCCGCCAAGGCCCCGCTCGATCTTTATCAAGCCGAATACAAGCCGGGCGTCAAGCTCTACGTCAAGCGCGTCTTCATCACAGACGACTCGAAAGACCTGTTGCCCCAATATCTGCGTTTTGTGCGCGGCATCATCGACAGCGAAGACCTTCCCCTCAACGTCAGCCGCGAAATCCTGCAGCAGAATCGCGTCCTCGCCACCATCCGCAGCGCCAGTGTGAAGAAGATTCTCTCCGAGCTCAGGAACATCGCAACCAGCCAGCCGGACCAGTATCTGAAATTCATCACCGAGTTCAACCGCCCTTTGAAAGAGGGCCTCTACACCGACTTCGCCAACCGCGAGTCGTTGCTCGAATTGATCCGCTTCAAGTCAACCAAGGTGGAAGGGCTCACCAGTCTCGCCGAAGCGAAGTCGCGTATGAAGGACGGGCAGAAGAGCATCTATTACATCACCGGCGGCTCCGAGCCGTTGCTTCGCACTTCGCCGCTTTTGGAGATTTACAAGAAGAGAGACATCGAGGTTCTGATTCTCGACGACGACTTCGACGAGATCGTCTTCGGGGGCATCGACAAATACGGAGACATCGATCTCAAGTCGGTCAACAAGGGCCCAACCAGCGAGGATCTGAGTGACACTGCCGAGTCCGATAAGTCAGAATCCTTGAAACCGCTGCTCGACAAACTGAAGGCCACACTCGGCGATCGCGTCAAGGATGTGCGCGCCTCCGTGCGCCTCGCTGACAGCCCCTCCTGCATCGTCAGCGACGAAGAAGAGCCGTCAATGCAGATGCAGCAGATGTTGCGCGCCATGGGACAGGCCAACATCCCTTCGCCAAAGCCTACACTCGAAATCAACCCCGATCATGAGATCGTCAAAAAGCTTCTCGCTCGCAAAGACGACGCTATCTCCGAAGACGCAGCCTGGCTCCTTCTCGATCAGGCGCTTCTCATGGAAGGCGTGCCGCTTCAAGACCCTGCCGTATTCGTCCAGCGTCTCAACCGCGTATTGAACCTTTCCATCTGATGGTTGCGGCTGCTCCTGCACGCAGCCGCCAATGCGATCGGCCCAGCGCAGGAAGCAATCGAGACGTGCCGTCAGCTCGCTATCGCGTCCGCTTGCGCCGCATGAACCTGCTGCGCCCGATTGATCGCTGCCTGAATGTTCGGCATGATATTCTCGCGGCCAACGCAGTCCTGGAATCGCGCTCCCTGCAACAGCTTCGATGGCTGCTGCATGGCCCCGCAAAGCAGCATGGTTCGTCCGGATTCGTGGAGTCGTTTAGCGAAAGATTCAATGGCGTGAATGCCGGTAGCGTCGATAGCGGTCATGTTGCGCAATCGCAAAATCACCACCGGCTCAAACGCCTCCAGGTTCACCGTCGCTTCCACCAGTTTCTCCGTGGTGCCGAATAGAAACGGCCCGTGAATACGCAGCAGCGTGACATAGGACGGAAGAATGCGCCCCTGCAACACATGCGGCAATCCATCGCGAATGTACTCGTCGGTCACCGGCGACACGGTGGTTGTGTCAGCGATCCTGTAAATGTAAAGCAGCGCCGCCAGTGACATGCCCACGGCCACCGCCACGGTCAGGTCCGCAAACACGGTAAGTGCAAAGGTGACAAACCACACCGAGATCGCCGCGAAGTCTAACTGGAAAATGCTGCCAATCTCGTTCCACTCGCCCATGTTATAGGCCACCACAAAAAGGACCCCGGCCAGCGTTGCCAACGGGATGTAACTCGCCAGCGGCGCCGCCACCAATAGAATTCCCAGCAGAGTCAACGCATGAACTATCCCCGCAACCGGCGATCGCGCGCCGGAGCGGATGTTCGTCGCCGTGCGCGCAATTGCGCCGGTAGCCGGAATGCCGCCGAACAAAGGCGAAACCAGGTTCGCCACTCCCTGCGCAACCAGTTCGACGTTGGGGTTGTGCCGGTCGCCCGTCATGCCGTCCGCCACCACTGCAGACAACATGCTCTCCAGCGCCGCCAGCAGCGCCACCGTAAACGCCGACGGAATCAACGGCAGAATATGCTCAGAGTGAAAGTCGGGCAGAGCAAAAGGCGGCATCCCGCGCGGAATGCCGCCAAACTTGCTCCCGATCGTTTCTACCGGCAAGTGAAACACGAAGCACACACCGGTGCAAACCACCACCGCGACAATCGATGCGGGAACGCGCTTGGTGATGCGTGGCAGGAACAACAGGATCGCCAGCGTTCCCAGGCCCACTGCCAGCGCCGCCGGGTTAAGGCTGGCGAAATGATCCGCAAGCAGCCTCATGCGAGGCAGAAACTCACTGGGAACCCCGACGGTCCTTAGACCGAAAAAATCCTTGATCTGCGTAGAAGCAATCAAAATGGCAATGCCGTTGGTAAACCCGATCACCACCATGCGTGGGATGAAGCGAACTGCGCCCCCAAGGCCTGTCAGCCCCATCAACAGCAGCAGAACGCCGGCCATCACCGTGACCATGGCCAGGCCGCTCATGCCGAACCGCGCCACAATTCCGGCCACGATGACCACAAACGCCCCGGTCGGCCCGCCGATCTGCGTCCGCGACCCGCCCAGCGCCGAAATCAGGAAGCCGGCCACCACCGCTGTATAAAGACCCGCCTGCGGCGTAACACCCGATGCAATGCCGAAGGCCATGGCCAGCGGAAGAGCGACGAGCCCCACCGTAACCCCGGCGAGAAGGTCGTGCAGAAACATCTGCCCCGAATACGCTCTCAATGCCAGCAGCGATTTGGGCACGTTCGGATTGCTGATCGACATGATTGGTACTTCTATTTTATACGCAAAGCGATTCTGGCCATAGAAGGCGAGCCGGGCGCGCACGAAAGCCATGTCAATTTGGAAAAATTTCGCGCGCGAGGGAATGCGCGTGTTCGACGCAAGCAGGTTCGCTATTCGGCGAAGACTGCGGCGAGAACTGCCAGAGTTGCCTTCAGCGTTGCAGGCGCAATCGCTCCCGTGCGCTTCACCAACCGGGTCTTGTCAATGGCTCGAAGCTGGTCAAGCAGGATGAGCCCCCGCTTGCCGCCATGCCGTACGGCATGGCGGAAAGGAGCCGGATGGCTTCCTGTGGTCATCGGAGCAATGATTGCGGTGCGCAAGTGATCGTGCTTTTAGGGCGGGGACATGACCACGCAGGGCCGCGTCTTCCTGATCTCGCTGCCAACCGTTGAATTGGGACATAGCTGTTTGATTGGATCCCGAATGTCCTACTTCGCCCGCGGATGCGTCCTGTCGTACACCTGCGTCAACTGCGCTGTCGTCAGTTGCGTATACCGTTGCGTAGTCGACAGCCGCTCATGCCCAAGTAGTTCCTGGATGGCGCGCAAATCCGCGCCTTCTTCCAGCAGATGTGTTCCAAACGCATGCCGCAGCGTATGCGGATGCACATCCGCCGACAACCCCCGCATAACGGCAATGCGCTTCACGATGCGTCCCACGCTGCGCGTGGTCAACCGTGCCTGTCCGCCCGATTTGCCGCCGACCTTGCCCAGCCCGCGCAGTTGCAGGTTGATGAACAATGCCGGCGACGTATTTCCCTTCCCGTTGCCCGCCGCGGCAAGGCGCGCCGACCGCTCCGCGAGGTACGCGCGAATGGCCTGCGCGGCTGCGTCTCCCAACGGCACGTAGCGCTGCTTCTGCCCCTTGCCGCGAACAAGAATCACCTCGTTGGCCCAGTGAATATCTTCCAGATTCAGCCCCGTCAACTCCGCATTCCGAATCCCGCAGCCATACAGCACTTCGAGAATCGCCTTGTCGCGCGCCGGCCAACTCGCCGCATCCTTGCCCACCGAGTCGACCGCCCGATTCATCTTTTCGATGGAAGGCACGCGCGGCAGATGCTTGGGCAGCCGCGGTGTCGCCACCAGCGAGGCAGCATTCTGCTCCACATGTCCCGCACGCGCAAGCCACTTAAACCAGCTTCGAATCGCCGCCAGCGCCCGCGCCGCCGAAGCCTTCGAAAGCCCCCGCTCATAGAGCGCGCCAAGATAAGTACGAATCTGCGTGTGCTCAATGGACGCAACACCATGCTCATGACCGTAATGCTCTACGATAAAGTCCGCAAACCCATGCAACTCACGCCGGTAAGCGCGCAGCGTGTGGGCAGAGGCGCCCCGCTCATTGGCAAGCATACGCAGATACTCATCCACCAGTGCGTTCAGAGGCGCCCCGAGCGCAAGCGCGGCAATAGCGCTCATTTTTTCTCCTTGAAGGACGTGCGAATTGAGGCGCGCTCAAGTTCCTCAGCCGGCTCCAGGAGAGCGCTCGTTTCCGCCTCCGAACGCGTAGCCCGCGGATGATGCGTTCGATGCACTTCCTTCAGCCGTCCCAGCGCCAGGTGCGTATAGACCTGCGTAGTCGAAATATCCGCATGGCCCAGAATCAGCTGCACGCTGCGCAGATCCGCTCCGTGCTCCACCATATGCGTGGCGCAGCTATGGCGCAGTTTATGCGGGCTGGCGCCGGTTTTTGCCATCTTCACCAGGTGCCAAACCCACTGCCGCGTAAGGGGCATTCCGCGCAGGGAAAGAAACAGCCGTGTCCCGTCCTGCCGAGCCGCATTGGCCTTGCGCGCCGAACTGATCCGCGCCAGGTGCGGCCGTCCCAGGCGCATATACTCGTCCAGCGACTCCAGCGCCGTGCGCCCCAGCGGCACAATGCGTTCCTTGTCTCCCTTGCCGCGCACATGCACGCGCCCGGCATCCATGGCCAAGTCGCCGGTCGAGAGCGCCGTAACCTCAGAGACACGCAGCCCCCCCGCGTATAGCAGCTCCAGAATGGCGCAGTCTCGCAGTTCCGTAGCCTTGGCCTGCGGATGCGACGCAGCCATTCCCGCCCGCTCCAGCATCTCCACAACTTCCGGCTCGGCCAGCGACTTCGGTAGCACCTTCCACGCCTTGGGCGACTCGATATTGATGGTCGGGTCGTGATGAATGCGCCGGTCAAGCAGCAGCCATTTGTAGAAGCCACGCAGGCAACTCAGCTTGCGTGCCACTGAGCGCGAATCAATGCCGTGGTTGCGCAGGTGTTCCAGAAAGGCCGCAACGTCTTGCTGAGCCGCGGTCAGCAGCACCCCGTGGCGACTCTCGATGAACTCCGCAAACGTCTTCAGATCGCCGTCGTAAGCTTCGCAGGTGAGAGGGCGTAACCCCTTTTCCACGCGCAGATACGTCTGGTAGTCGTTGAGGAGCGAAAGATTGCGCGTGGCGTCCACAGGTCTGATTATCCGCGCCTGAAACTCATCGCGGACGCTTACTCGCCGTTTACAGAACCACGTTGGTCACTGAATCAACATCGGCAACATCGAGCCACTCGAAATTCCAATCGAAGGCAAAGCCAGAATTCATGTCCCCGATCATCTTCCTCCGAATCCGCGTTAACTGTGCTCATTCGTCCATTGGCAAGCCGGCACCAGCTACACTGTTGGCTGATCACCATGGCAGATGCGCGGATACCTCTTCGTTTGGACGTCATCGATTCGCACACCGCCGGAGAGCCTACCCGCTGTGTCCTCAATGGATGCCCGGATCTCGGCTCCGGGTCACTCGCTGAGCGCCTCGAACACCTGCGCCGCCACCATGACCACTTCCGGCGCGCCATTCTCTGCGAGCCCCGGGGATCCGATGTCCTGGTTGGCGCGTTTCTAGTTGAGCCCGTTGACCCAGCCAGCGCCGCGGGCGTCATCTTCTTCAACAACGCCGGCTACCTGGGCATGTGCGGCCATGGCGCCATCGGCGTGGCGGTGACGCTGGCTCACCTGGGCCGCATCCATCCCGGCCACCACACGCTTGAAACTCCCGTCGGCCCTGTTGGATTCGAATTGCATATCGGTGATCGCGTCTCCATTCGCAATGTCCCCGCCTATCGTCATCGCGCCGGGGTCATGGTGCATGTCCCTGGGTACGGCGCGGTCGCGGGCGATGTTGCCTGGGGTGGCAATTGGTTCTTCCTAGTCTTAGACCATCCATTCACGCTCGACATCGGTCAGGTCGAGCCCCTCACTGCCTTCACCTGGAAGATTCGCCAGGCCCTGATCGCTGCCCGAGTAACCGGAGCGGGCGGCGCGGAGATCGATCACATCGAGTTGTTTACCGCGGCCCACTACCCGGCCAACCACAGCCGCAACTTCGTTCTCTGTCCCGGCAAAGTCTATGACCGCTCACCCTGCGGCACGGGAACCAGCGCCAAAATGGCCTGCCTGGCCGCTGACGGGCGCTTGAAGCCGGGAGAGACCTGGCGGCAGGAAGGCATCCTCGGCACAGTCTTCGAGGGAACCTTTCAGTTCGAAGACGGCGGGATCGATGCGGGCAAGATCGCCGAAGTCCCTCCAATGCATACGGCAAACAGGAGCATTGTTCCCTCCATCACCGGCTCCGCCTATCTTACCTCTGCATCCAGCTTGATCTTCAATCCCGCCGACCCATTCCGCATGGGAATTCCGGAATGAGTGTCACCGCGTCGATGACCTATGACGTCGTAATTGCCGGAGGCGGCATCGTCGGAGCCGCCTGCGCGCTCGCCTGCGCTCAGGCGGGACTTCTCGTTGCATTGGTCGAACGCGACATCCTGGGCGGCGGAGCCACCGCGGCCGGCATGGGCCACATCGTGGTCATGGACGACTCCGAGGCGCAATTCGCGCTCACCCGCCGCTCGCAGCTGTTGTGGCAGGCTCTGCGCCCCACGCTGCCGGCCCGCGCCGAGTATGAAACGCCAGGAACCCTCTGGGTCGCGGCCGATGAAGAAGAACTCGCCGAAGCTCAACGCAAACGCGACTGGCTTGCCGAACGCGATGTGCCGCGGCGCCTGATCTCAAGCCGGGAACTGGCCAGCCTTGAAGCCAACCTGCGTCCCGGCCTGGCTGGAGCGCTGCTCGTCAGCGAAGACGCTGTCGTCTATCCGCCCGTGGTCGCGCTGCATCTGGCCAGACAAGCGCAGACCTTGGGCGCCAAGCTCATCGTTGGCAGAGCGGTTGCGCAATTGTCCAATGGAGAGGCCACGCTGGACGACGGAACCACACTGCGCGCCAACCGCCTTGTCAATGCCCTTGGCGCCGATGCCGCCCGCTGCACGCCCGGCATTCCGCTGAAGAAACGCAAAGGCCACCTGGCCATTACCGACCGCTACCCCGGTTTCGTGCGACATCAACTGGTCGAGCTCGGCTATCTGAAAGGCGCTCACTCAGTCTCCGCCGACTCGGTAGCCTTCAACGTGCAGCCGCGCCAGACAGGACAGCTCCTCATAGGCTCATCGCGCCAATATGGAAAGGAAAATTCAGCGGTCGATCACAAGATGCTGACAACAATGCTCGACCGAGCCACGCTTTACCTTCCTGCCGTCGCCTCGCTCAATGTGCTCCGCGTCTGGACCGGCTTTCGCGCCGCAACGCCCGACAAGCTGCGCCTCATCGGCCCTGCTCCCGGCGATCCCACACTGTGGCTTGCCACCGGCCACGAAGGTCTGGGCATCACCACCTCCCTGGCCACGGCCGAGTTGCTCGCCGCTCACTTCACCGGCGGCAAACCCGCGATTCCGCCAGGGCCGTACCTGCCCGCTCGCTTCGTATCGGCGCAACAAACGGAAGAAACACTCCAGGAGAAACTATGAACTTCGCCGGCGTCATGCCCGCCATCACTACCGCCTTCAAGAGCGACATGAGCGTTGACCACGCGTTCGTCGCTCGCCACGCGGAATGGCTCATCGAGAACGGCTGCAGAGGAATCATCTGTCTCGGCTCATTGGGCGAGTCCTCGACGTTGCGCTTCGACGAAAAGACTGAAATCCTCAAGACCGTCGTCGCCGCTCTCGACGGCAAATCGCCAGTCGTCGCCGCCATCTCCGCGCTCTCCACGGCCGAGGCAGTAGAGCTGGCCATCGCCGCTCATTCCGTGGGATGCGAGGGCCTTATGATCCTGCCGCCCTACGTCTACAAGGGCGACTGGCGCGAAAGCAAGGCGCACGTCGCGGCGATTCTCGATGCAACTCCGTTACCGGGAATGCTCTACAACAATCCCGTCGCCTATGGGGTGGACTACCTTCCCGAGCAGATCGCGGAACTGGCTGACGAGTTTCCCAATCTTGCCGCCGTGAAGGAATCCTCCACCGACGTTCGCCGCGTCACCGCCGTTCGCGCCCTCGCGGGCGACCGGCTGTCTCTATGTGTTGGCGTTGACGATGCAATCGTCGAAGGTATTGCTGCAGGCGCCGTCGGCTGGGTCGCCGGGCTCGTCAATGCCCTTCCCCGCGAATCGGTTGACCTGTTCAATCTTGCTCGCGCAGGCAAAGCGCAGGAAGCCTTCGACCTCTACCGCTGGTTCCTGCCGCTGCTGCGAATGGACACAGTGCCCAAATTCATCCAACTCATCAAGCACGTGCAGCAGGAGGCGGGTATCGGCGCGGCGCGCGTCCGCGCTCCGCGGCTTGAAGCGGTGGGCGAAGAACTGGCAGCCACGCGCGCCGCATTCGCATACGCCCAGGCGCACCGTCCAGCCGTCGCCGTCCCCAGCACGCCATTTAACCTGTAATAGAACCGTGGAGCTTCCAACCATGCCTCTCATCGGACTCTCTTTCATTGGCAAGCAGCGCGGCGTCCCGGGTGCAACGCTCATTCATGCAATCAATCCCGCAACCGGGGAACGCCTCGATCCCGTTTACCACTCCGCCGCACCCGCCGAAGTCGATCAGGCTGTCCGGCTCGCCTCTCAAGCCTTCCCCGTTTACGCAGCATTGAGCGGCAAGATCAAGGGCGCGCTTCTGCGCAGCATCGCCGATGGACTCGATGCGATCCAACAGCAACTCGCCGAGCGGGCTCATCTTGAAACCGCTCTGCCCATGCCCCGCCTGCTCGGCGAAGTTACCCGCACCTCGGGCCAGCTCCGAATCTTCGCATCTCTGGTCGAAGAAGGCTCATGGGTTGGGGCGCGCAGCGATTCCGCGATGCCAGACCGCAAGCCGCTTCCGCGCCCCAATCTCCGCTCCATGCTGCGGCCGCTGGGCCCGGTCGTCGTCATCGGTCCCAGCAACTTCCCGCTGGCATTCTCCGTCGCCGGCGGAGACACCGCATCAGCCCTCGCCGCTGGCTGCCCGGTCATCGTCAAGGCACATCCTGCGCACCTTGGAACCAGCGAACTGGCTGCGCAGGTCGTCCAGCAAGCGGTTGCCGCCGCCGGCCTTCCGGAGGGAGTTTTCTCGCTTCTCTTTGATTCAGGCATCGATGTTGGCGTGGCGCTGGTGCGTCATCCATTGGTGCAGGCCCTCGCCTTTACCGGATCGCTCCGCGCGGGCCGCGCGCTCATGGATCTGGCCGCTGCACGCCCTCGCCCCATCCCCTGTTTCACTGAGATGGCAAGCTCCAACCCGGTCTTCATTCTGCCCGGCGCACTGAAGAACGGAGCCGGGAGCCTCGCCCAGGGCCTATTCAACTCCGTCACGCTCGGCGCCGGCCAAATGTGTACCAAGCCGGGGATCGTCCTGCTTCCTCAACAGCCGGAAACCGCGGCATTCACCGGCAAACTTTCAGATCTGGTCACGCAGGCTCAACCCTTCACGCTGCTCACTCCCGGCACCGCCCGCGATTACGCTCGCCTCTCCGGCCATCGCGCCACGCAGGCCACGCTGGAAGCGCAGGCTCCTGCGTCAGACGCTGCCGCCGCCAGCCCGGCAAAGGCGCAGCTCTTCTCGACCACCCTTGCCGAGTTCCTCAAACAGCCGGAGCTTTCTGAAGAGATCTTCGGACCCGACACGCTGCTCGTTCATTGCCAATCTCCAGAGGATTATCTCCGTGCCGCCAAAGCACTCGACGGCCATTTGACTGCAACAGTGCTGGGCTCGGAAGACGATCTAGCCGCTCACCGCGACCTGATTGCAATCATCGAGCAAAAGGCTGGCCGCATTATTTTCAACGGCTTTCCCACCGGCGTTGAAGTCGCGCACGCCATGGTCCACGGCGGCCCGTATCCCGCCACCAGCGACTCGCGATTTACCTCCGTCGGCACCGCTGCAATCTACCGCTTTGCAAGGCCCGTCTGCTTCCAGAATTTCCCTGACGCGCAGTTGCCGGAAGAACTGCGGGCCGCCAATCCATTAGGGATCCTGCGTATCGTCGATGGAGTGCCTACCCGGGAGCCATTCACATCCTGACCCCGTCTCTTTCTCAGCGCCCAGTTTGGGACCGACTCGCCTTCAACGACGCAGCGTCTCGGAAACATCGGTCCTCTCCATCAGCGACGAAACGGTCGCTGGAAAAACCGGGGGCCGCGCCCCCGAATTCTCCCAGCCAAACAGAAATTCCGTCACCCCACCACAAATGCGTCCCTGGCAGGCGCCCATCCCGCAGCGGGTGTGCAGCTTGGCCTCACGCCAACTGGCGCATCCCTCCAAAGACGATAGATTCACATCCTCACATCGGCAAATCACAGTCTCCGCCTCCGCCAGCAAGCGCAACTCCGGACGCAGCGCAAAGACCCGGTCCAGCCGTTGAGCGAAGCGTTGCAGCCGCTGTTGTTGCGGCCACATGCGGATCGCTTCCTTATCGCGCCCGGCCGCCGCGCAGCCGGCAATCTGTCCCTCTACCAGCGCCTTTTCCAGGCCGCCAATGCCGGTCAACTCTCCCACGCAGGCCACGCCCGCAACCGAGCTCTGTTGCCGGCGATCTACTTCAACGTAACCACCAGCGATCCGGCAGCCGAGCAGCCGCGGCAATTCCAAATTGGGGACCAGATGGAACCCGCACCCGAGCCAATCGCAATCCACACTCCACCGTTTGCGCCCATCGGTGAGCGTGGCGCTCTCTACGCGTCCCTGTCCCTTCGCCCGAATCACCCAGCAACCTGGGCGGTACGGCGAGCGCAGTGCCGCGAGCCGGTAGCCCGCACCTTCAACAAGTTTTCCCGGCTGCGCCAGCAACGATAAGCCAAAGCCCGCCAGCCGACCAAGCGGCGCCTGCTCGTAGATTCCCAAAACCACGGCGCCTTTCCGTGCAAGCACCGCACCCACCGCCAGAAGCAGCGGCCCGCTGCCTGCCAGCACAACGCGTTTTCCCCGCGGATCGAGCCCGCTCTTCACCAGCGCCTGCAATCCCCCAGCGCCCATGACTCCCGGCAGCGTCCAGCCGGGAAAAGGCAGAAACCCCTCCCGCGCGCCGGTCGCGACAATCAGCTTCCCAAAACCAACCGTCCAGCTCTCACCGCCGCGCTCCAGGCGAAGAACCCCGGCCTCAGGTTGATGGACCACCTCCCAGCCCTGCAAGACTTCGCAGCTGGAGCGCTCGAAGCGCGCGCTCCAGCTGACGAAACTTCTCCCGTGCGGATATTTCTCCGCAGATTCCGGCCGCAGTCCGCGCCAGATCTGCCCACCCGGCGAGGCATTGTCATCCACCATGCAAACTCGGCAACCCGCTTCGGCCGCCACGGTCGCCGCGGCCATCCCGCCCGGCCCCGAGCCCACCACAACCACGTCGAAGCGCGCGCTCATTCGGTCACCACATCCATCCCGGCGCTGCAAACCAGTTGACAGGTCCGCTGATGCCGCACGCCGTTCACCGTGGCTCTGCACTCCATGCAGATCCCCATGCCGCAAAGAGGCCCTCGCGTTTCGCCGGTCACAGAGAACCGGCATGGCTCGCCTGCCATCATCACCGCCGCCGCCACAGTGGTGGTCTCAGTCACGCGCACTTGCTTGCCATTCACCGTGATCGAGCAACTCTCTCTCATCAATCGTCCATTTCTTTGGTCAAGCTCGCAGCATTCCAGCGTGAACTCCGGAATCCTACCACGATTGCGGTCAATCGGCCCTTGCGGCGCATGAGTCGTCGCCGGTGATCCTCTTGGCTCAACTTCAAACATTCCCATGCAGAGCGGAGCCGCTTTGGATGAAAATAGAGTCTGGATACGTTTTCGAAACAGGATCGTTCGAACTTGACCATGGCACAGATTGAAATCCCCAGATGGACCGCGCAGGAATTTGAGCGGATCGTTCTCGATTGCGATCCCCGAGTTGCCGTCTTCGATTGCGATGGGACCATGTGGGGCGGAGACTCCGGCTACGGCTTCATGGTCTGGTCCCTCGAACAGGGACTGGTTTCGCGCTCCACAAGCGATTGGATCGACACGCGCTATCGCGGCTACCTCGCGGGCCGGGTCAGCGAGCTGGAAATGTGTGGCGAGATGGTGCAGATTTACGCTGGCCTGCGCGAACAGGAGTTGCGCGCCGCCGCAGCACAATATGTGCAGGAGTTTGTGCGCCCCCGCGTCTTTCCCGAGATCGCTTCGCTGATTGCGATCCTCCGCCAGGCCGGAGTCGAACTTTGGGCCGTCAGTTCCACCAACTTGTGGGTCGTCGCCGATGGCGTGCGCTCCTTCGGCATCCCCGAGGATCGGGTACTCGCCGCCAAGGTGCGCGTCACCGAGGGCAAAATCGGCAGCGAGATTGTGGCCGTCCCCACCGACGAAGGAAAGGCTGAGGCGCTCCGCCAGGCAGGTCTGCCAGCCCCCGATGCGGTCTTCGGCAACTCCATCCACGACTTGGCCATGCTGAAAATCGCCCGCTGCGCATTCCCCGTCAATCCCTCGCCTGCGCTCAAACAAGCAGCGGCACAGCACGGATGGGGCTACTTCCAGCCGCGTGCCGCGGACGGCATGGAAGCGACAGTTTCCGGTGAATAACCCTGAAATGTCGGAATTTTCATCTCCGGACCGGTCGTATTTCACCGCTCCGAATCCGCCCGCGACCGGCCCTGTTCTTCATTTCTTTTGATGGGTTTACACTAATCGTGTGTCCGAGTCCCAGCCCAATCACGCAAATCGATCCAACGGCCCCGCGCTGCGTTTTGTGGCCGCCGCGCTGATCGTGCGCGGTGAAGAAGTCCTCATCGGCCAGCGCCGCGCCGACCAGCCCATGGCCTCGCAATGGGAGTTTCCCGGCGGCAAAATCGAGGCCGGCGAAAGCCCCGAGCAGGCCCTGGCCCGCGAACTGGAAGAGGAACTCGGCATTCACGCCGTCATCGGCCCCCGCATTACCCACATCCGCCACAACTACCGCCACGGCGGCGCCGTCGATCTGCAATTCTTCGCCGTCCACGAATTCTCCGGAGAAATCGACAACCGCATCTACCACGAAGTCCGCTGGACCCGCCTCGAAGACCTGCCCGCCTACGACTTCCTGGCCGCCGACCGCGGCCTGATCCGCGACCTGGCCGCGGGCAAGTTGCTCTGAAATGATTCTCGTCGGAGGGAGCAGTGGCCTTCAGGCCACTGAATCGAGTCTCCCAATTAATGCGGCTTTAGCCACGGGCCCTTCGCTTATGCGTATGTCGTCGATTATCTTGATTACCACTGAGGAGGTTTCCCCATGCCGATGAGGAATCCGCCTCACCCAGGGATCATTGTCCTCAGCGAGTGCATTGAGCCGCTCGGCCTAACCATCACGCAAGCTGCCGCGGCCCTCGGCGTCACGCGCACTACGCTCTCCGAACTGGTCAACGGAAAGCGCGGCATTTCGCCGGAGATGGCCATCCGCCTCTCCCAGGTCTTCGGCGGCAGCGCCCAAAGCTGGATCACGCAGCAAGCCCATTACGATCTAGCTCAAATTCCCGCCGACCGCATTCAGCTCAAGCGTCTCGCTGTGGCCTAGTCGACCGGGCGGAACACGAATACCGGACTCAATGCCCCGGCATCAGCCCCCAAAGCATCACGCCCGTCATCCCGATCACAATAACGCTGGTTCCCCACGCAATCCAATTCCACGCCCGTGAATTCCTGTGCTCGCCCATCAGATCGACGCGATTGATAAGCAGCAGCATGAGGATAATCACCACCGGCAGCAACACGCCGTTCAACACCTGGGAGAGAACGGCGAATTTGACCAGCAGAGCGTCCGGCAGCAACAGGACTGTCACCGCCCCGCCCACAATCAGCAGCGTATAAAGCCAGTAGAAAAACGGAGCTTCCTTGAAGTTCTTGTCCACGCCGGATTCAAGCCCCAACCCCTCGCACACCGTGTAAGCCGTCGACAATGGCAAAATGGACGCCGCAAACAGCGAAGCATTGAACAGCCCGAACGCAAAAAGCACAAACGCATAATCGCCGGCCAGCGGGCGCATGGCTTCCGCGGCGTCGGAAGGCAGCGCCAGGTCGCGCATTCCATGCAGCCAAAGCGTGGCCGCGCAGGCGACGATGATGAACCAGGCAACGATGTCGGTAAAGATGCTGCCGACGATAACATCGAGCCGCGAGGCCGCGTAGTCCTTCACGCGAATGCCCTTTTCCACAATCGACGATTGCAGATAGAACTGCATCCATGGCGCAATGGTCGTGCCCACAATGCCCACGGCCATATACATGTAAGCCTTGTCGCTCCAAACCGATCGTTGCGGCAGTTGTATCGTCGCCAGCAGCGCATCGTGCCAGCTGGGTTGCGACAGCACGCCTGCAAAAATGTAGGCAATATATACGACCGATGCAACCAGAAATATTTTCTCCGTGCTCTTGTAACTCCCGCGCACCACCATGTACCAGACCAGGCCCGCGCAGACTGGAACGGAAATGAACTTGGATAAGTGAAACAGCTGCAATGATCCCGCGATGCCGATGAACTCCGTCACCACGTTGGTGTAGTTGACGATGACCAGCAGCACCATCAACACAAAAGTCAGGCGCAGGCCAAACTCCTCGCGGATCAGGTCGCTCAAGCCCTTGCCCGTGACCACGCCCATGCGCGCGCACATCTCCTGCACCACGATCAGGGAGATGGTGATGGGAATCATGGTCCACAGCAGCGAATAGCCGTACTGCGCGCCGGCCTGCGAATAGGTGAGGATGCCGCCGGAATCGTTGTCAACGTTGGCGGTAATAAATCCAGGGCCAAGCACGGCCAGAAACAGCAGTATCCGGATTCGCCAACGCTTGCCCATGCCCGACGCTTCCTATGGGGGATTCATCTTGAATTTCCTCAATGAACATATCAGGTGAGGGCGAATCCTGAGAACACACCGGCAGCAAACAGGAACATGGCCCGCCAACATGGCTTGACAGTTCCTTGTTACCTAGGTACATTGGTACCAATGTACCAGGAGGCAGCGATGGCGCAAGAACAGCCAAATCGCGAACCGGTCGTCGTCGAACGCGTTCAAACCGGAGTCCGCATGGAAAAACGCATGTTGAAAGTGCTCAAGGCCCTCGCTGAACAGAAGGACATGACCCTCGGCGATCTGCTGGAGGGAATCGTGCTCCACGCCTTCGAAGGCAAAACGGTTCCCTTCTCTCCGCAGACGCTCAAAGAGATTGAGCAGTTCAAGTCTCTCTACGGCATGACGCTGAAAGCCAGCGATAGCCATAACCTGAAGGAGCGAAAAAAATGAAAGCCATGTTCGTACTTTTCAGCATTGCGGCGAGCGCATTTTCGGCGTTGGCTCAATCGTCGTCCGGGTCGCCGCAAGGTCTGTTGCACCTGAGCACCAGCTTCGATCTCGTCGTGCACGCGTCGTGTGCGCAAACCGCGCCGCTTTTTGGCCCTGAAGGAGAGCGAGCGTGGGCAGGCAAGCACTGGAACCCTGAGTTTCTCCACCCTCAACCCGCAGCCGACATCGAAGGCGCAGTATTCACGATTCAACATGGGCCGTACAAAGCGGTCTGGATCAACACCCTCTTCGATCGAGAAGCACGGCATTTTCAGTACGTCTACTTCCTGGCTGACCTGATGGTCACGGTCATCGATGTGCGCTTCAAGCCGGCGAATGCGAACTCGACCGGCGTCAATGTGGTCTACACGCGTACCGCTCTCACGCCCGAAGGCAACGAACACGTATCCGCCATGAGCGCGGGCGACCAAACAGCAGGCCCCGAATGGCAGAAGAGCATCGACGACTATTTCGCGCAAACTGGTCGAGCCCCCAGGCCGTGATCCGATTTCGCTTGTGCAGCGGACAAATACCATGGACTTCTCCGATTTTCTTTCACCAGCCGACGCGAATAGATCCGCTCGAACGCTTGCGACGCTTCGCCGCCACTCAATTCAGCCATTCGTGCTCACCGGCGGCCTGGCGGTCGAGTTGCATCATGTTCACCTCGGCCTTCCCGCGCAAGAGCGTCCGCTGAACGACATGGACTTTCTCGTCGACAGGTTCGATGAAATTCCGCCGACCCTGTCAGCAGACCTGTTGATCCGTCATGTTCATCCCCACGACCCGCCAGCGAAGACGCTGTTGCAATCTGTCGATCCCAAGACGGCGATTCGAATCGATATATTCCGCGCCTGCGGCTCTACCGTTGCCCGCGCAATATCCATTGACCTATGCGGAGAGACGATACGGATGATCTCGATTGAAGACCTCCTTGCCCGGACAGCGCGGCTCTGCATGGACCTGGACTCGGGTTCACAAGTACCAGCCAAGCATGCGTGCGACTTTCTTCGTTTGCTGCCGCCGGCCGACATCGCCGACGTGGAACAGGCGTGGCAAGACCATCGGAAACCCAGTCATCCCAGCGCGTTTGTCGCCGCCGCCGATTTGCTTCAGGAGTTGATTGTCACCCGAAAAGACTTGCAGATCGTGCCGGCCTATTCCGACGACGTGCAAGCGACCTGTTCCCGTTGCGAGCCGGCAGAAGGCTTCCCTCTCGCCGATCGGGCAGAAGTTCACTCGCTGCTAGGCTACAGCTGAGGTCCAGGCACCGGCTTGACGCTCCCCGGCTTGCGAGACTACAACAAGCTTTCATCCATTGACTGCCAGGAGCCTGTCTCGTATGAATTCTTCAAACAACAATGAAAGCTCGCCGGTGCGGCGCAAGCTGCTGGGAAGCATGGTCTCAGCTGCCGCCTTGTTGGGACTGAATGCCGCAGCCGGCGCAACCCCGGCCGCAAGCCCACCCGAGCCGCCAGCTTTCCCTGAAGAGCTGATTGCCCAGGCCCGCCTGCGCAGCTACAAGACACGCCGCTCCTCAAGCTGGGACCGCACCGGTGGCAATGCCGACTCGGTGCATGTCGAGCCAGGCAGCGCCGCCACGCTGCTCGACGTCACCGGCGCCGGCGTTGTCACGCACATTTGGTTCACCATTAACTCGCAGGATCAGCACCACCTCAAGAATCTCGTGCTGCGCGCCTGGTGGGATGGTGAATCCTCACCCTCAGTCGAGGTGCCCATCGGCGACTTCTACGGTCTCGGCCTCGGTGAGTATTTCACTTACCAGTCCGCGTTGCTGGCCGTCGCTCCCATCAAAGCGCTGAACGCCTACTTCCAGATGCCGTTCGCGAGCGCGGCGCGCCTCACTGTGACCAATGAAGGCAAAGTCCGCACCGACAATCTGTACTTCGCCGTCGACTACGTGACCGTCCCTGAGCTCCCAGCCGACGTGGCCCGCTTCCACGCGCAGTATCGCCAGGCCGCCCCATGCAAAGGCTGGTCCGACGATTGGCAGCACAATTGGGACGACCCGGTGGGTGACAAGAAAAACCTGGACGGAGCCGGCAATTACGTCTTCCTCGAAGCCACGGGCCGAGGCCATTTTGTGGGAGTCACCCAAGCCGTCGAACAGAACCAGGACGGCTGGTTCGGCGAGGGCGACGACATGATCTTCATCGACGGCGACGCGCTTCCCACCATCAACGGAACCGGAAGCGAAGATTACTATAACGGCGCCTGGGATTTCGGCGGGCGAGCGTTCTCATACGAGCACAATGGCGCGCCGCTCCTGTCGGATCCCAGTGAGCGGATCGGCGGCCGCTATTGCCTTTATCGCTGGCACATCGAGAGCCCCATCACCTTTGAAAAGTCGATCCGGGTCACCATCGAGCACGGCCACGCCAACCACCGCTCCGACAATTTCTACTCAACCGCCTACTGGTACCAGACCGAGCCACACGCGCAGTTCCCTGCGCTGCCTGCCTCGGCTGATCGAGCTCCGAAGATCTTTCGCGTCGGCGGTCCGGGAGCCCTGCCCGTGCCTTCCAGCTAAACACGAGTCGCAAATCCAGCACGTCGGAGGGAGGTTGACGGCGTCGCAGGTAGCAGGGGGTTTTAACCCTCTGAATTGAGGGCAAATAAACGGGGCCTTGAGGCCCGGGCCATTGTCACTTACCAAGAATCCGCAGAAAATACAAACCGTAAGCTTAGGCGTTAACCAGAAGCCCGGTCTCGGCCTCCGCCAATGACTCGGCCGGTAGCCCGCTCAGCAGCGACCGAACCACGTCCGCCGCTCCGTAGGAATCCTCCCCTGGAGCCAGGAACTGCGCAATGGTGTTCAGGTCATCGCCCGTGGTCACCAGGGGCGGCTCAACAACTCCGTCCTTGCGCACCTGTCCGTGGCCAATGTTGGCCATGAGTGCGTTGCACAGGCATTTGCGTCCAACTGTGTCCTCAACCTTGCCGCCCTTGGCCACATAATTCGCCACCGGTTCGGCTGAGCAGCGGTAGCCAATGCTTCCTTCGGAAACGGCATAAGGCTCCCTCAAATACCCCAGATCGCATACGCGCTTGCGCTCCTGGTAAATCTGGAACGCTGAAGAAGTACCTTCCAGTTGCGCAACCTTGAACGGAAAACCGGTCGGCGAGGCCAGCGGATCGGTAAATACTTCGCCCTCGCCCACCTTGGCCTTGCCCATCAAGGCTTTTTTCAGGTCTGCGCGCATCCCCGATTCACGCGAGAAGGCAAACGCCGTTCCTACCTGGATTCCCGCAGCGCCCTGTTCGACAGCTTCTCGCAACTTCTCCGCATTTCCATAGCCACCGGCCAGCCAGAACGGAACCCCCAGCGCTCGCAGCTCTGCTAAGTTGACGTGGTCCCGCTCCCCGTACACCGGTTCTCCGGCCGCATTCAATTGCAGCTTGCCGCGCGGCGGCGCGTTGTGCCCGCCGGCGGTCGGGGTCTCGATGACCAAACCATCCACACGCCCGCTGGCGCGCCTCAGCATGGTTGTAGCCAGAGTGTTGGAAGAAACGATAGCCAGAAACCGCGGCCTTCGTAATACCGGAAGAGGGCCCTCTATATAGTCAGCTGCGTCCAGGCGCATCTGGGTATCCTGTCCAACCGCCGCGCCCGTCACTTGCAGCTTGTATTCGGCCATGTGGTGCGCCGCAAAGGCGTCCAGCACGCCGGGAATGTGAAGCGGAATGCCCGCCCCCATCAGCACATAACCTACTCCGGCCAGCATCGCCCCGTAGATCGAAGCCAGGTGCGGCATCTGCACTTTTTCAAGAAAATTGATCCCGACCGAGTTATTGTGGCCGTACTTGGCCAAAAACACCTCGACGAAATTGCTCACCATGCACAGCTCAACCAACTTGCGCGGACTATTCCGCTGGTGCATGGGTACATTGGGATACGGTGCCGTCTCGGATTTTCCGCCGGGCACAAAATACTCATTCCAGATGCGTTTCGCCATCTCCGGGAAAGGGAATGCATCCACCCCGCGCTTCAGGAACCCGCCCTCGTCCCCATCCGCGAGCCGGCGCACAAACAGTTGATCGAGAGCCGTCCCGGAGACCACCCCGAGCTGGCCGAGTTTGGACACAGTCTGCGCCAGGCGCCAGTTGGAGACGCCCACACCCATGCCGCCCTGGATGATTTTCGGGAACTGGATCATCTCTGAATTCTTTCACAAGTCCGGTTAAAACCAACCACTTTCTCGAACATTACTCGCAAGAATGAGACAGAAATGTACTCTTTTGGTCAGAGCCGGCTACGTTGGGAGAGTTATTTGACTCATCTTGGCTACGGAAAGCAGCTTAGGAAACTATCAACAAATGCTTTGGCGATGCACAAACCTCCCCACGCGAGCTAAAGACCCGCTGATCCTGCTGAACTTTTTGCCAGGGATGAATACCTGGCCTGCCGCGCACGGGATGGATCTCTGGCCTACCACCCGAAACTGTCCTTCCGCAGCCATCGAATCTTATTTCGGTCGGAAATCTGCGACACACGACATTGAACAATCAGAGGGCTTGCAATCGGTTCGAATCTGGTGTAATTTACTAACCAGTTAGTTAGTAGATGACAACGTCCATCCCAACACGTTCCAACGCCGACCGAGCCGACCAGACGCGGACGCGGATTTTGGATGCGGCCACGCGCGAATTCAGCGCCAACGGGCTTGCCGGCGCGCGCACCGAGCGTATTGCAGAGGCGGCCGGCGTCAACAAGGCCCTGCTTTACTACTACTACCGCAGCAAAGATGCCCTCTACGCCGCGGCTTTGGAAGCCGTCGCCACGCGCATTGCAGTAGCCAGCATGGGGGTTCTTGGCCGCGAGTGCTCGGCGGGGGAACGGCTGCTGCGGTCGGCGCTCAACCATTTTGACCGCATCTATTCTCAGCCTGTTTTCCAGACGCTGATGCAGCAGGAGATGGTCCGCCTGCGCAAGGGCGAAGCCAATGCCCTGAGCCCGCTGGTGGACAAGCTCTTCAGGCCGATGGGCGAGAGAATGATGGCGGCCGCTGAGGAAGGCATTCGCCTGGGCGAACTGATTCCCGTCGAGGCTTCGCAGTTGATGTACGCAACGCTGGGGCCGAACGTTTTCTATTTTCTTTCCGCACCCCTGATGCGGCTGATTTCGGAGATGGAAGTGTTCCATCCATCGGCTCTCGAATTCCGCCGCAAGGCCACCGTCGAATTTCTGGGCCAGTCGATCTTCATGGACCGCGAGCACGGAGCCCGTCTCGCCGCCATGGTGCTGGCGGATACGCCGATGCCCGAGCAGATCGACCTGGCCTCAAATCGATTTCGGAACGGGTAAACACAAATCGCAAGATCGAACCTGCCGGACGCCGGCAGTTGAAGTGAGGCACAAGTGAACGCACGCAATCGAGTTTTTCTTATCCTGGGCCTGCTAACGCTCGGATCTTTGATCTGGTACTTGACCACGACCCATCGCTCCAGCGACCTGGAGCTGATCGGCACGGTGGACGCCAACGAGGTTCTGGTCAGTTCCAAGATTCCAGGCCGAATTCAGACCCTGACCGTGGATGAGGGCCAGGACGTGAAGGCCGGCCAGCTCATTGCCGTCATCGAAAGCGAGGATCTGCAGGCCGCGCGTCAGGCGGCCGAGGCCACCGCGAACAGCCAGAAGTTCAAGCTGGGCGAGACCGTTGAAACCGAGCGCCAGACGCGCGGCGAAACCGGCAGCGCCACGGTAAATGCCGAGGCAATGGTCAGCAGCTCGAGAGCTGCGCTGGCGCAGGCCCAGGCCAACTACGCGCATCAGCAGGCCGACACTTCGCGAACGGTGGCGCTGGCCCAGCAAGGCATTATGAGCGCCCAGGCCAAGGACGACGCCGAGACCAGCCTGCAGGCCGCCAAGGCGGCTGTGGATGCTGCCCGCGAGAATGAGGCCGCGGCGGAAGCCTCGCTGCGCCAGGCCCGCGCCCACGAACTGCTGACGAATGTTGCCTCCCAAACGGTCGACGAGACCCGCGATCAGGCCGCGAACGCGCAAGCACTCGCCAATGAAGCCAAAGTCGAATTGGGCTACACGCAGGTTTTTGCCCCGGTGAGCGGCAAGGTGAACGTGCGCGCCGCACGGCAGGGAGAAGTGGTGGCTGCCGGGGCCACCATCGTGACGATTATGGATCTGGGGGAAACCTGGGTCTACGCACCGCTGCCGGAGACCCAGGCCGATGCCGTGCAACTGGGCGATTCGCTGCGCGTCGCGATGCCCTCCGGCGCAACCGTGCAGGGCAAGGTGATTTCAAAAGCGTCGGAAGCAGACTTCGCCACGCAGCGAGACATCAATGGTGGTCCCAAGCGCGATATCGAAACCGTCCAGATAAAGCTGCTCATTGACAATCCGGGAGAGCGCTTTGTTCCCGGCATGACTGCCGACGTGTACGTGCCGAAAAGCAAGCTGGTGAAGCCATGAGCACATTGGCTGCGGTTCCGGACCAGGAGACAAGGCCGCCCGCGGTGGCGGCGATTGCTGTTGAGAACATCGTCAAGCGGTATGGCACGTTTGAGGCCGTCAAGGGCGTCAGTTTCTCGGTCAATGACGGCGAGATCTTCGGTCTGCTTGGGCCGAACGGCGCCGGCAAGAGCACGCTCATCCGCATGATGACTACGCTTGTCCCCATTACCAGCGGCAGGGCGATGGTGGCCGGGTTCGATGTAGCCAAGGACTCCGATGCAGTGCGTCGCGTGATCGGCGTCATTCCCCAGGCACTTACCTCCGACCCCGACCTTACGGTAGAAGAAAACCTCAGCATCTACGCCAAGCTTTACAGTGTGCCCAAGGTGCAGCGCGAAAAAAACATCCAGGAAGTGCTGGAAGGGGTTGACCTCGTGAAATGGCGCGGTGCCCAAACCAAAACTCTCTCCGGCGGTATGCGCCGGCGACTTGAGATTGCGCGCGGCCTGGTTCACAACCCGCATATTTTCTTCCTCGATGAACCAACCACTGGCCTCGATCCAGTGTCCCGCATTGCAGTCTGGGAGATGCTCGACAACTTGAGGAAGACCCGCAACCTGACCATGCTGATCACCACGCATTACATGGAAGAAGCCGACAAGCTCTGCGACCGCATTGCCATTGTGGATCACGGCAACCTTGTCGCGCTGGGCACCCCGATTCAACTCAAGCAAAGTGTTCCGGGCACGAATGTAGTGGAGGTGCACTTCGATCGGGAAACCCCGGAATGGAAAGCCCGCCTGGAAGGTATGGAAGGAGTTACCAGCGTGCAGGCTGAGTCTGCCGGGTTTTATCGAGTGCTAACTTCCTCGGGATCGAGAACCACGATGCAGTTAGTCGAGTTAGCCGCGTCGTTGAACGAGACTCTAACTTCGCTGAGTGTGCAGAACACGACTCTCGACGATGTTTTCGTCCACTACACGGGCCGCCAGTTGCGCGATGAGCAAGTCAAGTCCGTTTTCATGATGCCGCCCAGGCCCGGAGCACAGCCATGAACAGAATGTTCGCAATTTTCGAACGCGAGATGCGCAAGTTTTTCCGCTCGCCGGTTCTCATGGTCATGTCCATGATGCTGCCAATTGTGCAGTTGATCATTCTCGGCAACGCTTACGGCGGCAAGATCCGCGGCGCCCATGTGGCCATAGTCGACTACGATCACGGGCCCCAGGCGGTGAGGATACGCGAGGCCTGCGATGCCATCGCCGTAAACATCGCCACATTTAAGACAGTCAATTACACCAACGAAGTCCAGGCACGGGAAGATGTGCGCACCGGAAAGATCGATGGCGCCATCATCATCCCGGCGCAATACTCGCGCCGCGTTTACGCGCAGGACGCGCCGCGTCTCGGCCTCGTGGTCGACAACTCCGACCAGTTCACCAGTTCCAGCATCGAATCAGAGTTGCAATCGCTGGTCGTCGCGCTCAACGCACCCGTAATCCAGCCACGTATCATCAATAATATCGCGCTGCAGTTTGTCGAGCTCTATCCGTACATCTCGTACATGAAGTTTCTGCTTGCCGGTTCTATCTCACTGGCCATGTATATATCGGTCATGATCGGCGGTGGCATGTTATACATCGACGACAAGGCCCGCGGCGTGCATGAGGGCTATCTTGTAACTCCAATTACCAAGCTTGAGTTAGTGATGGGCCTCAACCTGGCCGGGGCTGCCAAGGCCGTGCTCGCCGGCATCTGCCTCACCATCATCGGTTCCCTCATCGCTGGCCTTGGCGCCATCTTCAACCCCGTGGCCGACCTTGAGTTGCTGGCGATGATTGTCGCGACCTCGCTCGCCTTCAACGGCATGATGTTCCTGATGATGGTGCGCGTCGACGATCCGCTGGTGCCGCGCGCCATGTTCGGGGTTCTAAATACGCTCCTGTTTTTTCCCTCCGGAGCGGTGTTTCCGATCATCGCCTTTCCCAAGTGGCTGCAGGCCATTGCGGTTGTCGACCCCTTCACTTACTGCGTGCACGGGTTCAAAGCCATCCTGCTGAAGGACGGCGGATTTGTCGCGATCCGCTACGATCTGCTCTATCTTTTTGTCTTCGGCATCGGCACGCTGCTCATTGCCACGCCGCTTTTCAAGCGGACGCTCTGACGCCGCAGAAGGGCAGCGGCCGGCCGGACCAGGGCTGGCGCGAGGTTTCCGGCGTTTTCGATTCAATGGCCGGAATGCAAACGGGCGGTCCACTCCTTGTGGGAGGGTGGGCCGCCTGGCTGTATTTGACCTCTCCGCCTGCCACTTGTAGGCTTGTGACCAGCGACAACTGACAGCAATCGCTCCAAAATCGCCCTCCCTGAAGAAGGCAGGACAGGAAGGAAGCGCCTTCATGGATTCGCGAGCGGCCGCGACCCCTCAGCAATCGAGCTTTCTCAAGCCGTTTTGGCTCGCCTTCATTGGCCCGCCATGGGTGGTTTCGCTGGCTGTGTTCGGCGTTGTTGCGGGCGTCCGCTTCGTTGCCGTATTCAGCCCCTACCCGCTGCAGGAACTGTTCTTCCTGCAATCGGTTGCCATGTGGGCGCTACCGTTTATCTTTCTTACGGAAAGCGGCCGCCGCCAGATCGGGCTCGTACAGCGCGGGTTGAATGCCACCTCAATCTCTCTCAGCTTCTTCGCCGGCGCCATTTGCGCTTTGGCCTTCTTCGCTATCGGCATGGCGGTTTACGCCAATTCGCCCGATAACTGGTGCTTCAGCATCCGCAATTATCTTCACTTCGAAGAGATGCGCGGGCTCATGTCTCCCCTGAGCCTGTTCGCTCTCTACGCGCTGCCCGCTATTTCGCTGAATCCCGTGGGAGAGGAAATCCTGTTTCGCGGATTCATCCAGCAATCGTTCTCTCTGCGCTTCAATCCTGCTTTTGCCACGCTCGTCAGTTCGCTGCTATTCGGTCTGATTTACCTCTATCTGCACGGGATCTCTTATGACGGATCAGGCTTTCACCTTCGCGCTGCGTCTGCAGCGTTCGCCATTTTTCTGATGACCTGCGTTGGAGCGGTCTTTACCCTCTGCCGCACGCTCTCGGGGTCTCTGTGGCCGGCCATGGCGGCCCACGCGGCGTTCAACCTGACGGTGCTTGCATTGGCGATTCATCAGTTCGCACGCTAGGCATCCAATGCATCTCCGGATAAGGGCATAAAGTGCACAAGTCATGGTGCTTTATTCTGCAAAATACGGTTGAAAACAGGTACAAAAAACGCGCAAGAAGATTTCCACTAAACTGCAATTATTTCCACAGAAATATCTATCCGCAAGTTATTGACACGAGGAAATCAAAAGGAGCATAGTTACTTTCATTCCGGGTTGCTAGGTAAACCTGAACAGCTTCATTCGTGGGGTTGAGTAAGGAATACCAGAAGGTCCCAGCGCGGAGCAATAAGTGATAAGCACGGCGCGAGCCGCGATTATCGCGGGGCACTAAGTGAAGAGTGCGGAGCGATCCGTAAACGGAATAAAGAGCCAAGTGTCGAACGTGGAGTAATTCAAGTTCGGGGCTGAGCGACAAGGGTCGAAAACGGTGTACAACGGATTCGACGCAAAGCTCAAGGGGTTGAAGACGGAGCAATCCGCGGTCAACTCCGGGGACGCAAAGTGTGGAGAGCGGCGCAAGCCATGATCGGCACAGAGCGTCAAGCATCGGGCACAGAGAAATCTGCGGCGGTGCGGGACTCAGGGTTGAGCACGGAGCAATCCGCGACCCAATCCAGGGCGCGAAGTGTCAGAGTACGGAGTGATCCGTAGACCGGCACGGAGGGCCAAGCGTCGTGCACGGAGCAATCCGCGGGCGGCGCGAAGCGGGAAACGGCGCGCATGGAGCAATCTATGAGCAACGCGGAACGCGGCGTATCGTATGCGGAGCAATCCGCAGGCGGTGCAGAGTTTCAAGTGCTGAACACGGAGCAATCCGTGGAGCGGGGTGATCCGCTAGCCAGCACGGGCGCCCAGTGGCGGGAGCAGAGCAATCTGCAAACGGTGCCGGGAGCTAAGTGAAGGGTGTCGAGTAAAATCGGCGGCCAACACAGGGCAGACGATGTGGAGTGCGGAGCGATCCGCGTGAAGCAGAGGAAAGCCAAGTGTCGAACATGGAGTGATCTGTGACCGGCGCGACCGCAAAGCGCGGGGGCCAGCAACTCGGGACGTGATCAGGCCGAAAGGCCCCAAGCCGCACTTAGCGATAAGTGCGGCTTGTCATTTGTGGGTTTATTTCCGAATACTCAACCTCAAGAAACTTCGGGTAACTCGATGGAGCTTTCTTTCGGCCCCGTCGTCGTGTCCAGTGCAGCGGCGCCGCTAGTTAGCTCAATTCCCCCTTGAGCTCTTTTCCTCATCTTTTCCCGGAGCGGCTCGTTGTCGGCGTACACGCGCCATTCGGTCACAAGGCCTTCTTCCACCTGGGCTCGAAGCGCTACTGGGGTCTTCCACCGATTATCGAGCTTCAGGTCTCCATCGGGAGCATAAGTCCCTTCCGCCACGCCGATCATCAGGAATACAGGGCCATCGCAGTACGTCTCTTCGACGGCAATGGAGTAATCCGGAACCATCTTGAAGTATCCGGCCCAGCCGGCGCGCATCTTCTCGCGTCCGGCAACCGCATTGCCGAGGGAATCGACAAAGCGGTGATCCGGGGCCATCAATTCCACAAGCTCTTCGACATCTTGCCGGTTGATTGCCCGTATAAACGCCTGCGCCACTGCTTCGGATGAGTCGCTCATGGCGGTATTGTAGCCAAGGTCTTGGCGGGCCTCAATGTTTTCCGTCGGAGCCACAGGCCGAGGAGGCCCTTCCCCGTTCCCGATCCAACCCCCTACAATGGAAGAGCAAATCAAACTTCGAGGAGTCCCATGCCGCTGTCCGGAGAAGCGATCCGCCTGATGAACTATATTGACGATGTTGCTGTAACCCTGCGCCGGGTTCTGGCGACCGTGCCAACCCTTTCTGCCGAGGAGCGCGCCCGCGTGGCCGAGCACCTGGCCCAGGCTTCGCCGAGTGCCGAAGATGTGGCCAAGGCGTTGGCCCTCAAGTAAGCCACCCCTTGTTCGAAACTGTAGCCATAATCGGAGCCGGGCCGCTGGGCCGCTGGCTTGCGCTTGCGGCCGCGCGCGGAGGATTCCGGGTTTTGATGGAAGACGTGATGCCGCACAACCTGCATCACGCGCAGGAGTATCTCCGCCAGCAGCTTGGCGCCGATGCTCTAGGCGAAGGGCGAGGCGCGGGAGTAGCCTTCGCTTCCACGATTGAAGACGCGGTGCGCCATGCCGAACTGGCGATTGACTGCGTGCCGGATGAACTGGAGTCGAAGCTGGAGATCTTTTGCCTGCTTGACCGCATGGCTCCGCCGCGCACCGTGCTGGCCACGCCGACAACGCGGCTCTCGATTGCCGACCTGGCCAGTTGCACTTACCGTCCCGAAAAGTGCGTAGCGATTGCCCATGAAGCGTCAAGCCTGGCGGAGGGG
>Ga0302320_10003326_pt1 | contig 37539 bp, 29 predicted proteins | sample Bog_T0_3_FD_202130 | JGI IMG/M metagenome (GOLD analysis project Ga0302320, IMG submission 202130) | Peat permafrost microbial communities from Stordalen Mire near Abisko, Sweden - Bog_T0_3 | ecosystem: Environmental > Terrestrial > Soil > Wetlands > Peat | place: Sweden: Abisko, Stordalen Mire... | reverse complement strand
GATGAGCACGTACCATCTTGATGTTTTACCGGTCGTCCACCGGGCCGACATTCACAGTCTGCTTGGCGTAGTGACGCTCCGCGAAGTGCTGGACTCATATGGCATCGACCACACCGGCTCAAGGTAAAGGTAGGTAGCAAAGGCCGCGCCAGGATTCTTGACGAACTAGTTTTAGATTCAAATCATCGGCGTTCATTGTCAGGATTTCCATACACTCGTTGTCAATCTCAGATTGGAGTGCGTCACACACGTTACGGCGGCCAAAATGGTTTTGCACAATTCCGAAGACGGCAGCAGAATGTGGAGAGCGCAAGCTGGTGATTCTGCTCAAAATCGGCAGTTCGTGCATTGTGCAGTTGAATCACAAATCAAGCGCCCATGCGTCTTACCTATGCCGGAGGTTCTAAAATCTTCGTATGGCTACGTGGATGCGCATTTTCTGTCTGGTTCTTCTTATGGTTCCCGGCCTGTCGTTCGCAGATCCGGCCCAATTCGATTTGGCTGGCCCCAACCTGAAAGTCAAGGTGATCCATGCCGGCAAGACCCTGCCCATCTCCGAGGTTCCCAATCTGTCGGTTGGCGATCAAGTGTCGATCAAAGCCGATCTTCCTCCGGGCCAGTCGGCGCATTACCTTCTTGTGGCGGCTTTTCTGCGCGGCGCAACCAACCCGCCTCCGGAAAACTGGTTTTTCTCATCAGAGACCTGGAATCCCAAAGACAGCGGCGGGCTGAAGATCACCGTTCCCGAGGGCGCCCAACAGGTACTCGTCTTCCTGGCCCCGGAGACCGGCGGAGCCTTCAAGACACTTGCCGGCGCCGTTCGCGGCCGACCGGGCGCTTTTGTGCGCGCCTCTCAGGATCTCAACCAGGCCACGCTTGACCGCTCCCGGCTGAAGGTCTATCTTGCTGCCATCCAAAGAATCAGCCAGACCGATTTCGATCATCTGAATACGGCCTTGCCACTGCTTACCCGCAGCCTCTCGATCAAGTTGAATCCCGATTGCCTTCAGAAGATCCCCGAGTTGCAGGCTCCCTGCCTGATGCAAGGCCGGGATTCGCTGGTATTGAATGACGGGCACAGCACCTCCATCGTCCAGTCGCTCACCACCGGTCCCACGGGCGACTTAGCCTTTGCGCTGAGCAGCACACCACAGGCCGGTTTTGGCTTTTACAGCCCCTATATTTCTTCGGCGGTTGATATAGTGCGCATCCTGGACTCCTTCCATACGGCGCAGTATCAGTACATTCCCGCGCTGGCCACCGAGCAGGATGATCAGTTCTCTCTCGAACTGAATACGCCTCCTTCTTTTCACAATCCCAAGTCGGTTCTGGTAGCCGCTCTGCCGGCTGTCGAAGCACCGCAGATGCCACCTCTTCATCCCGTCGATCCCAAAGAGGTGTACTGCGCGGAAAAGACGGAGCTGGTTCTACCCGCCGAGGGAGCACCGCTGGTGTTTTCAACGGGCTATGCGCATGACATGGTTCTTCGCTTGAAGGGGAAGAATGGCAAGTATGTCGATCTGCCGGTGCAGGCCGATGCGGAGAAGGGTGGCTTTGTCGCGAATACGGCAGGTCTCAGCCCGACTAATTTCGGCGATGTTTTGGACGGGTCCCTCCACGGATATTGGGGTTTTGAAGCCTACAACGGTCCGGAATTCCGGCTGGAGAATACTCATCCCCAGCACTGGCAACTAGCCGATGAAGGTCAGCAGTTCCTGATCGCGGGTCACGATGAAATCGTATTACTGGAAACCGAGAACGCCGCCTGCGTGGACAGCATACTCCTCCAGAAACCCACCGGAGAAACCATCAAGGCAGACTGGAAATCAACCGGGCCGAATCAGGTCGCGGTGACCTTGCCCCTCAAAAAAGTCAAACCCGGCGCTCTGAAGCTGCTGGTGAAGGAATACGGGAGCAAAGAGCCGGATACAGTTTCATTGCAGGCCTTTGCTCAAGCCGGCCATCTGGACAGCTTTACTTTCCACGCCGGCGATATCTCCGGCGTGTTGAAGGGCAGTCACCTGCATGACGTAAGAGAACTTACGCTGAACGGGGTCAGCTTCAAGCCGGGGCCGGCCGCAGTGAGCGATGAGGCGGATGAACTGCCCCTGGTTACTGCTGATGTCAAAGCTGCCGGAGAGTTCAAGGAGGGAGATAGTTCTACCGCCAAGGTCGCTCTCAAAGACGGCCGTACACTCAGTTTGGAAACGACAGTAGCGTCTCCGCGTCCAAGGGTTACGCTGATCGCAAAGAGCATTCAACCTTCGGCAACGAGCGCTGCCAACAATTTTCAACTGGCCGACCCGGACGAACTTCCGCAAAATGCGCAGTTGACCTTCTCGGTCCATGCGCAGCTTCCGGCGGCGTTTTCCGGCGAAGAAAAGATTGAAGTGGCCACAGTTCATGGCGCGTACCTGACGACCCTCACGCTTGCCAGCGGACTGACTCTTGAGGACACTCAGGTCGCTCTGGCAACGCTCGATACGAACAAAGCCTTTGCATCTTCTGCCTCTGGCCCGCTACGCTTCCGCATCATCGAGGGAGGGGTTGCGGGCGACTGGCAGCCTCTTGCCATTCTTGTCCGCCTGCCTGCTTTTCACGATCTAAAGTGTCCGGACTCGCCAGACCAGCCTTGCAAGCTCACTGGTTCAAGTCTATTTCTGGTGGATTCGGTCTCCAACGATCCACAATTTACTCACCCCCTCCAGGTTCCCGAGGGCTTTACCGGCTACTTTCTGTCTGTCCCGCATCCAACCAATGGGCAACTCTATGTAAAACTGCACGATGATCCTTCGGTAGTCAATTCGATAACCTTCCCAGCGTTAGTACAGCCTCTGCCCATAGCTACTCCTGCGGCTCCCTCAATAACGGCGGCGCAAACTCCGAATTCTCCATCCACCGGCAGCCCATCCACTGCGCCTCCCGCCACCAAGCAAACTCCGCCGCCCGGTACCACAGCCGCTCCATCTGGATCTACCAGTCCCTCTTCGCCGCAAGGCAAAACGCCCTCCACGGCGCAGCCCGAGCCACAAGCGACCTCCTCCCCCGGCGGCGCATAAGCCGCAGCCGGTTCGAAGGCAAACTCGCCATCTACCGGGTCCACTCTCGCATATGTATCGCGAGAAAGATCATGAAAACACGCGAGTTGATCCATCATAGAGAACGTGTGCATGATCCTGTGATCCTGGCAGGCTGTCGAAAAATGCATTGCTGTCCTAAATGGAACACCCGTTGCGGATTCGATCAATACAAAATGATAATGCTGCAATGATTCCTCGTGCGGGATTCACGCTGGACCGCTAAGACATTCTTGAGTATCCGCGAGAATGTCCCGGTGCTTTTTTGCATAATTCGCGTCAGTCCGGCCCTGCGTTGGCGGTACCACGGCAGTCGCTTGACTTGGTGGGGAGGTAGTTCAGATGACTAAGAATTCGGATAAGACAGAACCTGCGAGGGAAAAGTCGCCCTGGTTCCAAATTGCACAGTTCCTGTTTCTTGTCGGGCTGGCCGTCGCCGTTTTTCTTCTTGCCCAAAGCATGGTGCATCACCGTTTCTTTCGAGGCGGTTGGGTCAACCAGAACGGCACTCTCAGACCATAGCAGGCGCTGAAAGAGTCTTAGACGCAGCTCCGAAGGATGCCAGCTACACATTCCTTGAGATGAGCATCTTAATACAAAATGCTCACTCGCAAAGTGCTATGCTTCTGTGAAGAGTTAGGAAAGCGGTTATCCCCGGCCTTCCGCCAAAGGAGGAAAATGCTGCACGACCTGAAAACCTTGACAGGTTCGTCCGTGATTGCGACTGATGGCGAAATCGGAACGGTTCGGAATTTTCTTTTCGACGACATTTCATGGACGATTCATTATTTGGTGGTTGACGTGGGAACCTGGTTCAAACGGCGAGATGTGGTTCTGCCTATTGCAGCAGTTGACCCGCCCGACTGGACTCAAAAGACCTTCCACGTCCATTTGACGAAAGAGCAGGTGGGCAATAGCCCGGATGTGGATACCGAAAAGCCGGTTTCTCGCCAGCAAGCGATCGCGATGGAGGAATACTGGGGGAAGATGGCCTATTGGGTGTCCACCCACTTGGAAGGGGGGGCTTTAATTCCGACCGGAAGAAAATATCCTGTCCACACCATAGAGGATCCGCATCTCCGCAGTGCCTGGGACTTACTTGATTACGAGGTTTGTGCCACAGACGGTGAGATTGGGCGCCTGGAAGGTCTCATCATGGACGAGGCTTCCTGGCATCTTGGCTATCTGGACGTGAAAGCTGGCGATTGGCTACTCAACCGCTCTGTGCTGATTCCTACTCGCTGGGTGAAATCCGTTTCCTGGGCCGATCTCAGAATAAATCTGCATCACAGCAGAGAAGGGATTTAGTGCATATTTGAAATGGGGAGTCTTATCCGCGCGGTTGCAACTCTGCTTACTTGCCCCAATGAACCTCTCCTTTGCGAACGGTCCTCTACACAACCCTCTAAGCGAATGGCCGCTCGGCCATTCTTGAGCAAAACAGCACAGCGTCCGCGTCTACGCGAGTTGATAATTTTTGCAAGCTTCGGTCTGGAATGCCTGGACAACTTGCCGGGTGAATGCGTCCGTTTTTGGACTTCAAAAATCTCCAAATAGCCTTCTTCTTTAAAGCCTGTTCAACGATTTCCCAAACCTTCCATGGACTGGCACCCGGTGGATAGAGCAAAAACAGGAGAACAACCATCGTGAAATCGAATCCAGATAAGCTTGAGCCGAAGTCGGATTCCAAGCCGGCTCCGAAGGATGATAAGGATTCCCTGAAGACGCTCGCCATGCCTGAGCTCCTGAAGAAGCTCGCGTCATCGGCAGACGGGCTCACTCAGGCCGAAGCCGAGAAGCGCCTGGCGCAATACGGTCCGAATGAGATCGCGGAAAAGAAGACTAATGAATTCCTCAAGTTCCTCACGTATTTCTGGGGTCCCATCCCTTGGATGATTGAAGCGGCGGTCATTCTATCGGCTGCCGTGCAACACTGGCTGGACTTTTCTATCATTCTCCTTCTGCTCTGTTCCAACGCTGTGGTCGGATTCTGGGAAGAACACCAGGCGGGTAACGCCATCGCAGCTCTGAAGGCCAAGTTGGCGATCAATGCGAAAGTCAAGCGAGATGGCAAGTGGCAGAATCCCAAGGCAAGTGAACTAGTGCCGGGAGACGTCGTCCGTCTGCGGCTGGGCGACATCGTTCCGGCAGATGCGCGCCTGCTCGATGGAGATTCCATCGAGGTGGACCAGTCCGCACTGACCGGCGAGTCCTTGCCCGTCACCGCCAAGCCCGGCGGCGCGGTCTATTCCGGATCCATCATCCGTCAGGGTGAAATCGACGCGATAGTGTATGCCACCGGGACGAATACCTACTTCGGCAAGACCGCGCAAATGGTGCAGGAAGCCAATACTGTCAGCCACTTCCAGAAGGCAGTGATGAAGATTGGCGACTACCTGATCATCCTCGCGGTAGTGCTGGTTGTGCTGATCCTGATCATTGCGCTCTTCCGAGGCGACAAGGTTCTCACCACGCTGGAATTCTGCCTGGTGCTTCTGGTTGCCGCGATTCCTGTCGCGATGCCCACGGTGCTTTCGGTGACGATGGCTGTCGGCGCTCGCCTGCTTGCTAAGAAGGAAGCGATTGTGACTCGCCTGTCGGCAATCGAGGAACTGGCTGGCGTGGATGTGCTGTGCTCGGACAAGACCGGCACACTCACTCAAAACAAACTCACACTGGGCGATCCCTTCTGCGTGGACGGAACTGCTCCCGACAAGGTGATTCTCTGGGCTGCGCTCGCCTCGCGTGCGGAAGACAAGGACACCATCGACCTTGCCGTGATTGGCGGCGTGAAAGATGACAAGGAACTGAAGGGCTTCCAGGTGCTGCATTTTCAGCCCTTCGATCCGGTTCATAAGCGCACGGAAGCCACTGTCAAAGGAGCGGACGGGAAGCAATTCTTTGTGGCTAAAGGAGCCCCGCAAGTAATTCTGGAGATGTCGACCAACGTCGGCGAGGTTAAGCCAGCGGTCGAGAAGGCTATCAATGAATTTGCGGGACGCGGCTTCCGATCCCTCGGCGTGTCGCGCGCCGACGAGCAAGGCAAATGGAAGTTTGTCGGTATGTTGCCGCTCTTCGATCCGCCCCGCGAGCAAGCCAAAGCAACCATCGTAAGCGCCGGCCAGATGGGCGTGAAGATCAAGATGGTTACGGGCGATCAAATTGCCATCGCCCGGGAAACATCGAAACAACTGGGGCTGGGCTCGAACATCCTGGATGCCAACTCATTGGGCGACCTGAAGAAGGATGCGACCCCGGAGCAGGCCAAGGCTATTGAAGGCGCGGATGGCTTTGCGCAGGTCTTTCCCGAACACAAGTTTCACATTATTGACGTGCTGCAGAAACACGGCCATATCGTTGGCATGACTGGCGATGGCGTCAACGACGCGCCTGCGCTCAAGAAGGCCGACTGCGGAATCGCCGTCTCCGGCGCGACAGATGCGGCGCGTGCGGCAGCATCCATTGTACTGCTGACCTCCGGCCTCTCGGTGATCATTGACGCAATCAAAGAGAGCCGCCGCATCTTCCAGCGAATGAACAGCTACGCCATCTACCGCATCGCGGAGACGCTGCGTGTACTGTTCTTCATGACGCTCGCGATTCTGGTGTTCAACTTCTATCCTCTCACCGCTGTGATGATCGTCATGCTGGCGCTGCTCAACGATGGAGCTATCCTGTCCATCGCATATGACAATGTTCAGTACAAAGACAAGCCTGAGGCCTGGAACATGCGGCTTGTGCTGGCGATCTCCACTGTGTTAGGCGTCATCGGGGTTGTCTCTGCGTTTGGTCTGTTCTATCTTGGCGAGCGCGTCTTTCACTTCGACCGCTTGCACGTCCAGACACTGATGTACCTGAAGCTTTCAGTGGCCGGGCATCTAACGATCTTCCTCACCCGCACCCGCGGTCCATTCTGGTCCATACGCCCCGCGCGGATTCTATGGATAGCGGTGCTGGGCACACAGACCATAGCAACATTGATCGCGGTCTATGGGCTATTTATGGCGCCGCTCGGCTGGAAGTGGGCGGGGCTCGTTTGGGCTTACGCTCTGGTCTGGGCTCTCATTAACGATCGCGTGAAGCTGCTCGCCTATCGGATCTTCGATCCGACAAAACCATCCCTGCTTGAGAAGAAGCCTGTCGACCGCACTTCAGAGATCTCCGCGCGGGCCTATGAACTCTACCAGCAGAGAGTCCACGGCGAAAGCCAGGCAGACCAGGACTGGCTTGAAGCAAAACGAGAGATAGACGGCGACCAGGCGGCCGGGAAGAAGATTGCGTAGAAGCCCACGCAGCACTGAAAGGACAGGATGACAATCGATTCGAAGACCTACCGTGTGCCATCAGACAAAAAGGTCAACCTCAGCAAGTGGCCTACGATTGTCGGCCCCTATGCGAAGTCGAAAAAGCAGTATAAGGAACTGTTGGACCAACACATGGAGAAGCTGAGCGCGCTGCAGCAGCTTCACTACGCGTCCAACCAATACGCGTTAATGCTGATTATCCAGGGCATGGACGGCGCCGGCAAGGACGGCGCCATCCGGCACGTGATGTCTGGCGTAAATCCGGAAGGCTGCGAGGTCTTCAGTTTCAAACAGCCGAGCGCCGAGGAACTTGAGCATGATTTTCTCTGGCGCACGACATGCCGCCTTCCCGAGCGCGGCCGGATCGGCATCTTCAACCGTTCTTATTACGAGGAAGTGCTGGTCGTTCGAGTGCATCCGGAGATTCTACGCAGCCAGAGGCTTCCCGAGGAGTTGCACGACGCCAAAGACATCTGGGACCAGAGGTATGACTCCATCCGGGACCTGGAGAAGCACCTTCATCGTAACGGCACGCGGGTTGTCAAGATATTCCTGCACCTTTCCTACAAAGAGCAACGAAAGCGATTCCTTGCGCGCATCGATGAGCCAGATAAGAACTGGAAGTTCAGCACCACCGACATTCACGAGCGGAAATACTGGAAGCAATACATGAAGGCCTATGAAGATTGCTTTCACGCTACAAGCACTCGTCATGCGCCGTGGTACGTCGTCCCCGCCGATGACAAAGAAAACGCGCGGCTGATCGTCTCGCAAATCGTTTTGGATGCGCTGGGAGAACTCAAGATGGTCTATCCTAAAACCACCGCAAAGCGGCGTCTCGAACTGCTCGCAATCAAAAAGCTGCTGGCGAAATGATGTCAAGGACCCTTCGCCGGATGATCTAAACCAACCAATGTCTCATAGTTCAAGCCGCGCTGTTATCAGTTGCGGAAAAATAGAGAGGAATCTTCAAGATGGCCACCGAGAAACTCCCAATCAGCGCTGCTCAGGATGGCATTCCGCAATCACTGAGCAAGAACTTCGATCAGACTGGCAACTCTTCCGGGTTTATCTTCGATGTGTCGCTATCAACCGCAATTGCGGCAGATGGAAAAATTGAGGCACAAGCACCGGTGCCCAAAGGGTCGCTTTCGCCGGAGATGCTCGACAAGATGAATCGCTACTGGCGGGCTGCTAACTACTTATGCATCGGACAAATTTACCTGTTTGAGAATCCTCTGCTGCGCGAGCCGCTCAAGGCAGAACAGATTAAGCCGCGTTTGCTCGGTCATTGGGGAACTTCGCCAGGGCAAAATATGATTTACATTCATCTGAATCGCCTCATCAAAGAGCACGATGCGGACATCATCTATATTTCTGGCCCTGGGCATGGGGGCCCTTCGTTGAATGCCTGCTCTTATCTGGAAGGCTCGTACACCGAGGTTCACCCGGAGATCACGCCAGACGAGAACGGCATGAGGTTGATGTTCCGAAAGTTCTCCACGCCAGGCGGGGTGCCTAGTCACTGCGGGCCGCATGTCCCCAACTCCATGCATGAAGGCGGCGAGCTTGGCTACTCGCTTGTACATGCCTTTGGTGCGGCCTTCGATAATCCGGACCTGATCGTCGCCTGCGTCATCGGGGACGGCGAATCCGAGACCTGCCCGCTGGAAGGCAGTTGGAAGTCTGTCAACTTCCTCAATCCCGTGCGGGACGGTGCTGTCCTTCCGATCCTGCACCTGAACGGCTACAAAATCTCCGGGCCAACCGCTCAAGGGCGCACCAGCGACGCGGACCTGAAGGCTCTTTATGCAGGACACGGCTACAAGCCCTATTTTGTCGAGGGCGACAATCCTCAAGTCGTACATCAACTTCTGGCTGGGACGCTGGACGATTGCTATGTCGAGATTCGGGCAATTCAACAGGAGGCTCGCAAGAACGGATTCAAGAAGCAGCCCATCTGGCCGATGATTATTCTGCGCACACCCAAGGGATGGACTTGTCCGAAGGAAGTGGATGGGGTTCCGATCGAAGGCACATTCCGCGCGCACCAGGTTCCGCTCGCATCGGTCAAAGACAATCCCGAGCACCTCAAGATTCTTGAAGCCTGGATGAAAAGCTACAAGCCAGAGGAACTCTTCGACAAGAACGGCAAGTTCATTGACGAACTGGCGGCTCTCGCCCCTGTGGGCAATCGACGCATGGGCGGAAATCCCCATGTGAATGGCGGGCGGGAGCTGATCACGCTCGCGCTGCCGGACTTCACGGATTATGCGCTTGAAATCCCCGGCCCCGGCCAAGTTCTGGCTGAAGCCCCGCGCAAACTTGGCGATTTCTTCCGCGATATCTTCAAAATGAATCCGAAAAACTTTCGCATGTTCTGCCCCGACGAATCGGACTCCAATCGACTGACCTCCATTTTCGAGGCAACAAATCGTTGCTCGATGGCCGAGATTGTTTCCATCGACGAAAACCTGGGCCCGGATGGTCGCGTCATGGAAGTGCTCAGCGAGCATCTCTGCCAGGGATGGCTTGAAGGCTACCTGCTCACGGGCCGCCATGGCATGTGGTCCTCCTACGAAGCCTTCGCGCAGGTCGTCGATTCAATGACCACACAACACGCCAAGTGGCTTGAGCAATGCCGCGAGTATCCCTGGCGCAGACCACTCGCGTCCCTGAATGTTCTACTCACAAGTCATGCCTGGCGAAACGATCACAACGGCTTCAGCCATCAGGCAACCGGATATGTAGACAATGCATTGGCGCGCAGGAGTGAAGTGATCCGCGTGTATTATCCGCCAGACAGCAATTGCCTGTTGAGCGTCTTCGACCATTGCATGCGCAGCCGCAATTACGTGAATGTTGTCACCTGCGGCAAGCAGCCGCAACTCCAATGGCTGAACATGGACGAGGCACTTGATCACTGCTCGCGTGGCGCGTCCACGTGGAAGTTTGCCACCAACGATGGAGGCGGTGAGCCGGATGTCGTACTGGCCTGCGCCGGCGATGTGCCGACCATCGAAACTTGTGCGGCCTCGTGGCTTTTGCAGAAATACGTTCCTGATATCAAGGTGCGCGTCGTCAATGTTGTCGACCTCATGACTCTGATGTTCCCGGATAAGCATGCGCACGGGATGGACGAAATGTCCTTCAACGCGCTCTTCACTGAGACGGCGCCTGTCATTTTCGCCTTCCACAACAATCGCTGGCTCATTCACACACTAGTGCATGGGCGCTCCAATGAAAGCCGCTTCCATGTGCACGGTTATATGGATTATGGAACGACCACCACACCGTTTGACATGGTGGTGCTGAACGAAATGAGCCGGTTCCACCTTGCATTGGATGCACTTAAGCACATTCCTCGCCTCCGTCAGCAGGCCGAAAGTGCCACCAACTTCTTCAACCAGGAATTGCAACGCCACCACGACTATATCCGCGAGCATCTGGAAGATATGCCGGAGATCCGGAATTGGCAGTGGACGAAAGACTTCAGCGATGCCGCCGCACCAGCTCCGATGGCCAAAGGACATCCCGAGAAGGCAATGTTCACCGACAGTTAAGCGGCGTGCAGTTGAAATCGAGTTGGAGGCAGGCTGTTGCAAGAGTTTTGCGATAGCAGCCTCCGCTTCCCGGACTCCGGCACACAGGAGAAAATATTGAACGATCCGCAGGCGCCATCCGATTGGTTCAAGGTTGATGGAATTGATGCTCTGGTTGAGTTGGCGCTCAATCTTCACTGGTCTTGGAACCATGCTGCGGACGTGCTGTGGGAAAGCCTCGACAAAGAACTCTGGTCGGCTACACAAAATCCGTGGGTCATCTTGCGGACGGTCTCTCACGAGAAGATCAAAGCCGTGTTGGGCGAACCGGAGTTTCGCCTGCGCCTTGACAATTTGCTTCGCCAAAATCGGGAATCATACCATGCCGACGCCTGGTTCCAGCACAAGCACCCAGGCGCCGCGCTCACATCGATCGCCTACTTCAGCATGGAGTTCATGTTGAGCGAAGCGCTGCCCATCTACTCGGGTGGTCTTGGCAATGTGGCAGGCGATCAGATGAAGGCGGCAAGCGACCTGGGTGTTCCAGTCGTGGGAGTTGGGCTGCTCTATGGTCAAGGATATTTCCGCCAGGACTTCGATTCGGAGGGCCGCCAGCAAGCACTCTATCCGGTCAATGATCCGGGCCAGTTGCCCATCAGGCCACTGCGGCAGAAGAACGGTGAGTGGCTGCGCCTGCAGATTCACCTGTCGGGAGCGCTGATCTGGCTTCGCTGCTGGGAAGTCTCTGTTGGAAGGACAAAGCTTTACCTGCTCGACACAAACGACTTCGCCAATACCGCTGCGCATCGGGGAATCACCAGTGAACTCTATGGCGGCAATGCGGAGATGCGGTTGAAGCAGGAGATCATTCTCGGGATTGGTGGATGGCGATTGCTGCGGGCGCTTGGCTTGCAACCCGAAGTCTGCCATCTCAATGAAGGCCATGCGGCGTTTGCTGTGCTTGAAAGAGCGCACTGCTATATGGAGGATCACAAGAAGCCGTTTGATCTGGCTCTGGCAGTTACGCGGGCCGGAAATGTCTTTACGACACACACCGCGGTCGAAGCTGGATTCGATCGCTTTGATCCGCAACTCATTCGGCAGTATCTTGACCACTATGCGCAGGATGAGCTTCGCATCTCGCTTGACGATCTGCTGAAGATCGGAAGGCAAAACCCAGCCGACAATGCAGAGCCCTTCAATATGGCCTATCTTGCTCTGCGGGGCAGCGGCCGCGTGAATGGCGTGAGCAAGCTGCACGGAGAAGTGAGCCGGCAGATATTCCAACCACTCTTTCCGCATTGGCCCCAGGCAGAAGTTCCAATCGGCTCAGTGACCAATGGCATCCATGTGCCGACCTGGGATTCGGTTGAGGCCGATTCGCTATGGACCACAGCTTGCGGAAAAAAACGCTGGCGCGGAGATCGCGCTGTCGAAGATGACATCCGCCAACTCACCGACGAACAAATCTGGCAAATGCGCTCCACTGAGCGGAAAACACTGATCGATCGGTTGCGTAAACGGTACGCCCGCCAACTCGCGTCAGAAGGCGGAGACCCATCGGATGCGAATAATATCTTCGACGGAAATGCGCTGACTCTTGGATTTGCGCGGCGCTTTGCGACGTATAAGCGGCCTGATCTACTCCTGCTTGATTCTGAGCGGCTGGTTCGCCTTCTCTCCGACCCTCAACGGCCGGTGCAACTGATTCTTGCCGGCAAGGCACACCCTCAGGATTTGCCTGGACAGGCATTGATCAAGAAGTGGAAGGATTTCATCCAGCGTCCGGAAGTTCGTTCGAGAGTCGTCTTTCTAAGCGACTACGACATGATGCTGGCGCAGCACATGGTTCACGGAATTGACTTATGGATCAACACGCCGCGCCGTCCGTGGGAGGCTTGCGGAACAAGTGGAATGAAGGTCCTCGTCAACGGCGGACTTAATCTTTCCGAGTTGGACGGATGGTGGGCTGAGGCTTACTCCCCAGAAGTTGGCTGGGCTATCGGTGATGGCAAAGAGCATGGTGACGATCCTGCCTGGGATCGCACAGAGGCTGAGACCGTCTATGCCGCATTGGAGAACGAAGTTATTCCGGAGTTTTATGAGCGGAACGAAAAGGGCTTGCCGCTAAAGTGGTTAGGACGTGTCCGCGAGAGCATGGCAAGACTTACTTCGGAATTCTCTGCTACCCGCGCCATCCGCGAATATACCGAGAATCACTATCTGCCCGCTTCTTCCGGTTACCGCGAGCGTGCAGCCGGGGATAGTACGCTTGGATTGAATTTGCTCCACTGGCAACAGGAGATTGATCGGCATTGGAGCAAGGTGCGCTTTGGCGCGGTGGAAATCGAGACGCACGACGGCCAGCATTTCTTTCAGGTCGAGGTTTTGCTGGGCGACCTTACTCAGGATCAACTGCAAGTTGAACTCTACGCAGACTCAGTTCAGGGCGGTAAACCTGCTATCGAAGTTATGTCTTCACCCAAACTCAGCGCCGACGTGCCGGGCGTAATGACCTATTCGGCCCAAGTGCCCGCAACCCGTTCCGCAAGCAACTACACTGCGCGCATCATCCCCCGCCATTCGAACGCTTCGGTGCCCCTCGAAGCACGGCAGATTCTTTGGCAGCGTTGATCGACGCGTAGAATATTCACTCCGCTCCGGAAGCGTGCTCAGGCATTTACAACTCGGCTTGCTCCGTTCTTCTCAGCAGCTCGGACGGAAAACCTCAAGTGAGCGGGTTGCATACGATTCACATCAGCTCTCACAAATGTTCGCATATAAGACTGCGCTACACGGTTCCAAACCATCTGGCGCCCATAGATGTAAGCGCTCGTGCGCATTGCCTGACGTGCCGTATCGTTGTCCAGAAGTTCTATGGCCGTGGCTGCGATAGCATCCGAATCCTCAAAAGGGACCAATGCTCCGCGTCCATCGGCCAGGAGTTCGGCCGCGTGCCAGTACGGAGTGGAAATGATCGACTTTCCGGCGCCCATGGCATACGCCAGGGTTCCCGATACAGCCTGTGCCTCATGACAGTAGGGCGTAATGTAAATGTCGGCAGAACCAACCAGGGAAGCCATTTCCTGAGGGCTGAAAAACCGGTTGTGGAAGACCACGTTCTCCTCAACTCCAAGTTCCATGGCCAAGGCCTCCAATTGAAGCCGGTATCTGTCCCCTTCGCGCGCCCTGACCTGCGGGTGAGTGGCGCCTGCAATCATGTAGACAACGTTGCTGTGATTCTCTAGGATGCGAGGCATGGCTCGAATCACGCTCTCGAATCCCTTGTTGGGGGAAAGCAGGCCGAACGTGAGCAATACAGACTTTCCGGCGATTGCGAGTGATTCTTTGTAAACATCTGGTTCCACGAAGGGCAAGTCGGGGATGCCGTGAGGAATCAGGTCGATCTTTTGGCTTGGGACCCCAAATACATCCTGGAGAACTTGAGAAGAGTACTCGCTCATCACAATCAGACGGTCGGAGAGTGCGGCGATCTGTTGCATGACGATTCGTTGGTTGAGGTCGGGCTCGCGAAGAACCGTATGGAGCGTTGTGACCACGGGCATTGCGAGGTCCTGCAACAACTCCAGGACATAGCCGCCGGCTTTCCCTCCATAAATCCCATACTCGTGCTGCAAGCACACTAAATCGACATTGCAGGAATTCAAAAAACCGGCGGCTGCTCTGTAGGACGCGATATCGCTTTCGCGAATTTCGAATCGCACCCGCTCCGGGTATGAGTAAGATGATTGTCCGTCGTTGACTGCTACCACCGACAGTTGAGACGCTTTGTATTCGGCAACGATTGCGTCACACAAGTCAGTTGTGAAGGTCGCAATTCCACATTGCCTGGGAAGGTGATTCCCAATTACAGCAATCCTACCCCGGCGTAGTGGGCGAGGCGCCAGTTGAATGGAGGATACTGAATCGCCTCCGAATGCCGCGTGCCGCGCTTCGGGACGGATGAGACGGACTGGATGTGAATTCAAAGTAGTATTTGGAGCGGCCATTTTATGTGCCTCCCATGATCCCCAGGTTGTGATTGAAAAAATTAAGCCCTCATAGGGGCTTGGACTTGCTTCACGACCTCAAACGTTTTCTCGGAAGCTGCCATCGAGTAGTCCTGAGCCCTTGAACTCAATTCTCCCGCGGCTTCATGATCGCCTCTGTGGTGTGCGGCTGCGGCAGCAGTGTGTGCCTGCGCTGCGTAAATATGCAGATCCGCTGCATTGTCATATTCGCTCTGGGGCATTGTGTCCTCCTTGTTTCCGGAATCGTTCCGCCTTTTGTATCTGTAGTCTTCCACGGGTTATTTGTAGGCGCTGAGCAATCGTATACATCAACGCCATGCTGCTCCATTGCGTCCAATGCAAATATGCTGTCCACGGATCATGTGAGACTCGAGAAGAGAATCGCAGAGCCTCTATGTGCTTTAGAATATTGACGCCACCCGCGCGGGAATTGTGAACCATGTTCAATTGTGAACAGTTGCATCATGGTTGCCGGAAGTATGTTTATCTCACTCGGCTTCGCGTTGCCTGACAACCTTTGACTTGGCCGTAAGCGGGGAGGCAAAGCGTCGTTCGAGGCGTTGGCAGCAGACTCGCGCTATCCGGTGAAGATATTTCCTGAATCATTGGCTCCTGGCGCGAAGCGATAAACCACACTCGTTAGGAGATAAGCGATGTACTACTATTTTTGGGGAATGCATTGGGTTTGGTGGTTTTTCTGGATTCTTCTTTGGATCATCTTCTTTTCCTTTATGATGCCGGTGAGACGAATCACCTATCGGCAAATGCAATCGCCCCTGCAACTCCTGCAAAGGAGATATGCCGCCGGAGAGATCACAAGCGAGGAATACGAAGAACGGCGAACCAAGCTCCTGCGGGATGCAAATGTGAAATAGGGATATTTGCCACAATGTAGCAAGTACAACCCGGCTCATAAATGCCAAAGAACTCACTTTGCCGACTGTGAGCCCCGCCAACAAGGCGGGGCTCATGCACTCTGCGAGCCGATGCAGATGGTTTATGAGGCCGGTTCTAGTCAGTGTTCTGGTCATAATTGACCGGACTCTCAGACTCATTGTTTCGGATAGTATTGGTGGCGGCCAAGTACCGAGAGGTTGCAGCAGCCGAACTTGAGCATTACCGTGCGAGCGGAGGGACAAAGAATGAATCCATCAGCCGTTGAAAAGATCACACCTAATCCAAATGAGCCTCTCAAGTCTGCGGGCGGACCTCTGCCACCCACACTCAGATTTTTGCTGCGTTGGGGTTTCTTTGCCCTGATTGCAATTGTCATCGTTCTGTCGCTCGTGCTCGGCCTGGTACAAAAGTGGCTTTGGATGCGGCAACTCGACTACGTGGGCATCTTTTGGACCCTTCTGTCTGTCAAGTGGGGAATCTTTGGCGTAGCTTTATTCGTCTCAATTCTCTATCTATGGATCAATCTCCGCTTCGCGGCGAGAAACATCGACGTGTCGGAGGGGAGCAACTTCTTCAGCAAGGCGTTTCAACACCCCGCCGACGCCAGCAGAACAGTCAACATCGATATCAGCTCGAAGCTGCTGGTATTTGCTATCGATGCGGGCATTGTAATCTTCTCGCTGCTGTTTGCGCTGAGTATATCTAGTCAATGGGACACGTATCTCCGCTTTCGCTACGGCGGATCGTTTGGAATTGCGGACCCTCTCTTCGGTATCGACATTGGCTTCTATATATTCCGCCTCCCATTTTATGAATTGCTGCAGGGAAGCATTACTGTTCTAACGGTGGCGGCACTTGCGATCCTTACCTTTTGCGCGCTGTTCGGAATCAAGCAGTCAAAGTCCACCGGAAAGATCACACTGCGCACTGGCATCGCTCAGCATTATGTCGTGCTGATCTTCATTCTCGTGGCCAACTTCGGATGGGGATTCATTCTGGATCACTACGAGCTGGTTTATTCGACCCTCGGCGTTGTTCACGGGGCCGGCTATGCGGCAGCGCACGTCACAAGAACCGCCCTCTGGGTGATGACCGGCGCCTCGGCGCTGGCGTGCGTGCTTTTGGCATACTGCTTCATCCGCCCGCAAACAAAGCATGTGGTCGCCGGCATTGTGACTTATGTAGCGCTGTATGTAGTTGGAGTGTTAGCGCTACCTTACCTCTTTCAGACATTCGTGGTGAAGCCCAATGAGCTTAGCCTCGAGACGCCCTATCTGAATCATTACATCGCCTTCACGCGCCAGGCATACAAGCTGGACGGCATTCAGGAAACCGCTTATCCAGCCCTCTCGGATCTGACTCCAGAAGTGATTGCGAGAAATCAGGATACGATCCAAAACATACGTCTGTGGGATTCACGGCCCCTGCTTCAGACTTATCAGCAGACCCAGGCAATTCGTCTTTACTACGAGTTTTATAACGTGGATGTCGATCGATACCATCTGGCGGATGGCTACCATCAGGTGATGCTTGCATCCAGGGAACTCGCGGCGCAACTCCCCGCAGGGGCGCAGACATGGGTGAACGAGAATCTTGAGTTTACGCATGGCGAAGGGCTGGTGATGAACTTCGTGTCGACGGCGACCGGAGGAGGGCTGCCGCAATATCTCCTTGAAAATATCCCTTCCGAATCGCAGTACGGTATGAATATCAGTCAGCCGGCTATTTACTTCGGAGAAGTGGCGCCTGGGTACAAGATCGTCTCAACCGGGATCAAAGAGTTCGATTACCCAAAAGGCAATGAGAACGTTTATGCGAGCTACCAGGGAAAGGGCGGAATCCCGCTCGACAGTTTTTGGAAGAGGATCCTGTTTGCATGGACACAGAAGGACATCAATATTCTGCTGACCTCCTATCTGACGCCGCAAAGCAGAATTCAGATCTGGAGAAGTGTTCAAGAGCGCGTTTCCCAGGTCGCGCCCTTCTTGCTTCTGGACAATGATCCGTATGCCGTGTTGAGTGAGGGGAAGCTGTACTGGATTCAGGACGCGTATACAGTCTCGGATCACTACCCCTATTCAAACGTGCAAGCGAGCGGTTCGGCCCAGGGGATGAACTACATTCGCAACTCCGTCAAGGTCGTCGTGGATATGTATGACGGAACGGTGTCACTTTATGCGATGGATCCAAAGGACCCTGTTCTGGGCATGTACGAGCGCGCGCTTCCAGGTGTGTTCAAAAATCTGAGTGAGCTATCGGCGGACCTGAAGGCACATTTGCGTTACCCGGAAGACCTTTTCGGAATCCAATCGACTCAGTATGAGACCTTCCACATGACTGACCCGCAAGTCTTCTACAACCGCGAGGATCTCTGGGTTCCTCCGCAGGAGAAGTATGATGGAGCGGTCAACCCAATGGATCCATATTACATGTTGATGAAGCTTCCGGGAAGCGGACAGCTTGAGTACCTGATCATGACTCCTTTCACGCCGCAAAAGAGGGACAACATGATTGCGTGGCTGGCCGCGCGATGCGACTTCCCCGACTATGGAAAGATGCTGTTCTACGAACTTCCAAAAGACAAGCTGATCTTTGGCCCGAACCAGATCAGCGCCATGATCGACCAGAGCACGACCATCTCGCAGCAACTCACGTTATGGGATCAGAAAGGATCGGGCGTCATTCGCGGGAAGCTCATAGTAATCCCGATTGAGAATTCCTTTCTTTATGTCGTTCCGCTCTATTTAAAGGCCGAAGGCACAAATTTTCCTCAACTGAAGCGCGTCATCGTTGCAACTGGAGACAAAGTCGTGATGGAGCCGACACTCGACGAAGCACTAAGCTCCCTGTTCGGGACAGCGTCGCCGCAGACGGGAGTATTGCCGGCACAAAAGGCCGGAGCGCAGTCGTCTCTGTCAAAAGCGGCTCGTGATCAAGCTATGGCTCAACTTGCGGAAGCTCAAAAAGCAATCAATGCGCTCAAGCAGTTGCTGGCCAACCCGGCTCAATAGAACGGGCCGGAGTAGCTTCCAGGTCAGCCACACTGAGGCGCCTGGATTGAAGGTTAGAGCAAAAGCGGAGAACCAGTCATGCCCGCTCGTTCCTGACTGCGCGGGGTTGCCGCGTCCCTCCATTGCCGTTTGATCCACCGCTATGCGCGCGGTAGTTTCAGGTTCCAGAATTCATGAAGGAAGCGGAGTAGACGCAAATGGAATCGCAAACTCTCAGAGACACCGCAACGAAGCTCTTCGCTGACAACAAGGGGCTGCTCGCGATGGACGAAAGCACTCCGACATGCAACAAGCGATTTGCCGCCTTGGGGATTCCGCAGACTGTCGAAGCCCGAAGGGCTTACCGCGAATTGATTGTGACCACCCCAGGGCTCGGTGAGAGCATTGGCGGCGCGATCCTCTATGATGAGACGATCCGTCAGCAAAAGAGCGACGGCACTCCTTTTGTCAAAGTCCTCATCGACGCGGGAATCATTCCGGGAATCAAAGTGGATGCGGGCGCCAAGGCTCTGGCGGGGCATCCTGGTGAAAAAGTGACTGAAGGCCTGGATGGATTGCGCGACCGGCTGACGGAGTATTCCCGGCTCGGCGCGCGCTTTGCCAAGTGGCGTGCCGTGATTGCGATCGGTGATGGGCTTCCAAGCTGGGGTTGTATTCATGCCAATGCACATGCCCTGGCTCGTTATGCGTCGCTGTGCCAGGAAGCTGGTCTTGTCCCTGTTGTTGAACCTGAAGTACTCATGGATGGCGATCACACGCTGGAGCGCTGCTGCGAAGTGACCGGCGAGGTTCTGCGAACGGTATTCAGCGAGCTGTTTGCGCAACGGGTCATGCTGGAAGGAATGATTCTGAAGCCGAATATGGTGCTCCCGGGAGCAGCCTGCGCAAAGCAAGTAACGGTAGATGAGGTGGCCTATGCCACATTGAGCTGCTTCATGCGAGCCGTTCCTGCTGCCGTTCCAGCGATTGCGTTCTTGTCAGGCGGCCAATCAGCAGAGCTGGCCTCGGCTCGTTTGAATGCGATGAACGTGAGATCCAAATCGCGGTTACCCTGGGCGTTGGCATTTTCGTTTGCCCGTGCCATCCAACAGCCGGCCCTGGAGCTTTGGAAGGGCCAGGAGGCCAGCGTATTGGCGGCACAAAAGATTTTGTATCACCGCGCACGCTGCAACCAGGCTGCCCGACGCGGCGAATACTCCCAGGGGATGGAACAGAGTTGAACAGAGAAATCCGAACAACCCAGTGACCTTGTTGGAAATCGCGCTGCCTGAATCGTCTAAAACCGGCCAAAAACGAGCGAGTCAGCTTGGCCGGAAACTCCAATTGAGACTGCATGAAGCCTGAGGCGGATGAATGGTAAAGAAGCTGATTGTCTTTGATCTCGATGGGACGCTCGCCGCAAGCAAATCGCCTCTCGATGCCGAGATGTCGTCACTTCTGCATGACCTGCTCGGTGTCGTCAAGGTGGCTATCATCTCCGGAGGCGCTTGGCTACAGTTTGAAAAACAGGTGCTCTCCCATCTTCCGCAGGATGACCGCCTGGCAAAGCTATCCATTCTCCCTACCTGTGGAACACAATTCTTCCAATACACCGGCGGGTGGAAGCGGCTCTATGCAGAAGATTTCACCGCGGACGAAAAAGAGAAGATCGTCATTTCTCTGAACAAAGCCGTAAGAACCGCGGGCTTCCGGGTCGAAAAGACCTGGGGAGAGACCATTGAAGATCGTGGAAGCCAGATTACCTATTCCGCACTGGGCCAGCAGGCTCCCTTGGAAGAGAAAGAGAAATGGGATGCGGATTTCGCCAAGCGCAAGAAGATCAAAACAATTCTTGACACTCTCATTCCCGAGTTCTCGGTGCGACTCGGTGGCGCGACATCCATTGATGTCACCAAGCCGGGAATTGACAAAGCCTACGGGATCAAAAAGCTGCAAGATATGCTTGGCATTTCGATAAAGGAAATGATTTACGTAGGAGATGCATTGTTTGTGGGAGGAAACGACTACCCGGCTGAACAGGCAGGTGTCATTTCCATTCCAGTTCGAGGCCCCAATGAGACCAAGCAGGTGATCGAAGCGATCATCGCCTGTTTGGACGACGGTCAGCAGGCGCGAACCTTTAATGAGGCAAATGCGACTCTTTGAGGAGTGGAGATGAACGAATTCAAGCTGCGCCGCCTGGGGATATTGATGGAGCCGGAACCCGGCAATCCCCTGGAAGTTGAAGGCGTCCTGAATCCGGCTGCCGTTCGCGGCCCCGATGGGGAACTCTATCTTTTTCCGCGCCTGGTCGCGAAAGGAAATTACTCGCGCATTGGGATTGCACGAGTACGCTTCAATGAAACCGGCGATCCGGTTGGCGTCGAAAGGCTTGGTATCGCACTGGAGCCGGAAGCCGATTATGAGCGGCGGCCCGACGGCGGAGGAGGCTGCGAGGATCCACGCGTCACGTTCGTGGGGCCTCTTCAGCGATACTTGATGACCTACACGGCATGGTCTTCCCACGGTCCACGGATTGCCCTGGCAGCATCGGACGATCTCTTCCACTGGCGCCGTCTGGGGCTTGCTACTTTTGCCTCGGCAGACGGCATCGAATTCGGCAACGTAGACGACAAGGATGCCAGTCTCTTCCCTGCCGTCATTCCCGATCCGTCCGGGCAGCCGGAGCTGGCATTGCTCCACCGGCCGCTCTTTCCAGGCACTCGCCCTGAGGAAACCGCCTGTAGCCCTGCGACCCGCGAGGTGGATATTGATCGGGAAAGCATCTGGATTTCTTACTGCCAAATGACACTTGACCGTAAGCCCTTTCACGCCGGCAAGTTTACCTTTCATCACCGCCTGGCATCTCCAGTCTCGCCCTGGGAACGGCTCAAAATCGGCGGTGGCACTCCACCCATCTTGACGCGGCACGGCTGGCTGATCGTCTACCACGGTGTCAGCGAAATCGATGCGCCTGAAACCGACAGGCACATGTTGCGCTATTCGGCGGGGATCATGATCTTTTCCAAGGAGCATCCGCTCGTAATCAGCTACCGTTCGGTTGAGCCGGCATTGACTCCGGTGCTCCCGCAAGAACGGGACGGGATGGTCGACAATGTCGTGTTCCCCACCGGTATCGACCGGCGCGACGATCTCGGCACACCCGATCGCTTCGACATCTATTATGGGATGGCCGACAGCAGTATTGGTGTGGCGCGCCTCGACTTGCCGGATCGCCTCCCGGCAGGGGCAGATGCCGATTCACCGGCAGCAAAGGTGTAAATCCAGCGATAATGAGGAATCGAAATCTCGAAAGGCCCCCTTCGGCTTGGCTAACGAAAGGATAGTTGATGAAGAAAGCAACTGCGATCTCTTGTGCTTTTCTGGATATTGGCGGTGTCCTGCTGACCGATGGCTGGGACCATCTGGCCCGCAAGCGTGCGGCGAAGAACTTCAAGTTGGAGTGGGCCGAGATGGAGGATCGTCATCATCTCACATTCGAAATCTACGAAGAGGGAAAGATCACGCTGCAGGAATATTTGAGTCTCGTGGTTTTCCACAAAAAGAGGCCGTTCACCCGTAATCAGTTTCGGCGCTTCATGTTTGCGCAGTCGAAACCTTTCCCGGAGATGATCGCACTGGTTGCGCAGCTCAAGCTCCAGTTGGGAATGAAAATAGCCATTGTCAGCAACGAAGGACGTGAACTGAATGCATACCGAATTCAGAAGTTCAAACTGGATCGGTTTGTGGATTGCTTCATTTCCTCTTGCTTCGTTCACATCCGCAAGCCCGACGTGGACATTTTCAGGCTTGCTCTGGACGTAGCTCAGGTGCCAGCCTCGCGGGCTGTTTATATCGACAATACTCCGATGTTCGTTCAGATCGCGGAAGGACTGGGAATTCAGAGCATCCTTCACACGGACTGCAAATCCACCCGAGCCGGCGTGGCCGCTCTCGGACTCAATGTTGCTGAAAGTCCTCAATCACCAGACCGCCCGTGATTCGCGGCATTCGTAAGAATCTCGAAGGTAGAAAAATCGGACAGGCCAAAGGGACGTAGCCTCGCTCAATCAGCTTGACATCTTGCCGCAAGGCTCCCTCCCTGGGAAGCAAAATGGAGACCAGAGTAAGTTACATCTGCGCGGCGCTCGCCTCCTTCGGCCGACTCGAGGTCACTGCTGGTAATATGTGGACGTGATTTCTAGAAGTGACAAGAGGAGTATTCACATGTCTGCAGCGTCGCAACCGTCTTCATCCCAGGCTTCGATTCAACCCATTCGTGTCGGTGTAGTTGGTCTCGGCAGAATGGGGATGATCCATGCACTCCACATTCACGAGCTGGCACAGGAGTCTGATCTCTGCCGGCTCACAGCCGTTTCCACCCTTGACAAGCAAGCCGCGGACAAATTTCATTCCCTGATTGATGCTGCGACGCCTGTCTTTGAGAACATCGAAGCGCTTGCCAAGTCGGATGCCTGCGATGTTGTGGTTATCGCGACCAACACGGATTCGCATCGCGACCACTCGCTGATGATGATTCGCGCAGGAAAGCGCGTTTTTCAGGAAAAGCCCCTGACCGGGACGCTCGAAGGCGACCGCGAATATGCGGCGCTGCTGGAGCGCGAGTATTCGCATGCCCTGATGCTGGGCTTCCAGAAACGCTTTGATGCTCCGCTGCTGTATGCCAAGCAACTCATCGATGAGGGCGCCATCGGCAGGGTATTCAAAATTTACACCGCGCTTGAAGACTCAAGCCCCGCGCCGGATGGCTTCAACAGCCCCGGCATTCTTCCGGACATGGCGGTTCACAATGTGGATGAGATTGTGTGGTTCACGGGCCGGAAGCCGGTATCGGCAATGGCGATTGGCTCGCGCATCTACAGCCACAGCCATACGACTTGCAAAGAAGATTTCGATGACGCCTTGATGCTGCTTGACTTTGGGAATGAGCTCATCGGCCAGCTTCAGGTCACGCGCAATCATGTCTCCGGTTATCGCGGCGAGACTGTGATTTATGGAGAAAAAGGGCAGATTCACATTGGGCGCTTCAATCAAAAGCTTCTCGAAGTCATCGTTGAGGCCTATGGGACTCGCGATGCAAAGCAGCCGATCGCGTTGAAAACCTTTGAAATGCGCCGCTATGACCAGCCTCTTCCGGAATTCATTGATCGTTTTGGCGCGGCATATAAGGAAGAACTCAGAACTTTCCTGGAATGTTGCCGCAGCGGTCAGCCATTCCCGGTCACCCATCGCGATGGTCTGTGCGCGCAGGAGATTATTGCGGGAGCCATGAAAGCCTCCATCCGGAAAGAAGACATGGCCAAAATCGATTATTCAGTAATCGGGTGATACGCGCCAGTGAGGCGAGAAACTGACAAAACAGATCGGGCAGGCTCCCTGTTGCGCCTGAATTCGAACTGACCGCATCAACTACCTCTTCTGGCAGAAAGCAGCCTCATTCCCGCTGGAATTGCGGAAGCTCACAGTTGGCCGCCCTTGCGGCGCATGATAAATCGAGTAAAAGCCTGCCGGCATCACTCCATCCAGAGAGCCTCCACTGAACGTGATTCGCTGCGAAGCGGGATCAAAGGAGAATGTTCCTGCGCGGCCATTGGCTCCCTGGTATTGGCGCACACCGGTAATGCTGAAATTCAGCATGAGATTTGCCCGGCCGCTGGACCAGCATTGGTAGACGCCTTGAGGAACAACTCCTGGGCTGCTTGCGTTCTGTGGCCTGTTGGGTTGGGCGGCAGGGAGTGTCCGCCCCGCGCTCATTGCCGGCTGAGGCCTCGACGGTGCGGCCGCAGAGGTGTGAGCCGCTGCCCTGATGTGATCAATCGCCCCCACGTCAAGTTCCGCAGGTCCGGTCTCATATCCCATATCGCATTTGAGGTGATAGAGGCCAATGGTAGCTCCGTTGCCCTTTACATTCAGTACGACGCAGGAGTGGTAGCCATTCTGCTCGCCGTATGGGGCAGCTTCGACGCGTGAGCCGATGGGAAACCGCTTCGCCCACCGGTCGGCCATCACGGCCGCGGCTCGTCCGCTATCAGGGCGCACTCGATTGCTTGAGACACCATAGTCCGAGGTCGTGCCATCAATATTGGTGCACTTGACCATGTAGTTGGGGGCGCTCCTGGTGATGATGCACGGATACCAGTCGTTTCCGAACGGCAGGGCTTCCACGCGCTCCCCGATCCTGAATGCTTGCGCGGGAGCTGAAGGAAGAATGATTGTTGCCGCGAACAGAAGGACCAACAAAACTCTGATTATTTTCATGTTTTTCCTCATACTGAACAGCACGTTTAAGGAAATGTTACCGATATAAACTACAACCGGTCTCACAAATGCCCCTTCATCCATTCCGCTGACCGTGAGTTCCGCCAACAACGGCGGACACTCATGCATGGCGAAGTGATTCAGAGGTTGAATGAGACCGCTACCAGGCACTTCCAGCGATAGGGCTTGTGCCGTTCGCAAGCCAGGGGAATCTGTGAAAAGCCTGCAAGAACCATGAATCGGTGAGAGGGTCAGGTTTAGTTGCAGAGCAAACACGGCAGGCGCCTATGGCAGAAGCGCGAGCACACAAAATGTCGTACTTTCATGGGGACCTCCGAATTAGGGGAAAGACTAGCGTCCAGAAATACCACACAGGAATGGCAATGTACAGAAAATAAGGCGCACGTACCGTTGAATTCTCCATCCTGTGAGCGAACGCAACTTGCACTGAAGGTGTTCTCGATGTGTTCAAAGAAGGTCGCTCACCTCTGTGCCGGAGGCGAAATAGGAATTGCGCTCGTCGTTCGCGCCCATTCTCGATCAGACCACTATCCTGCAGCGACAGCTTTGAACGCCTCGCGTGCCGCGGCAATCGTGGCGGCAACCTCTTTCTTGCCGTGCGCCGTGCTCAAAAATGCCGCTTCAAATTGCGAAGGCGGCAGCCACACGCCCTGGTTGAGCATCGCATTGTGGAAGCGGCCGAAGGCAGCCGTGTCGCTCTGCGCGGCCTGAGTGTAGTTGGTGACTGGATTCGCAGTAAAAAACCAGGTCCACATGGAGCCAACGCGGTTGAGCGTGAGCGGAACGCCTGCGCGTGCGGCTTCAGCGGCCACTCCCTCTGCGACAGCTTTTGCCGTAGCTTCAAGCTGCGGGTAAACTTCGCTTGCGTGCTCTTGCAAATAGCCGATGGTGGCAATGCCCGCGGCCATGGCCAGCGGATTGCCGCTGAGAGTTCCAGCCTGATAGACGGGGCCGAGCGGCGCGAGGAGATCCATGAAACGGATTTTCCCGCCGAAGACGCCCACGGGCAGCCCGCCGCCCACGATCTTGCCGAGAGTCACGAGGTCCGCATCCACACCGTAAAGCTGAAGCGCTCCACCCAGAGCGACGCGGAATCCGGTCATCACCTCGTCGGCGATGAGCAGCGCTCCTTCGCGCGCGGTGAGCGAGCGCAATCCGGCCAGGTAGCCGGGCGCGGGCGCGATGCATCCGGCGTTGCCCACCACCGGCTCCAGAATCACTGCGGCGATGGCGCCGGGATACGCGGCAAAAGCAGCTTCCACCGCGGCGAGGTCGTTGTAAGGCAAGGCGAGTGTGAGGCGTGCAATCTCCTCCGGCACGCCAGCCGAACCAGGAATTCCAAAAGTCGCCACGCCCGAGCCGGCTTTCACCAGCAGCCCGTCACCATGGCCGTGGTAGCAACCCTCGAATTTGACGATAATCTTGCGGCCGGTGGCGGCGCGGGCCAAGCGGATGGCGCTCATGGTCGCCTCGGTGCCGGAGCTGACAAAGCGCATCTTCTCAATGGCCGGATAGCAATCCGTAACACGCTCGGCCAAATCCGCCTCCGCGGCCGTGGATGCGCCGAAGCTGGCCGAATTGCGCGCGGCCCTCTCAATGGCCTCGACCACCGGCGGAAAAGCGTGGCCCAGAATCATCGGTCCCCAGGAGCCGAAGTAGTCGATGTACCGGTTGCCGTCAGCGTCGGTGAGCCATGCGCCCTGTGCGCGCTCCACAAACGGCGGTGCGCCGCCCACCGCGCCAAAGGCCCGCACCGGCGAGTTCACGCCGCCGGGAAAGAAGCGCTCAGCGCGCAGTTGGAGAGCTTGGGAACGAGTGCGATTGGGGGTATGCGTGTGAGAACTCATCGTGGGTTCAGTATATGTGTACAGTTCACGAATCTTCACCAGAATCGATCGTGAATCCCTGGGATTCAAAAAGTGCAAGAAACGCATCCGGCTTCAAGATTGTGAAATCCGGCAGGGACGCGAGAGCAAGCAAGTGCCGGTCGCCCGTGACGATGAAATCCGCATGACCTTCCAATGCGCATTCCAGAACGCGGTTGTCAGGCTCGTCGGAACAAAGGCTCAAGCGCCGGAGAGGCGTGATCCATTGGGCGCTGCTCCAAAGAGAATCAGCATTGGCGGCAAGCTCGCTCTGCGGAAAGTCGAACTTATCTCGAAGCACGCGTTCGAGTTCCAACTTCAATGGCAGAGAAATCAGTAGTTGCAGTTCTCCGGCACTCGCCAGGTCCAGTACCTGCTTTGGCTTGCCGCCATAGAAAAGCGCCGAAATATAGATATTGGTGTCAAGAACAATTCGCCGAATCATGCGGTTTCTGTAGTCAGCGTTGCGCTGCGTTTTTCTTCCGACATTTCGCGGCGAACTTGGCGCACCAGTTCAACAACGTCTTCCTCATTATGAATGCCGAGCCGATCCGCGGCCGGTTTCATAAGCGCTCTTGCCTTTTCGAAAAACCGCTCGCGTTCATATCGGCGCAACGCTTCGCGCACCAATTCGCTCATGGTCCGGTTCTCCTGCTTGGCGAGAGCCTGGGCTTCTTCAAACATGGCCGGTGGCAGAGTGATGGAGACAACTTTGGTAGTTCGCATAATTCTTAGTATGACTCAGTATTGCCAATCGACGCAAATCGATTGCGACAAACAGGCATCCACGGCTGCGATTTTCTCATCCTAAAGGCAGCTACGTGATAAATTCCTCCCAACTCGGCGGCCGTCTGCTGGTCATCTTCGATGGTCAATGCGGACTGTGCAACCGAGCGGTTCGTTGGCTGGTGCGGCGTGACTCTCAGGATCGGCTGCGATTTGTTGCCTTCGAGTCGGAGATGGTCGCCGGGATACTGGCGAGGCAGGGAATCGGCGCGCCTGACCCGGAATCCGGCCCTGACACGATCCTGGTCGTGCGCGAGTTCGGTCACCCGGCAGAGCTAGTTCTGGTGCGTTCGGAGGCGGTTTTGGCGCTGTTAGCCGAACTGCCGCACCCCTGGCCCACGGTCGAAATCGTACTAGGCTGGATTCCGCGCCCCGTGCTCGACCTGGGCTACCGGCTCGTCACCCGTTGGCGCTACCGCATCTGGGGGCGGCTGGAGAACTGTCCGGTGCCAACGGCTGAAAATGGGCGGCATTTCCTGTAATATGCAGCCAAATCCTTCAAATACTGCTAAAATTGACATTCCCGGCCAGCCGCGCCGCACGTGAAATCCGTCCTTGGAAAGCCCTCATCGTGTCTGAAGAATTCAAGCCCAAATCCGCAACCTACACCGAAGCAGGCGTAGACGACCTTACTGCCAATCATGTCAAGGAACGCATTGCGTACCTGGCTCAGAAGACCTTTAATCGCAATGTGTTAGGAGAAATGGGCGGCTTTGGAGCGCTCTTCCGGCTGGACCTGCAACGGTGGAAAAACCCCATCCTGGTCAGTGCGGTCAATGGCGTGGGAGCCAAGCTGAAGGTGGCCTTCGAGTTGGGAATGCACCGCAACGTAGGCACGGACCTGGTGAATCACTGCATCAATGACATCGCTGTCCAGGGCGCCTCGCCCTTGTTTTTTCTGCACTATATGGCCGGGAGCAAGCTGGTTCCGGAGGTGGCTGAGAGCGTGGTGTCCGGTATGGCCGATGCCTGCAAAGCCTGTGGTTGCGTCCTGATCGGCGGCGAGACAGCGCAAATGCCGGGCTTTCGTGCGGACGGGGAGTACGACCTGGCAGGCTTTATCGTGGGTGCGGTGGACCGCGAAAAAATGGTGACCGGCGCGGGGATCAGGGCGGCCGATGTGCTTGTCGGCCTGCCCTCTACCGGCCTCCACACCAACGGCTACTCGCTGGCCCACAAGCTGTTCTTCGAGGTGGCCGGTTACAAGCCGGCGCAGTACGTGACGGCCATCAAGGAAAAGGCCGGCGCGGCGCTCATGAAGACCCATCGCAGCTACCTTTCCCTGATTCAGAAGCTGGTGACGGCGGGGCTGACGACCGGCATGGCGCACATCACCGCGGGCGGCATCACGGAAAACCTGTCTCACATCCTTCCCAAGAACACCGGGGCGCAAATCGAGATCGGCTCCTGGCCGGCGATGCCGGTTTTTGACCATCTGCGCGACCTGGGCCAGCTTTCGCAAGAGGAAATGATGCGCACCTTCAACATGGGCATAGGGCTGATTGTGGCCATTCCGGCGGCCAAATTCACGCGCGCTAAAAACCTGCTGGACCGGGCCGAGGAGAAGTTCTACGTCGTCGGCCGCGTGGTAAAGGGCGAGCGCCGGGTGCAGTACACCTAGGCGCTGACTTTCCTAACCTGTCCTATGCGCCTATCTGCGCTGTCAAGCCGCATATTTCATCTTTTCTAAGTTTTCGGTCAATTTGTGGCAGAAGTTCTTATAATTCTTGCCGATTATATAGCTAAGAGTGCCTAGGCTATTAGTTAGCCAGACAAGAGACGGAAGTGCCGCGCCCGGCGAATGTGTACGCCCTCCCTCTGCGGATGGGTTCCGGGGCACGGGGCCGTCTCCAGTCTGTGCCGCAGCGGCTCTCCGCCGCGGGCCTGAGCCGCAACCACGGTGGCGCTCGATTTCGGAGAGATGTGGCATATCGAGACCAGCGGCTGGCCCGGAAGGGCGCTCGCCGGTGGTCTCGATTTTTTTGTTGCGCGGAAGTGATTAGCTTCTCCCGCGCTTTCCAAATCTCAGATTAACCAAGGCGGCCGCGGCCGCCTTTTTCTTTGCGAGGAGCTTTCCGCATGAATCCCATTTCGAATATCTGGAACCATCCGAAGACCTCGGCCGCCGGAGTGTTGATCGCGGTCGTCACCATCGCCGGCGTGCTTTCGCAGCAGGGCATCACTCTGGGCAATGTAGGCACCGGTAATTATGTAACGCTCGCGTCCGGTCTGGCCGCGGCGCTGCTGGGCCTTCTGGCCCGCGATCCTGTCAGCTCTACTCAGAGTTCCAGTAATGCCACCGCCAGGCTGGGCTGCTGGGCGCTGATCGCCCTACTGTTGCAACTGCCGTTCGTGAGCGGCTGCTCGGGAATCACCGTGGCGCAGAACATCGTGAACTGGACGCCGGCTCTCCAGAGCGCGGTGGCCACGCTCAACTCGACTGCGGCAATGCTGGCTCCCGCGGATGCGCCCATCTTTGTTGCGGCAACTGTCGGTTTCGATGCCGCCTCCGGCCTGCTGGTGGCCCAGGCCAAGGCGTACCTGGCCAATCCGACGGCCTCTGTGCTGGCGCAACTGCAAGCCGCCGTCGTGGCTTTTCAGCAGCAGGTCAACGCATCTCTGCTCAGTGCGGCCAAAATCACCAACCCCCTCAGTCAGCAGCAGGTCCTGAATGCAATCAACGCCGTGGCAACGGTGGTGATCGCGATTCTGGCGTTGGTGGCCTCAATTTCCAGCAAGGCAGACAAGGCGCGGATGGCTGCTCAATCAAGCGTAAAGCTGTCCATGGTGCGGCCCTACCTGGATGAAGACAAGGCCGCTGTAATAGTAGCTGGCCACTATGGTGAACCGGTTGAATTGGCGCGCGTCCAGGTGACGCAGGTGGAATTCAGCGCGGCGCAGGCGGGATTCTAAGCACGGGTTGGGCAGACGGCGATCCAGCGCGGCCAGATGGCAGAAACAGCTTCTGGCCGCCTTCCTCGGGCGGAAATAGCCCTCGCGCAGTGTGATGCAAATCACGGAGCCGGCGACCCGATTCTCGATAGCCTTGGATAGACGGCGCCGATACCAAAAGCGCCCACACTACCAAGGAGTTTCATCATGGCTTACGTTATTACCGATGCGTGCATCAAGGATTTTGTTTGCGCGGCCGAGTGCGCCACTGCCGCCATCTCGCCCGCGGCAGCCGGCGATCCAGCCGCCGCTGGCGTCTCCCAATTGTTCATCAATCCCGATGAATGCATCGATTGCGGCAACTGCGCCTCCATTTGTCCTTCGGGCGCGATCTTTGCTGAAGACGATCTGCCGGCCGACAAGGCGGAATTTGCCGCCAAGAACAAAGCCTATTTCAACTAGGGAACGACTCAACAAATGAATGGTTTGAACGATGCGGCTTCAGTGCCCGCGTGTGCCCCCGTTTGTCTTTCCCGGACGATGAGGCATCGCGGAAAGCGCTGAAGCTTGCGCCGCCTCGCGCATCTGAGAGAATAGTAGGAGTGATACGAGCGCAACAATCTATTCTCCGGTGTGCCGCGCTGGCCATCCTTGCGGTCTTGGCTCTGGCGTGCGCGCCGGCTCTCTGTGCGCAGACGCCGAACCCCACATCCGCCGCCAACCCCTTCTTCGGCAGCGTGACCGCGCGTCCGGTCAGCGATGAGGCGCTCAAGCTCTCGCTGGATGAGGCCATCACGCTCGGCCTCAAGAACAACCTGGGCCTGAAGGAAGCTGAAAACAGCGAAAAATCTCTCCAGGGCCAGAAAAACGAGGCCCTGCAGTACTTTTTACCCACCGTCACGCTGACTGGCGATCTCGGCGTCCATCAGCAAAATCTCGTTGCAATGGGATTCGGCGCCGGTGTCATCAAGGAGTTTTTGTCGCTCTTTCCCGGCGGCATTCTGCCTCCCGGCTTCTCTGAGATTACCCGCGACGACCTGACCGAAGGAAAAATTCAATTTGGCCAGATGCTCTTCTCCGGCCCGGTCATCTCGGCCTTCAAGGCTGCCGGCGCGGCGGAACGCGCAGCCCATTTCTCGAAAATGTCTGCGCGCGGCGAAGTCGTCCAGCAGGTGGCCACGGCCTACCTCCACGCCATCGCAGCCTCCAGCGAGGTAGACAACGCCCGGGCGCAGGTGGCGACCGGTGAGGTGCTCGTTCGTCACGCCCACGAAGCACACGTAGCCGGCGTCGTTGCCAATCTGGACGAGCTGCGGGCGCGGGTCCAGCTTCAGGCAGAGCAGCAGGCGCTGATTGCCGCCCAGAATGCTCTCGAAAAAGACCTCATCCTGCTCAAGCGCGAAATCGGCATCGACCCCGGCCAGAAGATCGCGCTCACCGATCCGGCGCCCTACAGCGATCTGGCCTCCCAGTCCCCGGCAGAGGTTTGCGCCGTTGCCTACAAAAATCGCCAGGACTACCAGGCCCTGCAAAATCAGGTAGTCGCGGTCAATGCCGTCCACGCCGCCTATCGCAGCCAGCGGTTGCCCACCCTCAGCTTTGGCGGCTACTACGGCGTCAGCCAGGTCAGCGGCGCCGGCTCGCACGGAAACTTCGTTGCCCAGGGCAACCTCAGTTTTCCGCTCTTCCGCGAGGCCAAACTGCGCGGCGACGTGGAGGTGGCCCAGGCCCAGTTGGACGCCGTCAACGCGCAACTCGCCGACCTGCGCACCCACATAGACCAGCAAGTCCGCTCGGCTCTGCTCGACGTGAACGCGACAGCCAAGCTCGTCGAAGTCGCCCGCTCCAATGTCGATCTGGCTACCCGCGCCCTGGCCGACGAAACCGATCGCGTCAGCGCCGGCGTGGACGACAACCTGCCCCTGGTCACCGCGCAAGCCACTCTGGCCTCGGCTGAAAGCAACCTTGTCGAAAGCCTCTTCCGCTACAACCTGGCCAAGCTGGCGCTGGCCCGCGCCGCCGGGATTATCGAATTGCAGTACCGCGCCTATCTGGGGCGATAGTCGCAAACGCGAATTCCGGAATCGCAAGCCCCGGATAAGCGCCTTCACAATCAATTCACCATCTCGCGGTATACTTGCCTTGATTCCAAAGTTAACCGCAGCCGCGCTTTACCCCATCGGGAAAGCCAGGCAGCAAACATTTTAGTGAGGGAAAAATGATTCTGGCGGGAGATGTAGGTGGCACCAAGGTTCACCTGGCGCTGTATGACTTTGTCGATGGAAAACTGGAGCCCGCTCGCGAAGAGCGGTACGCGGCCAAAAACTACTCCGGGCTGGAAGAGATCGTCAAAGAGTTTCTCGGCGCCTCCAAGGTCACGGCAGCCTGTTTCGGCGTGCCCGGCCCAGTGCGCGACGGACGCCTGCGCCTCACCAACCTTCCCTGGACGTTGGACAGCCGCGAGCTGTCGGTGAATCTCGGCATCAATCACGTCTTCCTCATCAACGATCTCGAGGCCAACGGCTACGGTGTTGCCGAGCTTTCCGCCGACCAGATCTACACGCTCAGCGAGGGCGACCCCAGCCAGATCGGCAATCGCGCCCTGCTCGCCGCCGGAACCGGCCTGGGCGAGGCCCTGCTCATCTGGAACGGCCACAGCCACGTCCCTTATCCCTCTGAGGGCGGTCATGCCGATTACGCTCCTCGCAACGAAGACGAGATCGACCTCCTCCGCTTCCTCAAGCAGAAGTACAACGGCCGCATCAGCCAGGAGCGTGTGGTCACCGGCCCCGGCCTGAGCAACATCTACGAGTTCCTGCGCGAGGTGCGCGGCATCGACGAGCCGAACTGGCTCGCTCAGCGCATGGCCGCGGAAGACCCCAACGCCGTGATTACCGAGCTGGCCTTGGCCGCCAAAAGCGAGATCTGCGAGAAGGCTCTGGATATGTTTGTCTCCGCCTATGGCGCCGAGGCCGGCAATCTGGCCCTCAATCTGCTTTCCGTGGGCGGCGTCTACGTCGGCGGCGGCATCGCTCCGCGCATCCTCGACAAGCTCAAGGACGGCACCTTCATGAAGGCCTTCACCGACAAAGGCCGCCTCAGCCAGTTGCTGGTGAATATGCCGGTGCGCATCATTCTGGAAAGCCGCGCCGCGCTGCTCGGCGCAGCCGCCTACGCCGAAGCCCGCGCCGCGGAAATCAGCGGCATCTCCCCCCGCGCCGCCTCCGTCAAGTTCTAATGCCGTGACCGCTTGAATTTGTAGGGTCAGGAATGTAGCGCCGGCCTCCCGGCCGGCTGTAGCGCGGGCGTCCTCGCCTGCGCTTGTCCAGGCACAATTACTAAATCACCCGGTCTTAACACTACGGAGGGAGCAGGGGTCTTTAGACCCCTGATAGAATGCGTATTAACACGGCCTTCAGGCACGGGTACTAAGAGAAACGACAGGTCGCGCATGCACAATCCACCGCACCCCGGTAAAGTGCTTCGGGAGTTTTTAGGCGACATCGACGTAACGGCTGCCGCAAAGCATTTGCAGGTCTCTCGCGCAACACTTTCCCGCGTACTCAACGGCAAGGCAGGCATCTCCGCCGATATGTCGCTGCGTCTTTCCGCCGCGCTGGGAACCCACGCCGAAATCTGGTATGAGCTGCAAACCGACTACGATCTATGGCAAGCCGCCCAAAAGCCGCAGCCCAAGATCGAGCCTTTCAGTCGTGCGGCGTAGGGGATTCTCTGATGAAGTCGATGTTTTGAAAGGGCACGGCTTCATTGTTCCCGGCCTTGTTCTAAGATTGCTCAAAAGGCAACCAAGGCCCGCCTGAATCATCAGGGATAGTTGGGATAGCCTGTGGCATAGGAGGCAGCACTTCTACAATATCACTAGTGTTTATTTCCTCAACCTCCTTGGCGGAAATTGCCGGTATGGAAACACCTAACCCGTTTAATGCGTCCTCAATTGGCTGTGAGATCTTCTTGGCCTCAGCAGAGTCAAGACATCCGGTGGCCCACTCGGCACATAAAGCTTGCCAAAGGGTATTTCCTCCCAAACACAAAGCGCTAGCTGCGCTTGAAATCCAAACATGATGATCCGAAAGTGACATCGCCTGTAGGCAAGCGTCCGCTACCTTGGAGTATTCTCGTCCCGTCCGCTGTGCTATATTGGGCCAGTTCTTAGCACGAAGAGCTTCAAAAACCACTCGCTCGGGCGCGTCACCGCCCGGTAGCAAGTAACAACCCGCGCATGGTTGCTGATCTCCGTCTAGGAATATGAACGTCTTCCTCTCCCACCTTTTCTGTACAGCCATAATTCCGAGTGATTGTCCGACGGATGCCGCACCATACGGTATAGCTATACACCTGAGCACCGAATCTGGATTACCACAATGTGCCGCCAGTATTTCGATCAGCATCCTTTCTGCTTGCCTATCCTCAACATATAGATCGCACTCATGCTGCACTACATCGTCCATCTTTGACATGGCAAATTCTGGAGTGATTCCATAAACAATGGAACGGGATTCTTTGCTATTGGAATAGCTTTGAACGATTTGTACGCGAGCTTCCAGGGGCAGCTCGTCCAATACAAATGGTGAGTGCGTTGTGAGAATAATTTGAAGTTCTTGAAGACGGCACACCTCCGCTAAATCGCGGATTAGTCTTCGTTGCAACCGAGGATGGAGGGATGATTCAACTTCGTCTATCAGCACTATGCTGTATTTGGGTATTTCAGCTTGAATCAGCTCGGCAAGTACCGTTTCTCCAGCACCTTGATGGAATCCTGAATACGTATGCCCGCTTTGTCCCAAGACAGGTACAGCACGGTTCTCATCAAAATTGGTGTAGGACATTTTGGCGGTCTGGTAGTCTCTTCCCATAATTCCGCTGAATCTCTTTAATCTTGTCTCGTCAAAATTCACAGACGATTTCTCCTTGAGTTGAGCGTTAGCAAGCCTAGAATATCCAACTCTTGAAATGATTGGCTGGATACGGCTCAGGTCTATGTAGACTACGGGTCTTTCTGGGCGGGTAGGATTGCCGCGCCAGCGATTTCCCGGTTTACGAACTTCGCCAGTTTTTGCCGGGTTATTAATTCCCTGTCGAAATTGGAAACGGATTACCGCATCTTTAATTTTGTCCCATACTGTTTCAGGGAAATAATCAGATGCGTAATTGGGTTTCTTCTTCTCTCTTTTCCTTCCCGACTGACTTGGAGGTTTCGATTTATAAATTGCGGCGGCACATTGGAGCACCGTACTCTTTCCCACACCGTTCTCTCCTACTACGGCCATGATGGGGTAGGGAAGGCTGATTTTCTGTCCGTTCCATCCGCGCAGGTTAGAGATTTGAATCCACTCAAGACGCTGGGGCCATCCGTTACCCTGCACCCACCTCGCACTCAATCTACGAACTTCGCTGCTGATCGTCATATGGGCACCATCACCCTTTCTTCCGTCACATAGGCTCATTTCATCGTTCGAGCCACCAAGTGTAACGATTACTGCTTAAATAATACACTATTTTATAGATTAACGCGGCCCGAATGGCGGATTGTCCCACCCTTGAACCAACTACAGAAGCTTGATTGCCCGATTCTTCGCATATTTCCTATGCCAGCGTCTAGTGCCCCGACTCTCGCATTTGGGGACCTGGGAGACCACAAACCTCATGCGAGCGAATAGCGAGCGGCTGCCCCACCGCAGGTGGCCGCAGGTGGTTGCAGATTATTTCCTCACTCCGTCGCACAATGATCCCAGAAGTCTTCCTTCAAATCCTCGTCCCGGCACGTCCTCTTCGCTCCGTTTTGCATCCGGAAGCGGCCAGAAGAGGCCAAAACGTCCCGTAACTCCTTATCCTGGACGATTTTGCAGGGAACTCCTTTGTTTTGACGATTTTACAGCGCACCCCTGTCTGTAACCTCATGAAAACAAGGATTTTACATCCAGGAATATGGGTGGGGGTACCCTATGTTCCAGCTTTGCCGGCCTATCATGACCAATGGACACAGTAGACCTTCCGTCGTTCAAGTAAGGACGGGTTTGTTCTCTCCAAACCAGTGCCTCATGAGCCACAGCGAAACCTGCACCAGCAGAATCAGCGCCGGAACCTCGACCAGCGGGCCAATGACCGCGGCAAAGGCCGCGCCAGAGTTCAGCCCGAAGACAGCGACCGCAACCGCGATGGCCAGCTCGAAGTTATTGCTTGCCGCGGTGAACGAGAGCGTGGCCGTCTGCGAGTAATCCGCGCCCACTTCGCGCCCCATCCAGAAGCTGACAAAGAACATCACTACAAAGTAGATCAGCAGCGGCGCGGCGATGCGCAGCACGTCCAGTGGAAGTTGCACGATGAGGTTGCCCTTGAGGCTGAACATGACGACGATAGTGAACAGCAGGGCAGTCAGCGTCAGCGGGCTGATAGCCGGCACAAAGCGCGTCTGATACCAATCGCGGCCTTTGGCGCGCACCAGAAAAAAGCGGGTCAGCATTCCCGCGAGAAACGGAATGCCGAGGTAGATGAAGACGCTTTGCGCTATCTGGCTCATGTGGATGTTGACCACGATGCCCTTCAATCCGACCAGCGGCGGCAGCACAGTCAGAAAGAACCATGCATAAACGCTGTAGAAGAGCACCTGAAAAACGCTGTTGAAGGCCACCAGGCCAGCGGCGTAATCCGTGTCTCCCTTCGCCAGCTCGTTCCACACAATCACCATGGCGATGCAGCGCGCCAGGCCAATCAGAATCAGCCCGGTTCGGTACTCCGGATAGCCGCGCAGAAATAGGACGGCCAGCGCAAACATCAGCACTGGTCCGATGACCCAGTTCTGGATCAGCGAGAGGCCCAGCACCTTGCGATTGCGAA
>Ga0302320_10003324_pt1 | contig 37544 bp, 24 predicted proteins | sample Bog_T0_3_FD_202130 | JGI IMG/M metagenome (GOLD analysis project Ga0302320, IMG submission 202130) | Peat permafrost microbial communities from Stordalen Mire near Abisko, Sweden - Bog_T0_3 | ecosystem: Environmental > Terrestrial > Soil > Wetlands > Peat | place: Sweden: Abisko, Stordalen Mire... | reverse complement strand
TATCTTACAACTATTGCTCATTCTGTCAATAATAACATGCCCCGCCTCGCCCTAATTTTCACCCCTACCTCGACGGCACGTAAAATCTATCTCCGACAGGCTCCTAGAACTGTTCGCTCTCGGTTCTGCGGCCTGGAACCTGAGACAGACCTTCGAAGAAGTGGTACGAGAACTCGGCCCGCAAGCGGAATCGTGGATTGCGGCGCGTGGCCGAGCGGCGGCCGAGGAATGCGCCTGGTTCCGAGCGACTGTGTTTGGATCGACGCCGAGACGGTCGGGCCTCTCGCGGCGGTCAGGATTTCCTTGGCCGAAGAACCGGACGCGTGCGATGCCACCCCTCGCCGCCAAGACATTTGTGAGGAGCGTTCTCGAGGAACTGGTCCTCCTTCGCTTCAAGGACTGACGTTCCTAAGCACCGGCTGAAGCCTGTTGCGGGGAATTCTGCTCGCGACTGGCTTTAATTGGGTCCAGTCGCCGCCTCCGAAGTACTTCTCGCTTTGGCTGTCTCACTCGGGCAAAGTGCTTCCGGGGCTGCCATGCCCACTTTCACTTTCGATGACTTGCTTCTCTGGTCGGAAACCCTTGACGGCGAGGACCGTTCTGCGGCCATCAGCCAAGAGGGAAAGGCTCCTACGCGACCGGTCCAAATGGACCGGCACTAACACAGCCTTGTGGGACGGCAATTTCGCGAGTACAAAATCGGTACAACTTGAGCGTTCCGAACGTGTTTTTCAGTGACTTAGCGTTGCCAACCGTGCCGCAAAGTCAACGAGATACCCTAATTCATGTAGCTTCCTAAACCGTGGGTCGGGGGTTCGAATCCCTCCAGGCCTACCATTTTTCAACAGGTTGCGGTTAGCAGGAGATTCCCGGCCAACGGTGTCGAAAGCCCCGGTAAATCTGTAATTCAGAAACGGTTACAGGTGTTGCCCCGCTTTCTGCCTCTGCATGGTAATATTAACGTTGGGTCTTATGCACTTCTGCCTTCTTGCGTTGTTTAGGAATTTTACTATCCGCAGGTCGTCGGTTGCCGGTTTTGTCCTTCTCACCACGTTAATCCTTTTGCCGGTGGGATTGCTCCGCGCCGCGCCGCCCGACGATGCCGCGGAATCCTCTTCCGTCGCCGTCATCTATGATAGCCCGGCCAATCCCCAGGCGGAATCCTATATCCACGCCCTTTTCCTCGCTAACCTGCTGACCCACTTCAAGTTGCAAGCGGAGCTGATTCCCCTTGAGGATTACCAGCAGGGGCAACTTTCAAAATACCGCGCGGGCTTTCTGGTTGCATCGGGAATGAAGACAGAAGTGCCCCCCTACCTGCTGGCGGACATCCGGGCTACCGATCATCCGTTTGCGTGGTTGGGACAGCACATTGACCAGCTTCTTTCCACTCCGGAAGCTCGCAAACAGTATGGCTTTAGTTTTGTTGAATATCGGCGGGACCTTGATTACACGTCGGTCTTCTATAAGCAGACCCTGCTGCCCAAGCCGGACACCGATCTGAATATCGTCTCGATCCAGGACTCCAATTTAGCTGAAATCGAGGCCACGGCGATTAATCGGGATAAGGTCTCAAGCCCTTACGTAGTGAAGAGCGGAGATTTTTGGTACTTTGCTGACAAGCCGCTTTCCTACATGGGTGAGGGCACGCGCTATCTGGTGCTTTGTGATCTTCTGCACGACATCCTGGGAATCTACCATCCCTCGGATCAACGCGCCATGGTTCGCATTGAGGATGTCAGCGTTGATGACGATCCCGACGACCTTACCAGCATTGCCAAGTGGCTTTCAGACCGGCATATTCCTTTTCAAATCGCCCTTATTCCCATTTTTCGCGACCCCGCACATTCTCTTGAGATCCGCCTGGGCGATCGGAAAGCCACGGTTGCCGCTGTCCAGACCATGATCGCCATGGGTGGCACGCCCATCATGCACGGTGTTACCCATCAGGTCCACGGCCTCAGCGGAGACGAATACGAGTTCTGGGATGAGTTGGGCAACCGTCCCGTGGGTGGAGATTCGGCCGAATTCGTCAACCGCCGATTGCGGATGGGTTTTGCCGAGTGCTTTAACAACGGCATCTACCCGGTGGCATTTGAGGTTCCCCACTACGGAGCGTCTGAGATTGATTACCGCACGCTGGGCCAGACCTTCTCCTTGTTCTATGACCGGCCCATGGTGACACCTGATGACACCACCGCGCAGATGGTCCCCTACCCAGTTGTGGATCAGTTCGGGCGCCACATTGTTCCTGAAACCCTTGGTTATCTGCCCGAGGATGATCCTGATCCGCTGAAGATCGTGGAGTATGCGCGCACCATGCGCGTCGTGCGCGACGGCGTCGCATCCTTTTACTTTCATCCCTTCCTGCAGCAAAAACTGCTGGAGCAGGTCGTTCAGGGAATCAGCGCTTTGGGGTATCACTTTATCTCCCTGCGGGATTTTGAAGGGACGGTCAATTTCCAGGGCCAATATGCTGTCCGCACCACCTCCGGCACCATCAACCTGGAACCCAAGGGCGAGTACTGGCGCGTGCAACTTTTCGATGCCGCCGGAAAAGTGGTGAAGACCGATTTGTCAGGAACCAGGGTGAATGCTTCCGTTGACCTCCCCGTTCAGGTTCCCCCCGGTGGATGGGCTGCCGCCGAGGTTATGAAACAGCCTCCCCCTTCGCCCGAGCAGGCAAGCACCTGGTACCAGCGGATCAGCCAATGGTGGAGCAGCTTGCATCCGGTTGTGCCGCCTCCCTCCACGGTGGTGCGTAATAAATTTGCCGGCCCTCCAAGTGCGTGGATCCTGTGGCTGGAGAATCCCCACACCGCGGCCGGGCACAACCAGCTCAGCTATAAGACGGTCCTTGAGGCCCTGGGATACCAGGTGAAGATTGTTAACGCGCTCAAGTTTCGGGAGACGCCTAGCGCCAATGACACGCTGCTGATTGTTCCCCACGCGGCAGGAGTAAAGCTTACCGATGGGCAACAACGGATGGTTTTGCGCTACCTCGGTTCCGGCGGGAACGTGGTTGTTGACGGGTCGCAAGCGTGGCTGAACAAGATTGGAATAGCCTTCAACGGTTTCCAGACTCCCGTATCATCGGTTATCGATCCCGATCATACCGACGTTAAACTAACCTGGCGCCCGGAAGAGCGAATTGCCCGGTTTACCACGCCTGACAATATCCGCGAATTGATGGATGACAATGAGAGCGGGCAACCTGTGGCGTTTTCCGGCTCCTTCGGCGCAGGCCATTACATCTACCTGGCTGCGGCGCTCGACAACTACACCAACGAAGGCACCAGCCACTACCCTTATTTCCCCGAGTACCTCAGCACCACCTTTGGCGCCACCACTTCGCTGCGAAGCCGCCATATCGAGGTCTATTTTGATCCTGATAGCCGCCCCGGGGCGGACCTCAACAGGCTTGCAACCATCTGGCATCGCGCGGGCATCAGTACGGTCCATGTTGCGGCCTGGAAATTCTCCCGGCTCTACGCTTTCCCCTATGATGAGTTTGTCCGGGCCTGCCATCGCAACGGCATCTCTGTTTATGCCTGGTTCGTCTTCCCCATGGTGACACCGAAGATGTGGGACGACCACCCGGAATGGCGGGAGAAGACTGCCGCTGGAACCGACGGCAACGTTGGCTGGCGCTACTCCATGAATTTTCAGGACTCGGATTGCTTCCAGGCGGCAATGGATTGGGCAAAGGTCCTCCTGAATGCCAGCGATTGGGACGGGATCGACATCTCGGAACTGAACTTTGATGCCGACTTCAAGGATTACCTGCTCCCAGACAAGTTCGTGCCGATGAACGACATCGTCCGCAACGAATTTAAGAGAAAATCGGGCTTTGACCCCATTGAGTTATTCAAGCCCACCTCCCCGCACTACTACAAGACGGACCCGGCGGGCCTGGCAAAATTTCAGCGTTATCGCGAAGACATTGTGGTGGATTGGCACCGCAGCGTCCTGAATGAGTTGGAGCCCTTGTGCCGCCAGCGCGGCATGGAAGTGATTGTCACCATGCTCGATGGGTTGCATGATGACTATGTTCGGCCGGCTCTAGGCATTGATTCGCGCCGCATTGCCGCCCTGATGCGGGAACATCCCTTCACCCTGGAGGTCGAGGACCCCGCGCGCTTCTGGATGACTTCGCCGGAGCGGTACAAGCGCTTCGCCGCAACCTATCTCAAATTGGTTCCCGATCCGCACCGACTGATGTTTGACGTCAATGTGGTGCCCTACCGGGACATTACCAACACCAATCTGCCGTCTAAAACGGCCACTGGCACAGAGTTGGCCCTGACGATTCTCAGTGCTGCGTCCGTTTCCGGGCGGGCGGTTGTCTATTCCGAGCAGACCGTATCCCCACAGGATTGGGACCTGATCCAGATGGTCCTGGGCCGCCCCTCATCCGTCAGTGGCGGCAAGACCAGCATGGACGTGGATGCCTCAACCTCCCTGGTGCTGACTCCCGCCGATGATCCAACCTATTATGTGGATGGCCATCCCTGGCCGGCCATTTCTGAGGATGGAGTGATTATGCCGACGGGGGATCACTCCATCTCAACTGAGCAGAGTTGGTGGCACTTTCTGGATACCAACGCGTTTGAGGCGCGCATTCTTTCCACCTCGGCGGATTTGACTGCGGCGCATGCGGATACCACCGGGTTGACGTTCCAATACCGGTCACCAGAACGCGCGGTTTTTGTATTCAATCAGGAACCCAATGACATCCTCGTTGACGGAAACTCCGTCACCTTGCCCACGGAGCGCAGCGGCACGGATTGGGCCGTAGTTTTTCCCTTTGGGAATCACCAAATTCGCGTCGCCACCAACACCAAGGCCGGCGTCGCCGTCGATGTGGTCGGCTGGGCATCTTCATGGGCCATTTGGGCTTTTGGCATTCTGGCCACCGTGTTGATGGTGGTTATTTACTTGCAAGTTCGGCTGGCGCGGCTTATAAAACGTATCGGATAGGATTGCATGTCTCATTTTCATTGGATCATCGACGGATTGTTTGTTTCCACCGTGGCCCTGATCTGGTTCATGTTGGCGTACCAGTCCCTGCTCTTTTTTCTTGGCCACGTTTACTACCGTCGCACACGCCATTCCGGGGCAAAACTTCCGCCGATTCCCGATGCCGACTTGCCATTCATTTCTGTAATGGTTCCCTGCCACAATGAAGGTCGCGTCATCGACCACACCATTGTTGCCCTCCAGAAGCTCGATTACCCTGCGGAAAAAATCGAGTTCCTGATGATCAATGATGGCAGTACGGACAACACGGCAGAGGTGATTCGCGGTTTTACCTCTGACCCTCGTGTCCGCCTGCTGGAAGTCCCCAAGGCTCTGAGTGCCAGGGGCAAGTCCGGTGCTCTCAACTACGCCCTGACGCAAGCGCGCAATCCCTTGATTGCCATTTACGATGCGGACAATCTTCCCGAGCCCGGGGCCATTCGCCCCCTGGCGGAGCAGATGGTTCGCTTTCCCACGTTGGCAGCGGCCGTGGGAATCTATCGTGCCTGGAACCGGCGCCGCGCCCTCATCACCCGGTTCATCAATATTGAAGGGATCGGCTTTCAGTGGATGGTGCAGGCGGGCCGCTGGATGCTGATGCGCCTCACCATGTTGCCGGGCACCAACTACGTGATCCAGAAGTCGATTGTGGAAAAATTGGGCGGCTGGGACGAGCAGGCATTGACGGAAGACTCTGAGATGACGGTGCGGCTCTACCTGGCTGGACATAACGTTCAATTGGTCCCTGCCTCGGTGAGCTGGGAGCAGGAGCCGGAATCGTTGCGCGTTTGGTTCAAGCAGCGCCGCCGCTGGGTTCGTGGCTTCAATTATGTGCTAAAGAAGCACTCTGCCGGGCTCTTGCGCGCCAAGCCCCGCCGCGTTGCCTTTGAAATCCTCTCCTCGCACCTGCTGTATTACTTCTTTTTCCTGGCCGTGGTGATCTCTGACTCGCTGCTGGTTCTCTGCATGGCGAAGCTGATCAATATTAATGTGCCCGGCCCTTACAGCCTGGTCTGGATTCTCGCCTACGCGACTTTTGTTCTCCAGCTCGTCATTGCGCTTTCGTGCGAGCCCGGGGAAGACTCGCCGGTGAATATCCTTTTGACCATCGTGATGTATTTTACCTACACCCAGCTCTGGATTCCCGTGGTGGCCGCTGCCTTTTACGATGACTTCATCATTCACCGGGCAATCAAGTGGGCAAAGACGGAACGCTACCAGGTGGGAACTGTGTAATGGGCAAAGACGGAACGCTACCAGGTGGGAACTGTGTAATGGGCAAAGACGGAACGCTACCAGGTGGGAACCGTGTAGGAAGTTTTGGATTTTGATCCCGGAATCCGGAATTCTGAATCCGGGATTGAAAACCCCGGAATCGCCCGACTTGGACATTGCGCCATCGACTTTAGACGTTGCATCTTGAATTTTGCATCTTGAATTTTGAATCTTGAATTTTGCATCTTGAATTTTGAATCTTGAATTTTGAATCTTGAATTTTGAATTGATAACGTCCCGGCACTGATGTTCTTTAGCCTCCCCCTCTTTGGTGGAGCGGAAACAGAGAGGCTGGCTGGCCTTTCAATCCAAAATCGACCATCTTAAGTCCAATATTTTCAATCATGTCCACTAAGCGCCTCAACGTCCTCATCGTCCTGGGCACACGCCCGGAAGCCATCAAGCTCGCCCCCGTTTTTCGCGAGTTGACGCGCTGCCGCGAGCAGTTCAAAACCCGCGTTTGCATCACCGCCCAACACCGGCACCTGCTGGAGCCCATCCTGCGCTGGTTCCGGATTCCCGTCCATTACGATCTGGATGTGATGCGGCCCAACCAGGAGTTATGCGGACTGACGGCCCTGATTCTGGAGCGTTTCCATGCCGTGCTGGAGGCGCAACGTCCGGATGTCGTTCTGGTGCAGGGAGATACGACAACGGTGATGGCGGCAAGCCTGGCCGCTTTCTACCACCGCGTGCCCGTGGGCCACGTGGAAGCCGGTCTGCGCACCAACGACCGCTACTCGCCCTTTCCGGAGGAGATCAACCGCCGTCTGGCATCGCAACTGGCCACATTGCACTTCGCCCCAACCAACTGGTCACGCGACAACCTGCTGAAGGAAGGGATTCCGCGCGAGCGCATCATCGTGACCGGCAACACCGTGATTGACGCCCTGCTCGAAACCCGCGACCGCGTGGTGGCCCGCCCCCCCAAGATTCCACAGCTTCGCGGGTTCAGGCTGGACGGCCGTAAGCTGATTGTGGTGACTGCCCATCGGCGCGAGAACTTTGGGCCGGGATTGACCAGCATTTGCCAAGGTATTCTGCGCCTCGCATCCGAGCGCGATGACATTGAGATCGTCTTTCCGGTTCACCCCAACCCGAACGTGCGGGCGATTGTGCAGCCCATGTTGGGCAGCAATCGCCGGATCCATCTGATCGACCCTCTGGACTATCCTCAATTTGTCTGGCTGCTCAGCCAGGCCTATCTTGCTTTAAGTGACTCCGGCGGCATCCAGGAAGAGATGCCCTCCCTCGGACGCCCAGCCCTGGTGATGCGAGAGAACACTGAGCGCCCCGAGGGCGTGAAGGCCGGGGTCTGCAAGCTGGTGGGAACCTCCGCCGACGTGATCTACAACACCGTCACTGAGTTGCTCGATAATAAGAAGGCCTACGCCAAGTTTGGCCGCAATCGTAACCCCTTTGGTGACGGGCAGGCCTCGCAGAAGATCGTTGCCGCGCTCAAGGACCTACGATCCAATCCATAATAATGCTACCGGGTGGAAATCTGGAGCACCAACCATTGGTTGCCTTTGGCTGCCTTGCGCGGCCGTTAGTCTCGATTTTCTTCTTGTTGTCCATGTTGTGTCGAGTCGAAAAGCGCTGTTTTGTCCCACCTTTTCTGGTTGCTATCCTTAATTAAGGCAATTGCGCTCCCCCTCCGTAACCCCTTGACTTCCTACCTCGTCACTGCGATTGGAAAAAATGCACGCGCCTCTGGAGGCCCCATGAAGACCATCCTTCTTGCTCTCCTTTTTCTCATGACATTTTCAATTCTTGCTCAAGCCCAAACCGATCAGGCGCGAGTTGCTCCCAGCTGCGGCCCTGACAAGGTCAAATTCGAAGTAAAGACAGGCAAAGGTCTGCATGAAGTGAAACAGCCGGACGCCGGCAAGGCGTTGGTCTATTTCATTGAGGACAACACCGCGTTCGAGTCACTCCCCCGACCCACCACGCGGGCGGGCGTCGACGGCGAGTGGGCAGGAGCGGCGCAGGGAAATTCCTTCTTCTCCTTTTCCGTCGACCCGGGTGAACACCACCTCTGTGCCAGTTGGCAAACCTGGGTTGGACCCGGCGTTAGTGTGGCCCAGAAGACCGCCGCCGCGCACTTTACCGCTGAGCGGGGAGGCATCTATTACTTCCGGGTCAAAAATTTCTTTCTCCATGATGTCCGCCGCCCCTTCATGAAATTGGAACAATTAGATAGTGACGAGGGAGCGCTTCTGGCCAACAATTTTTCCTTTAGCACCTCCCAACCTAAGAAGTGAAAGTTTTCTTTTTGCCGCCTCGGACGTTAGGTCAAGGCAACACATTTGTTATAAGGAAGCTGCCTCGCCATTTGTAAATTTTACATATGCGTGTAAATTTTACATTTCTTGGGTTATTTTGACCTCAGCACCAAAATCCTAAATTAAAGAATTTTAATCACTTATCGAAAATTTGATTTGGCCCCCAGCTTGCTATATACAGGGCAAAGGAGAGGGTTGCTTAGCTCTCTTCTTAGAAAGCACTAACAAATATAAGCAGTCATTTCACAGGCCAGTTGGTTGGCCCCCTTGCGTGCCCCTCAGTGTGAAAAGAGTTTCCCATATCTTCAAGCGGAGTTCTCTCACCCCGTTCCTTCATTCGCTTTTGCGGGTGGCTACAGGGGAGATGCGTTGACGGGCTCATGGGAATCAGTCAATTCGATCAGGTGATGCGGCCTTTAAGATTTTCAGTTCTCAGGTCTCATCGAGGGGGGTATGCCCTTGACTTCAAGAATGTTCAACAGCTTGGAACCTTCCACTGGCACCGGTTATCGCCGCAGTGCCACCTTCGTTGTTGGAATGTTCATTCAGGTTTTCATGGTTGTGGCCATCGTTTTTGCCGGAATGCTGTTCCCCGGTGAATTGCCCCTTACTTCCCGCCATTTTGAACTGACCTGGCTGCCGCCTTTGACCCCACCGGAAAAGCCCGTAGTGAAGATGCCGCGCGAACTTCCCCCTGCGCCACTTCCCAAATTTAATCCTCCTCCGGCGCCAAAGCTTACTGCTTCCGCCGTGCCAGATTTGGAAGTTCCCAAGATTCGGCACATCGTTCCACCGCCTGTTATTGAGCATGCTTCGCCGGCACCCACCCCCGCCCCTGCTCCTGCCCCTCAGGTGAAGGAGCAATTGGCAGTGCGCACGGGCACTTTTGGTGGCGCTACTGAACCGGTAACCACCCGCCACTCGGTGGAAGTGGTTCAGACGGGTGGCTTTGGGAATCCGCAAGGGTTGCCGAGCCGGGCGCACGGGGATAACCCCGGCAATACTCCCATCCTGGGCGCATTTGGCCTTCCCAGCGGTCCGGGTAATGGTAACGGGTCGGCGGGTAGCCACGGGATACGGGGCGTGGTGGTGAGTGTTGGCTTTGGCAGTGGAATCGCGGGTGTGGCCAATGGCCGCGGCGACGGCAATGAAAGAGTAGTCGCCAGTGCAGGGTTTGGCAGTGCCACCTCGGGCATGGGAAATGGCCGCGGCGAAGGAGGATCCGTGAATCTGGGTGGATTTGCCAAAGCCCTCCCGGTGGCGGCAACCCCCGTGAAGAGTGCCGAAGCCCCGCAGGCCGCTGAGTTCCAACCTATAGAGATTATTTCCAAGCCAGCTCCGGTTTACACGGAGGAGGCCCGCCAATTGGGAATTCAGGGTGATGTGGCTCTTTCCGTCGTCTTCCTGGCGGATGGTTCGATTAGAGTCACCGGTATCGTTAAGTCCCTGGGACACGGCCTCGACCGCGAGGCAGAGCAGGTTGCATCACAAATTCGTTTCAAACCAGCACAGCGCGCTGGCCAGCCGATGGACTTTCCGGCTACTTTGCGCATTGAATTTCGTCTGGCTGGCCAATCTAGTTAAATCGGAGGGAGAGTTATGCGTAATCTTCACATTGGACGCGCCACATCGCTGCTTTCAATTTTTGTTCTTGCCACGCCGATGTTCTTATTATCCGCCTGGCATGCCCATACGAAATCCACCGCGATAGCGGAGGAGCAGCCTGAGTCTGCCGAACTGGCGAGCATCATTAACCACGTGATTGCCAGTGAGAATCTTTTCAGTGTGAAGCTTACAAGGTTCTCCCCTCGCATTGAAACGTACGTTCAATACTATCAGCCGGACGCCGAGCTGGGGGATGTGGCCACCAATGACGCCACCTTCCTGGGTCGATTGAAATTTGATGGTGAGGCGCACGAGATCTCATTCGTTCCCACCGCCAATCCGGATTGGTTTCGCCGGCACAATCCGACCAAGGTTGTGGGGTCAAAGGCGCACCTGATGCTGGACGGCTTTGCCATGGAAGGCTTGATGGTGGATGAGCATAATTTCGACCGCATGCACTACACCTTTGAGCCGGTGCGCTGGGAGTATCTGGGCGATGTTCGCTGCCTCGCCATTGACGTCCACCCGCGCGCCAATCAGGAGGTGGGAGCGTTTGAAGGACGTATATGGGTTGAGGAACATGACTTTGCCGTCGTGCGCTTGAACGGCACCCGCGTCCGTCCGCAGAAGGGGAACTTCTACGTCCACTTTGATTGCTGGCGTGAGAATCTTCAGCCCGGTGTCTGGCTGCCCGTTTACATTTACAGCCAGGAAAGCGATATGGGCAAGGATCTTCGATACAAGTCAGAGACCCGGCTATGGGGCTATGACCTTGCTGCCCACCACGAACAGCAGGAATGGACAACCATTCAGGTGGACGCCGCCGCCGGGCCGGTGCGCGACACCACCGAACATAATGCGGATTACTCCCCTGTTGAGAGCGAACGGCAACTCAATATTCAGGCTGAGCAAAATGTGCTGGACCGGCTGGAAAAAGCCCGGCTGATCGCACCGGCGGGCCCCGTGGATAAGGTGCTGGAAACCGTCGTCAACAACCTGCGGGTGACCAACCACCTTGATGGCCTGCCCCCGGTGCAGTGCCGCGTTATGATGACTTCTTCCCTGGAATCGTTCAGTCTTGCCTATACGATTGTTTTGAGCCGCGGTTTGATCGATGTCCTGCCGGATGAGGCAAGCCTGGCCATGGTGCTCTCTCATGAGCTGGCGCACATTGCCCTGGGACACAAGCTGGATACGAAGTTTGCCTTCAACGACCGTCTGGAAGTTTCTGATGAGCAGTTGCTGGCCAACATGGACTTCACCCGAAGTCAGCATGACGAAGAAGCGGCTGACGCCAAGGGAATTGAATTCCTCCAGAATTCACCCTACAAGGACAATCTGGGCCAGGCCGGCCTGTTTCTCCGCGCCGCCATTGAGGTTGCCCCCCACGTACCTCACATGTTTGGTGCGCACATGGGGAACGGCCTGACCGAAGGTAATAAGATGATTCGCATGTCAGCGTTGACCAACACCGCCCCCCAACTGAAAGCTCGGAGCGTTGATCAGATCTCCGCCCTGCCCTTGGGATCGCGGCTGCAAGTTAATGCCTGGGATGGATCGGTTGCCTTCACGGACCGCAAGGCCGTACCACTGGTTGATGCCGGAGAGAAAATGCCTTTCCGCGTCACTCCGTTGATTCCGCATCTGCGGGTTTACGCGCAGCCATCACCCAAGGCCGACGTCTCCGCGGAAGCGGCGGTCAAGGTGAATGTCTCCGCACAGAACCAATTGCACTAGAGCAGGATTGCACGCTGGATGACTCCCCTCCCCTCGACGGAGGGGAGTCAATTGGAATATTTCAGGGCGTTCTGAAGTACCACCGGGTTTCCAACTTCCAAGTCCGTTCTCCACCTATATTGTTCGGCCGTCCGCACTCAACTCCATCATCAATCAAATCTTCCAGGCGTTCCTCGCCTTTGCGTGCTTGGCCACCGTATCCCCACTTACGGGAATTGCCGATCTCTTACGCGCGGAGCAGGCCCCGTGAAATTCAGTGTTTTTTGATATTAATCAATGGAATTTTTGAGCTTTGTCATGATAATCGGACTATTTTTCGATTCCTCTCATGGCGGCATGATGGGCAGACGATATGTAGGTGAACACAGTGAAAGGCCTGTGCTTTTTGCGTCGCTGATGGCGCCGAAAATCAGCGATAAATGGCCCGATTTGTGCTACTGTGCCACAAGAAAATTGGATCAAAATGAACAGAGAAGCATTGAATAAAAGAAAAGAACATGCGGGAGAATGGCGATGAGGCAGTTTCGCGTTCTGGCCTCATCCACTGAGGAGGCGTTCACCTAGCCATGTTCAGTCTTATGCATCCATCCCACGAGGCCCGCAGTCGTCGCGGTGCCACGTTCGTCTGCGGGGTGCTTATTCAGGCGTTGATGATTGGCGCTGGTGTATTCCTCGGCTTGCTGTTTCCCCAGCAATTGCCTGAAGCCGGCAAGCGTTACGGACTAATTCTCCTTTCAGAATTGAAGCCCCGGGAAAATCCGCCCGTGAAGCTGCCACGGGTGGAGCCACGCGTGGTCATCCCGAAATTGACTCCCTTGGAAACCCCTGCGCTCATTGCTCCTCCCGTGGTTGCGCGGGTCGTTCCAATTATTCCCAAACCGGTGATCACTCTGCCGGTTCCTATGCCCCCACTGCCTGCTCCGCCCGTTGCCCAACCCAAGGCGCCTCCAAGAGAGCAAATCGTAGTGCATACCGGGCTCTTTGGCGGGGCACCGGAAAAGGTCACCACGAAACTTCCCGTGGATAAAGTGCAGACAGGCGGATTCGGGAGCCCGCAGGGATTTGCTGGCCAGGCAAAGGGTGACAGTCTCGGTACCGTCCCGAAGTTGGGATCTTTCGGCCTTCCTGAGGGCCCCGGCGTGGGAAACGGTACAGGCGGAGCTCACGGAGTTCAGGGAGTGGTTGCCAGCGCTGGATTTGGCAGTGGCGTGGCGGGTACGGGGCCTGGTGCCGGTGCGGGTGGAAATGGAAACCGGGGAGTGTCCGTGGGCGGATTTGCCAAGGTCGTCCCTGCAACGCCACCTCCCGCCACGGACGTTCACGCGCCGATGCCCTCGGATTTCCAACCCGTGGAGGTGATTTCCAAGCCTTCCCCCGTTTACACGGAGGAGGCGCGCCAGTTTGGCATTCAAGGAGAAGTTGTCCTTAATGTCATCTTTCAGGCCAATGGCACGGTCCACGTCATGGGTGTGGTCAAATCTCTGGGACATGGGCTTGACCAGGCAGCTGAACAGGCGGCCACCCAGATTCATTTCAAACCAGCCCGGCGGTCCGGTCAGCCGGTGGATTTTCCGGCCGCCCTGCGGATCCAGTTCAGGTTGGCTGACCATTCTCAGTAAGTGGAGGAATAGGGTATGTTGATATTTCGTGTCGGCCGCATTACCGGTCTTTTTCTTTTCTTGATCTTAGCCACGCCGTTGGTTTTGCCCCTGGCGGCTCGTAACCACTCAAAGCCCGAAAAAGAGAAGGAGCAGGTTGAATCTCCGGAATTTGCCATCATTGTCAACCACCTTATTGCCAGCGAGAACAAGTACAGCATTAAGATGAGGAAGTACTCGCCTCGGGTCGAGACGTACCTTCAATACTATGTGCCTGATCCCACTCTGGGAGATATGACCAGGAACGACTCCTACTACTTAGGTCGGTTGAATTTCGGCGCGCAAGAACAGGTGGTATCTTTCAAGCCAGATTCCACAGGGGAGTGGTTGCGCCGTCACGGGCAGGTCAGGGCGCAGATCCGTTCGAACAACCTTGCACTGGAACCTCTGGAGGTCGACGCGGATGGCTTTGATCGGGAACGGTACACTTTTACCCCTGTCCGCTGGGAATATCTGGGGGACATCCGCTGCCTTGCGATTGACATCCATCCCCGTCCCCATGCCGGTATCGGAGCGTTTGAGGGACGCATCTGGGTTGAAGATCATGACTATTCCATTGTGCGCATGAACGGTGCCCGGACCAATCCCCCCCGTTACAATTTCTATACCCACTTTGATTGCTGGCGTGAGAATCTGCAACCCGGATTGTGGCTGCCGGTTTACATTTACAGCCAGGAATCCAATCTCGGCAGTCGCCTCCGCTACAAGGCTGAGACGAGGATATGGGGCTACGACCTGAACGATCGTAACCCGGAGCAGGAATGGACGAACATCCAGGTGGATGCTCCCGCCCCCATCCGTGACAGCAGCGAAGCTACCACAGACATGACTCCCATTGAGAGCCAGCGGCTGCTCACCATCGACGCGGAGCAGAATGTGCTTCGCCGTCTGGACCGGGCGCGCCTTCTTGCACCACCGGGGCCCGTGGATAAGGTATTGGAAACGGTTGTGAACAATCTTCGCGTTTCCAACCACCTTGAAAGCCTGCCTCCGGTTCATTGCCGCGTTATGTTGACTTCCACTTTGGAATCGTTCAGCCTGGCCTATACTATTGTTCTGAGCCGCGGTCTGATCGATGTCTTGCCGGATGAGGCAAGCCTGGCGATGGTTCTTGCCCATGAACTTGCACACGTCGCGGGGGCGCGCAAGATAGACACCATGTTTGCCTTCAACGATGTCCTGCAAGTTCCCGATGAAGGGTTGCAATCCGTCCTGGACGTGGCCCGGGACCGCGAGGATGAAGCTGACGCTGACGCCCGTGGAATTGAGTTCCTGAAGAACTCGCCCTACAAAGACAGTCTTGCCCAGGCGGGCTTGTTCCTGCGCGCTGCCGCTGCCGCCGCCCCCTATGCTCCTCACCTTTTCGGTCCCCATTTGGGCAATGGTCTTACCGAGGGCAGTAACAAACTGCTTCGCATGGCGGCTTTGATCGAGGCCGCTCCTGAACTTACTCCCAAGAACATCAACCAGATTGCCGCGCTGCCCCTGGGATCGCGTGTGCAGGTCAATGCCTGGGACGGAAGCGTCTCCTTTACCACTCGCAAGGCCGTGCCCCTGGTCGATGCCAGTGAGAAGATGCCCTTCCGCGTCACCCCGGTGATCCCGTACTTGAGAACCTATTTGGCGCCATCCAATCCGGAGGTGTCTGCGCAGAACCAGGGGAAATGATGGGAGGGTGGGGAGCGCCTAACCCGGCAAAAGGCCCCCTTCTGATTTGGGAGAGCCAGGAGCGGAAGGGCCGGGGGGGGTACCGGAAGTCGGGGCGGGTTACGTGAGCGTCGGGCTGATTTCAGCTGCGCCAGCATAGCTGATGGGCGGCAGAACGTCTTTCCGCTGCCCGCCAAGGCCGACCCACAAACAGGCACAGGCGAATCCAACGGATCTCCGCCCGCTGCTTCCTGCTGGTGCCTTTCGTTTTCCGCCTACTCCCAACATCCTACTCCCTATTCCCGCTACCCACTGCCTTTCGCCTACTGCTTTCTGTCCTTCCGAAGTGCGCGGCGGGTTCAAACGCTTTCTTCAGGGCTTTGGCGTAGGCTTTCACGTCATAGCCTCTCCAGCCTTCCCACAGCGTCCAGGCGCGCACGCGATCGTCAATCAGGGATGAGTCCGCGTCAGTGATGATGTATTCGATGTTTTCACCCGGGCGCAATTTCACCCCGGCGCGGTCCAATTGGCGCGCGGCGATGGCGGTGGAACTGTTTTTCTGGTAGCTCTCCGGAGCCCTGGTCAGGCGCTTGCGAATGACCAGTTCTTCCGCTGGCACGGTGCCGTTGCTGAGCCGGTCCTGGTAGCGCTCATAAACTTCCCGTGCGTCGATGAGCTTGTCGCAGTAGCTTGTGAAATCCCGCGCCTCGGCCAAAACCGCCAGCACTTCGCGCTGCATCCGGGTGATGTAGGGTGGAGTATCGTGCCGCCGGCACTCGAGCCCGCGCACTTTCAGTTCGCCATCATCCGACACGCAGAAAAAGCGGTTGGGCACGGGAATCTCCGCGCACTGCCGTGAAGGCAGAAAGACGGCAAAGCGGTAGACGGCTTCGAGCGCCAAAGGCAGGCCGGTGATTTGCTCAATCTCCTGCGCCAGGCGCTCATAGTCCGAGCGGAGGCAAGTCCGGAGTTCGGGGTCCGGGGACAGGGGGCTGGGTGCTGGGAGGAGCGAACAGAGAGCGGGGAATAGGGAGTGGGGAGTCGGGGTCGGCGACCGGTTGTCCGCTCCCCACTCCCCACTCCCTATTCCCAACTTCCTATTCCCAATTCCCCAGCCACTTGCTGCGACTCCTGGCTCCTGACTCCTGACTTCTGCCTTTTGCACATAGATTGAGTCCACCAGCGCATGCAGCACGCGGAAGCCGCGCGCCTCCGCCGCCTCTTTTGCCACCAGCAGTTTCTCCCGCGCCACGGCATTGATGGCCTCGTGCGCTTCAATTTTGCCGAAGCGAGCGTTCTTGTAACCCGTGTAACCGAAGCAGCAGACCAGAAGCCACTTCAAAACGTCGCGGCGCTGTTTGCAGGCGGCGGAATTAGGCATTAGGGATTGGGGGTTGGGGGTTAGCGATTCGGGATACGGGACACTGGACACTGGACACGGGGCGGCGTTATTAATTGGCAAAGATTCCGGACAAGAGGCAAGGGGGAAGGGACAAGGGGCACGGGACACGGGGTACGGGACCGAGTTGCCGAGGGTCGGTATTTGGTTTTCGATTCGAAGTGGTTCAAATTCCGGATTCCCGATTCCGGATTCCGAATCCCCACCCCCCAATCCCCAATCCCCAATCCCTAACCCCGAGTCCCGAGCCCCGAGTCCCGAGTCCCGTATCGCGAATCCTGTATCCCGTATCCCGTATCCCTTGTCCCTTGTCCCTTGCCCCGTGTCCCGAGTCCCGAGTTCTTTGTACTTCCTCCGCTTGGCGATCAGCCGTTCCACCACCCGGCTGGTGATGCCGCGATGTTTCTGGCAGACGCGGTAGCCGAGTTCGGGCACGCGTGGGGCTTGCGGGCAGCATGGGCAATTCATGGTTTCGGGCGAAATGTTGAACTTCGCCATGATGCTGGGAAACTCGCTCACAAAATCCAGTTCCGCCACGTTTTCATAGAAGCCGAGGCGGGGAGGGAACACCAGTCCGCCGCGATCCGCCCGCAGCAGTTCGTCCGGATGCTTCAGGCTTTCCGGCTCGGCCTTTTGCGCGGGAATCAGCACGCCATCGCGCCACGCCGTTTCCATCTGCATGTAGGAGATTCCCGTGCCGGGCGAAGTGCGGCAGGCGTATTGCACCGGCAGCTTGGTGACGCGCACCAGTTCCCACAGCCCTTCCATTTCGCACTGGTCGGCGGCAAAGGAATTCTGCGTGTCGATGTGCAGGCGCCCGAACAGGGTGGTGGTGCTCTCCTTGAACAGGATGCGCCCATAGCTCATGTAGCTGCGGGAGCGTGTGCGTTCCACCGGCATGGCGTCGCGGTTCAGGGGCAGGCGGATGCGCAGGCGCTGTGCCTGTTTCAGCAAGCCCGGCAGCAGAACGTCATCGCCCCACTCCGTGACCAGCACATCGGGATCGTAGGCGCGCAGCATGCGGTCAAACACCTGCACGGTGGGCTCATCGGAATCGTCCAGCGTCTGCCAGTCGTTTTCAATCGCCACTTCAATTGAGCCCTGCCGGCCGTGCTTGGGATTGACGTCGGTAATGCCTTCCAGGCGAAGCCGCATGGTGCGCACGGGCGGCCGCTCATACGCCGTCAGCCACTCATCGTCTCGGCAGGTGATGGAATGGATCTCCGCGGTGGATGTAGAGGCGGGTTTACCCCGCCACTCCGGTAATGGCGGCGTAGCGCCGTCCTTGAGGGTGGTACGTGCCGGGCTCAAGCCCGGCGCTCCATCGGCTCCGGCGAGATCTGCCTCAATCTCCACCCGCGCCAGGGGGAAGACGTTCTTCGCCCAGCAGTACATGGACGCCAGCATCAGGTCCGAGTCGTATAAGGCCAGGCTGCTGTCAAAGCGGCGGACGAATCGCGCCAGCGGTGCGAACAGCGTGGGGTGGTGGGCGGAGACTTGCAACACGCGCACCATCTGCCGGTCCCAAATGTTCTGCCGCTCCGTCAACGCGCAGCTTGCCGCCGCGCGCTTGGGCAGAGTTTCCGCCAGCCGCGCCAGTTGCTTCTCCGGCCCCTGCACATAAAAGCAGGGGCGAAAGGAGGGGTCAATCAGCCGGCGGCGTGCCTGGTTCTGGTCGATCAGCCACACCACCATTCCGGCGGCTGACGGGTAGAGGTCGAGAATCCATCCATTGAGTCTCAAGGTTTATTCCTAACGCCGCCTCAATCTGGCGCAGCCGGATTTCGTGGTCCAATTCCACCGCCACGTGGATGCCATGCATCGCGTCCACGGGAAAGTGATAGGTGCAGGCCTGCACATAAAGGCGCACGCGATTGAACATGGCCTCCAGGTGCGCCTGCTCTTCCTGCCGAAGCGCGCGGCCAAACCGCTGCTTCCAGTTCTGCAATTCCTGCTCAATCAAGTCGCGAAATGTGGCAACTGTGCGGCCCATGTTTGACCTCGCTCGGGGTTAGGGATTAGGGGTTGGGGATTAGGGAAAAAGCTCTTCCCTTGCCGATTGAGCTAATCGAAAATCGAAAATGGCGAAAAGCCTTCCTAAAACCTAACCCCTAATCCCTGCTTTTTCCAGTCCCATCCGCCCCTGCTCATCCGCCTGAAATTTCCAAAGCTCCGCCGCGGCAGCGCAGGTTTGGGAGAAAAAGAGCTTGCGGCCCGCGGGCGGCTGGAAACTGGAGGCGTTTGAGAAGAGCGCCACCGTTACGGCGGGGGACTGGGGAGAGGGAGTAGGGAATTGGGAGTTGGGAGTAGGCGGTTGTGGGTGGAGGGTGGGAACGCTGTTGCCAGCCCCGATTCCCAACTCCTTGTTCCCCACTCCCCACTCCCTATTCCCTATTCCCGCCAGTTGTCTCAGTGCCTGCTCAAAGGCCGCAGTGGCGTCGGAGTGGCGGATGTCCTCATCGAAGTAGAGTTCCGGGAAGGCGGTGATGATCACCACTTGGGCAGGGAACTGGGCGAGGAATTGCGGCACGCGACTGATCAGCTCGGTAAGCTGAAAGCAGGTGAATGCCCTCGCCAACATGATCTGCCGGTTGAATTGGGCAAAGGGCATGCCGCGGCGCTCTGCCAGGCGCGCCATCAAGCGCGGGTCGGCGCAGTTGGCGCCATCGAGAAACAGAATGCGCTTGCCCTCCAGAGCCAGGCGCGGCATAAAATAGTGGCTCAGGCGGGGAGCCTGGCGCTCTCCGTGAAAGACGGCCATGCCGCTGGGCGGCAATCGCCATGGCTGCGTCAGTGCCGCCGTGGGCGGGCTTTGACCAGGCATCAACATGATTTCCTCTCCCCGAAAAACAGTAGGCAGTAAGCAGTAGGCAGAAGGCAGCATGCCCACAATTGCTACGGTCTCGCCCTTGAAGCAGTAGGCGGAAGGCGGAAAGCAGTAGGCAGCAACCTACAACCACGACTCCCCAAGTCGAAGGTGGTAAGCCCGCAAGAACGCCGCCCCTGCACGTCACTGCGACGTTCCGAATATAGGCGAATAAAAAGCGAAAGTCAAGACGGGAAAACACAGCACTGGTTCTCACCGCAGAGGCGCGGAGGCGCAGAGATTTGAACGTCAAAGGCTTTTTCTCTGCGTCTCAGCGCCTCTGCGGTAAAGCTGGGTATCGAATCCTATGGACGTACTTCCGCCCGCATGCGAAAATTTTAAAAGGACAGAATCCAGAAGGCAGAAGTCAGGATACGAAGTCAGGAATCGGAGATCGGCCGCTCGATTCCAGTTCCTAAATTCCAACTTCCAGCTTCTAACTCTTGGTTTCTGACTCCTGAATCCTGACTCCTGTCTTCCGACTCCTACTATGTCCCTGAAACGCATCCTGATCACCAACGACGATGGAATTACCGCTCCGGGCATCAAGGCTCTGGAACAGAGTCTGGCTGCTCTGGGAGAGGTGACCGTCATCGCTCCCGACCGCGAGATGAGCGCCACCAGCCAATCCATCACCTTGCACACGCCCATCCGCATCCACCGGATTGACGCGCACCATTACGCCATTGGCGGCACGCCCACCGACTCTGTGATTATGGCGCTCTACCAGATTCTGCCGCAGTTCCCGGACCTGGTGGTGAGCGGCATCAATCCGGGCGGAAACATGGGCGAAAACGTGATCTATTCCGGAACCGTGGCAGGAGCGATGGAAGGGGCGGTGCACCATGTGCCGTCGTTCGCCATCTCGCTTGCGTCAAAGAAGGATCATGACTTTTCCGCCGCCGCCGCTTTCGCCGCGCAGCTTGCCGCCAAGATTTTGCAGGAGGGTTTGCCGCGCAACACCTGCCTGGATGTGAACGTGCCCCCCGGAGAAGTGCTGGGCGTGCGCGTGACCCACCAGAGCCAGAAGATTTCGCGCAATATCGTCGTGGAACACATTGACCCGCGCGGGCGCGCAAATTACTGGCTGGATGAAAGCGTTGAACTGACCGACGTTGAGCCCCAATCCGATTTCGGCGCCGTCACGGCGCACCATATCTCCGTAACTCCGCTCCAGATCGACCGCACCCACTACCCCAGCATCAAAGAGATTTCCGGCTGGCTGCCATCCTTGCAGGTGGAGAAGAAGTAGGTGTCAGGTGCCAGGTGGTTCAATTGGAGTTTTAATCGGCAGTCGAAAATTGGCAATCGAAAATTGAAAATTCCGCCCCCGCCCCAAACCCCGAGTCCCGTGCCTGAGGACTGATGTTTGCGGACTGCTAATCCCACCCCACGATGTTCACCGCATCGATTGCCGAAGTGGTGCTTCTGCTCGCGAGCCGCAGATTGTTGGAAGCCGCAAATCAGCTGGAATGATGTGGCGGGCGAGGGCGCTATTGGAAGCTCAGGAATTGCGGCAGGCTGTCAGCGGCGCTTGCGATTGAACGTGCCAGGCTGAGTTTGGCCACGTTGTGGGCAAACACGCTGTTAATGACGTCAAGCTCGGCGGAGGTCAGATACTCCTGCGCCTGCACCACTTCCACGTTGTCGGTTACGCCGGCGTCGAAGCGCTGCCGCGTCAGGTCCAGTGTTTCCCTTGTCACCAGAAGGTTCTTCCTCGCAACCTCCACTTGACTCGTCGCCGCCCGAAGATCCAGGTAGGCGCTTCGCACATCACCTTCCACCTGGCTCTTCAGATCTTCGAGTTCAGCCTGCCGCTCGGCCAATGCAGCTTGTGCCTGCTTGATGCTTCCTTCGGTGCGCCCTCCCAGCCAGATCGGAAAATTGAGAGTGACGGCGGCGCTGAACGTTCCGTGGGAATTTGACGGGTTTTCCCCGATTACGCCGTAATCGCCACGTACGGAAAGAGAGGGCAGCCGCTCATCGCGGGCGGCGGCGAGTGCGCGTTGGGCAGCACGAATCTGCGCCTCGGCCGCTTTTAGATCGGCGCGATTCGCCAGCGCTTGAAGAATTGCATCGTCCAGCGTGAGCGCCGGTGCAGCCATGAAGGGTACGGCATCGGTGGTATCGTAATCGTCGGTGGGCGGCAGTCCTGTCATTCGCGCCAGATTGATCTTTTCCCTGGCCAACTCGGTATCAAGCGAGATGACGCGTTGTTGCTGCGCCAGTGCTTCCACTTCACTGCGGTCGGCGTCAACCTTGGCCGCCACACCCACATTGAATTTATCCAGAGCCTGCTGATACAAAGCGTTGGCCGTTTCCAGTTGGGCGTGGGCGGACTTCACTCTCTCCCGGGTGGAAATCACCTGGAGGTAGGCGCCGCATACCGCAAGGACCACCAGATCACGCGCATCCCGTGCGGCGAACTGCGCGGCGCGATAGACTTCATGCGACGACCGGTAATTGTTCCATGCGGTCAGGTCGACCACCGATTGCGAAAGGCTGCCACGCAAATCGAAATAGTTAAACGGCCCCACGATTGACGGAAGGGCAAAGCCCGGCAGTTTGAAGTTGAATCCTTCCGCCGCAAGATCGGTCTGCTGAACGACTTCGGTAAGGTATCCACTTAAGTTGGGGAGCAGGGCGCTGCGTGCGGCCTGGCTTTGCCCCTGCGCCTGGCGCGCAGCGTGCGTCAAACCCACGGCGCCAAGGTTGTAGTTGAGCCCTCTCTCAACGGCTTCGCGCAGAGAGAGCTTGCCCGAAAACGGCATTTTCGCCGTGCTCATTGCGCTGCCTGCATACGCTCCCTGCACCTGAACCGTGGGATTAATCGTATTGACGCTGTTCGTTGTTCCCGCAATCGGCGACTCCACGGGGGTTACCGACCCGCTCTGGCTGGCGCGCCCGGAGAGAGGGAGTGGATTGGCCTGTGGCAATTGCGATGGGTCCGACCGCGGTGCGCCCTGGGCGAAGGCCCGCGTTGCGAAGAGGAGGGTCCCCAGACAGAGGATTGCCACGGTTCCGCCGATGCAGAGAAATAGCGTGGTCTTCGTTTTTTTATTATCCATATCGGGTTCCCTCATCCCTAACTAAGCTGCTTGCGGAATCGCCAAATACTCAGCGAAACAAACACCGCCGTGAAGATGGTCAAGCCCAGAAAATTGGGCCAAAGTTCCATGAATCCGGCTCCCTTCAGCGTGCATCCGCGGGCGATGGTGGCGAAGTGATGAATCGGGTTCAGCACTGTAAGCGGCTGCAACCACTTCGGCATTGCCTCCACCGGATTGAGCGCTCCTGACAGGGAGGAAAGCGGCGGATTGACAAAAAAGCTTGTCAGTTGCGCCTGCTGAGCTGATTTGCTGAACGTGGCGATGACCGTGCCAATGCTGATGCCCGACAGGATGCACAGGGCGCCGCCACAAAGCAGAAGCAGAACGCTGCCGTGAAAGGGAACTCCGAAGGCAAATTTAAGGACGGCGATGGCCACGAGCATCATCAGGCACAACAGGGAGAAGAGAGGGGCGATCTTGGCGATGATAATCTCCGAAGTGCTGGCTGGAGACATCAGCAACTGTTCGATGGTTCCGGCTTCGCGCTCGCGGACCATCGATGCGGAGGCAACCAGGGAACTATTCATGATCAGCAGCAAACCGAGGACGCCCGTGACGATGAACCAGGAATCAACCAACCCCGGGTTGTAGAGAAACGCGGGTTGGAGCTGCACCTGGCCGCGATGGACGAGGTCCGAACTGGCAACTTGCTGCACGCGAACATGAATTCCCTGTTTCCGCAGTCCGCTGTTGTAGGTTTGGATTACGCCTTCCGCATAGGCCTGGCTGATCGTGGCGGTATTGGCATTCATGGCATTCAGCAGGAATTGCAGCGTGGTGGGCCGATCCCGCGCCAGGTCCCGCGCATAGTCGTAAGGAACCACCATCCCCGCATCAACGCTTGACTGACTGACGGCATCCCCAAGCTGGTTGACGGAGGAGTAGTAGCCCGCCAGGCGAAAGCTCTTGCTCTCCGTCATGTTCGCAATCAGCTCACGGCTTTCGGGTGTGCGGCTGTCATCCACCACACCGAGGCGAACATTGGATACCGCGGCACTCAGCGCAAACCCCAGGAGCATGAGCTGCACGACGGGCGGGAAGACCAGGGAGATTATCATTTTGCGGTCATGACGAATCTCGGCGAACTCCTTCTTGATCAAGGCGCGAAGGCGATAATTGAACAGATATTTCCAAAGCCACGTCATAGGTCAGGCCTTAACCTGCATCCTTCTCATGCCGTACCACCCAATTCCGTAGAACATGGACCCAATCCCGCCGATAATGAGGACCTTGAACCATTCGGCGGGCCAACCGCCGCCTTGCAAAAACGCGTCACGGACGATCTCAATGTAGTACCGCCCCCAAATGAAGGTGGAAATCCAACGGATTCCCGCCGGTATGTTTTGGATCGGGAACAGTAGTCCTGAGAGCAGGAACACCATCAGGAATCCACCAAAAGCCACCACTTGCATGGCCGCGGCCTGATTGGGAATAGTCGCGCCCACCATCGTTCCGAATGCCGCCACGCAAAAGGCGTAGAGGATGGTCGAAACTACGAAGGGCGTCGGATCACCGGCAAAGGTCAATCCAAAATAGGTGAACAGAAAAAACGACATCACCAGAACTTCCGCCAGTGCGACGGCCATGAAGGCCAGGATCTTTCCCAGCAGGAATTCATGCGCGGAGATGCTGGAAACGTAGACTTGCAGAATCGTTTTCTGCTCACCTTCTTTCGCCATGGCGAGCGCCGCCAGCAGTGGCGGGAACATGGAGAGGCCCAACACGAACATTCCCGGACCGTAAAACTTCTTTGCGGAAAGTCCCGGGTTGAACCACAACCGCATGGAAGCCAGCACGGGTCCCGCTTCCGCACCCCCTGTGGTTTGCTGGTTATAGGCGCTGGTGATCTGGCTGGCATATCCAGCGGTCAGCTTGGCGGTGTTTGCATCCGAGGCGTCCACGATGATTTGCACAGGCGCATTGACGCCGCGCGCAATGTCGCGTCCAAAATGAGGCGGGATGATCAGCACGGCTCGCGCGGCATTGGAGGCGAGCGCTTCCTCAGCGCTCTGATTCACCGGCCATACCGCCACGTGAAGCGTTATCGAAGCACGGAAAGCGTCGATAAAATTACGGGACGAGCTGGAACTATCAAAGTCCTGCACGACAATGGGAAGCTCGTTAACCGTAAGCGAGAGGGCCGTGCTCAACAGGAGGAGCAGTACCACGGGAAGCGCCAGCGCCAGGGCCAGCGTGCGCCAGTCTCGAACGATCTGGGTTAACTCTTTGCGCATCTGCGCAAGGATTCGCCGCATGCGCCTCCTTGTCAGTCATCTGTTGCCGATTTGCCCGGCGGCCGCGCCTTCTCCACGATGGCAATGAACACGTCTTCCAGTGAGAAGCGCTCTTCCGTGGCGCGGATCACATGCATGCCATTCGCTTCCAGCCGTTCGGTGGTTTGCTTGATGGCAGTGGCAGGGTCTTCCTCCGTGATCACATGCAGGCGTTCGCCGAACAGTGACACCCGCCAACGTTCCGTCGCGCCCTTCAGCAGATCTGCGGCGCGTTGCGGCTGGTCAACAATGAATTCAAGCAGGTGCCCGGATTGCTGGCTCTTGATGCCGCTGGGCGTGCCTTCGGCCACAAGTTCACCCGCCACCATCATTCCCAGGCGGTTGCACTGTTCCGCTTCCTCAAGGTAGTGAGTGGTTACAAGAATTGCCGCGCCGCCATCGGCCAGCCGGTTGATCATGGTCCAGAACGCGCGTCGCGCCAGCGGATCGACACCCGAGGTTGGCTCATCCAAAAAGATGATGTCGGGCTCATGGATAATGGCGGCGCCAAAAGCCACGCGTTGTTTCCAACCTCCCGGCAGGCTGCCCGTGATCTGGTCCTGTTTATCCTGGAGCTCCGAAAAGGCCAGCACCCACGCAATTTTCTCTTCCCGCCCCTCGTCAGGAACGCCATAGACGCCGGCAAAAAAATCCAGATTTTCGCGAATCGTCATATCGTCATACAGGGAGAATTTCTGCGACATATAGCCAATGCGGTTGCGAATCGCTTCCGTTCTCAAGTTGCCTTGCATTCCGGCCAGCACCATCGTTCCGCGCGTTGGTTCCAGCAGTCCGCAGAGCATTTTGATGGTTGTGGTTTTGCCCGCTCCGTTCGCTCCCAGCAGCCCGTACACTTCGCCATTGCGAATCTGGAGGCTGACCTTTTTCACCGCGCAGAATGACCCAAACTCCTTCACCAGGCCGGTTGCTCCAACAGCAACCTGTCCGCGCAGGCTGGTGTGGTCCTCCTTCGAGGGGAACTCGCCGGTGTCCACTTTTTGCCCCAGGGCGCGCAACTTTGCCACAAACGTATTTTCGAGTGTGGGCTCATCGACGCGCATTGCGTCAACTGCAAGCCCGGCTTGCTTCAGTTTTTCGCGAACTTTCGATTGTACTTTTTCCGGATCGTGCACCAGCAGGTCGAGCCGGTCGCCGAACCGCTGAACGTCAATGATCTCTTTGTCGGGTCCGGTATCCTGTGAAAGGATGCTTTGTGCTTTCCGCAGGTCCGCCGTGCGCAATTCGATCCGCTTCGCGCCCAGGCTTGCGCAGAGCTCCACGGGTGTGCCGAGCTGAAGGATCTCGCCTTGGTGCATGAAGGCGATTCGGCGGCATCGCTCCGCCTCATCCAGGTAAGGCGTGGCCACGAGGATGGTCAACCCCTCTGCCGTCAGGTGCGCCAGCACATCCCAAAACTCCCGGCGCGACACCGGGTCGACGCCCGTCGTGGGCTCATCCAGCAGCAGCACCTGGGGTTGCGGAACCAGCGCGCAGACGAGCGCCAGTTTTTGTTTCATCCCGCCGCTCAATTGACCCGCCAGGCGGTCCGCGAACCGGTCCATCTCAAACATCTGCAGGTATTGATGGCCGCGCTGATCGATCTCGGTGATGGGAATGTTACGCAGATCGCCGCTGTAGCGAATGTTTTCCGCCACGGTTAAGTCAGGATACAGGCTGAAGTTTTGCGTCAGATATCCGGTGTGGGACCGCATGTCGCGCGCCGGGCGGCCATAGATGTTCGAGATTCCGGAGGTTGCTTCCATGACCCCGGCAAGAATTTGGAAAGTTGAAGTCTTGCCCGCGCCATCCGGGCCAATCAAGCCAAAAATCTCTCCGTGGTCAACGGCAAACGTGATTCCGCGGATGGCTTCCAGCTTGCCATAACGCTTCCGCAGGTCGCGAACATCAATGGCGGATTCGGTGGTGGCGGCCGGGGGTTTTTCCACCGCTTGATCCGCGAGGGCGGTGATCATCGGCTCCTGACTTTCGGCCACGTGTCCCCTTGCACAAGGACTTCGCCATCCACGGGCATGCCAGGCTTGGCAAATCCAAAACCGTCTTTCAACTGAAGTTTGAGCCCCACCACTTGCTTCACGCGATCGTCGCGGAAGTAGGTGTTTTCCGGAGTGAAGGTCGCCTGGGGATCGATTCTGGAAACGAAAGCGTTCAAGGGGTTCTTCAGACTTGAATCCAGATAGACGTGCGCCGCCTGCCCCACTTTGACTTTGCCGATGTCACCTTCCGGCACAAATCCGCGCAGATAAACTTTGGTTAAATCCAGCAGCGTTATGATGGCGGTTCCCGCGGTAACCACTTCTCCGGGTTCGGCCGCACGCGTCACCACGGTTCCGGTGAACGGCGCCCTCACCGTGAGGTCCTGGCGGTTCTCTTTTGCTTCCGCCAATTGGTCGCGCGCCTGCTGGGTTTGTGCGGTGGCACTCGCCACTTCGGCCTCCTGTTCGGCAATCTGCCTTCGAACCAGGGCCACCTGCGATTCGCGAATGCCGGGGTTTGCCAGACTTGCCTCGGCCGTGGTCAGCGCGCCCTCGGCAGCTTCAACCCGGCGCTTGGATGCTGCAACCACGGCGGCCTGCTGATCCGCCGTCGTCGCCGCCTGAAGCCCCTGGCGCTCTGACACGGCTCCGGTTTTCGCGAGGCGCGTGTAGGCGTCCTTATCGAACGCGGCAATTTGGTAAGCCGCCTGCTGTTGCACCAATTCGGATTGGGCCGTTGCCAGGTCAGCCTTCGCCTGACCCATGTGCCCATCAGTATCGAGTCTCGACTGGCTCACTTGCAGCCGATTTTGCGCCAATTGTTCTTGCAGCACGGCGATCTGTTCCTGTGCGGCCGCGGCCTTGTCCTCTTCTTCCGTCAGCGTCGCTTCGGCCTGCTGCTCGCGCGCCCGGATCTGCTCATCGTCGAGAGTCGCGATGGTATCTCCGGCATTGACGTTGTCACCCTCACGCACGCGAACTTCCAGAATGCGCCCGGTGGTTTTGGCGGCGATGGCGGAGTCGTCGCCTTCGATGCGGCCACTTACCACCACAATGCTGGCGGGGATGGGGGGCACAGCGAAGAAAGCCTTCCAAATAAAAATCGCCGCAGCAATCAGCACGATTCCGCCAATGATGAGTGCAGTTCGGTGTTGGCGCACCCAGTTGGGTTTCACAGTATCGGCAGCAGGCGGCTTCACGGCATCGGGGTTTCCTGGTTTGGCAACATCCGATGCGGATTGGTTTGCAGCATCCGGTGCGCCTGGCTTTGCAACATCGGGCGTGGAGGGTTTGACAACGTGCGATTCGGACGGGCTCGCAACATCAGGGGAGGCTGGCTTTGCAACATCGGGTGCAGCCTGTTTCGGGACATCAGGCGCGGTTGGCTTCGCGACATCGGGTGGGATTGGCGGCTTTTGCTGTTCACCGTGTTCTGGTGCGCTCTCGATCGTGGCGGTCGCCATTCCATTTTCCTCAGTTCTGTTGCGTGGATCCGTGTTGCAGACCTTCCGAATTCGATTACAGATGGCAGCTAGGGCCCCGGCCACTGATCATCAGGTCCGAGGTTCAATCCGAATGGCTGCAGCTTTAAGGGTAATCCGCCAGCGCGCCCGCTGCTGTATCAAATTGCTCAGGCCTCGCCGGACATCGAAGCAGTCGACGGCCCCGTCGAGGCCAAAATGGGCCTGGTTTTGGGACAAGAGTGGGGGAGGGAAACGAAACGCATTGAAGACTTCGAGGGGCCGGCGAAATCGTGGGCATCGAAATAGGTCGAAATAGTGTCACAGGTCGAAATCGTGCCAGGACCCATTTTCAGCAATGATGAATTGGAGCTGTCTGGGAGCGTAAATGCGGTGGTAGAAGGGCATGGAGGACCAGAGTATACTCCTCCCCAAGTGGCGCCGGATGTGAGCGTCCCTCCGGGAGATTGCAGACACTAAATTCCGAGTGTCTGCGCCGGCCACGAATTCAAAATTTGGCTTTTGATAAGAACATATCCGCGTCAAACGGAGGAAAAGGTCGTGAGACGCACACTTGTATACATTTTCGTTTTTTCACTCGCGGCGTGGGCACAGACCCCAATGACCGGGGGGCATGGAGTCAACGGTCCGGTCCAATCACTGAAGGAGCTGGAAAGTTCGACGGTGATCCATGCTTCTGGTGTGATCTTTGATGTAAACAACGGGCGGTGGAACACGAGCCAGTCCTATGATCCCTGTGTGCCCGATCCCACGGCGGACCCGCTTCTATTGCTCTTTAGTGGGATGGATGCGCCGACCGCCCGGGGGCCGCAACAGATCGGCAGAGCCACGGCGAGCCGCAGCGCGTTTCTCTCCAACCCGTTAACGGCATGGACCGAGGACGCAAGCAATCCGGTGCTGGTGACGGGGTCGCCCGGTCAGCCCGACAGCAAATACATCCGGCAAAGCTCCTGCCTCTACAATCCGGACGACGGCGACAAGCTGTACGAGTACTACACCTGCAACAACGGCAGCGTGGATCAGCTGTGCCTGGCTTGGAGCACCGATCAAGGGCGCACATGGACTAAATACGGCGTGGTGATGTCCCCCAGCATCGATGGCTGCTCCGACGAAACGTGGGTGAGCCAGGGCGCGGTGATTCGGCGCAGCGCGGGCGACTGGATCATGGTCTATTCGTGGCGCAATCCCCATCAAGGCGTGATCCTGCCAGGCACACGCAATGTGACCTCCAGGGATGGCAAGACGTGGGTGGGCCACGGAACGTGCAGCAATAGTCTGACTGCGGCGCCGCTCTACCTGGAGCAACATCAAATCATGATGCTGGACGGTAAGTGTGTGCTGCTTTTTGAGACGGGCAACATGACGGTGCCCTGGACGATTGGCCTTGCGTCCGCCGCAACCTGTGAAGGGCCGTTCACGGTCTCTTCTCGAAGTCCCCTTCTCAGCCCAGGCGCCAACGGTTGGGATTCCACCTTTGTTGCCACGCCGTGGTTCATGACGGTGGCGGATGAATCCTACCTATGGTACTGCGCAACGAATGAGTCGAAGGCCAATTACAACCTCGCTCATTGGCCACTGAGCCTCGGCAGATTCGTCAGGCGCTTTTGACTTGGGGAACCCGTGACGTTAAAGTCATTTCCTGATTCCTGCCCTTCGAGTTTTCCCGTGATATTGAACGGCGCGGGGCAAGACCAGCCCCTCCGAGACGCACCGCCCCCTTCCTAACGCCATTCCCCCCCAGAAGTATTCGTAGTGCTCGCTTGATGCCCAATCCGGTATAATTCCGAATCTGAGGGGCGAAAAATCCAATTTCAATTTGAGGAGAAGACATGAAAAGACTCAATGGGGTACTCTGCGGCGCGGTGGCACTGGGGATCGGCATTCTTGCTCTGCACCCGGAGTTGGTGAAGAGCGCCAAAGGGCAATCCGAATCGGCAGCATCCAGCAGAGGGTGCAGCAATGCAACGCTGCTTGGGACGTATGCGTATTCCTTTGCCGGGGTTACCGGGACGGGCGACACATCCACTCGCTTCGCGGCCGCCGGGCAAGTCGTTTTTGAAGGTAATGGAAACGAGCATGGTGTTTCAACAACCACGACGGAGGGCCAACCGGTTGCGTCGTTCGTAGCGTTTACGGGCAGGTACAGCGTCAATCCTGATTGCACCGCCACTGAGACCGACACTGATCAAAATAATGTTGTCACTCATTGGAATGATTTCACTGGGCCGGGTGGCGCTTCGGTCTCTTTCATCGAAACCGATCCGAATGTCGTGGCCGCGGGGTCGGAAACCCGCGTATCAACCTCGGAGCGCTAGTCACAGAAATAATTTGTCAGGAAACCCGGGACGTTCCGGGTTTCCCGCGTCTGCCATGGGAGTCTGCGCTTCCGATGGGAGGAGCCACAATTCACGCCACGTTGACACCGCATGTTATGATGATGCCAACCTCGGGCAGTACCCAAAACAGGGCTCAACTGCGTTGAGGGATTTAATCCACAACTTAATCGGAATTCTTTGCCACAGGGTGACACGGTGAGGCCTTGGCCCGAGTCGTTTCAAGCATTGCAATGAATTGAGGATGACGTCGAATCCGTCTGCATTGCGCGTTGCGACGAGCCTTTGCGCCGCGCCGGTGGATGGGTATACGGCCTGCCCTCGCGGTAGGGCTCAAACCTGTGCCTTGGATGCCGCCCCGGCCGGCAAACTGAGATTGCCGGTTTCATTCAGCACCGAAAGGAGACACCCTATATGGCGGACTTACTACCAGCCGGCAAATGGAAGCTCTTTCTGAAGGGATCAGAGCGAGTCGGTCAGATCGGCAATTTGAGCGTCGACTTCCGGACGAACACGGGAACCCTTGAATATCAGCACCAGACAACGCAGTTAACGCAAATCGAGCGGCATGGCAACGAATTTACCGCCCACTATAGTGCGGGCCGATTTCAAGGCCGGTTGGTGGCCACCACCCGGGACGGGGTCTCGCGCATTATCGATATCCATTTTGTCGGGACCGGAGGAAGCCCGGACGCGCTGCTCACTGGATCTCCTGTAGAGGACAAGCTTGACAATGAAGTGGCCACTTCCTTCAAAGGAACCTACGACCTGGCCGGCGCGGCTGTGGCCCTGATGAATGCGAAACTGGGAATCGAGTGGAGCAACGAGGGCAGCGACTTTACCAGTGCTCACAGCTTTGCCGAGATGCTGAAGGTTCGCCGCATGTGCTGCTTTGAATTCGTCCATTTTGCCGCGTACCTGGCGGGGAAACAGCGTGTTGCGGCGAGCGGGAACCCAATGGTCAGCGGCGCGGCCGCCACCGTATTTAATACCCTGAAATACACCGTTTGGGACCGAAAGACGATCATTCCCAAAGGCAAGGTGGTGGAGGGTGTGGCGCGGGCCTTCAACAATCAAAGCGGCTTTTACCACGTCGGCATCTCGCTGGGCGACGGGCGGATCATCAGCCTCAGCGGCGGGACGGGCATCCACATCGAAAATGTGTCGAGCCTCTTCTCCAGCTTCTTGTACAGCGAAGTTCGTGTGGCTGACTACAACTGGGCAGTTGCCCAAGGGGATCACTCCGCCCCCCCGCTGCCCCCGATGTTTCAACCCAAGTAGTTGTGAAGCCCGGGGGACGGCGGGGCAAGTTGCCCGTGACACAGCCACTCCTGGCTGTGAAAAGCAGCACGGCCCCTGGCCGTGCAAGAGCAACACTCACAGGCAAGAGTGCCTGTGTCGCACTCTTGTGTTCAATTTGGGACAGACACGTTGAGGTGAATTACGTACACTCCCGCCGTACTGGTTCGGACTCGAAACTCCTGGGGAATTGTCAGCCGCGCAGCAAGTCAAACCGATGGCGCAACGATTTCCAGAATGATATCATCACGGACCGATGGGGGCGGGGTGCCGGGCTTCCAACCGGGGAGCAAATGCTGTTGTGGCGGCCAGGCGGCGATTGGGGACAGGCGCGGCGTCAATTGAGTCCGCTGAAGCTCATTCCAGCGGCTGCCTCATGGGAGCAATCCTCAAAGAGTAAGGATTAATGTCTCACGTCCAGGAATCAGGCCCACTTTGCCCGGCAACGAAACGAGAATGATGCTTCCCCAACAGACACGAGATTTGGCCCAACGCCTTATTGGTTACGAAGGCGCTGCAAGCAATACTTCCGATCCCATGGAACTCGCGGCCTTTCGCGTCTGCGAGACGCTGCGCCGGCCCGTAACTGAACTTGCGGGCGTTGACGGTTTTCGCGCGCTCCTTTCCCGCGCGCTGGCGCTGGCCAGGGTGGAAGCCCCCTGCCTTGGCGTGCTGCGGGTCGCGGCGGATGGATCCCTGGAGGGTCTGGACGAACTGGAGCGCCAATTTGACAAGGACCAGGCCCGTGAAGGCGGGGTCATTCTTATTTCCCAGTTTCTCGGGCTGCTTCTCACTTTCATTGGCGAAGCGATGACGTCGCAGTTGGTGACGGCGGAAGTTCTGCCACCCCATCAGCACATTGCGAAGAACAGTTTGCCCCAGGGTTTTGAAGTGATTCTGAACGAAGTTGAGCAACTTAAAAGCGTTTGTGCGCGGTTGGAGGCAATGGCGGACCAACATCCGCCCTTCACGGAGGCGCTGCTGACGGTCGGGGGGAACATTCGCAGCATTGCCACCGTCTTGGCTGTGCTGGTGGCGGTCAGAACCCCCAGGCCGAATTGAGTGCAGCCTCAGCGTTTTGCCCGGTAAAAGAGATCATGAGTTCTCCGGCGTCATTACAATTGGCCCGGCGTCTTCTTGCTTATGAAGCCGCTGCGGGCAGAAACTCCGAGCCCACGGAGTCAGCGGCTTTTCGCGTCTGTGAAAAGCTGCGCACGCCCCTCTGTTCACTCGCGGGAGTGGCAGGGTTTCGCTCGCTCCTTTCCCGCGCACTGACGCTGGCCAGGGTGGAAGATCCCACTCTTCGCGCGGTGGAAGTCTGTGGGGATGGATCCCTGAAAGGTCTGGATGCGCTTGGGCCGCAAATGGACAAAGAGACCTCTGTGGACGGGGGAGCCCGTCTCATTGCCCAGTTGCTGGGGCTGCTTCTCACCTTCATTGGCGAAGGTGTTACGTTGCGTCTGGTTCAGAATGTGTGGCCGGAAACCGCCTTCGACGATCGCGATTCCGGGAAGGAGAAAATTGCTTGAGCACGCAAGATAAAGTGACCATCAAGAAACTGCCCACCGGGGTTCCCGGCCTCGATGAAATCCTGGGGGGCGGCCTGCCGGAATTTTCCTTCAATATCATCGCCGGCGCCCCGGGAAGCGGCAAGACCACGCTGGCGCACCAAATCGTGTTCGCCAATGCCACGCCGGAGCGCCCCGCTCTCTATTTCACCATCCTGGGCGAACCGGCCATCAAGATGCTGCGCTACCAGCAACAGTACAGCTTCTTCGACCAGTCCAAGCTCAACAACTCCGTCCGCTTTATCAACCTGAGCCAGGTTGTGTTGGAGAAGGACCTGGACGCGGTGCTGGACGAGATTGCCAAAGAGGTGGAGAAGGCAAGCCCCGGCATCGTGGTGGTGGATTCGTTTCGCACCGTGGTAAGGAAGGCGTTGGGCGGCGCGACCGAAGTGGAACTGCAAGCCTTCATTCAGCGCCTGGCCCTGCTGCTGACCAGTTGGCAGGCAACCACTTTTCTTGTGGGCGAATATGTTGAGGGTGAGATCCGCGACAATCCCGTATTCACCGTTTCCGATGGCCTCCTGTGGCTCTACCAGGTTTCCGACCGGAACTCCATTGTGCGCAAGATTCAAATTGTGAAACTCCGCGGGCAGGCCTCCGTGCCCGGATTGCATACCTTCCGCATTACCCATGATGGGCTGCAGGCCTTCTCGCGTACTCTTGGGCTGATCGGGCAGCAAAGGAAAATGACCAGCACGCGGCGCCTTTCCATGGGTATTCCGGAATTGGACAAAATGCTCGGAGGAGGCATTCCCGAGGGCGATAGCGTCCTGGTGGCCGGAGCTTCGGGTACGGGAAAATCGGTTCTGGCAACCCAATTCATTGCCGCGGGCATACGCGCCGGGGATCCGGGAATTGTGGTGGTCTTTGAAGAACGGCCGCAAGAATATGCAGCGCGGGCCGGGAGTCTTGGTATGGATTTGGAAACACCGCGGCGTGAGGACAAACTCGAAATCCTCTACCTCCGTCCCCTGGACCTCTCCGTGGATGAAACCATGCGGGAGATTCTGGACGCGGTCACCAGGATTGGCGCCAAGCGCCTGGTGATCGATTCGCTCGCCGGATTTGAGATGGCGCTCGCGCCCAGCTTTCGCGCGGAATTTCGCGAATCGCTCTACCGCATGATCACCGCGCTGACGGGAATCGGCGTGACCATTCTCAGCACCGTTGAGGTGAATGAGTCGTTTACGGAATTCCCCTTCAGCACCTACTCCATCTCCTTCCTCACCGATGACATTATCCGGCTTCGGTACGTCTCCATCGATGGAGAGCTTCGCAAGATCATGGTGGTTATCAAAATGCGCGGCGGCAACCATAGCACCGAAATCCGCGAATACAAGATCACCTCCGAGGGCGTCGTCATCCTCGACGGCCACCTGAAGGATTTTCAAGGCCTGATCACCGGGATTCCCACCCATTTGGAACGGCCTGCTGAGGGAGAGAAGCCCGCACGTAAGGCGAAGACCAAAGGCAAAGGCTAGAAATAAGCCTTCATCTTTTCGCTAATAGATCCTTGATGATCAGTTGCAGACTGGCATTACCCATATAGTTGTTCTGCTCAAGGGTAAAGGCCAGGTCCACGTGTTGACCCGCCACAAGTGACGGCGTTCGCGCCGCCCATCCCCAGCCCAGAGCGTCCATCGCGCGCGCACCTGTTTCCACTCTCAGTTTAATATGCTTCTCCTGCAGAATGCGCGGGGTCGTTAATAATCCCACTCCGCACGCGCCAAATACCGGCGTGGGGTTGCCCATCCCGAAGGGTTCCAGTTGAATGATCTGCTCGTAGAGCGGCCAGTCCACTTCTGCCAGGTTTATGGCCGCGTCCACGCGCAGCACGGGCTCCAGGTCCGTCGCAGTGAGAACACTACGCGCGTAACCTTCAAACCGCCGGGTCAATTCCGGAATGTTCTCCACCGCAAGAGCGAAGCCCGCTGCCTGCGCGTGCCCGCCGAATCGCTGGAACAAATCGCTCACTGAAGTCAGCCCATCCAGCAGGTGAAAGCTTTTGATGGAGCGGCCCGAGCCCACGCCCACTCCATCTTCAATGCCAATCACCAGTGCAGGGCGATGGTACCGCTCCGCCACGCGCTGGGCCACGATGCCGATGACGCCGCGATGCCAGCCTTCGCCCGCCAGCACCAGCGTGTAAAGATCCTTCACGTCGGCGCGCTGCTCAAGCCCGGCAAGAATTGAACGCAGGATCTCTTCTTCAACGCGCTGCCGCTCGCGATTCAGGCGCTCCAGGCGTTCGGCGATTTCACGCGTGCGGACGGGGTCAGGCAGCGTGAAGAGGTCAATCACATCGCGGGCGTTCTCCATGCGGCCGGCGGCGTTCAGGCGCGGACCGATGCGAAAGCCCACGTCTCCAGCGCTGATCTGCTTGCCCGCGAGGCCGGAAAGCTCAAGCAGCGCGGACAATCCTGCTTGTGACGGTTGCCTGAGTGCTTCCAATCCAAACCGGGCGATGACGCGGTTCTCGCCCAGCAGCGGGACGACGTCCGCAATGGTCCCGATGGCCACCACTTTGAGAAATGATTGCAGCAGCTTGGTGGTCATGCGCTCGCCCAGCAGAGCTTGCGCCAGCTTGAACGCCACACCAACGCCGGCAAGGGATTTCTCCGGATAGTTGCAGTCGGGGCGGCGCGGATTCAGGATGGCACACGCGGGGGGCAGGTGGCCGTCGGGCAGATGATGGTCCGTAACGATGCAATCCACGCCGAGCTCGCGGGCGCGGGCCAGCACCTCGTGCTCGCGGATGCCCGTGTCCACGCTGATCACCACGTGAATGCCACGCGCCGCGGCCTCTTCCACCACGGGCACGCGCATGCCGTAACCATCGGTGAGGCGGTGGGGCACGAAAGCCTCAACGTCCGCGCCCATCATGCGCAGCGCCGTGAGCAGCACCACCACGGCCATGGTGCCGTCCACATCGTAGTCACCGTAGATCAGGATTTTCTCGCGCTGCTGCAGGGCGCGGCGAAGACGAGTGACCGCCTCGCTCATGCCGGCCATCAAGTCGGGGGAGTGCAGCTGATCCAGGCTGGGGTGAAGAAACGCCTGCGCCGCCGCGGGATCTTCCAGGCCTCGCTGCACCAGCAGACGCGCCACCAATGGCGATAGCCCCAGTTCGCGCGCAAGGCGCCCGGCCAATTCCAAGTCAACAGGTGATTCAATCCAGCGCATCGGTCATCCTTGAGGGTAGCACACTCCTGCCTGCGGATTGAGTTGGCGATAGATGCGCGAAAAAAAGTTGAAATTGGCAAAAAGGGGGGTAGGGTCGAAATTTCAAGGTTGGGAAATGCGGCTGCGTGTTCGTGTCTGCTGCGTCGACAAAATGTCGCCAACACCACAAAGCGATAAATTGTCGTTAGCCCGGCTCGGTGACAAAATGTCTTTATAGCGTTTTTGCGTTAAGTGTTTACAGCGCGGCGAAGCCGGAAGCTGAGATGTGCCATGGCCCTCCCGATCAAAATTACCGGGACAGTTCCAGGCCATGCCGGAGCACGGGCGGGGACGCGCGTGGCACATCCGCTTACGGCGTCGTAACCGCCGAGCGTCCGGCCATGCTCTGGCGCGGGGGGGGGGACGCCCGTGGCACTTCCCTTGCCATGCTTGGGCACCCCGATGCACCGGGGGGGCACGGTTATTGGGCGCGCAATCACGCGCGGCATTTGTAACGGCGGCGGAATTTATCCCGATTTAATCGGGACGCCGGCAGATTGTAGCGTCGATCTCCGATCGATGCCGGTCGCAGGGGCGCGCGATCGTTTTCTGTGTCAAGACATGCCACAGCGCGCCCGGTGGAGGGATAAACCCGCCTTTACGTTGTGCGGGTACGCCTTGGCGTGGCCCTGAAGTTTGTGCACTAGCGGGCGGGGTGAATCGCGCGCTTGAAACCACCCCCTTCGCTTGCGCTCAGCCCCTCCTAATTTAGGAGGGGAGCCCCGGAAAAAGCTCCCCTCCTCGGACGAGGAGGGGCGGCGCGTTAGCGACGG
>Ga0302320_10003323_pt1 | contig 37547 bp, 23 predicted proteins | sample Bog_T0_3_FD_202130 | JGI IMG/M metagenome (GOLD analysis project Ga0302320, IMG submission 202130) | Peat permafrost microbial communities from Stordalen Mire near Abisko, Sweden - Bog_T0_3 | ecosystem: Environmental > Terrestrial > Soil > Wetlands > Peat | place: Sweden: Abisko, Stordalen Mire... | reverse complement strand
ACCGACTGGGCGGAGGCCGTAACGTAGGCTATGCCATAAGGCAGGCCACCGGTCGAGGGCAATGGACTCGGCGGGTTGCAGATGGTGTAGTCGGCGATGCCGCCACCAGAGTTCCGGTTCCAGGTTCCTGCGCAGATGCTGCCGACCGGCGAGATGTCCACCAACTGGTTGTTGGTGGTGCCATAGGTAAACGTGGAGACGCTGGCCTGTTGACCCTTGCAGGTCAGGGCGGACGGCGAAGATACCTGACGCGTCTGCCCGTAGGCCATGGAGATGCCGGAGGTCACCGGTTGCAGCGTGAGCGAGGCCACATCTCCGATCTTCATCCCGTAGCCCAGTCCATTGCAGTAGTTTGCGCCCGGGTTTCGGGTGCAGCCAGAGATCGATATCCCGGCTGGAATGGCCAGGCACAATAAGCAAACAAGCGTTAAGAACCGCCGCATGAATCCTCCCCGCCCCGCTTTGTCGAGCCGCGGAACGGTCACTCCCAAAATCATCGGAAAAATTAAGAAAACTCTCTCTTTAGAGCTATCCGCCAACACTTCGCAGCCAGCCTTCACTCGGCAAAACCGATCAAGTGACCGGTTCCCGGCGACCTGCCTGCCGCGTAGCCAGTTAACGAAACGCGTTCACGAAACTCCAAGGAAAAGTGTATCAGGGCGGGGTGGTCTCCGGCTGGCAACCGGGCAAAGTGCACCCCCGCCTGCTTTTCATAGACTCCGCCTACCCCAAATTGGGAGCAGGCCTCCGGGAAGGCCAGACCTCAGGGCGCGGGCGGAAGGTAGCGGTCAAACCACTCGGCAGCCCTCTCCATCACGTCCCGCCGGTGGGCCGGATCGGCAAACATATGCCCCTCATTCGGATACACCACGAGCCTTGTGGGCAGCGCCCAGAGCCGGAGAAAGAGACACAACCTCCTCGCCCTTGCCCGCGATCAATGAAAGTACCCCTGAATGCAAAAAGTCGAAAAGGACTTTGGGTGCCAAATGGATGAGGCGCTTGCGACATTCTGGCAGACAAAGAGGCAGAAAGTGCCGTGGGGCAATGCCTGAATCCTGCAAACTCGGCAGCTTGCAGACCGATTTTCGTATTTCGTCAATTGCAGCCTTTTTGACGTGCTTGCATCCTATTGCTGCTTCAGCAAGTTACGGGAGGTACGCAAGCGGCTCGCTGGAAATTGTCGAAAATCGATTTTCGACAAAACCTATACGTCCTTTAAGCTACTGAAAAAGCGAGACTTGCGCAGCAAGCCTCGCTTTTTCATAAATCTAAGTTCAATATTTCCTATTGTTTCCAACTTCCCATAATACCTCTACTGCGACTTCGAAAGTGCCCCGAAGACGATTCGTCTCCGGGGCACTTTTGTTGAAAGAGCGTTGTTAAAAAGGAAAGAACTGACAACCCGTTCCGTCAGATGGGCAAGCCCAAAAGCCGGTGCCCTTACCGTCTGCTGTGACATCGGGCATCAAACTGACTGAAGTTGTTGTTGCCGAAGGAATCAATGCGGCTGTTCCAGCTACAGCATCAACCTTCGTCAAGGTGCCATCTTGGTTTTTGATGACTACAGAGTGGTCGACCAGAATCGCGCCGACTGGAGTTTCCCCCGCCGGCAACGAGATAACACCGTTGACCCCAACTGTCGTAACCAATTTCAGTGTGTTCTCACTCAAAATCTGAACGGTTTTGTCGCCGTATGAAATAAGAGCGAGAATTCCCGATGCGTCAATTGCGACGATTTCAGTCCCCAGTGGTGCACCAGCTGTTATGCCGGTGACCGGCCAGTTTAGTGGCGATGTGCAATTGGAGGCGTCTATCATATAGAGCGCCTGACCAACTGCGTCATACGAGTAAGCGTATGTGTTTCCATTCGTTACGCCCATCGCCAACGATTGAGGACCGGTTCCAGCATCTCCCAGCAGCACAGGATTAGATGTGAATGCAGAACCAATCCAGTTTACGCAAGATATTTTGTGCGTTGCTGCCGGCTGAAGAGCGACGACATAGCTGTTAAGCACTTTGATAGCTGCTACACCTCTCAAGACGCTAGCCGGACTTGGTACGCTAAAGGTAATCTCGCAAGTGCTGGTACTAGGGCTACCGTCAACCGTCCAAAGATTAGTCAGGTTGTCCACGACGACACTAACCGCTCCGGAACCAACATAACAGCGAGTTCCGTTCGGCACGCCGGTCCCTGGCGTAAACATGTCGACGTATCCATTATTGTTTGAGTTTTCCCCGGCAATAACTTCTCCGAGGTTAAGAGCCAGCTTTACTCCCGACGACATGGTAGCTCCTGACGGCTGGCCATAAACGGTGAATTTTACTGTGCCGGTGCATCCAGTCCCGTCTGCCTTGCAAATCTTGCACTGACGATCGCCATAGCCGTCGTGAGACGAATCAATGCCTAAACTGGCTGTGATCGTCGTTGAATTGACGAACGAGACATTCAGCACATTTGAGTCCGGAGTGCAGGACGGCAAGTAACCGCTTGCAAAGTTCGTCCCGGTGAATGTCACTGGAACGATGTTGGTCGGAGTGGCCCATGTTTTGTTCGGACTCATTGAGGCGAGTGTTGGCGCAGGGGCTGTTGGAGTCACCACCGCCGAAGCAGTTGATTCCGGCCCATTGCCGGCGCTGTTGGCGGCGTGCACTGTGCACGCGTAGCTCGCGCCGTTCACTATTGTTGTACCGGTCACGACGATCGGGCTACCAGAACCGCTCACGCTCGCGCTTGAGAAGGTTCCGTTAACCCCCACGGTTGCTGTGCAGGTCGCGGTGTAGCTCGTAATCGCGGCACCGCCATTGCTAGCGGGCGCGGTGAAAGCCACCGAGATCTGCGCATTGCCGGCTGTGCCGACCACACTGGTCGGGGCACCGGGAACGGAAGCGGGAGCGGTCGGAGTGACCGCTACCGAAGCAGCTGACTCCGGCCCGTCGCCGGCGGAGTTGGTGGCGTGCGCTGTAAATGTGTACGGCGTGCCGTTTGTTAAACCGGGAACCGTAAACGAACATGAGGTTGCCGACACTTTGATTGCGCCAGGATTGGAAGTCACGGTATATCCCGTGATCGTTCCTCCGCCATTGCTGGCGGGTGGCGTACACGAGACCGTTGCCGATGCGTTTCCAGGAGTTCCGACCACGCCCGTTGGCGCGCCAGGCGCGTAAACAGTAGGCGGTTGTGTTGTGGTTGTGCCAGGGCCTCCGCCGCATCCAGCGAGGGCTGCGGCGAGAACAGACAATACCATTACTTTCTTGAAGTTTTTCATTTTGCGTTTCCAACTTCCTATAATACCTCTACTGCGACTTCAGTAAGATTGGCGACGGTCTGACGTTTTCATAACTCAAAGCTATAACCGAAGCACCCGTAACTTAGTACAGTTTTGGTTTGATTGTCGGATAGTTAGCGGGAGTGGAAACCATGCAGAAGCGAAAGGAAGCGACAAGTCGAAGGAACCCATAGTAGCTCCCAAACCAAGGGAAGCCCGGTCTTGCAGAGACCCAGTTGAAAGCCGGGGAAAATTCCAAATGAAAACGTGGGATAATGTTCGTCGGTTTCGGCCCCTTTGTCAAGCCAGATTCGAGCTTGAAACGCGCGTATGTGACGGTCCGACTACAGGTTCAAACCAAGAGTGGTCAGCTTACCTCAATGCATCTATCTTCCTGTATTCACAGTCTTTAGAGCTTCCTGCCACACCTCCTCGCCCTTGCTCACAATCAATGAATGTACCCCTGATCGAGTACGGCGCTGAGGAGAGTGTCCTGGCTGGCATCCTGCGCGGCAAGAATATTCCTGACTTCCTCAGCTTCCTTGCTGCCGAACCTCACCACGCTGCCAGTCTCAAAATTCATCGTTGGACTTTTATAAGTGAAGCCCATCGCGCTGCGTGAATAGTAGCTTCCGCCATAATAAAACCCCGACGCCCCAAACATATCCATTTGCAGAAAGAGGCGGCGCTGAGCAATTTCAGGAGCATAGACAGGCAGGCCTTGTTCGTTTTCACGGCCTGCCGAGATTCCCAGCAAATCGAGCAGTGTCGGAGTGATATCAATATGCGAGGTCGGAGAGTCGATGATCGTCGCGTGCTGAAGGACACCGGGCACATACATGAGCATGGGAACCCGCAACTCGATGTCTTCCAGCCGCCCCTCAGAAACGAGAACGACCTGGCCTTCCTGATCCCCGGGGGTCCATCGCATTCCGTGGTCGCTGGTAAATAGAATGATGGTGTTGTCCAGCGCACCGTCGCGCTGCAACTCGTCGAGCAACTCGCCCAGCCATGCATCCTGATATACCGCCAGCGCATGGCCACGCTGCAGAAGGGACATGGGGGGGTGCCCATCCAGCGCTCGATACGGATCGTGCCCAATCTCCGGGAAATAAGCCGCGGCAAACCTTTGCCCCTTTGCCGTCCAGTTGCGGATATCCTCTCGCAGCGCAAGAAGCCCACGGTGGTCGTTCTCCGCAACGTATTTCACCGGGCCGAAAAATGTAGCTTTCCCGATCTGATCAATCCTGGGGTCTATCCGCGCGGAGGCGATCTTTTGAAAGCCCAGGCTGGCGAGCATCAGGTCATCGCGGCGCTGCGGGATGCTCCAGACGAAACCATAGTACGCGGTCTGATAGCCTTCCGTTTGCAGGCTGCGAATCAGCCCCGGAATCTCGACTTGATGCTCCACGATGCCACACTGCCGGTTCACGTACATCGAAGTGAAGATGGAGAAGGCCGCGTTATCCGTCAGGGGATAACTGGTGTAATGGCGTCCCATCAGAAAGGAATGATCCCGGAGACGACGGAGGTTCGGCATATCGCTGAGAGAATCGCGGGCCGGATCAATCACATGCGCCGTGATGGATTCCATCACGAACACAATAATGTTGTAATTTTTCGCTCTTCCGGTAAAGGCCGTCGGATGTGGCGCGGGAACGTGCGAGGCCTGGCGGTAGGCTTGCATCAGTCCCTGCGTATTGTGAAGCGGGAACCCCGAGTACATTTCGTTTTCAAAGAGTGCGGAATAGGCCGCCCTTTGCAGGAAAGACTGCGACCACGGCATGACTGGAACCCTGGGGACGCAGGCGATGGCTGCGGCAGCAAACCCCAGGCCGAATGCCGCCAATACAGCATGATTCAACCAGCGCGTGTTCCTTCTGAAGGCAACCATCGTGATGGCCGACAGAAGACCGACCCCGGCCAGGCCCGCAAGCAGATATAGAATCGTGCGACCGGGATGGGAAGCAAACGCGGTTTCATGACTCCTGACGATCCACATCGCATCAAACCACAGCACTCTCAGAGAGGCGAAGGTATTGGTTGTCGTTAACGCAATGAGCTCGATGCTGATGAATGCCTCGACCAGAAACGCGGCAGCGATGGAGAGGATGATTCTACGGCGCGGCGAGATCCAGAAGGTCAGCAGGCAAAATGCCAGCGGGATAAAAATAAAGACGCAAAACAGATCCGACCGGAACAGGGAGACCTTCTCCCAAAAGAAAAGCATCGGAGGAGTGCGAAGTCCCGCGGCAATGTCAACGAACGCATTGCAGCTAATCATCGCTGCAATTTTTTCGCCTAAAACGCAGGCAGCAGACGCCAGCAACGGCAAGAGAAGGATTCCCAGCTTGTTCTTTCTGAGCCAATCAGCGATTTTCTGCATCTCAATCCCTTCAACCATCGCACACGCCCACCTATCAGGCCAGCGTATTAAATCTCGTCCTGGAAATATCGTTCTGGTTCATGCGTAAGCTATTGTGAACTCAACTTTAAGGAGTGCGTTGCTGGAAGTCAAGAACGGCGGAGCGCCGTTTGGCTCCTGCGCTGAAACCACGGAACCGTACATCACAGGATGCCGCCGTCGCTACTGTATTCAGTTGAAAGTATAAGCAATATTGCTTATACTTGATTTGTAGAGGGCAGCCCTAAATTACAAGCGGGGTTGGTTCGTGAAGAGCAGCGAATTCAAACGATGGTTGGCGGCGCAGGGGGCAACCTTCAGCCCCGGCAAAGGCTCGCACCTTAAGGTCTATCTGAACGGGAAAAATTCTGTGTTGCCGATGCACAATAAGGATCTCAGGAAGGGCCTTGCTGAAAGTATCAAGAAGCAACTGGGACTGAAATAGGAGCGCATATGTTGAAATATCCGGCAAACTTTGAACCGGCTGAAGAAGGTGGGTTCGTAATCACCTTCCCCGACATTCCCGAGGCAATCACCCAGGGCGAAGACGAAGAAGATGCGCGGCGCCGGGCATCGGACGCACTGGAGTCGGCGCTCGACTTCTACTTTGAAGCGCCACGACCGATTCCTGCGCCTTCAAAACCGAAGCGCGGTCAGCGCCTGATCGAGCTTTCGGCCAGCCTATCCGCGAAGGTGCTGCTCCTAAACGAAATGGTCTCGCAGAAGATTCGTCCGGCGGAGTTGGCGCGGCGGTTGAAGGTGACACCGCAAGAGGTGACCCGGCTGATTGACGTTCACCACACGACGAAGATTGACGGGATTGCGGTTGCGCTGAAGGCGCTGGGAAAGACGCTGGAGATGCGGGCCGTCTAAAGCCGAGTTTCTCTGGTCTCGCTTTTAAAACCTGTGCAACTACAAACCCAGAATCACTCCCCCGCCGCCCTGTGAATCGCCAGCAGCCTTTCCAGCAGGGGCTTGAGCAGCTTCAAATCCAGCGCATTGGCGCCGTCGGATTTGGCATTGGCCGGATCGTCGTGGACTTCCAGAAACAGCCCGTCGATGCCGGCGGCTACCGCAGCGCGCGCCAGCAGCGGAATGAACTCCGGCTGGCCACCGCTGACGCCACCTGCCGCCGAGGGCTGCTGCACGGAGTGTGTCGCGTCGAAGACCACCGGCGCGAGATTGCGCATCACCGCCAGGGATCGATAATCCACCACCAGCGTGTTGTAACCGAAGCTCGATCCGCGCTCGGTGAGGAAGACGCGCTCATTGCCCGTGGAGCGGACCTTCTCGACCGGGTGGGTCATGTCCCACGGGGCGACAAACTGGCCCTTCTTGATGTTGACGGCGCGGCCTGTCTTGCCTGCGGCCACCAGCAGGTCTGTTTGCCGGCAAAGGAAGGCGGGAATCTGCAGCACGTCCGCGGCCTCGGCGGCCACCGCGCAGTGGGCCGGCTCGTGTACATCGGTCAGCACCGGCAGGCCGGTGTCCTTGGCCAGGCAGGCGAGGATGCGCGTACCCTCCACCAGGCCGGGACCGCGAAAGCTCTTCACGCTGGTGCGGTTGGCCTTGTCGTAGCTGGCCTTGAAGATGAAAGGAAGGCCGAGGTCCGCCGCGATGCGCTGAATGGCCTCGGCCATGCGGCGCGCGTGGGCCTCGGATTCGATGACGCAGGGGCCGGCGATCAGGAAAAGCTGGCCCTCGCCCACATGGACCGGGCCGATTTCAAAGGAGTGGCTCACGCGTATGATTGTAATGCGTGCGCGAGCCTGCCGCCGAGAGGCCACGACTGGACTTGATGTAAAATTCGACGGGCGTTGAAGGAAAACGACGATGGAAGTGAATGTAAAACTCCACGGAGATGTGAAGTTTGAGGTCGCGGCGCGAAAGCACTCTCTGCTGTGCGACCAGCCCGCAGAAAACGGCGGCAGCGATGAGGGCATGACGCCGCCGGAACTCTTGCTGGCGTCTCTGGGCACCTGCGCGGCTTTTTACGCCTCGGCCTACCTCCGCAAGAAGGGGTTGCCGCGCGAGGGCGTCGAGGTGCGGGTTTCAGCGGAAAAGGCCGGGCCACCGGCGCGGCTGGACAACTTCCGGATCGAGGTCAAGATTCCGTTGGCGCTGAGCGAGGCGGACCGCGCGGGCGTGGACGTGGCAGTTCACCACTGCCTGATTCACAACACCCTGCTCAAACCGCCTTCGATCCAGATCGAATTGCAAGCACCCACCGCGGCGTAAGCTGGGTTGGCAGGGTCATCTGAAGGGGCCGGCTAAGAGCGTTTCCGCGCGGAACTTTACCGAAGGCGAGCGCGACGGTACAATCAACAGGAGGGCCGAAGTAGCTCAGTTGGTAGAGCAGCTGATTCGTAATCAGCAGGTCGTCGGTTCGAGTCCGACTTTCGGCTCCATATAAATTTCTGGCATCTGCAAGAGAAACAGGGAGTTGCAGGGCTTACGCTGGCGATGGCCTCTCCGAACGAGGGGCCATTTGATGTTTTAGATTCTGTCTTGGCTTTTTGAGCCCAGCCGTCTTGCCTAGAGGGAACGAGTGCCCATGCGCATAACGCTCGACATCCCGGATGAAACATACGCAAGGTTGGAAGCCCTTGCCAAGCAAGAAGGCACGACCGTTCAGGCGATTATTCTCCGGGGCATTGATGCGGTTCTGCAAGAAGAGGGGCGGCATTTTGCACCCAAACGAAGCGGAAGATTCAAAATTCCGTTGATTCGTTCAACGCGGCCAGGAACCCTGAAGCTTGGCGAAGAAGGCGTATACGAATATATTGATTTTCCTTGATAGATTGTTTTGACCGCGCGCTCTAGCCGAAATCGCCGATGTCACCAACATATTGTGCTTTCATGTGAACACTTTCCCCTTACGCGATAGCCTCAGAAATCATCGACTTGTGAGTTAGCCTCGCCTGCCGGTTCTTGTAACTGGCAATAATAAACTCGCGGAAAAGCGGGTGCGGCTCCAGCGGCTTGGACTTGAACTCCGGGTGGAACTGGCAACCTAAAAAGAATGGGTGGCCGGGAATTTCGACAATCTCGACATAAGTCGCATCGGGAGTGGTGCCGCTCAACCGCAGGCCGGCGCCGGTCAGAAGGGCTTCGTACTCGCGGTTGAATTCGTAGCGATGGCGATGACGCTCGCTGATTTCTGTTACGCCGTAGGCGCGGGCGGCGAGCGAGCCCTCTTGCAGAATGCAGGTCCATGCTCCCAGCCGCATCGTCCCGCCCATCTCCTCAACGCCCAGCAATTCGCGCAGCTTATAGATGATGCGGTGCGGGGTGGCAGGGTCGAACTCGCTGGAGTTGGCGTCCTTCAGGCCGCAGACGTTGCGGGCAAATTCGATGCAGGCGGTCTGCATGCCCAGGCAAATTCCGAAGTAAGGAACCTGTTTTTCACGGGCGTAGCGAATGGCGTTTAACATGCCCTCGATGCCGCGCTTGCCAAAGCCGCCGGGGACGAGAATGCCGTCGAATCCTTCTAACTGCGGCTCATAACTACGATCTTCCGGAGTCTTTGATTCCAGGCCCTCGGCTTCAATCCATGTAACTTCGAGTTTTAGGTTCTGCGAGACAGCTCCATGAGTTAGCGCTTCTTTGAGCGACTTGTAACTGTCCTCATACTCCACATACTTGCCCACGATGGCGATGTGAACTTCGTCTTTGGGGTTGTAGCAGCGGTGAACCAGATCCTTCCAATTTGCCAGGTCGGCTTCGGGCGCTTCCTTGTGCAGGTATTTGAGGATGAGCGCATCCACTCCCTCCTGTGCAAAGCAGAGCGGCACCTCGTAGATGGAGGGCACGGTTCTGTCTCCGATGACGGCGCTCTCCTCGACGTTGCAGAAGGCGGCTATTTTTTGCTTGATCTCCCGGCTGAGAGCGCGCTCCGAGCGGCAGAGCAGAATATCCGCCTGAATGCCGATGGAGAGCAGTTCCTTGACGGAGTGCTGCGTAGGCTTGGTCTTCAGCTCCTGGGCGGCGGCGATCCACGGCACCAGCGTGAGGTGGACAAAGATGGTGTTTTCGCGGCCCAGCTCCTGGCGCATCTGACGTATGGCCTCCAGAAACGGCAGCGACTCAATGTCGCCCACCGTGCCGCCGATTTCGACGATGGTCACGTCCGCGCCATTCGAGCTGACCTTGCGCATGGCATTTTTTATTTCATTGGTCACGTGGGGAATGACCTGAACCGTCTTGCCCAGGTAGTCGCCGCGCCGCTCCTTCAAAATAATCTGCTCGTAGATGCGCCCCGTGGTGTGGTTGTTGTCGCGCGACAAGGGCGCATGGGTAAAGCGCTCATAGTGACCCAGGTCGAGGTCGGTCTCGGCGCCGTCGTCGGTGACAAAGACCTCGCCGTGCTGAAAGGGCGACATGGTGCCCGGATCGACGTTGAGGTAGGGGTCGAACTTCATCAGGTTGACGCGCAGGCCGCGACTCTCCAGCAGGCAGCCGATGGAGGCCGCCGCCAGGCCCTTGCCTAAACTGGACACAACTCCGCCCGTCACGAAGACATATTTTGCCGACATGGGTGCAGCCTCATTTTTAGTTTGTTGGGGATGGCCGTACGAGGTGGACACTATCGAGTATGACAGAGATGGAGCGCGAAGGAAACAGGAAAAAAGACCAGCTTGCCAGATTGTGGCATCCATCCTACGATGCAGGATAGAAGGGAGCTGAAATGACGACATCGACTAGGCAGCGGCGCAAACTGGGGTCGACCGGCCCCGAGGTCTTTCCCATCGCCTTGGGTTGCATGGGCATGAGCGGAATGTACGGCGCGACGGACGATACGGAGAGCTTGGCGACCATCCACGCGGCCCTCGACGCGGGCGTCAACCTGCTGGATACAGGCGACTTCTACGGCATGGGCCAGAACGAGATGCTGCTCGGCCGGGCGTTGCGCTTTATGCGTCAGCAGGTGGTGCTTTCGGTGAAGTTTGGCGCGCAGAGGGCTCCCAACGGCGCTTGGCTGGGTTTTGACGCGCGCCCCGCGGCGGTGAAGACTGCCCTGGCCTATTCGCTGAAGCGGCTGGGCGTGGATTTTATCGACATCTATCGTCCGTCGCGGCTGGACCCCACAGTGCCTATCGAAGACACCATTGGTGCCATCGCGGAGATGGTCAAGGCCGGTTACGTGCGCCACATCGGCCTCTCCGAAGTCGGCCCGGAGACCATCCGCCGGGCGGCGGCAGTGCATCCCATTGTGGACCTGCAGATTGAGTACGCGCTGGTCAGCCGCAGCCCGGAAGCAAAGATTTTTCCCGCGCTCACAGAGCTGGGCATCGGCGCTACGACCTATGGCACGTTGTCGCGGGGACTGCTTTCGGGCTCGCAGCCGGCCCCGTCCGGCGACTTCCGCGCTTACTTGCCACGCTTTACCGGCGTCAACCTGGAACGAAACCGGCTACTTGTTGCAAAACTCAAGGAGATCGCCGCGGGCAAGGGCGTTACGCCTGTGCAGTTGGCCATTGCCTGGGTGCTGGCCAAGGGCAGCTTTATCGTTCCGGTGGTGGGCGCGCGCACGCGGGCGCAACTGGCCGAGAGCCTGGGCGCGCTCGAAGTAAAGCTCACCGCCGAGGAGCTTGCGGCTCTTGAAGCTGCGGTTCCCGCTGGGGCCGTAGCGGGAACCCGCTATGATGCTGCCCAGATGCGGGTTCTGGACAGCGAGAAGTAAGGGGCAGCGAGAATTACATCGCTCCGCGGCTCGCCGGGGGGACAATTCCGTTCATACGCAGATACACCACCAACTGGCCGTAGTGGTCCATGAGGTGCGCGGTACCAAAGGCCGCCATGCCCGCGCGCGTACCATGCGCCGTCTGTACAAAGGCGTTCTCCGGTGTGATCGTGTCCACGAAGGCGTGGGCCTTGGCGAAGGAATCTTTCAGGGCCTTCACGATATCGGCTTTGGTGGTGAGCTTCTCAATCGAATCTGTCATTGCCTTCGCGCCGGCTTCTGTAAAGTCCGAGCCGCCGAAGAAGTAGTAGTTGGATTCGGCAACGTGCTTGATCTGCTGGGCAAAGGTGCGTACGCCTTTGAACTCGCCCAGGCTGGCTGGGGGCGCAAAGTTGAATTTTTCTTCCGGCATGGCCTCGGCGGCCGAGACGAACTGCTGCTCCATGATGCTGAGCACTTTGTCGTAGGTTTGTGCGGGCGAAACCAGGGAGCCGATGGCCGGTTTGGCTGGCGCGGCTGCCTGGGCAAGAACGAGTGAGGATGCTGTGGACAGCAGGCAACAACCGAGAATGCAGCTTGCAACATAGGGAAGTTTGAACATGAAATCTCCTCCTGCGGCCTGAGCCGCGTGTAGGAACTTTACCAGATCACAGCCGGTTTTTGACAGCCGAGACCGGTTAATCGCCCCATGCGCGCCAACCGCCGCGTGCGAAATCCCTGTTCCCGTACAATCAATAAAAAGGAGTTTTTCGATGAAGCGAGTTTATATGGACGCCAATGCCACCACCCCTCTGTTGCCGGAGGTGATGGAGGCCATGCGCCCATACTGGATGGAATGCTTCGGCAACGCCTCCTCTGTTCATCTCGACGGCCAGCAGGCGCACACCGCCATGGATCACTCTCGCTCGACGATGGCAGAGTTTTTCAACTGCCACGATGCCGAGGTGGTCTTCAACTCCGGCGGCACCGAGGGCGACAACACCGCCATCTTCGGGTTGCTGCATCCCGGCGACCACTTCATTACCACTTCGATTGAGCACTCGGCAGTTCTCCGGGCTGCGGACCGCATGGCGCAACACGGAGTGGAAACCACCTTTGTCGCGCCCCAGCCCAGCGGCCTCATCGAGCCGACGGACATTCTGCGCGCCATCCGGCCTCAGACGCGGCTCATCAGCGTGATGCTGGCCAATAACGAGACCGGCGTACTGCAGCCCGTGGAAGCAATCGGCAAGATCGCCGCCGATACCGGCGTCTTCTTTCACATCGATGCAGTGCAGGGCGCGGGCAAAGTCAAATTCGATGTCCGCCGCTTCGGATGCCATCTGCTGTCCATCAGCGCACACAAAATGCACGGCCCCAAGGGCACAGGCGCAATGTTCGTGCGTCGCGGAACTCCGATTGAGCCGCTGTTGGTGGGCGGCAGCCATGAGCGCCGCCAGCGCGCCGGAACCGAAAACGTCCCCGGCATTGTGGGACTCGCTAAGGCCGCCGAGCTGGCCATGCATTCGCTTGAAGATGGAACGATTGACCGTTTGGCAAAGCTGCGCGACCGGCTGGAAGCCGGCATCTTGCAACTTCCCGGCACCGGTGTCAACGGCGGCTGGGATGGCGACAATCCCGTTTCCCGCGCGGCCAACACCACCAACATCTGGTTCGATCACGTGGAAGGCGAGGCATTGGTCATCTCCATGGATTTGAAGGGCGTGGCCGTCAGCGGCGGCTCGGCCTGCCACTCCGGCGCCACCGAGCCCAGCCACGTGCTGATGGCCATGGGCCTGGACAAGACTCGCGCCCGAGCCAGCCTGCGCTTCAGTTTGCTCAAGACAGCGACCGAGGCCGATGTGGACTATGTGTTGAAAGTTGTCCCCGAAGCCGTCGAACATTTGCGCGCAATTTCGCCGGTGGCGGCTGGAACGCTGGGGTAACAACTGCATTTCAACTTGCAGAACTGCTAATTTCATGACCGAGCACAACACCATTGCCGTTGCCATGTCCGGAGGGGTGGACTCCTCGACGGTGGCGGCGATGCTCGCTCACGGCGGCGGCGCAGTCGTCGGTCTGACCCTCCAGCTTTGGGACCAGACGCGGCTGGCCGGACGAAATGGTATTCCCGATGCGCCGAAAGCTGGCCGCTGCTGCTCGCTGGACGATGTCTATGACGCGCGGCGCGTGGCCGAGCACCTGAAGATTCCCTACTACGTCGTCAACCAGCAGGAGCGTTTCGAAGCCGACGTCGTCCGGCCCTTTGTCGCTGAGTACCTCGCCGGGCGCACGCCGATTCCCTGCTCGCTCTGCAACAACCACCTGAAGTTCGACCAGCTTTTGAAGACAGCGCAAAGCATCGGCGCCAGCCGCATCGCCACCGGCCACTACGCCGTGAATGAGTTTGACCCTCAACGCAACCGTTGGATTTTGAAGCGCCCTGCCGATCTGGCCAAGGACCAGACCTACTTTCTCTTCGGCCTGACGCAGGAGCAGTTAGCCCATACGCTCTTCCCGCTGGGCCGGCTCACCAAGCCGGAAGTGCGTGAGGTGGCGCGGCAGCATGGCCTGGCGCTGGCCGAGAAGCCCGACTCGCAGGAGATCTGCTTCATCCCCGGCGGCGACTACAAGCAGTTTTTAACCGCCTATCTCGAGGAACAAGGCCGGCAACTGCCGGAGACGGCCGGCGAGTTGGTAGCTTCCAGCGGCGATGTGCTGGGTCGCCACGAGGGCATCTTCAACTTCACCGTGGGCCAGCGCAAGGGGCTGGGCGTCAGCTCGCACTCGCCGCTTTATGTACTGAACATTGACCCGGCCACGCATTGCGTCACGTTAGGTGCAGACGAGGAACTGGCCACCCGCAGCTTGCGCGCTCGCGGCCTGAACTGGATTTCCATTGCGGAGTTGACCGCACCGATGCGTGTGCGCGTAAAGATTCGCCACCGCCATGAGCCCGCATGGGCAACGCTCGAACCGGCTGGCGCCGATGAGGTAGTCGCCACTTTCGACGAAGCGCAGCGCGCTGTCACCCCCGGCCAGTCGGCGGTTTTTTATGACGGCGATGAGGTCGTCGGAGGAGGATGGATTGTGTAAAGTAGTACCGCACCGCGTGAGCCAACCATCAGGAACTGCGCGTCCCGCAATCTTCGCTGCTTGGCCAGCCAGTCTTTCCCTGACAGAGCGCGTTTAGCGCTGTTGCGCTCTGGATCCGCGCAGCGATTCGATGGCCGCCTTGGCAAACGCTAAGACGCCTGAGATCTGCCGCATCGGACGGCTGACAATATCGGTCACAAAGTCCCCGGCGCGGTCAGCGGAGTCCAGTACGCCGGAAACCATGTGATCCACGCGATTGCTTTGCTTCCGCACATTTTCCAGAATTTCCGTCACCGAGGATTGCATCTGCGCGGTTTGTACGCGCAGCCCGTGCGCAATCTCCGCCACGTCGCCGGCCGCCTCTTCAACCTTGGGCGAAACTCGGGTCAGTAATCCCTGCGCGTTAGCGAAAAATTCCTGCGCGCTTGCAAGGGTTTCCCGCGAGCTGGCAATTAGTTCCTGCGAATCGTAGATGACGGGCATGAGCGAGGCACGCAGGCCCCCGATTTCTTCGCGGATGGAGTGGGCCGCCTTGCGCAAGGTGATGGAGATTGCCAGCAGCATGAAGGCCTGCAGCAACACAGCCAGCCCGGTGACAACAGCAAAGGCGAGCAGGATGGTTTGATTATCCAGTTTAAGCATTGGCATTGAAGTAGTCTCGCTCTGTGAATCTACAGGCTCTGGTTCTGTTCTCTTGCGCGCTTACAAAACCGGATGAAGCTTGATCTCCGGAGCCTGCGCTTGAGCCGCAATCTATCCCGCGCACAGGACTCCGGACAACTGAAATGATACTTCCCAGGGCGCTATCCGGCCTTGACCGGAAAAAGCTCCGGCAGATACGCCGGCTCAAATCTCCTTGGGTTCACCGGGAGCTGGGGGAATGGGGGGTGCCTTGTAGGCCTGGCGTCCGGCTTCAACGGCCGCGGTTACCCGGCCAGTCTGTTCCGTAACCAGGTTCTTGCCGCGCTCTACAAATTCTTCCCACTGCGCCCGTCCGCGATCCACAACCTCGCGTCCGCGATCCACATATTCGCCCATCTGCTCTTTGCCCTGATCCACCAGGTTTCCCATCTGTTCGGCCACTTGACGGGTGCGATTGCGCAGGTACTCGGTTCCCTCCCGGGCGCCTGAAATCAGGTCTTCCCGGGTCTCGCGGCCGCTCTTTGGGGCATATAGAATCCCCACCAGCGCGCCGACGCCTAATCCAGCCAAGAACCACGCCAGACCGTTAACCTTATTGTCTTCTGCCATGATAAAAACTCTCCTTCTGCTCAGCTTGAAGATGGCCTGAGCGTATCAAATTCCCCGGTGTGGGGCAAACTGCAACCTGGTTGCCGTTCTTCCATGAACATCGGCGCTCATTCCACAGTATAAGGAGTAGAAACGCGGAGTGTAAAACTAAGGGTAACTTTTCGCCTGGAAGAATAAACGGTCAATAAAGCTCAGCTTGCACGGTTGCCGCCAAATAAGAGGCGCAGACCAGGGCCTGCGCCGAAAGTAATATAAATCCACTGATTGAGAAAACCGCCTGTTCCTGACTCTTCCGTGATCGTTAACAAATACATTTAGGAGGCTGTCAAGACAGCACAAGCAAGAATGCGTGCAGACCCAGCGGGCACAGAATTAGTCAGCTCCGCAGCCGCCACGTGGTGAGACGCGCTCACTTTAGGGCAACTGCGGCCAAGCTGGTGGAGACTGGCGGCGGCTTTTTCACTCTCTGAGCCTGAGCTCAAATACTGGAAGCCGGAGCATTCACGGCTGCGTCGCATGTGTATGATCCGTGCCATTACCAGATTCGAATCAGATTCCATGCGAAGCAATTGTGATTCCGATGCAATTTGGTTCAATGACTTAATAATTTTCTGATAATTTGCTGAAATACATTACAAATCTACTTGCGCGTATAATTATCGAGTGTTAGTCTGGTCCTCGCCTCAAAAATTGTTTTTGAGCAACCACGTACGACAGAACGCCGGGCGTGGGTGTTATTGTCTCTTTTCTGGAGCCACTATGTCTCGATTTACCGCCGCAGTTCGTTTCGCCAGCATTCTTCCCGGTGTGATTCTTGTCGCCGCCTTTTGCCTGATGTCTTCACCCGCCCTGTACGCGGTTCAACCGGCAGCGCCACAGCTTCTACCTTACTCCGTCAAGGTCATCGCCGGCGGCGGAACGACAGCCATACCCCTTACGGTAGGTCCGGGAGTCTGTGCGCCCTCGGGAAACACGCCTACCGACACATACGGTGACGGTTGTCTGGCGACCGATCTGGTGCTTGCGGGACCTCGCACAGCCGTTGCCGATGCGTACGGCAATGTCTTCTTCACCGACTACACCAACGGGCTGATCCGCCGCGTAGATGCCGTCACGGGCGTCGTGACCGCGGTGGCCGGCGGGGTAGCCTACACCGCTTCGCCCGGGGTGGGCATAGCTTGCGCGACCGGCGCGAGCACCAAGGCCAGCGATGCGAAAGGCGATGGTTGCCTGGGGACGCAGGTTTACCTTTTCGAGCCTATCGGGCTGGTCTTTTCGCCCGCCGGGGACCTGTATTTCTCCGAGCTTAGCAGCAGTTCCATGCCGGCCGGCGCCCAGGCGGCCTTTGGCAGCGATGTCCGCAAGATTGCCGCGACCACGGTGGCGAATGGAAACAATGGTTGCACCAATACGTCGGGATGTCAGATGATCCTCACGACCGGGGTCATCTCGATGGTCGATGGCGCGCTTTCATCGTATACCGGCGACGGCTATACGGCGAACATCTATAGCGGCACCACTCCCTGCTCGGCCGCGAACCTCACCAACTGCGTCGTCGCCGCCACCTCAAGCCATTTATATGCTCCGTATGGCCTTGCCTTCGACAACAGCGGCAACCTATACATTGCCGAGGAGTACAAGAACGCCGTGCTGGTGGTGAACACGACGACCGCCAACACGAACAAGCTTTTTAGTAATACTGCCAATGAAATCGACATTCCCGCCGGCACGGTGGCAAAGATCGCCGGCGCCACCACGGCGGGCAGCTCGACGTGTCCCAACGGCTACTACCCTACGACGAACGGTTGCAACTATCCGGCGACTGGAGGTACATACACCGTCGGCGCCTCCGCGAACGCCTCGATGATTGACGCTCCCTATGGCGTGGCCGTCGACCCTTCCGGCAACGTCTACTACTCCGACGAGTACAACTACAATATGGTCGAAGTCCCAGCTACGGGCAGTTCAGCCGGCGACATCTACCTTTACGCCGGCGTACAGGATACCAAGGGCTCGATCCCCTTCCCGGTCACCACGCGCGCAAATAACGGCAGCTTCGCCATCGGCAACCCTCACGGTGTTGCTGCCGACAGCAATAGCAATGTTTACTTCACTGACGCGGCCAACGGCGCTATCTGGCGTGTCGACGGCGCGGGCCAGGTCGCGGGCACATTGACCCAGCCGATGTACCCCGTTGCCGGCGGTGTCTCCACGGTATGCACGACATCGATCGTGCCGGGAGTCACGACGATCGATGCCTACGGCGACGGTTGCCCCGGAACCGGCGCCAAATTCGGCACCGGCACCAGCGGCGGCATCTTTGGCGTCTCGGTAGATGCTTACTCCGACCTCTTCGTCGGCGACACTGTCGTACCCCTTATCCGCGAGGTCGCTTCGGGAACGCAGTTCGGTTCAGTTGGCGCAAATCAGCCGACGGACTACGTGAAGATCCACTTTGCCGCCGGCGACTCTCCGGCCAGCAGTTCGCCCTATCAGCTGACCTCCGGCGCAGCGAACTTCTCGCTGGGCACCGCCTCCTGCACCACCAACAGCGACACGACGCAAGACTGCGTGCTGCCCATTCAGGCAACACCTTCTGTGCTGGGGGCATTTACCGGCACGCTTCAGGTTATGGCAACCCATGGAGGCCCGGCCTCCTTCCCGCTCTCGGGCACCTTTGTCCTGTCTCCGCTGACCCGCATCGTGGTCTCCGCCGCCCAGGCCGCCAGTTGTACGAACCTTACCGCGTATAGCACCAGCACTCCGGTGATTCTGACGGCAATCCTCTTCAGCGACGGCGCCGCCGCCCCCACCGGCACGGTTACTTTCTACGCCAACGGCACGCAAATTGGCACGGCGCAGGCGCTTGCCAATGGCACTAGAGCTACCCTTACCTACACCTTTGCGACGGCCGGCAGCTATGCCATCACCGCAACCTACACCCCTCCCACGGGCAGCTATTATGTCGGCTCCTCCAGCTTGACCTACAACATCACATCCGCGGTCCCCAGCTTAAGCGGATCGACCATCACTTACCAGCAGAGCACCGTAAGCGCCGGACAGACCGCGCTTTATAGCCTCAATATCGTGCAGAACGTCTACGCCGGCACCATCACCTTTGCGTGTTCGGGCCTGCCGGCGAACTCGTCCTGCGTCTTCTACCCGTCTACGTTCACGGCGGTCGGCTGCCAAACCTCCAATACGGTTGCGATGAGCATCCTCACCCAGCAAGCGACGCAGACAATGGCGGCATCGCTGGGCGGCTCCGGCCGCGGCCCTTGGACCGCGCTGAGCATTCTGTCGGGAATTGGCCTGGCTCTGCTGATTGGAGTTCGCCGCCGCCGCCTGTCGATGCGCTATAGCCAAGTATGGTTAGCGCTAGCGATGCTGTTGGCCGCCGCCGGCATTGTGTCGTGCAACGGAATGAACCAAGGGACGGTAGCCGCGACACCTTCGGGAACCTATAGCGTTGTGGTTACAGAAACCGGGTCCACCGGCACATCGTTCAGCTTCCCAGCGGTTACACTTACGGTTCGATGATGCGCTTTGAAAAAGGTGGGGGGGAAACATCCCTGCCCGCCTGCCACATTTTCTGTGCCGCCTGGTTTTTATCCCAGGCGTGGTCCAAGGTCAGGAGATTCACTCGATGCATTTTACTTTCCGCAGTTCAGTTCAATTCGTTAAGCCAGCTGCAATCGTTAAATCGGCTTTGCTGGCCGCTCTTCTTGCTCTGTTCACACTCGCCATCACTCCGCTGAACACAGCCTTTGCGCAGTCGGCTACCACGGGCGCCATCGGGGGTACGGTCTCCGATGCAGGCGGCGCGCTTCTGCCCGCAGCCTCCATCACCATAAAATCGCTCGACACGGGCGTCACGCGCGCCATCAAGAGCAATGCGTCTGGTGAGTACCATGTTTCCGAGCTGGAGCCGGGCACCTACAGCGCCACCTTCACGGTCGAGGGCTTCGAGACCTATCAGGCAAATGCCATCATTGTGACAGTGGGCAGTCTTTCGACCGTCTCGGCCGTCATGAAGCCCGGCTCTGTGACCAACAGCATCGTCGTCACCGCTGAGACGCCGCTGCTGCATGTCCAGTCCAGCGACATCTCTACGGCCCTTGACCAGGCATCGATCGACAATCTGCCCATCAATGGCCGCCGCTGGTCTACGTTTGCGCTGCTGACGCCCGGCGTTGTCAACAACTCCGACGGCTTCGGCCTGCTCAGCTTCCGCGGCATCAGCTTCCTGCTGAACAACAACACGGTGGATGGAGCGGACGACAACCAGGCGTACTTCTCCGAAGCCCGCGGACGCACGCGCGTCGCCTATTCGATTACGCAGGCCGCCATTCAGGAGTTTCAGGTCAACACCTCGAACTACTCGGCGCAGTACGGCCGTTCGGCCGGCGGCGTCATCAATACGGTGACCAAGAGCGGCAGCAATCAACTGCGCGGTGAGCTGTTTTTTTATGACCGCGATCTCGATCTGGGCGGCGCCACCAACCCCTACACTTTGCTGACCGTCGCCGCCCCAGGCGGGGGCTACAACCAGGCTCCGTACAAGCCCACAGACTGGCGCAAGCAGTGGGGCTTCGGAATGGGCGGCCCGCTCCGCCACGACAAGCTGTTCTGGTTCTATGCCTACGATCAGGTGCGCCGCAACTTCCCCGGCACCGGTCGCGCTCCGGACCCGAACGACACTTTTGCCTCTTCCAACGCGACTCTGCCGACCGGAGAGACCTGCAGTGCGAGCAATTTCACCACCACCGGCAATCCCACGTATTCCACGGAAGGCGATTTCAACGCCTGCTCTATCTCGGCTACGTTTGGACTAAACAGCTTCCAGGCCGGCTCGGTATATTACCAGCAGGGACTTAACATCATCAGCAGCTTCCTGGGGACGGTGCCGCGCGTGTTGGATCAGGTAATCAACCTGCCCAAGCTCGATTACCAGATCAACGAGCGCAATCGCCTTTCTTTGATGTACAACCGCATGCGCGAGTCTTCGCCTAATGGATTTCAGACGCAGGCCTCCAACTTCTACGGGCGGGGCTCGTTTGGCAACGACTTTGTCAAGGAAGATTTTGGCATTGTGCGGCTGACCTCGATTCTTTCCGACAAAATGATCAACGATGCGCTGGTGCAGTACGGCCGGGACTTCGAGTACACCATCTCGGGTTCGCCACTGCCCAATGAACTTCCGCTGGCCAACAATTCTTTCGGAAGGCCCGCGGACATTACCATAGGATACGAGTTTGAGCAGGGCTTTGATATCGGGAAAAACGAGGATCTGGACCGCAAAGCGGACCCCGACGAGCGCCGTCTGCAATTGCTCGACGGCCTCACGTGGAGCCACGGGAAGCACATCACGAAGGCCGGCGTGGAGTATAACCTGGCTACCGATTTTGTAAACAACCTCTATGACGGCAACGGCAACTACAGCTTCGACTACTCGTTTGACTTCATCTCCGACTACCTGCACGCCGCTACGGGACTGGGCGGCGCGGGCTATACGCCGTTGTATTACAGCTACGGACAGGCATTTGGCAATCCGGTCGGCGAGATAGCGACGCGCGAGTATGGGGCGTATGGAACCGACGACTGGCGGATTCGACCGAATCTGACGTTGACGTTCGGCGTGCGCTATGAGTATGAGCGTGTTCCTCCCAATCCCTTCCCGAATACGGGAAACCCCGCCCTGGTGGCGGCCTTTGCCGGTAACGCCACGTACGGTGCAGGGGTAGCCGCAGGCGCCGCCCTTCCGCAGACTGCCTACCGCCCCAACGATAAAAACAATATCGCGCCGCGCTTTGGTTTTGCCTGGAACGTCTTTGGCAATGACAAGACGACGGTGCGCGGAGGCTACGGCATCTACTTCGGGCGCATCATCAACTCGAATATCCTGCAAACCTATATGGAATCGGGCGCGACTAATGCGCAGATCAACCTCACCGGCAGCGGAGGCGGAAACGCCAGCCTATATCCTGGGCACTGCGGACCAACCTTCCCCAACCTGGTCAGCAGCATCACGGACGTGTACAACTGCTTTGCCGGCAAAGCGAGTCCCTTGTCTCCAATTAGCACGATAGCCCCGCCCACTACCACGGTGGCGTACCTTGATCAGCATATGCAGAACCCTCAGGTGCATGAGGCCGATCTGGCCGTCGAGCGGAATCTTGGCCACAACACGGTCCTTGGCGTGACGTACATGGCATCATTTGGCCGCGAACTTCCCCGCGCAATTGACACTAACTTTGCTCAAGGGGCGACCACCCCCGTCACGTTTACCATCGGTTCGTCCATAACATCCACTCCCCCCGCGTCCTATGCGATCAGCGGCACGGCGGTGCCGACATACGCCAACTATCCGCAGCCGCCGCAAAGCGGTTACATCACGCAGCCCCATGGCGGCAAGACTGTGCCGTTTGCGACTGGCGCGACCCTCAAGCCCGTCCAGGTTTTCTTGCAGCCGGTGGGGACAGCCATAAGCACCCGTCCGAATGTTGCTTATGGCCAGATTCTCGACGTCAGGAGCGATGTAAACTCCAGCTACAACGCGCTGGCCGTTCAGATCAACCATCGCTATCAGAATGGTTTCTCCCTGATGGCGAACTACACCTGGTCGCATGCCCTGGACGACAACCCGTATCTTTCCACGGTGGTTCCCAGCTACAACGCGTTTGATCCGACCAACCTGCAACTGGAGCACGGCAACAGCGTTCTGGATGTCAGGCAGCGCGCCGTCTTCGCGATGGTCTATCAGCCTCAGACGCACTTCCACGGCCTGAAGGACAAGGTAATCGGCGGCTGGCGGATCGCTCCGATGGTACAGGTGCAAACCGGACTGCCTTATACGCCTTACATCTCCGGCTCAGTCTCCGGCATCACTGTCAGCAGCGGAGTCGATGGTTGCACTCCCGTTGCACCGGCAACAACCTGCGCGGCGAACCCGGCCTACGGGGGCTTGAACGGCTCCGGATCCAGTGCTGATCGCCTTCCTTGGATTGAGCGCAATAGCTACAACCGTCCCAACACCATCGTGGTCGACTCACGCCTGGGTAAGAACTTCTACATCAAGGCGCGGCATTTTGACAACATGCGGTTTGAGCTCATGGGCGAAGTGTTTAACATCCTGAACCATCAGAACATCACCGGCATCACCGACCAAGCCTACGCGCTCAGCGGCACAACTCTTACCCCGTTTGCGAGCTTCGGGACGTACACCAACTCCAACAGCAACTGGGCCTACAGTTCGCGCCAGATGCAGATTGCGGCCCGACTGCATTTCTAAACGCCGGTTCATTCCAACAAATACAAAGGGCGGCCAACTCGGCCGCCCTTTGTATTTGCCGCAATCGATCTTATTGCGGCGGTTATTGCGGAATTGCCGCGGGAGCGGGAGAAGCAGCAGGAGTTGCTTGAGCCGCTGGAGCCTCGGGCGCCGCGAGAATCCGGTTGAGCACCCGCGCCAGTCGCAGGCCGCCCAGCGCCAACTGCGCATCCACGACCTTCGACTCCTCCGTAACGTACTCCCGCGTAATCAGCGCGCCATTGGGGACCATGGCTTCCACCGCATAGTGGTGCGAGATGTTGGCCCAGGTGGTAGGCTCGCCGCCGGCCATCCGCTCCCATTGGTTGTCCTTGATCTCCTGAAGCAGCCTTTCGGTATATTTCTTTTCGCTCAGTCCCTGCTCCTCGATAATCATGTCATCCCATACGCCGTGCAGATTGCAGTTGTACGAGTCGCACCTGCTGGAGCCCAGGAAGCTGACGGCGATGCCATTGCCTCCGCGCGCATCGCCCAGGGCATGAAAGGGCTGATGGAGGTCGCCGATCAGATGCACCAGGAACTTCAGCGCGAAGGCGCGTTCCTTCGTGCTCAGCGATTCGTCGCCCAGCCGTCCCTCGAAGTAAAGTATGCGGTCGGTGACACAGTCACGCCACGGTGACTTGGGGTCCGCCTGGGAGACAGGGCAGTCGCGGTTGCGGTCAAATTTCGCCTCGACACTGGGAATATCGACAAAGTGCCACTTGCCTGTCTCCGGATGTTCCTTGCGATACTCGTCCGCCCATGGCGCGACATCAGCCAGAGTTTCCTTGCCCAGAAGCAGGGCAACTTGCGACTTTGCCGCTGGCGTCAAATACTGTTCAGCCACCAGTGCGGTCAGGCGATGGCCCTCGCGTCCCCATGCCCAGCTCAGTGGAACTCCCATGCACAGCAAAAGTGCGCCGATAACCGCGCCGCGCATCGTTTTCTTGCTTGAAATTGTGCTCATTTTCCGCCTGCCTTGGATAAAATAGATACTACTGAATTTTACGCGATTCTTATGCATGGATTGGATGAAAACAGGCAGCGCTCGCTGTGCTTGTTCTGTTTGCGATCCCGAGAAAGATATGCGCGGGCCGGTTTTGGCGGCCCTGAGAAAGAGGAGAAACTTGCCACTGCTGCCAGTCATTCGCCGTTTTCATCGCCTTGGCATTATGTTTTTTATGGCCGCGCTTTTGATCGCTGCCACACCTGCCGTTTTTGCGCCGCTGCTCTGCGCGCAAACGTCCGCCCCGGCGCCCGGCGCAGGGTCTGCGCCAGCAACACACCCCTTCGTGTTCACCGTCAACGCGCGTCTGGTGGTGCTTGACGTTGTCGTCACGGACAAGGCCGGCAAGCCGGTGGACGGCCTTACCGCCAAAGACTTCCAGATTTTTGAAGACGACAAGCCGCAGCACATCCACTCGCTCGACTCGCCCGCGACCCACACCTTGTCAGCACCCTCGATAGCTGCGGGCATTACCGCCGTCTTCGATCCCGCGCAGCCAGCCAGCTTCGGCCATTCACCCGTCGATGTGCTGATCTTCGACCAACTGAATACGCATTTTGCCGATAGCTCGTTTGCTCGCCGCTGTCTGCACGACTACCTGAGCCGCCAGCCCGCGCTCCTGCCGCAACCAACAACCCTGCTAACCGTCTATGACAACCACTTCAAGATGCTGCAGGGTTTTACCCGTGACCGTGACGCCCTGTTGCGCGCCGTTGCCGCAGCTCCCGTTGAGTACCCCTGGAAGCTCGAAGTGAATGGCAAGGCCGAGTACGGCCCGGTCGAGCGTCTCGACCAATCCCTCCGCGCACTGGAAGAGATTGCCCAGAGTTATGCCCGCATCCCAGGTCGCAAGAACCTCATCTGGGTGGGCGGCGGATTTCCCACCATCAACCCCACCACCATTGACGGCGACGACGCCCAGGAGGTGAAGGACGCCCTCCAGCACGTCACCGACATTCTTCTCGACCTGCACGTCACACTCTATGCCATCGATCCTTCCAGCACTGCCGCCGGCATGACCGAAATTACCGACAGCTCGCAGGCGGAGTTTTTGATGAACGCGGGCGATGCGCTTTCCGGCGGATTCGATCCCTTCGGAGCCAACGACGACTTCGACCGGCTCGGTCCTGTGACTGGCGGTCGCGTCATCCGAGGGAGAAACGATATCGGTGAGCAGATCGCCTCATCGGCCGACCTTGGCGCTCACTATTACACCATTTCCTACACGCCCAGTTCCAGCAGCGAAGCCGCGGCCCAGTATCGCAAGATTCGCGTTGTTCCCCTGCGCCCGGGCCTGACCGCAACCACCCGCACCGGCTATTACTCCGGCGAGACCCAGGCGGAAAAAGCCTCGGCCACCGCAGCCTATGACCTTACCACCGCGGCAGAGACTGCCTTGCCGCTCAATGGCATTCGTGTCACCGTTGAGCCGGATTCTTCACCCCATGCGCCGCCCAACACGTACATTGTTCATGCCGGAGCAGCAAACCTGACCTGGAAGACGAAGGAAGATGGCAGCGCGACGGCAGCGGTGTACATCATGGCAGTCTCGCTCAATGCAAAAAACACCATGCTCGGCCACACACTGCACGGCATGAAGGCGAACGCCAGGCCCGGCGCGAATCTGATCGATCCCGCCAAGATGGCCGACTTCGACTTTACCGCGCTGCCTGCACCCAAGGCGGCGACGCTTCGCTTCATTGTCCGCGACAATGTTACCGGACGCATGGGTTCCGCCGACCTCCCGCTCAAAATGCCTTGAGCTCTTGAGCCAGAAGATGATGATATTGTTCCATTACCTTTGGTGAGGGTGCCGGTCTGTCCCCGCTTTCTTCGCTCAGGCAGGCAAAGCCGCGGGTCGACTTCGCCTACCTCTATTTCACGGCGTTCTGCTGTAAAGATCTGCCCCGCCTGATTCGCTCCTTTATTCTGCCTTGCCGATGCTTTCTTCCTTGTAAGCCTTTTGCAGAAAGTAGAATGCCTTCTTCTTATCGCCTTGATCCGATATCAGGCCCTTGCGATTAAAGCCATCCTGAATGCCGGGAAGCAGGCGGCGAGGAGAATGAAAATCCATCAGAATCCATGGGCTCATTCCTCGTAATTGAGGAATGCGGTTCAGCATAGGGAGTTGATGCTGATAGAGGCTCAACTGGTATTCCTCGGTCCAGCGCTCGGTTTCCGGCCCGTGCAGGCCGGCCTTGGCGTCTCCGCCAAATTCGCTGATAATCAGCGGCTTATTAAAGGCGATCTTCCACACGGTGGTGTCGGCGCCCTCTGGGGGCTGTTCATACCAGCCGATGTATTCGTTTGCTCCAATGACGTCCAGAGCCTCGCCCAGCGAATCATCGACATACTTGATATGTCCTTCAGTACGGACAAGAAGCGCCGCCGTTACCAGCCGCGACGAATCGAGCACGCGAACATCGCCCGCCAGCGTCTTCAGGAATTTCGTTCGCTCGGGAGTGTTCGGCGTTTCATTGGCAATCGACCAAAGCAAAATCGAGGCCTTATCGCGATCGCGACGAATCTCCTCGCCTAACTGCTGCTCGGCCTTTTTGAGAACTGCCGGATCGCCGAAGTGTTCCGCCCAGTAGACCGGGATCTCCGACCACACCATGATGCCCAGCCGATCGGTGGCGCGTGTCATGCGTTGATCGTGCGGGTAATGCGCGAGCCTGACATAGTTGCACCCCAGCTCCTGGGCCCATCCAAGCAGCGTTGCTACATCCTCATCGTTGCTGACGCGCCCGCCGCGATAGGGGGCCTCTGCATGGATGGAAATTCCCCGCAGAAAGATGGGCTTTCCATTCAACAGAATCTTCGTGCCGCTCGCTTCGACCGTGCGAAAGCCCATCTCATCTTGCAGCGTATCTTCGCCGGATTTGAGCACCACGCGATACAACTTGGGTTGCTCGGGGGACCAGAACTGCATCCCGGCTACATTCATCTTGATCGCCGCGCGGCCCTGGCTATCCGCCACGGCATCAGTTTCCAGCTTGAGTTCCGGAATGGAGACACTGACGCTGGCGCCGGGTGCCGCGTCCTCAACATGCACCCAGCCCTCGACCGCCGTGCGGCTATGATTCAGGTGCAGGTCATAGTCGTCGATGAACTTGTCCGGCACATCCACAAGAGACACGTCCCGGGTAAGTCCGCCATAGTTAAACCAATCCGTATTCGTGGTAGGAACGCCGTCAGCCTGCCGGGTATCGTCTACCGCGACCACCGCGAAGTTCTTCCCGGGATGCAGGAGCTTGGTGACTTCGCAATCGAATGGGGTGAAACCGCCTTCGTGCTCACATACCTGGCTTCCGTTGACCCAAAGGATGGCTTTGTAGTTCGCCGCGCCAATATGAAAAAAAGTGCGATGATGCTCACGAGGCTGGTAATCGAAATCCCGCTGATACCAGATCAAACCTTCGTATTCGTAGAGCAGCTCGCGCTGCGTGTTCCAATCGCCCGGAACCTTCAGGGTAGGCGATTTGCTGAAGTCGTATTCCAGGGCCTCACTGTCCTTGAGGTGCTGAGTCCCGTTCAGGAAGTATCCATCTTTGCGAATTTCATGATGGAAGGTATACAGGCCGTTAAAATATGGATCGATAATGGTGTGCCAATCGCCATTCAAACTGACGTTTTGGCGGTGATCCACATCGACCAGAAGCGTGGGGCTTGACTGCGTATTTGCGTGGATGCTTCCTAATATCGAAAGGCCAATGAGTGCGATAAAACAACGGTGCCACACCGCGAATTTCACGAAACGAATCCTCCAGCCGCTTAGTAAAAGTGGGCCGGCGGACAATCGCTTGCCGCCGGCCCTTGGATGAGAAAGAACAGTTAGAAGGTGATCTTCGCACCAATCTGCATCTGTCGTGGAGGATTGGATCCTGTGATGTATCCAAGGCTGCCGCCGATTCCGGTGCTTGGATTTGACCAGTTGGTCCTGTTGAATACGTTGAAGGCGTCACCCTGGAGCATCATGTCCGCCGTCTTCCACAATGAGAAGGACTTACGCGCTGAAATATCGGTGGCAAAGTAGCCGGGGCCAACGATATCGCCAAACGGAGCCGTGCCCGCTGAAGTTGTGGGAGCGAAAGAATAGGCGGTGGGGTCGAAGTTGCAAATGTGATTACCCGCCGGGCATGTCCATGATCCCGACGTCGAACCCTTACTCGCCCTGCGAGTGTACGACGATGAACCGTTGAGAGTGCCAAGTTTAACGCCACCCGTAACCGTCAAATACTGGCCGGTTTGAAAGTGGGTAACTCCGCTTAAAACCCAACCACCTAGCGCCGCAGCTTTCAAGTTGTGCTGATTCTTATAGAGCGGATCGGTAATGGTGTAGGTCGCCACGAAAATCTGCCTGCGATCAAAGGATGTGGGTCCGGTGTAGAACTTCTTCCAGGAAACCGAAGTGCCGCCTGACAACAGGCAGGTAAACGCGCACTCAGGCTCGGGGTTGTCTGCCTCTCCGCTGATCTGGCTGAGCACCTTGGACCAGGTGTAGTTGATGGTCATTGTCAAAACGCCGCGGCGCTTTTCCGCGGTGAGTTGCATGCCGTTGTAATTGCTGGTGGCGTCACCAGTGAATTGTTGGATGTCCCCGAAGCCCAGATAGGGGCGAATGGTGTTGATATACGCAGTCCCCGCAGCTATAGCGCTGGTCATGGAGGGCACGTTGATCTGCGGTTGACGCAGCAGGTGGCGTCCCATGTTGCCCACATACGCCGCTTGCAACTGCGTGCCGTAAAGAGTTTCGCGCTGCACACTCATGCTGTATTGCGCGGTGCGCGATACTCTCAGCTTCGGATCGACAGAGCTCATGCCAAAGATAGTCGGAGTTGAGCCGCCAGGGCCTGCTGGATTAGCGAGCAGGCCATTATTGAAGGATGCTGAAAACAGGAAGGGGACGATTCCCGGCTGGCCGAAGATGATGTTGCCCTCCGGCTTGTCGTAAAAGAGTCCGGCGCCTGCGCGAATCGATGTCTTCGGGTTAGGGGTGAAGGCGGCTCCCACGCGAGGCGCGAAAAGTCCCTCGGAATTGAATAAGCCCCGCGGCGCTGTTGCCGGAATCGAGGTAATAAAGGAAGTGCTGCCATTCGGCACGCGCGACAACTGATTCGATGGAATCGCGCCGGCACGTACCAATCCATCGACGATATACCCCGTAGTTACGCCCGGTACCGGGGGAATGTCCTGAAGGCCGCCATTGGCATAAGCGGTACCGCTGATGATGGTGAAGGACGTGGGAGCATTAGCGGCGGTGTACGTGCTGGGATCAAAGTTGACCATGTTGTTTTGCTGAGAGTAAGTGGGCGTGGTGCGCTCGTAACGAAGGCCCAGCTCAAAACTCAAGTTCGGAGTGGCCTTCCAGTTATCCATAGCAAAGATGGAAAGATTGTTAAACCGGAAGAAGCCGATTGGATCCCCTGACTGCTGGGCAAACGACTGGAAATTGCCCATCAGTGCATCGGCGAAGGGATCGCCAGAAGTGTTGGGATCGCTTACTTGGAAGTTGATCGTTCCTTGGGGGGAGCCCGGCCGCGAATTCTGATCCTTGCGGTTGCGAGCGAACATGCCACCGAACTTTAAGGTGTGATGCCCCTTCTCCCAGGTGTAGGTATCGGTAGCCGCAATATCCGTTGTGGGCGCCATCAGCGAGAAGTAGGGACCGTCGAAGCCCGACGGGGCCGCGGTTCCATAGGCTGAGGTTGTATTAGCCATTCCCGAATTGGAGAAGGTCACATGGGGAATGCCATTGGGCCAGACGTACGCTGCTGTCGTCGATAGCGTGAAAGGCAATGGGAACTGGAAGCCGTAGGTGGCGCGCTCCCATGTGTTTCCAAGTGGCGGAATGCGCTGCTTGTTCCAGGAAGCGTTGCCCTTTGCTTCGTTGATCATATGCGAGTTGATCGTCCAGATGTGCCCGATCTGATAGCTGTATCCGGGACGGACGCGCATCGTGGGAACCGTCGGCAGGGTGCCCGAGTCGTAGAAGGTGCCGAAGGAATCGTGCAGCCACAGGTTGTCATGGATGTAGCGGCCATACAGAGCGTGATTCGGTGAGGGGTGATAGTCGAGGCGGATAATATCTTCGCGCCAACTGCTGGGATTGCTGGGCTGATAGGTGACGTTGCTGGAACTCGCCGTATTGGTAAACGACGAAGCCGCAGGCGTAGCCGACATCAACGCATAAACACTGGCGATTGCCGCTCCATCCGTAGTGATGCAGGCAGCAGGAACAATATTGCCTGTGAAGGGGGCGCCTGCAGCGACTCCAGCGGCAGTCAAGCAGGCAGTGGACGCATTGGCGGGAACCTTAACGGTGAAACCCGCGGGCATATCGCTGAAGTTTCCGCCCCGTTCCAGGGACGTTGGGACGGTAAGCTGAGAAGCCGAGACGGCGATGTTGGTCCTCTTGTATTCCTGACCGCCAAAGAAGAAGAGCTTGTTGCGAAGAATCGGACCGCCTACGCTCCATCCAAAGTCGTTATAGCGCAGCGCCGGCAGGAGGGTGCGCATTGGCGTAGTAGGCGTCGAGATCAGGGCCAGCTTTGAGCCGGCGCTGGCGGCGTCCATGAAATTGTTGCGGTCAAATTCAAATGCACTGCCGTGGAATTTGTCGCCGCCGCTCTTGGTGACGACGTTGATCGAGGCCGCGGCATTGCGCCCGTACTCGGCCGAGAAGTTGGAGGCCTGCACCGAGACCTGGCTGATGAAATCGATGCCGACGTTGTTCAACGAGGTTCCGTTGGAACCGGAGTCGTTGTTATAGCCGCCGTCCACGGTCCAGAGGTTCTGGTCTTCGCGCATGCCGTTGATGGCTGCCGCAGCCGTTGACATACCCGTGGTGAACGAGGTTTGGTCGAATGCGGTGACCGCCGAGCCGGCTACCACCGTGACGAGTTGGACGAAGTTGCGTTCATTCAACGCACTATCCCGCACTTGCTGAGAATCCACAACTTGCGACATTTCGGCGGACTGTGTGTTGATGGTCTCGCCGGCGGACTCCACGGTGATTTCTTCACTGGCCGCGCCTACCTGCAGGGTAAGGTCCGCGGTTGCGTGAGCTCCGGCATTCACATCGAGGCCGGTGAGTAACATCGCCTTGAAGCCTTTCTTCTCTCCCTTGACGCTGTAATGTCCTACCTGCAACTGGGGAGCCGTATAAAATCCAAAGGAATCGGTTACGACAACGCGCGACAGCTTGTTCGCTTCGTTGGTGACGGTAATGTGGACGCCCGGAATCAGTGCTCCCGTCGAGTCGGTTACCTTTCCCGAAAGAACACCAAAAATATCTCCCTGGGCGTGTGTCATGGGCGCGAAGGTGATCATGGCTAGCATGACCAGCGCGCCGGCCAGGTACTTCAGCATAAACTTCATTTAAAGCCTCCTGAATACTGCCGTAGTTAGATCGAATCGCCCCCCGCTGCCCCGCATGTGTTGACCTGTTCCGCATCCATCTACTGCGATGCAGAACACTGAGCTTCTGGAGCTTGATTCGCCGGGAGCAATCCTAGCAACCCGTTTCCTGATATGTCTTGTGAATTGAAAGTGAAATCTTGTGAATTCGAAGTGAATCAACACGGAGGATGGATGTGAATTTCTCCTGTAGGCCAGAACATATTGAAAGAAAAGGGGCACGCGGCGATTTAAAACAATTAATTTAGACTGTTAATGTTGTTAATGTTCCGGCAATCGTTTTGTTAATAAAGGAGTTAGCGGATATACAGGAACATCTGCATTTAATGTTAATAATCAAAGTGGCTCTTCTCAGCGCGAAGGCTCAGGAAGAATTTCGATTGCGTTGACCAGAGGGTAGTTGACCACCGGCATGAAGGAGAGTTCAATCTTGCCTTGCGCAGTAGCCTGTATATTGTCAAAGGTTTTTGTGACGGGGTTGGTTCCGCCCTCCGCCAAAATATCGAAGTTTTCCAAAATCATTTTCCCATTGCAGGAGACATTGAATATCCGGCTGCCGGGTCCTCCGTTCCCCCAATTGTGCTTGCCGAACCATGGATCGGAGAAATACAACGTGACGCGATACTTTCCAGGGGAAACAACGGGGATGTCATAGCGAAAGCTCCCAATTCGATGGTTACTGTAGATGCCGCGGTTCGTGGTCTTTGCCGCATCGGGAAGCAGGCCTCTTCGACCACCGCGAAAGTATCGATCGGAGAGCCATGTTTGATTGGCAGAGTCGTTTATCGCAAATGGGCTCGCAGTGATTCGAACGGGCAGCAGTTTATCGGAGTCCGCGGGCAGAATCTCGACCGCATTCAGCAAAGATATTTCGCTGGTGTAGTCCACATGGATGGCGCCATCGTTCTCGGGATGGATACCTGCCAGAACGTAGGACGTCGCAATGCCATCTCCACCCGCATTGTCGACCACATCGAAGTTGATATCAGGCCCCGCATTCATGGAGAGGACGGCGCGGTGCGTCGCCATTTGTAGATCGGTGGTTTCCGCAAAGTGGAGGTGAACCTCGTACACGCCCGGATTGACGGGGAAGATGCAGTGGGCAATTCCACGAATGCCGCCCAGGTAGAGGTAAGGATCCTCTGTCCCGGCGATCTTCTGAGCAGCCACTGTGACACTGTCGCCGCTGGAGCAGTATTTGCTGGGCGTCCAGGTCAATCCAGAGTGATCAACATACGTCTTGCGGCCGGTTCCTAGCAGGGCGCGGATGGTGTTCGTGGGTTGCGGAAGAGCCGCCGGTGGGGCCTGGGGCGTGGTCGAGGCCGCCTTTTTTGCGTTTCGGTACGCGAAAACGAGCAAGCCGCACAACAGGATGACCACCAATAAGGATGCGGCAGCCAAAAGCCATCGAGAGAGTCGCTTTGGCTGGGGCGTAACCGCTACAGGATGGGCGTGAGCAAGAACCTGCTCCGGCCCTGAAGAGGCCGGCGCTGGAGCGTTTTGCAGGGCCTGTGTATGGTCCTCTCCTTTATGGACGAAGGACGGCATATAGTTGCCCAGCGGGATATGAATATGGACCGGACGATTTACTCCGTCCGACTGGTAGATCTCTTGCAGTCGCTTTCGAAGGGAATGTGCGGTTACCCGGACAATGGTGTCGGTTTGCGGGTCGAAATCGTCGCGCCTGACCAGCGCTTCAGTCGCGATCGAGTATTCCGTAACCTGGTCATCCAAACCCAGAAAATGCTTCTCGCAGACAAAAATGAGCATTCGGGCCAGATTGCTGGATCTCCCCAGTACCCCGGAGGTCAGCAGCCAGCTCAACTCATCTTTCTCAGCTTGAAGTTTATCTGGATCCAAAGGCGTCAACACTCAAGTCTCCCATTTAACCGGAACTCCATTATACTTTTCCGGCTAAGAGGCACTATATCACCAGTTGTCCCCGGTTGCGGCCTCGGCGCGTTTGTTTCAGGCTCAAAGCCCGGAACGTGCCCTTCCTGGCCTTTGTCAGGGCGAGGAACCATGATTTGACACGGAGATTCGATCCTACATCGGACTGACCGCGCGCGAGATCAGTAACCTGTACTTGTTCTCTCGCTCGGCGCTCGATAGAGCGCAATTGTTTTGCGCGCAATATCTCTGGTTGGTCAGGTAGTCGTAGATGAGCGAGGGAACGTTGTAATGGTGGATGGTCTTGTGCCGCACCACCTTGCCGTCCTCCACCACCACGATACGGTTCATGTGCGTACTATCGTCGATATTATCGAGGTAACGAAAATCCTTATAGCTCTTTATTCCCTCGTTGAGCGGCGGCACATGGTCGGATACCAGGATGATCAGGCTCTGGGGATCGAGCTTGATCAGGGCGCGAATATAGGCGGCAATCGCCTGAGTGCGGTACCAATACTGGTTGGCGGCCCGCAGCAATTGCTGGTCGTCATGCGGCGCTTTCATCGACAGAACCAGCGGCCGCAGCTCGGTGTCAATATCGTGGGGCTCATGGCCGTACATGGTCAGCACGTAGTTGAAAATCGGCTGCCCGGGATGTTCCCGCAGCGTTCGGGCGATAAAGCCGAGATTCTGATTGAACAGATCCCCATCGAACAAATACGTCTCGGCATCCGATGCGTGGCTCACCGTCAGGTAGGTCTCGCGATCGCGTGAGTATTCAATCGGATAGTAAAGTTTATCGAACCCGATTCCCGTATAGGCCTTGGTGCTGTTGAAGTAGTCCGGCTGATAAGCGTTGCTGACGTAGGTTTCGTAACCGGCTTGATGCAGGATGCCGGGCATGCAACCCGCCGCATGACCGGTAAAAACATCGAACTCGATCTCGGAAAGTGCCTGCAAAGCCGGCACGCCACACAGCGCCTCGAACTCCGCCTGGGCGGTTTGGCCGCCGAAGACCGGTGAGATGGAAAACCCCTGCTCCTCTCCGACCAACTGCGCGAAATCGGGGTTTCGCGGATCCCTTGAAAAGGTGACCCCGCGAAAGAGCGTCGGATCCACCCAGCTCTCAAGTACGACCAGATATACGTTGTGGCGATTCCCATTCTTCCGGATGAAATCCGCGGTGGCGCGAACCTCCTGGTCATACTCGCCACGCTTGCGGTAAGCGTCGGTTTGCTTGATCGCGACCCTCCGCGATGCCTCAAAATACAGCACCATGGTCAGGCGGCCGTTGTCATTCACGCTCTGCGCATCGGAATATGTCGCCACATCCAGACGCGCGAACTGAAGTCCCGAGAGAACCGCTTTCGGGAAGAACTCCACCGTTGCGGCCCCCGCCAGCGCCAGCCCTGCTACGGTGAGCACGCGCCAGTATCTTCGATAGTTGACGAAAGCAAGCAGCAGAGCAAGCGGCAGGCCCAGAGCCAAAATCAACCCCGCCTTCTTGGCGAAAGACAGCACATTAAGAAGCTCGGGCAGGTTTTCCAGGTCGATGATGCGCAGAACGCTCCCGTACGCAACGAAGAAAACATCGCAGGCGATATAAGCCACCACGAAGGCCAGCGCGGCGACGAAGGCCGGCAGCTTTCCCGGCCGGAGCGCGAAGTTGAACGCCCAATAAATCGCCAGCAGAAGAGGCGCTTCGATAAGGAGATGAGAACGGAGCGGGGATAGTCCGCTCTGCCTGCCTAGAATTTCAGAGAGCGCTTCCATGAAGATCAGGAAGACGAAATAGCGAATCCCCAGGCGGCGAATCTTGTCCCAGGTCCAGGAAATGCTTTGCCGCAAACGAGAACGATAGATTGCGACCTTTCTCGGCGCGGGTACTACACCGTTAGGTCTGCTCATCTTCAACTGGCGACTCACTGGACTTGCCTTCCACGTATATATCCATCCTAAGGGATAGTCCTCCGATAGAGAAGGCAGCCTGTCAGACATTAGAGGCAATCATAGCCGCATCTGTAAATAACTCTTTTATTGCCAATTGTTCATGGTGGAGGCGGCGGGAGTCGAATTAAAGGGCCGTGTTGAAAACAAACAACTTATTGATTCTAAAGGCCAGCCAGAAACGCAAGAAGCGGCCAATACGCGGTTCTCAAGTACGCTACAAGTGCACGGGATTTTACAGTCTTCTCAGGTGCTCTTGGCGCTCTCTATCAGAGTACAAACGAGACGCACAGATGAGCAATATCGCGGTTGCTCGCCAACGGAACCGCAACTCGCGCTGCTGACCGTGAATTGCACATTCCTGAGCCCTCCGGTGTTGCCGTTTCCGATCCGGCCTGCTGCGATCACCATTGAGCGATCTTGGTGTACCGGTGCGCTGGTATAGACTCGTGTGCCGGCCCATTGTAGGGCGGGTTCACCGTATCTATTTACAGAAATGCAACTGCCGGTTAGCCGACTATACATCCGGAACTCCGAAATCTGCGTAGTTCGGCTCCGTGAGCGCTTTGATTGTTCGCGCCAGTTTAGGGTTATTTCCGGCTTGCCCGTCGCTCGACCGGAAAACGATAACATGGGAAAACCGTCCGGGAGCGCGTTCCTTAAACCATGTGCATCGGCTTCTGCGCGGGCGAGTTCAGGAACGCTCTGGGTAGTGGATCAGCGGAAATGACTCGAAACCTGGCTTTGCGAACAGATAGCCCTGAAACAGCCGCACGCCTTGGTCCGCAAGCCATTCATATTCCGCGATGGTTTCGACACCCTCGGCAATCACGTCTATCCCAAGGTCGAAGCAGACCTGGTCGATCGCGCGAACGATAGCCTGACGCGGGCCATGACCATCAATGCCGCGTACAAGGAACATATCGAGCTTGATCTGGTCAGGCTGGAAATTGACAAGCAGGTTCAGTCCTGAATATCCAGCGCCGAAATCATCAATGGCAAATTTCATCCCAAGGGCCCGGTACTCGTTGATGAGTTCGGCAAAATGAGCCGTATCTACAATGACTTCTCCCTCAGTCACCTCGATCACAATGCGGGTTATGGGAAGATGGTTCCGATGAGCGGCTTCGATGGTACTTAGAATCGCTGTGGGCGACGTGTCCAGGCTACGCGGCAGAAGGTTCAGATTGAGGTCGCAGCAGATACCCAGTCGCGTGGCAAGATCGATCGCTTCAATACGGGCCTTCTCTTCGAACATATGCATTCTCTCGGCTGGCACCTGCTCGAGAATTCGATAGGCAGGCTGATTGCCGAGCCCACGGATCAGCGCCTCATAGGAAACCACCTCGCGGGCCATCGTGTCGACAATCGGCTGAAACGCAAAAGTAAAGCTGGGATCAGGCATGTTGTGCAACTCCATGCTCAAACTCCTGGTGTCTTATCTCCTTTGAGTTTCGCACGCCAGCGGCCTTTTGCGAATGCCGCCAGCAATTTCTTGGCGCGGCCACTATCGAGCCCGATAAAACAAGATCCGCCATGGAAGAAGTCGTTCATTCCGCCGATCTGCGTGAGTTCTTCTGGGGTAATGTTGGAAAAACCCATACTCCAGTCAGCGAAAAACCGTTTCGTTATGGGTTCCCGCACGATCAATGTTAATTGTCGATGACGTTTATCCAGATGCAGCTTCTTATACATCTCGTCCACCGCGGCGGGTTCACCTTCCAACACTTGGAAAAAATTGCCATTGGAATACAAGAGAATCCCGGTAAGCTGCACACGTTCATTTTCGACGCGTGCTTTTTGCAAAAGCTCTGTAAGCTGCGCCGGTGAAAAGCTTTGTGTCTCAACGCTCGCGTAGATGAGATGGATCATAGATAGAATTTTAGATCTATCTATATATCTATTGCTGTTCTAACCAGAACACTGCCAACCGCAAACTATCTTTCAAATTCTTAGGGTTCCGAGCGGATTACCGGCAATCCGGACAGACTCGCTCTTAGGTCGGATCCAGAATTGCAGTACCCCGGATCCGCTGCTGCTGAGTAGCATTTTCCATAAGAAAATGTCCCCTTTCAGTACACTCAAGAGGGCACATGAATTCTGGAAACGCTATAAGCCTACCGGGACTCGCCAGCAGGCAAAGGGCGGGCTTCTGTTCAGATGATTGCCGATAGTGGAGGCGGCGGAACAGTAAAAAATTAGAAGATATTGATCTTAAATAGGGTTAAGGTAAGTGACAAAATCAAGAAATATAAACTAAGTTATTGATCATCAATTAGCTATGGTGGAGGCGGCGG
>Ga0302320_10003322_pt1 | contig 37547 bp, 19 predicted proteins | sample Bog_T0_3_FD_202130 | JGI IMG/M metagenome (GOLD analysis project Ga0302320, IMG submission 202130) | Peat permafrost microbial communities from Stordalen Mire near Abisko, Sweden - Bog_T0_3 | ecosystem: Environmental > Terrestrial > Soil > Wetlands > Peat | place: Sweden: Abisko, Stordalen Mire... | reverse complement strand
AATGCTTCTATTGACCACGACCCTCACGAGCGCGACCCCTAAGAGCGCGGCAGACGATCTGGCCGATGTGGAGCGGGTGCTGGCCGGTGAAGTACGGGCATTCGAGGGGATCGTTCGCCGCTGGCAGAGACCGCTGGTCAATATGGCCTGGCGCTATTGCCGCGATCGCGGACGCGCCGAGGAGATGGCTCAGGAGGCCTTCATCCGCGCCTGGCGAGGTTTGGCTCAGTGGCGGCGCGAAGGGAGCTTTTCGACCTGGTTGTTTGCCCTGGCGGCCAATGTCTACCGCTCGGAGCTGAAGCGATTCCCGACCGAGACGCTGCCACTCGACGAAGCTCCCGAACCCGCCGGCCCGGCCTCTCAGCAGCGTGAACTCGAAGAACAACGACGGTGCGAAGCATTAAGGCGCGCTTTACTGGCTTTGCCTCCGCGCTATCGCGAGCCAGTCATTTTGTATTACTTTCATGAGCAGGACGTGGCCGCTGCTGCCCGCAACCTGGGCCTGCCCGAAGGAACCCTCAAAGCGCGCCTCTCGAGAGCGCGGGCTCTGCTGCGACAACGCTTTCCGCAGCTCGAAGGCGGGAAGGACGCAATGGAAGTTGCCGCAATGGAGAGAGGAAAGGAGGTCACAGATTGAAGCCAGCCAAGACACAGCAAGAGAGCGCCGGGAGCTTCCGGATCGACGCTGAGATCGACCGCGTTCTGGCGACAGAGGAGGAACTGATCCCATCTTCGGGCTTCATGGCCTCGGTGATGGAGCGGGTTCAGGAAGAGTCCGCCGTGCCTCCGCCAATTCCATTTCCGTGGAAGCGGGCCATCCCCGGCATTCTGCTCGCCGCCGGAGTCTTCGGCTGGGGCGGCTTCGAGTTTGTGCGGAGCGGCCTGCCAGCTATGAGTTCGATCACTCTCACTCTGCCGCATCTCTCCGCGGGCTACGAGCATTCTGTCGAGTCGGCGGGATGGGTGGCGATGGCTCTCGGAGTATCGCTGGTCTCCTGGCTGCTTTCGCGCCGCCTGGCCGGCCGTGGCGGGCTGCTGTAAGAGCCGCGCGAAACTTAGTCCAGCAGTTTCTCGATTTCGTCCAGATCGAAACGGGCGAGACTGCCGGGAATATCGAAGGCTCGAGCGTCCAGCGGCTCAAGCCGCCCGGAAACATACCGGTACCTGGGACCGGCCGGGTCGATCAGCAGGATGGTGCGGATTCCCATTTGTTCATATCTTCCGCATTTGGTCATGACACGCCTGATTGAGTCGGCGGGCGAGAGAATCTCGAAGACGGCGACCGGGGGATGGGTGACGATCTGCTCGATGGGCCGGTTGCGGTCAAGAAGCGTCACATCGGGAACGAGGAAGCAATCGGGGGCAACCTGCACACGCAGTTCTGGCCGCACCCGAATCTGACCCGTCAGTGCCTGCTGCTGAAACCAGGAATAGATCGCTCCCTGCCACGCTGAATGATCGTTTTCTCCCACAACGCGCTCCTCGATCTGGCCTGCGACGTACTCGGCGTCGGGCTCGAAGGAGCTGCGCAGATATTCTTGCACGGTCACGAAGTTTGTCGCGGTCGCCATAGCACCTCCTTATTACTCATCTTACGCCCAAACCGATGAATTGAGATTGACGGCAGTGTTGGGCCATGCTATTGCCGCGATATACTTAAGGTTCCCCCTTTGAGGCGTTTAGTTTCCGGCTTTCGCGGAGGCGCGCTTGCATGGGGACACCGCCTTTTCGATCGCAGACGACGAGTGCGCCATTCTCGTGGAGAAACCTACGTTGACCACTTTGCAGAAGCGCTGGCTTTGCGCCCTTTGGCTGCTCGTGATCGTCTCTTTCGCACTGCTCCATGCCCTGCATCTCAGCGCCGACTTTCCCAATCACACGCCATGGTTCATGGATTGGGCCAAATACACCGACGAGGGATGGTACGGCAACGCAGCCGTCCGCGCTCATCTCTTCGGCAACTGGTATCTCGCGGGGGACTTCAATCCCGCTCCGGCACTGCCGCTGTGGCCCTTTCTCGAATGGGTGCTGTTCTTCTTCACCGGAGTCACGGTTGAGGCGGCGCGCGGGCTGGCGGTCGCCTTCTTCTGCTGCAATCTGCTGTTGAGCTACCTATTGCTGAGGGTAAGCGGGCCGCGCTGGGTGGCTATGCTGGCCTTGACGCTGATCGTCACCAGCCCGTTTCTCTATTGCTTCAGCCGGCTGGCGATTCTGGAGCCCATGCTGACTGCCCTCACCCTGGCAGCCCTGAACCTTGCTGTCCGTCTGCCCCGGCTGCGCCGCCCGGTGGCTGCTTCGGCTGCCATCGGCCTGCTCTTCACACTGATGATGCTGACAAAGACCACTGCCGTCTTTCTGCTGCCGGCGCTGGGCTGGGCGATGCTGCTGCCGCTCTGGCTTCGGCGAGAATTGATCGTTCGCTGCACCCTGGCCGCCACCGGCGCCTTTGCCGCCGCCTATGGCCTGTGGATGGCGCTGATCATTCACTTTGGGTTCCTGAACGATTACAAGTACCTTTTCTTCGTCAACAAATACATCAAGCCGAAGGAGTTGACCTGGCCGCTGGTCAGCTTGTGGTGGTCCTTCCACGGCGGTTTGTGGGTAGGCCGCATTCTGGTTCCGTTGGCCGGCTTGGTAACTCTGGTTGCGATGATTGGCGCAATTGTGACTTTATTCGCGCCAGGCTCAGCGCTGGCTCAGCGGAATCAATGGGCTCGCAACCTGCTGCTGGACCCGGTCTTCGGCGCTTCGATTCTGGCCGTCGCGGGGTACATCTTTTTCATGACCTACCAGAACCATCCTCAGCCCCGGTACTTTGCCGTGGTGGCCATCTTCAGCTTCTTCGTTGTGGCGCAGGGGGCTGGGGCACTGCTCAAAGCGAAGCCGACTGAAGAGCAAGAGAATTTCTCAGGGGCTAAAGCCCTGAATGATTTAGCGGCATCTGCGGCACGACTGAAGTCGTGCCCTGACACAAAACCGGATTTTCCCGTGGTCTCGAAAGCTCCAGTTGCTCCGGCGCGCAATCGCACTAAATTCCTTGGCTGGGCCGTGATCGCGCTGGCCGGCCTCGCCGCAGCCTTCAACGGCTTCCAGACCCTGAACTACGCCACCCATCCGGAATACACCTTTGTCGATGCGGCTAGGCGGCTTACCCAATATATTGATTCCCATCCAAACGGGAACCGGTTGCTGGTTTCGATCAGCGGCGACCAGATCACCCTGGTCACCCACCTGCCAACTCTTTGCGACGACTTCGGCACGCAGGATCTGGCGGAGAAAATGGCCCGCTACCAGCCCGGCTGGTACGCTGCCTGGAACGACCTCGACCCCGGCACCCTGGCGGACATTCACCAGCATTTTTCGCTTGAACAGGTAGCCAGTTTCCGTGCCTTCGACGATCCGGAGCGCAACCTGCTGGTGCTCTTCAAGCTGCATCCGCTTCCCAATGGCCAGGAGCGCGATCAAGGCGATCAGAACTTGCAGATTCCGCTTCCCGGCGACAAGATCGAAATTCCCCTTCAGTAGCGGGAGAGCCGTTCTGGGCCGAGCATTTCATTTCTGGAATTTCCTGGGAATCGGTGTGACTGCAATCACTCGACAGTGCTGGGACCGGATGATAGCCTTCGGATGACTATTCTTGCGGAAAATTCACGTTGTGTTTTCCGATTCCGTTCGCAGTAAGCCATCAGAAACTTAGCTTGGGAGGATTTGTGACTGCACAGTATTGGGTGTGTTTCTTTCTGGCCGTGAGCGCGCTTTCGCTGCTCGCGACCTTCATCTCTAAACGCCAGGTCATCGGCGCTGTGGCATTTCTGAAGCATCAGTCGAAAACCGTGGCGGCTGTCATGGGTCTGCTGCTGCTTCCCACATTCGCCGGCGCGCAGGAGCAGGCAGGCGAAGCCAGCCTGACACTGCCGGATTTGTCGAGCGTTAGTTTTTTCGGCATAAACGGACATGCCCTTTTGATGATCGGATTGCTCTTCTGCGCCGGCGGCCTGCTCTTCGGCCTGGTGATCTACCAGCAATTGAAGAATATGCCGGTACATAAATCGATGCGCGATATCTCCGAACTGATCTATGAAACCTGCAAGACCTATCTGGTGACGCAGGGCAAGTTCATCGCTCTGCTCTGGATCTTCATCGCGGTCATTATTTCTGCGTATTACGGCTGGTTGATGCCGGTGGGAAATAGGTTGGTCACCTTGCCCATCATCCTGGGCTTCAGCGTGGTCGGCATCCTGGGGAGCTACGGCGTGGCGTGGTTCGGAATTCGCGTCAACACCTTTGCCAACTCCCGGACGGCATTCGCTGGATTGCGCGGCAAACCGTTTGCAATCTCCGAGATTCCGCTGAAGGCCGGCATGAGCATCGGCATGTTGCTGATCTCCGTCGAGCTGCTCATCATGCTCTCCATCCTGTTGTTCATCCCCGCCAATTACGCCGGCCCCTGCTTCATCGGCTTTGCCATCGGCGAATCCCTGGGCGCGGCTGCCCTGCGTATCGCCGGCGGCATCTTCACCAAGATCGCCGACATTGGCGCCGACCTGATGAAGATCGTCTTCAAGATCAAGGAGGACGATGCCCGCAACCCCGGCGTCATCGCCGACTGCACGGGCGACAACGCGGGCGATTCGGTTGGACCCTCGGCCGACGGCTTCGAGACCTACGGCGTTACCGGCGTGGCCTTGATCACCTTCATCTTGCTGGCTGTTCACGATCCCAAGACGCAAGTGCAACTGCTGGTTTGGATCTTCGTCATGCGCGTGGCCATGCTGGTGTCCAGCTCGGGCGCCTACTTCATCAATGGCTTGATCTCCAAGGCGAAATACGCGAATGCCGACGAAATGGACTTTGAGACGCCGTTGACCTGGCTGGTCTGGATCACCTCCATCCTTTCCATCGTCCTGACCTTCATCGTGTCAAAGCTGATGATCCCCGATCTCGGGGACGGAACGCTGTGGTGGAAGCTGGCTTCGATCATCTCCTGCGGAACCCTGGCCGGCGCGGTCATTCCAGAATTGGTCAAGGTCTTTACTTCAACCAACTCGGCTCACGTTCAGGAAGTCGTCACCTCCGCCAAGGAAGGCGGCGCTTCTCTGGGAATCCTGTCGGGGCTCGTGGCCGGCAATTTTTCGGCCTACTGGCTGGGACTTAGCATGGTTGCGCTGATGGGATTGGGCTATTTCTTCAGTACCGGCCCGTCGATGGATGCCATGATGCTGGCTCCTGCCGTTTTCGCCTTTGGTTTGGTTGCATTCGGCTTCCTGGGCATGGGCCCGGTGACGATTGCCGTCGATTCCTACGGCCCGGTGACCGACAATGCTCAATCCGTTTATGAGCTGTCGCTGATCGAAACGATTCCCGGCATCGAAGCTGAGTTGAAGAAGGACTTCGGCATCGACCCCAAGTTTGAACGCGCAAAATACCTGCTCGAAGCCAACGATGGAGCCGGCAACACCTTCAAGGCTTCTGCCAAGCCGGTGCTGATCGGCACCGCCGTCGTTGGCGCAACTACGATGACTTTTTCGATCATTATGGCCCTGACTCACGGACTGACCGTGGACAGGGATAAACTCTCGCTGCTGCACGCGCCCTTCATGCTCGGGCTGATCTGCGGCGGCGCGGTGATCTTCTGGTTCGCGGGCGCTTCCATGCAGGCGGTCACCACCGGCGCTTACCGCGCGGTTGAGTTCATCAAGGCCAACATCAAACTGGATGGCGCCGAGATGGCCTCGGTTACGGACAGCAAGAAGGTGGTCGAGATCTGCACCAAGTACGCGCAGAAGGGTATGTTCAATATCTTCCTGGCCGTCTTCTTCGCCACTCTCTCCTTCGCGTTCATGGAGCCGTTCCTGTTTATCGGCTACCTGTTCTCGATTGCCATCTTCGGCCTCTACCAGGCGATCTTCATGGCCAATGCCGGCGGCGCTTGGGACAATGCCAAGAAGGTCGTCGAGGTTGACCTGAAGATGAAGGGTACGCCTCTGCACGATGCAACCGTGATCGGAGACACTGTCGGCGATCCCTTCAAAGACACCTCGTCGGTGGCGATGAACCCGATCATCAAGTTCACGACCTTGTTCGGATTGCTGGCTGTCGAGCTTGCCGTGACGCTGACCAAGGAAAATGCGATGCTCACCCATATCCTGGCCGTCGCATTCTTCCTGGTGTCGGCGTTCTTCGTGCATAAATCGTTCTATGGCATGAGGATCGAAACCAAGGAAAGCAACTGATTCAGGTCTTCCAAACCAAACCGCTTCTGACTGGCGGACAACCGAAATGCCAATCGGCCCCACGCAAGACAAGCGTGGGGCCGATTGGTTTTGGGCAGCTAAGGAATCTCTGGTTGAGTTGATGTTTTGAAAGGGCACGGCTTTAGCCGTGCCGCAAATGCGGCAAAATCACTTCGGGCTTTAGCTCCTGAGGAAATGTCTCATTTCGAGAATGACTTGTTCAGAGGTTCCATAAAGTGAGGCCAGTTTGGTGTTATGATGGCTGCGCTATCAAAAGCCATTTCTTTAGCAAGTCAATCTTTAGCGGAGAATTGCGTGGAAATCCGCGCATAGTGAGGATGGAAGATGCGTATTCGTATGTATGCAGTCGCGGTACTGACCATCGCGGCATTGTCGTTACCGGTCGCGGGAGCGGCTCAGAAGTTTCAGGAGCCGACAAAAGAAGAGCTGCAGATGACCGCGGACCCCAAGGCTCCGGGCGCTCCGGCCGTCTTTCTCTATCGCGAAGAGAAGACCGACAATCGCAATCATTACGTCAGCGAATACGCGCGCATCAAGGTGCTCACCGAACTGGGCAAGGAGTGGGCTACCGTTGAGGTTCCCTATATCCCTGGTTATTCGGATACGCCTTACATTGAGGGCCGCACGATCCACGCCGACGGCACCGTCATTCCGCTGGTTGGCAAGGCCAGCGACTTGCTGGTATTCAAGAATCACAACAACCACGTGAAGGCCGCGGTCTTCAATCTGCCGAGCGTCGAAGTGGGCAGCATCCTGGAGTACAAGTGGAGCATTCCGCTGCTCGGAGGAAAAGTTACCGGAACCATTGGTGAGGAAGAGGGAGGCTACTACTCCGGCGCGCTGGCTGGATCGCGTCCAGAATGGAACGTGCAGCAGTCGATCTATGTTCACAAGGCGCATTTCTATTGGAACCCACTCTCGGATATCGAGGCGACCGCCCTTGAAACCACCAAATCGAGCCCAATTGATTACTATGTCGATGGAGAAAGGGCCCACTACCTCCTATTTACCCAGCGCCTGCCGGCTGGATTCACAACGATTCAGAGTCCCAGGGACGAATTCACTTTGGACATCCAGGATGTGCCCGCTTTTGTTCACGAGGCCAACGCTCCTCCAGAGGACGCATTGCATTACCGGGTACGCTTCTTTTACACACCCTACAACTCAAAGGAGGTGTATTGGGAAGACGAGACCCAGCGCTGGTCGAAACAGTTGAACGAGTTTGCCGGCCAAAGTCAGACAATCAGGGACGCGGCGAACCAGATAGCCGCCGGTGCGGCGACGCCCGAGGCCAAGGCGCGCAAGCTCTACGATGCGGTGCAGGCACTGGACAACACCGACTTCTCGCGTGCCAAGACTGAAGAAGAGCGCAAGCAACTGCATCTCAAGAAGGAGTTGAAGAAGGCCCAGGATGTGTGGAACGAGAAGAGCGGCTCGGGCAACGATCTTGCCGCGCTCTATCTGTCGCTGGCCCGCGCGGCGGGACTCAACGCGGATGGGCTCCAGGTGGCCGACCGCAACCTGCGCATCTTCGATCCCAACTATCTCTCCCTTCATCAGCTGGATTCCCTGCTGGTGGTGCTGCACATCGACGGCAAGGACATCTATCTCGATCCCGGCGAGAAGCTCTGCCCCTTCGGCCAATTGCACTGGACGCATTTGCTGACGGGCGGAGTTCAGCAGGATGCCAAGGGGCCGGTCTACACGCCACCCAACAACCCCAAGGACGGCATTACCGCGCATGTCGCCGACCTGATCGTGGACGCGCATGGCGGGATTACTGGAAACCTGAAGATTCTGATGAATGGCCCCGCGGCGCTGCAATGGCGGCAGCTCAACCTCACCTCGGACCCGGAGGAGGTCAAGAAGCAGCTCAACGAATCGCTTCGAGATCTGCTGCCGCAGGGAATCGCCCGAGATGTGGACAAGATTCAAGGGCTGGAGACCGCGGCCGACTATCTTTCGGTCACCATGAAGGTCTCAGGGCAGTTGGGCAGCATGACCGGCAAGCGTTTGATGCTGCCCGCCTTCTTCTTCTCTACCGGCGCGCACGCGGAGTTCGTCGCCGAGGAGAAGCGCGAAGCCGTCATCGATCTGCACTACGCCGAGCAGGTGATCGACGACGCGGTCTACCACCTGCCCGCCGGCTTCACGGTGGAGGGCTCACCGCAGCCGGTTCAGTTGCCCTGGCCGGAGCATGCCACTCTGGTGGTGAAGACCGCTCCAGGCACGGGGACGATCGAGATCAAGCACATTTTCGCCCGAGCCATTGTCTTGCTCGACCCCAAGGAGTACACGGCCCTGCGCGACTACTACCAGAAGATCGCCGCCAACGACGAGCAGCAACTGATTCTTTCGCCTGGGGCGGGTGTGGCTGGAAACTGAAGGGAGCCTGGGGCCGTTGGACGTTTTGACCGCCCCCCAAAAAAAATTCCGCTCATGGGAGCGAAGTGTGAGCAATTGGCCGCGCCAAAGCTGTTTTGGCAAAGTTGGCCAAAAGTCCTATACTCGGGCTGAGGTGTTCCCATGCCGACTCGCAATGTCAGCCTGACCAAGGAACTGGATCAATTCATCGCGGCGAAGGTCGAGGCCGGGCTCTACGCCAATGCCAGCGAGGTGATGCGCACGGCGCTGCGTGTGCTGGAGAGGGATGAGCGGGAATACGAGGAGAAGCTGGCCGCGCTTCGAGCGGCCATCGACAAGGGACTAGCCAGTGGCGTTGCCGAACCTGGAGTCTTCTCTCGAATTCGCAAAAAATATGGCTTGCCGCAGAGAGAGGCATGACCGTGTTGCAAGTCAGTGTCTCCATTGAGGCTGAGGAGGATATCGATCTGATTGCTGCCTACACGACAAGGACATGGGGCTGGCGGCAGACAGATCAGTACCTCGCCAAACTGGAAGATGGTTTCGATCTTTTGGCTCAAAGCCCGCTCATTGGCAGATCCTGTGATTGGATTCGCCCTGGACTTCGCAGGTTTGAGATCGGCAAGCATGTTGTGTTCTACATTCCCGATTCCGGCGAGGTGCGGATCGTGCGCGTTCTGCATCAGCAAATGGTTCCAGCCCGGTCGCACTTCGAGCAGTGACGCCCGTTTCTGTTCTGCGCGACTGATGCTATTCGCATCGAAAATCTGGTGTCGGGAAATCTCTATGGCTGTGGCTGGTGCGCGGCCTGCCACTGCTTGATGCGCTCATCGATCTCAGCACGCTTGGCGGGAGACAGTGTCGCTGCGGCGTCCTCTCGAAGCTTGGTGACCTTGCCCTGCGTATCTCCTTTCAGATGCGGCGCCGCCAGACTGAGCCAGTAGTACGACTCCTCGGGCTGGTCGTGCAGCATCATGGCCAGATTGACTTGCGCGCCCACGGTTCCCTGATCGGCTGACTTACGAAACCAATCCTCGGCCACCTTGGGGTCCGGCGTGATGCCCTGGTTGCCGAAGCTATAGTCCATTCCGATCTGAAACTGCGCGTCCGGGGCGCCGGCCTCCGCGGCCTGGCGCATATATTCAAACGCCTGCTTCTCGTCCTTGGGAACTCCTTGGCCCTCGTGATAGAGCAGCGAGAGGTTGACCAGCGCATTGGGATTGTTCTGCGCCGCGGCTTTCTGGTACCAGGCCAAGGCCTGCGCGTAGTCCTGCGGTACTCCGCTGCCATGCGCGAAGCAGTGGCCCAGAGAAAACTGCGAGGGAGGGAAGCCCTGCTCGGCAGACTTGCGATAAAGCACAGCAGCCTGCGCATCGTCTTGCTGAACGCCGACGCCGAACTCGTAGAGGGCGCCCAGATTGTACTGAGCACGGGCGTCGCCCTGGTCGGCGGCTTTCTGGTACCACTCCGCAGCCTGCCGCTTATCCTGGCTTACCTGCCAGCCCTTTTCGAAATCGATACCGAGCTGCAACTGAGAGTAGGAATCACCGACCAGGGCGGCCTGGCTAAACAACCCGAATGCATGTTTTGCGTCCTTCGCGACGCCATTGCCTTCGGCGTAGAGCATTCCAAGCGCCCGCATTGCGTCCACCTGCCCCTGAGATGCGGCCTTTTGATACCAGACTGCAGCCTGCGCGTAGTCCTTTGGTACGCCTTGCCCCAGGATGTAGCAGAGGCCTAAATCATATTGAGCGTTGAGGAGCCCCTGCTCCGCCGACTTGCGCAGCCAGGATGCGGACCTGATCTGATCTTTGGGGACGCCCTTGCCGTTTCGATAAGCAGCCGCTACCAGGAATTCAGCTTCGGCATCTCCCGCCTTTGCTTTGGCCAGGACGGCCGGGTCGATACCGCTTTGGGGCTTCAAGCCTGAATTCTGAGCCGTGTTGACGGCCGGGACTATTACAAATGCGAAGGCTAATACGGCCGATTTCGTCCAGTGCTCGCGCATGGCGCCTCCAAGAGTACCAGCAACATATCAGAAGAGGCGGCTTGACTCTTTGATCTTTGTTTCCTGCTGAATTGGGAATCGATGGTGTCGCAACCGCAAATCTGCGTCGTCGGACAGGCTTATGGGATGGGTATACCGAAATACTTCCGAGCTATCTCCAGGAGGTCTGTATTCGTCATTACGCCGTATTCCACGCGCGGCTCCTTGCCTGGAGCGATGAAGTAATATCCGACGCCGATCTTGCCTGTCCGGAATGTTTGGACCGTTTTCCCGATGCGAATTTTGAACGAAAGCGCGTCCGCCTCTTGAAAATCAATTCCAGCCCTTGCAAAAGGCTCGTGTACTTCGCTGTTGTACAACTGAAAGTCACTAAGAACTTCGTTCAAGTCGGGGTCGTTCTCCAGTTCCTTTTCTGTTACGGGCGTAAAGAACGCTATGACAGTCGGCTTTTGAATCACGAAGACCGTCTCAGGCTTGGTGGCGTTCTGCGCTTTTCCCATCACGGCAAAGATAACCACAGACAAGAGAATGCATCCGATCCGTTTCATGATGGCTAGTCTACGCCGCCGATCGCGAAGATCTGAGTCGTTTGAACTCGGTAAACAGTTCAACTGGCAGCAATTCGCCTTGAATCTCCACATCTGCACAGATCTCCCCTCAATCTGCACGGTTTTTGCGTCTTGCCGCCTGCCCTGGAGAGGACTAGCCTTGGAATAGAAGGGCAGTATGGTTGAGGGGGCCGGGCATTACACCGGATTTGGGGCAGATTGGCAGCCGACAACCCGCGCCCAGCAAGGCGCCCCCGAGCTTTCCACAGGCAAGTGCCTTTGTTTTGAAAGTAGATGCGGGGAATGCGAATAAAATACTAGATGTTGTGGTTTTTTGTTGACAGGCACCACAGACAGCGGTATTTTTTCATCTGCGGCTGTAAACGGATTGTAACGGTCTCAGCTGTGAAAGATTCACGGCACGCCGCTCGAAAGAAGAGAACTCGCGGTACATTCCAATCCCCGTTTTCCCGTTCTTTGCCAGAAGTATTCTCCCGACTTGCTCCAGGTCGCCTTGCGCCGGAGAAGGGGGAGAGATTTTCCGATTTTCCGAATGAGAGGGTTCCATGAATGAGGTCCAGCAGAAGAGTTCCACCGCAGCCCCACAAGCTTCCCAAACCCAGCGGGGACTGATCTTTACCCGCCGTTTCACGACCGATGGTATCTCTCCCTATGACGAGGTCAAGTGGGAGAGCCGCACCGCGTCCATCACCGACCAGAAGGGCAACACGATCTTCGAGCAGAAGAATGTTGAGGTTCCAGTCGACTGGTCGATGACGGCGACTAACATTGTGGCCTCGAAGTATCTACATGGGAAGCTGGGCTCGCCGGAGCGGGAGACGGGCGTCCGCCAACTGGTGAGCCGGGTGGCAGAGACCATCCGCGACTGGGGCATGGCGGGCGGCTACTTCGCGACCTACGAGGATGCCGTCATCTTCCATGACGAGCTGGCGAATATGCTTCTGACCCAGAAGGCGGCCTTCAACTCGCCGGTCTGGTTCAATGTAGGCTGCGACCGCCTGGAGCCGGACGCGGAGGGGCAGAACTGGCACTGGGACCCGGCAACCGGCGGCGTGCGCTTCTCTGCGACCGGCTATCACAATCCGCAGTGCTCGGCCTGCTTCATCAATTCTGTGGAAGATTCAATGAGCGGCATCATGGACCTGGCACGGACCGAAGCCATGCTCTTCAAATTCGGTTCCGGCACGGGCACGAACTTCAGTTCACTGCGTTCGAGCAAGGAATCCGTCTCGGGAGGCGGCACGGCCAGTGGCCCATTGAGCTTCATGCGCGGCCTGGATGCCTTTGCCGGGGTCATCAAGTCGGGCGGCAAGACGCGCCGCGCAGCCAAGATGGCGATCTTGAACGCCGAACATCCTGACATCCTGGATTTCATCGACTGCAAGGCGAAGGAAGAGAAAAAGGCCCATGACCTGATCAAGTGCGGCTACGATGGTTCAGGGCCGGATTCCGAGGCCTTCTCTTCCATCTTCTTCCAGAACGCCAACAACTCCGTCCGCGTGAGCGACGAGTTCATGCACGCCTACGAGAGCGATGGCGATTTCACCACCTATACCGTCAAAGGCCACGAGCCGGTTAAGACCTACAAGGCGCGCGAGATCATGCGCAAAATCGCCGATGCGACCTGGCACTGCGGCGATCCCGGCATGCAGTTCGATACGACGATCAACAAGTGGCACACCTCAAAGAATTCGGCCCGCATCAATGCGTCGAACCCCTGCTCGGAGTACATGTTCCTGGACAACTCGGCCTGCAACCTGGCGAGCTTCAATCTGATGAAGTATGTCACCCCGTCGGGCGGCTTCGATATTCCCGCTTACCGGCACTCGATCTCGGTACTCATTACCGCGATGGAGATCCTGGTCGACAATTCGGGCTACCCAACTGAAGCGATTGCCAAAAACTCTCACGACTATCGCCCGCTGGGCATCGGCTATGCCAACCTGGGCGCGCTGCTGATGGCCTTTGGCCTGCCTTACGACTCGGCAGCCGGACGCAATCTGGCGGCCGTCTTCACCGCCATCCTGACCGGCCAGGCCTACCTGCAATCGGCCATCATCGCAGCCAACTGCCCGCCGATCGCGTCGGCTACGCCGCTGACCGCCCATGTCGATCGCGAGGGCGGCGCCTGCCCTGGCTTCTATGTCAACCGCGAGCCCTTCCTGGACGTGATCCGCATGCATCGGGCGGAGGTGAACCACATCGGCGCGGTGCGCCAGAGCGGCGAGCCATTCAACGTGCCGCAGCTCGAAGCCCTGATTGATGCCAGCCGCGAATGCTGGGATATGGCCCTGGTTTACGGAGAGAAGTTCGGCTATCGCAACTCCCAGACCTCGGTTCTGGCTCCTACCGGCACGATTGGCTTCATGATGGACTGCGATACGACCGGCATCGAGCCTGATCTCGCTCTTGTCAAGTACAAGAAGCTGGTGGGCGGGGGCAATATCAAGATCGTCAACAACACGGTGCCGGCGGCTCTGTTCAAGCTGGGCTACACGGATGACGAGGTGAACGCCATCGTCAGCTACATCGATGCGACTGGAACCATTGAGGGCGCACCCGGCGTCAAGCCCGAGCATCTGGCGGTCTTCGATTGCAGCTTCAAGCCGCACAAAGGCACGCGGACCATTCACTACATGGGCCACATCAAGATGATGGCGGCCACGCAGCCGTTCCTCTCCGGCGCGATCTCGAAGACCGTCAACCTGCCGGAAGAGGCCACCATAGAGGAGATTGCCGAGGCCTACGCCGAGAGCTGGCGTCAGGGCATCAAGGCTGTGGCCATCTACCGCGACGGCTCCAAGGGCACTCAGCCCCTGAACACCAGCATGGACGTAAAGCGTGAGTCCTCGCCGCTGGACAATGCCGCCGGCCGCGTACTGGCCCAGTTGGCCACGGGACAAACTGGCGCAGCTGCCGACCTCAGGGCCCTGGAAGCCAACGCCGGCGAAAAGATCGAGGCCGCCGCCAAGTCGGTCTTCCTGGCCGCGGTTGCCTTCCAGCGGGCGCTGGATGAGATTGCGAGGATTTCAGAGCTGTCGATGCCGCTGCTCCAGACCGCAGCTCCGCATGACTCCGCCCAGGAGGCCGGGAACCCTGTGGCGCAGGATCTCAACGGACCACCTCGCGCCGTCCGCCACCGTCTGCAGGACGAGCGCGCCTCGATTACCCACAAGTTCGGCATCGCGGGCCACGAGGGATACATCACCGTCGGTCTCTACCCCAACGGACAGCCGGGCGAGATCTTCATCAAGATGGCCAAGGAGGGCTCGACGGTCTCCGGCCTGATGGACTCGTTCGCTACGTCCATCTCGATCGCCCTGCAGCACGGGGTGCCGCTCAAGGTGCTTTGCGAAAAGTTTGCGCACACCCGCTTCGAGCCCTCGGGCTGGACCGGCAACGAGCAGATCGGCTATGCCAAGAGCCTGATGGACTATATTTTCCGCTGGCTCAACCTGCGCTTCCTCTCCGGCACGCAACTGTCGCTCTTTGCCGGTCTGGCTTCGCAGGCCTCGCAACTGCCGGCCCCGCCTACCATGATTCCCGACGCCGAGCCCGAAGAGGACGCGTTTGGGCAAAGCCACCTGGCACGGCTGGCCGAAGAAGTTGCCGAACGCTTGCATCAGGTGAACTCCCAGAGTGCCAAACCCGGCTTCGGGAATCCGGTTGGCGCAGGAGGGGGCATTGCTCCCGATGCGGAGGCCGGCCTGTCGATCAATTCCGGAGCCCAACAGGAGCCCAGCCTCACCGACCGCGGCATCTTTCACTCCTCGGACGCCATGAGCGAGATGTATGAGATGGGTGATGCTCCCAGTTGCTCGGTCTGCGGGGCCATCATGGTCCGCAACGGCAGTTGCTACCGCTGCATGAGTTGCGGCTCGACGAGCGGATGTTCCTAGAAACTTTAACTTGCTTTTTCTAAGGAGCTATCGATTGGCTCAACAAGCCGTGCTGGTCGGCCGCGTCCCGCTTGCAACCTTGATCAAACCACAACCTGTTGTATCTGGTGGCGTCAAGTAAATACGGCTATGAAGGCAAATCGACAGGCGATGTGCTCTTTGCGCTGTCGCGGGATGAATCCGGCGTAGAAATGCTCACGCCGCTGGCGGGGGGACCAATGTTGGTTGGGCTGTGCGTTTGAGGCGTGAACAAGAGGCCCTCTCCCCGGTGACCGGAGAGAGGGCTTCTTACAGCCGGAACGCGATTTAGTCGTCGTCGTCGGCTTTGGTGGGTGCGGCGTTGTTGAACGCGCTCGCGGGGCGAACTGTCTTCTCGCCGGGGTAGGGGCGCGTGTACCCGGTGGCCTCGTACCAGTCGAGGTGGTTGACGGTGCTCGGATCTTCGGAGTCCGGCTTTTGATATTTGCCGGCGAAGATCTCCGTCTTCTTCTTCATCCAGCCCGCCCTGAGAGCCTTAACCGCGGGGCTCATGGCCGGGATTTTCTGAGCCGCAGCGATCGCGCTCGGGATGGGCTGAGTCGGAGTCTGGTTAACGCCCGTAGTCAGCGCGATTCCGTTCGGCACGTGCTTCCACGGCAGGAAATTGCCCGCGGGCGGATCGTCGACGAAGACCGTCTTCATCGGCGAGGCCACCAGGTCGTTCTGGTTCATGGGCGTCAGGCCGAGAATCTGCTCGATCGTACGGGTCAGGTTGACTTGGGAGTAGTAGTGGGAGTCGACGAATCCATCCTGCCTGACATACGGGCTGACGATATAGCCGGGACTGCGGTGACCGTCGACGTGGTCGACGCCGGTCTGCGCGTCGTCTTCTTCGATGAAGATCGCCGAGTCCTTCCACACCGGGCTGTGGCTGATGATGTCGACAAAGCGGCCAAGGGCCAGGTCGTTATCGGCCTGCATGGCCTGCGCGGTCGGCGGGCCGCCGGTGTGGTCAGAGCTGATCCACAACGTCTCCAATTGCGGCACCGTACCGGCGGCCACATCCTTGGCGAAGTCCTGTGACCAGATATCGACGCGGAACTGGTCGGGAATGCCCAGATCGAACTGCGGGTAATTCTGGACCGTGTTGTTGATGAGGTTTGGGAGCGGGGAGTGCGAGGCGACCGTGTTGAAGTTGTAGAGCTGTTTCTCTGCACCAGACTCGTAGGCCTGAGTGTCGTTGTAGAAGTCGATCCATTGTGGCTCGGCGGTCGACCCGGTCGGCGTCAGGAACGTGTTGTACTCGATGAACTCGCCGTAGTTCTTGAACGAGACGCCAGCCTTTGCAGCCGCGTCCCACAGGAAGCCCTTCTTCTGGTAGGCAATCGCATCGCCGCCGTTGGAGGGGTAGTCGCGGAGCCAGTCCGGCGACTGGATATCGTCGGAATAGGGGGCCATGGCCTGGACGATCCAGTTGTGACCGTCGGCCGACTGACGGCTCGGGTCGTAGAAGTTGTCGAGAAGCGGGAAGCGCTCCACCAGAGCGTGCGCGTTGGGCGTGACGCTGCCGAAGGTTGCGTTGTCGCCGAAGACTGCCAGGGATGCATCGCCATTGCCGGCAGCCACATCGCCCAGGATCTGATCGTAGGTGCGGTTTTCACGAATGATCACGAAAACGTGCTTGATCTTCGACGGATCGCCGATCCTCTCCGGGATTGCGTGCGGCTTGGCATGGCGGTCTCCCCCTGCGGCCGAGAAGATATTTTCCTCCAGATCCCAGTGGTTGTTCTGGAATACCTGATGCGTCATCGCCTCCAGGGTCCGGCGATCCGGCACGGGGACGATGCTGACGGTGCCAAGGTCCTGGTGGGTGTTGTAGCTGGTCACACCAAAGTCGGTTCCGAAGGAATTTTGCGGAGGGATGCCCCTGGTGCCGATGCCCTTGTCGTTAGCAACGAGCAGCGCATTGTCCGCCGCGTCCAGCACAACCGAGCTCGGCGCATAGCCGACCGGAATCATGCCCTTGACTGGACTCCACGCGCCGTAGCGGAGGTCAACCACGGCGACCGCGTTGGCGTTGTAAAGCGCGACGTACGCGATGTCGTTCTTTGCATCGACGGCGATGGAGTTTGGACCTGCGCCGTAAGCCGCGCCTTTGCCGGGCACTCCGATCGGCAGCCCCAGGTTGATCGTCTGCACCTCGTTGTTGTCGGCTGTGTCAATGACCGAGAGGGTGTCGCTATAGGCGTTGGCGACCAACAGCTTCTTGCCCCAGAAGGCCATACCGGTCGGGTGCAGTCCGGTCTTGACGCTGCCGGTGACCGTAAACGTGGACAGGTCGACCACGGAAACGGTGCCGGAAGACGTGGAGCCAGTGGGATAGGCGGCGACGACCGGGGTACCATCGGAGTATTCCTGGAAGTCGTTCGCAGTAGCAACCCGGCCCGCCTCGTTGGAGACGTAGGCAGTCTTGCCATCCGGAGAGATCACGACACTATGCGGCACGTTGCCGACGCGGATCTCCGGACCCTCGACCGGTGTCGCCTGGGTCAGGTCGATCTTGGTCAGCGTATCGTTTGCGTCCAGCACGACATAGGCGGTCTTGGCATCCGACGAGATCGCGATGCCGGTGGGATAGGAGGTGCCTTGCGAGATGGGAATGCCGCAGGGAACGGCTGCGCTGCCCGTGGTCCCCGGAGGGCTGTTGGGGAAGCAGGTGACGGTGGTCAGAAGATCCACCGAACCGAACCCGGGGACATTCACGAGGGTGGCGTCAATCGGAACGCTGACGTGGGCATAGTCTGAGAGCAAGCCGGTCGCCGCATTGACGCTGGCGATGGCAACGTAGCTGTTGTCCTGGCTGAAGAGCAGGTACTTGCCATCCTGCGTGTAAGTGATGCCGAGGTTGCTGCCATTCTTATGGCCGAACGAATTGTAGGTCTGCAGGACAGCGCCGGTCTGGGTGTTGAAGATCGTGACAGCCTGTGGGGCGCCCATTTGAAGGACGGCGGCGGTGTGATTGCCCGTGGGGTTGAGCGCGATGGCCTTGGCGCGGGTCGTGGTGCCGAGGTCGACCTGGGTGCCGGCGGGGGTGATGATTGTGCCGTCGCTGACGACGTAAGTGCCGTTGGTCTGCGGGCCGACTGTGTAGGTGGGAAACGGCACGGACTGTGCGAGCGCCGGAACGCTCAGCCCTGCCACCAGCAGGCCGGCGACCAGCGCCAAACGGTCGATCCGAGAGAGTTCCTGAGAGATCTTTTGCGACATATATTGTTCTCCTTGGGGGTTTTCATCACTTAAAAGGGGAATCGGCCAAGCAACTTGAGCCCTGAACCAGACATGCGACGGGCTGATGCTTTCTTTTCGATTGCGGGAGATGGCGCAGCAGCAGAGCAACGCCAACGGGCCAAGTCTAGAACCGCGAAAAGGACGCCAGCATGACGCGAGGATTACAGTTTTGTCATCGCTTTACGGTAGTGTGAATGCACATTGTGACGAGCGTTCCACGTTCAGGCTTCTTATCTTTCCGGTGAACCGCAACGTCATTGGTCCCAGTTCCTCCCGGATCGATATTTGATGGAACCTTAACCAGGGCGTGATCTGCATATAACATCCCCGGATTACAAAACTGTCATACATCGCGCTCGAGGCGTCCTTCGGGGATCGTGCTGAGGCGTGTATGTCATTGCGCGCGATCGAATCTCGCACACACGGCAATGTTTTAGAGCCCGCTGCGGGAGAGGCCGATGCGGTTCTCCGCCGGCAGACGGGAACCAAAGCACATTTTCCCAACTTTCACAACTTGAAGATCCGGATTGCGATTCCGATGCGCGCAACGAGCGGCGGCATGACGCGGAATCTCTCTATTCGCTCGGCTATCGGTTGTTTCCTTTGGGAGGAGCCATGCGTCGCCTAAAGAGGCATAGTTTATTTGCCAGAAGTTCTGCCACGATTCGACGCGTTCGTGTTTCGATCGGATTGAATGCGTTGTTTTCGCTTTCCAGCCTCTGTGCCGCACAGGTGGATCGGGGCGGATTGATTGGCACGGTTTCCGATCCGTCCGGCATGCGGCTGGCGGAGACGCACATTATGGCTGAGCAGACCTCTACCCAACCGCGGCGCGAAACGATCTCGGACCCGACTGGAAACTACGACTTTGCCGAGCTGCCTGTGGGAACATGCACAGTCACCTTCAAACACCCCGGATTCCAGACACTGAAGCTCGTCGATGCGGTGCAGGAGATTGGGAGGAAGAATACTCTCGATACAATGCTTAAGGTTTCGGGCGGCGTGGAGGTGGTCGAGGTCTCGGTCGGCTCGGTGCTCGAGAGAGATCGCGAGCCCCACGATACCCGTGCCGGCGGAGCCGGAAAACAGACACTCATCTACCGGCGGCAAGCGCCGTAAGCCGGAAGGTCGCTGGCTATCACCCCAACCCGCGGACCAATACTAGGGCCTGTTAACACTACTCAGACGGACGGCGTTGCGAGCGAAAATCCGACCAGACGAAGCCGAGCCCGAGGGCTGTGGCGGGTCCACCGTCGAGGGCGAGAATGAAGTATGGCCGGATTTTCGCCGCAACCCGAAGGGACGGGGCCAATTTCCACGATTTCGTTGTCGCTCGTCGTTTCAGTAACCGGCTACAGTGCACTCCTCGCTCCTGGAACTCGTGGAAATTGGCTCCCGTCGCCGCCGTCTGAGTCGTGTTAACAGGCCCTAATACACAGCCGGGCAGGCCGTTACGAGCGCCGCCCTTCAGTTCAATTCGAGGTGAAATATGCTGCACGGAGCCGAGTCTAATTCTCCACTTTGTGCCGGACTGATTTTTCGGCGCGCCGATCAATGTCTTAGAGCTCTCCTTGGAACCGGGTCGCCGACCGAATTCAGGGTTGCGCCGGTCCGGAGGTGGCGCGCCAGTGCCGCATCTCTTTTGGTCTGTGCCGTCGTGGCCGCCTTGGCGCATGGCTTCCAGGCTTCCGCCCAGAACGTGGTTTCCAGCGGAGCACTCAGCGGGCGGGTCACAGACCAAACGGGTGCAGTGGTGCCGGGAGCATCGGTGGACGTGCGTAATCTCGATACCGGTGTAACACTGCACGCCGCAACCAACCATGCGGGTCTTTACCGGTTTCCGGTGGTGGCCTTGGGGGCTCATTCGATTTCCGTCAGTTCCAAGGGCTTCCGCGATGTCCAGGTTCTGACGCACGTGCTGGTGGGAAACACGACGTCGCAGGACTTCGCGCTGCAGGTGGGAACCGGCGCGGACACGATTCGAGTCGCCGGCGCCACACCGCTGCTGCGATCGGAGGAATCCTCCGCTAGCACGGTGATCGATCGTTCCCTTATCGATGCCTTGCCGCTGAACGGACGGAGATTCAGCGACCTTATGGTGCTCTCGCCGAACACCAGCTATGACGGCGACACCGGCCTGGTGAGCGTTGCCGGTCAGCAGGGCGGCGAGGACACAGGATACGCCAACGGAAATGGCTCCAACGCGTTCACCGTGGATGGTTCCAGTGCGACCAGCAACTACTTCGACGACATCGTGGGCCGCTATCGCGTTCCGTATCTGTATGGCGAGGAGGCGATCCAGGAATTTCAGGTCTCGGTGAGCCCATACACGGCTATTTATGGGGGAGGAGCGGGCTTCGTCAACGCTGTAACCAAGTCAGGGAGCAACATCTTCCACGGCAGTGTGTTCTATTACAACCGCAACTCCGCCACGGGGGCCAACGACGCTCTCGACAAAGCCGCCGGCAATCCCAAGCCGGAAGACGCCTTGCAGCAATTCGGCGGCGGGCTGGGAGGGCCGATCCTGCGCAACCGTCTGTGGTTCTTCGTCGATTTCGAGCAGCAACTGCGCAACAATCCGATTTCCGTGATCAATGCGGCCATGACAATGACGCCGGCGAACATGAATTCCTTCCTGAACGACAACTTCGGGATCCCGGCCGGGACCACGCTGCCCGCGCCGAATGGCCCACTGCCCGTTCCGAGCGGCGACGCCGATCCGGATCCTTCCAATCCGGTCTATCTGCAGCAAGTGGCAAACGCCATCAACGCGCTGAATGCAAATCTGGGTCTCAAATCACGGCGGCGCAACGATTGGGTGCTGACGCCCCGACTGGATTATCGGCCCAGCGCTCGCGACGGACTGTTTCTCAGCCTCAATGTGAACCGCTTCGACTCGCCCGGCGGCGTCATCACCGACCCGACCGTGTCCAATTACGGCGAGCAGACGCTGGCCGATGCGTATGTCCATACCTTCCAGGCCGGCCTCGGTTGGACGCACACGTTTTCCTCGAGGCTGCTGAACGAGCTCCATGCCGCAACTTCCGTCGACAACGAGATCTCGACGCCCACCGGCCTGGCCCCCAACGCGCCGACGATCGTCCTGGACAGCCCTGCCCCGTTCATTATGGGCAACGCGCCTTTCTCCGTGGGGAGAGTCTTTGAAAGACAGTATTCTTTCGCCGACCGCATCGATTACGAGTTCGGCAAGCACGTCCTGCAATTTGGCATCGACCTGAACCGCGCCTGGGATTCGGACAACAACGATGGAGGCGCGGACCCGAACGAGGCCGTCGACCGTGGGTCCTTCCTCGGCAGTTACGAGTTTTCCAATCTACAGGATTTCGCGCTTGGCGAGTACAACGTCTTCAGCCAGTCCTCGGGAAATCCGACCTATGCTTTCGCGGTCCCGTACTACGGGTTTTATCTGCAGGACACCTTCCGCGCATTGCCCAAGCTGACGCTCGAAATGGGTTTGCGCGAAGACTTCCAGATTTATCCGCAGCCCTTGGAGAATCCTGCCTTTCCGTTGACAGGGCAGTATCCAAACCAGTTCCTGCGCCCGGCTCCTCGCTTCGGATTTGCCCTGCAACCCACGGGAAAAACCGTGGTTCGCGGAGGATTCGGGTTGTTCTATACCAACATGAATGGCCTGAATTACCGCAACGCCACGGTCTCGAACGGGCTGGCATCGCAGCAGTCCTCGGCAAGCGTCACTTATGTCTCCGGTCCGCCGAATCAGCAGATGCCCAGCTTCCCAAACAGTCTTCCTGCCGATTCACCTGTCTTCTCCTCGCCCGATATCTCCCTGGTTTCACCCGAGTTTCGCGCGCCCTCTATCATGCAGTCGAGCTTGCAGATCGAGTGGGAGATTCTGCCCGACACGACGGTCAGCATCGGCACCATGTGGAATCACGGCGTTCATCTGCTCTCAGGCAGCGCCTACGACTTGAACATGAATCCGTTGCAGGGCACAACACAGTACGTGGTTTGTCCCGCGAATACTCCCGCGACAGCGGTCTCTTGCAGTGGAAGAACGATCGTGCTGCCGAATATGGACAATGGCCTGTTAAGCGAAGGCCGCATCAATTCGAACCTGGGCCAGATCAACGAACTTATCAGTCCGGGACAGAACGATTACAACTCCATGTTCATCGAGGTGCAGCGCCGCGTCTCGCGGGGGGTCTCCTTGCAGGCCTCTTATACGTTCGCCAAAAGCGTCGTGCGCGATGGGATGGACTTCAACAATCAATTCGACTTCAGCAACACCCATGGACCCTCGCTGCTTGACCAGAGGCACCGCATCTCGCTGGCCGGCATCTACCGGCCTAAGCTGGAAAGCCTGACCCACTTGGGCACCGGGCGCGCCCTGCTCAAGGACTGGACTTTGAGCAGCGTGATGGAATTCTCTTCCGGACGCCCATACGCGGCGCTGCTCGGTCCCGGATCGGGCGGGAACACATTGAACGACACCGCTTTCAATGAGGATACCGCGAACACCGCTGGCGGAATCAATGGCGCCGGTCCCGTACCTGGGATCGGCCTGAACTCTTTTTTCGGGCCGTGGCTGCAGAGAATCGATACCGGCCTGACCCGCACTTTCGCTCTCCGGGAAGGAAAGGACCTACAAGTTCAAGCGCAGGCCTTCAACCTGTTCAATCACGCGAACTACTACGTGCAGAACGGCAACGGGATCAACCCGCTCGAATACAATCCGGTTGCCAACCCCTTGGAACCCTACGGCTGCGGGGACGCATCGCTCGACCAGAAATGCTACCTGGTGCCTAACTCCGGGCCCGGCAACTTTGGCGCCTTTGGGGAGGTCAGTCCCAACGGACTGCCCAGGGTATTGCAGTTTTCCATGAGGTTCTCGTTCTAGGGAGGCGTTCCATGAAGATTCTGGTTATCGAAGACGAAGCAAAGACTGCCAAATTCCTGATGAAGGGGCTTGGCGAAGCCGGTCACATCGTGGATGTTGCGGCCGACGGTCTGGAAGGTGTGCACCTGGCTCAGGAAGTCGATTTCGATCTCATTGTTCTTGACGTGATGCTTCCAGTTTTGAATGGATGGCAGGTGCTTGCACGGCTACGCGAGGCGAGCCGGAAGACGTTAGTCCTGATGCTCACAGCGCGCGACTCCGTGCACGAACGCGTCCGTGGATTCGAGCTGGGAGCCGACGACTATCTGGTAAAGCCATTCGCATTCTCCGAACTGCTGGCACGGGTGCGCTCTTTGCTGCGCCGCTCAACGCCGCGCCCGCAGGAGACGCTGCGCATGGCCGATCTTGAGATCGACTTGCTGCGCCAGCGGACGACGCGTGCCGGCCAGAAGATCGAGCTGACTTCCAAGGAGTTTCTTCTCCTGACGCTGCTGGCGCGGCGCGCCGGCGAAGTGCTGTCCCGGACAATGATCGCCGAATCGGTTTGGGATATGAATTTCGACAGTGATACGAACGTTGTGGACGTCAACGTGCGCAGGTTGCGCAGCAAGGTGGACGACCCCTTCCCCGTCAAGCTGATTCGCACGGTGCGCGGTGCCGGTTATGTCCTTGAATCGGAAACATAGCTCGCCGTCCGCACCTCGGCTGCGAAGTACCCTGGCATTCCGGCTGACGGCAGCCTACTCGCTCGGTGGCCTGCTGCTGTTGCTGCTGGCCACGGCCAGCCTCTACATCGTTCTGCGGATCGAATTGGAAAGAAGCACAGAGCTGTTCCTTGCCGACAAGCTGCATGTGCTGCGCTCCATGCTCAGCGAACGCCCGGACGATGAAGATGCGCTGCGTGAAGAGATTGAACTCGAATCTGCCGCGCGCCGCTACCAGCAGTTCTACATTCGCCTTCTTGACGAACATGACGCGCCTATCCTTACGACGCCCGGCATGGCAGATCAGTTGGATCTTGCCGAGCTCGCGAGCCGAACCCGCGGCCGCTCAGAGCGATCGATTGCGATGGCCGGCAGACAGAGGCAACCATTCCGAGTCACGAGCGCAACGGTTGCCGTCGGCACGCCGCCGACTCACAGCGATACGGTTCAAATCGCCATCGATGTCTCGCAGGAAGAGGAGCTGCTGACGCGCTATCGGCTGTGGTTCTGGGGCATTCTGCTGGCGACGTCGGTTCTCTTCCCTCTGGTGGGATACCGGATTGCGCGGCACGGCATTCGGCCTGTCGAAGAGATCGCCGCAACCGCGCGGAGAATCACGTCGACGAATCTGCGCGAACGGATCGGTTCGGAAGGCTACCCGTCGGAACTTGCGTCGCTTGCCGGGACATTCAATGAAATGCTGACTCGGCTTGAAGAATCCTTCGAGCGCATCTCGAGGTTCACAGCCGACATCGCGCACGATTTGCGCACGCCGGTCAACAACATCCGCGGAGAAGCCGAAGTGGCTCTCGCTCGCTCACGGACGGTCGACGAGTATCGCGACGTGCTGGAGTCTTCACTGGAAGAAGCAGTCCGGCTTTCCGAGCTGATCGGCGATCTCCTGTTTCTGGCCCGCGCTGAGAGCCCCTCAACCGACCTGCACCGCGAGCATGTGAACATCGGCGAGTTGCTGACCACGGTTCGCGACTACTACGATGCCTCTGCGACCGACGCAGGAATATTGCTTGTAGTGAACGATGGGGCCGAGTCGCTCAGCTCGGAGCTGGATCGCTCACTGATGCTGCGGGCGGTCAGCAACCTGGTCTCGAACGCGATTGCCCATACGCCGACGGGAGGAACCGTGACGCTGGCGGCCACGGATGAGGACGCCGCGATTCGCATCGAGGTCTCCGACACCGGCGGCGGCATTCCCACCGAAGCGCTGCCCAGAGTGTTCGATCGCTTCTTCCGCGTCGATCCATCGCGCTCCAAAGCATCGGGTGGTTCAGGCTTGGGCCTAGCTATCGTGCAGAGTATCCTGACAATTCACGGCGGCGCCGCTGAGATCCTCAGTCAGCTCGGCCGCGGGACTCGCGTCACGCTGCGCATACCGACCCTCGCAGCGCGATGACAAGACTGTAATTCTCGCGTTATGCTGGCGTCTTTTGCTGAGTTTCTTCGGCGATAAGTGCTTGCGGCTGCGGTTTACGGCCCATAGACGGGATAGATCCTCTTCAACGCCACAGGGTGCAGGATTCAGCTGGTTCCTGGTGGTAGAAGCAACAGAGACTTTTGAGTAAACAGCAAGGAGGTGGCCGCTGCTCGCTCTTCCAAATAGCAGTTCAGATGTGTTGCGGGCCGAACTCACAATAGAATGTCGATGTACCCAGGTCTGCCCTTCACTCATTGGAGAGAATCGCAAGTTGTCTTTATTGTGTCGCATCGAAGCCGCCTCTCGTAGCTTGCAAATTAAGGCGCATCTTGGCGGCTATAGCATTTTCGAAAATACTGAAGACCGAAACCATGACGTCAAGCTGGCGCGACCATCAGGGAGTGACAGCCTTTGATGACGTCATAAAGTTCACACTGTTTCCGAAAATGCTCTAGCTCGCGTAGCTGTCTGGCATTTGCAGCGCATGCTTCGCGGGCAAGAGCAACGGAGCCCAATGCGTCTGCGGCTGATCCAAGATGCGCACAAACCATTACTGCAAGATTAAACGCAACATGCAGAAGCTATTGTATTAAGGCAGCTACCCCACTTCTACAATTTGTACATGTCTAGAGCATTTTCGAAAGATGAATATCAAGCTAGCTCAGGGGAAGGCTCAACCCAGGCCGAAAGTGGTGGCGCAGAACGAACAGAATCCCTCAGGGGCTAAAGCCCACGTCTTTTTTGTGGCGTTTATGGCACGACTGAAGTCGTGCCCTGATACAGGACCTGCCACGCCTATCATTCTTGGAGGGCCGCCGGAACGAGCTTGATATTCATCTTCCGAAAATGTTATAGGTCTTCCGTTAGAGTTGGATCGTAGGCCCTTAACCTTGCGCCAGTTGCAAGCATTCAAGGAATAACCGCTGAAAGCGCCGCAGGCACCCGGAGCCTCCTCGTGTACCTGTCCGCGCCTGGACACAGAATCCAGTTGCGATGGCGACTTATCGGGAGTAATACGCGTTGGCAGGAGCTTTTCGGCTTTCACATGTCTCAATAACGAGACCCCAACCCTCTTCGTGGGGCAGAGATGATTACTAAGCCTGAAAGTCATCCGCCCAGGTTAAAGCTCCATGCAAATGACCGTAGAAGAAAAAGTCGATACTGACTCTTGAGCGATTCCCACTCGCACTGATGACGAGACCACGCGAGTACAGTACGCTGTCGATAGATTCCGCAATGGATCTGCTCAACCGTCAAGTCGATTGCCCGCGCCATGGGTTCCACCCGCCGGGCCGGCGCGAGATACTCGAAGCCTGGCGTCATCCCGAGGGGAGGCATCGGTGGGCGGCACTCATGAGTTTCAAGAAGTCGCAGAACAGGATGCTGACTCCATGGCAAGTAGGAGGAAGGCAACACGGCAGCCGCGTTATTCGCGAGTGGCTGTCCGGTCCTGCATAGTCGAAGAACCCGCGCACGCGGAAATAAACATGCACGAGACCGGGTGATCGCCAGCAGACCTTGGAGTGACGACCAAGGCCGCGGCGCGAAGACCACAAAAGTCGAGAGTCGAAATCAGACACGTTTATTCGAGCGAGGAAATTGCGGAAGCGATCTATCTCTGTTGGCACTGCCGGATGAGTTAAGTGCTTTTGAGATATTCAGTGCATATTGCTATTGCGAATTGCGTTTCAGAGCCGTCAGGCAAGCGGCGCGCCGCATGGACGCACCGATTGCACCAGTGGCGGGTGATTAGGGCCTGTTAACACTGCTCAGACGGCGGCGACGGGAGCCAATTTCCACGAGTTCTAGGAGCGAGGAGTGCACTGTAGCCGGTTACTGAAACGACGAGCGACAACGAAATCGTGGAAATTGGCCCCGTCCCTTCGGCTTCCACCCCCTGCAAACAAAGTTCATTTGCCGGGGGCCCGGGTTGCGGCGAAAATCCGGCCATACTTCATTCTCGCCCTGGACGGTGGACCCGCCACAGCCTTCGGGCTCGGCTTCGTCTGGTCGGATTTTCGCTCGCAACGCCGTCCGCCTGAGTAGTGTTAACAGGCCCTAGTTGAACTCAAACCAGTTCACGTTGGCGATGCCACCTGTTCCCTTGAAGACAACATATACGTCGTGGATTCCGGACGCGCCGGTCGCGCTCGCCGCAACAGTCTCCCACGTCTCCCAGCTTCCGGTGAAGGGCAGGGTCGCCGTGGCCACCAACGGACCGGCTACACCGTCGAGATGGAACTCCGCGGTGCCGCCATTGCCGCCGCTGGCCGCCCGAACACTGACGCCGCTGACCGAAACGCCGAAATCGACATTCTTGTATACCGTGTAAGCTCCGGGCACAAGATAGCCCAGATCGTAGACGCCGGTTGAGTCGGTGGTGTCTTCAGCTTGAAGCCCGGACTCACTGTAGAAGCTGGCGCCCTGAACTTGTGCCGTGGCCGCAACCGGAACCGTGGCGCCGCTCGGCGTACCGCTCCAACTAAACGTGACGGCGGCTTGCGCGGGAAGCGAGTAGGAGAATGACTGCCCCCCCCACTGCACAGGAAAAGTCGAGGCTGAGCTGGAGTTGTTGTACGCCACCAGGACCGTTGAGCCGTTCGGATTCAGAAAGGCGACGCTGGCAATGGTGGGCGTGTTGCTGGAGTAGATGCGCACCGCTTCTGGCAATACGAACTTACTGTACTGGCCGAGAGTGTAGTATTCCACGGTCTTGGTGACCGCGCCGGAGGTGCTATTGATTGTCACGATGGGCGTGCAGGTATTGCATCCACCCAGAGGTGGCGCGTCCTGGGTGAGGTCCGGTCCTAGCTTTTCGTTCAGTGCAAGGCTCCACTTGACATAGGCCTTGCCGGAGTTACGCAACACGTTCGTGATCTCGATGAAATCCGACGAGAACTGATCTCCTATCCAAGTGCCGCCGGAGTGTTCGGTTTGCCAGTTGCCCATTCTCGGGTAGGCATTCTGAACGAGCTGCTGCCCGCCGGGAACACCGCCGTAACCATGCCATGCCGTACCGGCCACCTGCGTCATCTGCTGCGCCGTCAGGCCCGCCAATATTGTCTCCGGATAAGTTACCTGATCCCAGTTGTGGTCATAGAGAAGCACCTTGGTGGAAAGATTGGCGCTGGACAGAGCGGGCAGCACGTAGTCCTGCAGAACGGCCAGCTGCGTCTGCGAGTCCATGCCCATGCTCGGCATATAGGTGACTACATTCAACGGCTCGTTTTGCAGCGAAATGTAATCGATCTCCACGTTGTTGTTTTGGTAGGACTGAATGTACTTGACGAAGTAGTCGGCAAAGGCCGTCTCATCGGCGGCGTTCAGAGACAGATATCCGCCCTCGAGCGAGTTGGTGGTCTTCATCCAAGCGGGGGGGCTCCAGGGGCTGGCCATGAGCTTCATCTGGGGATTGAGCTGCCTGGCGCTCTGAACAATGGGCAGAATGTAGCTCTGATCATGCGCGATTGAAAAGTTGCCGAGGCTTGTATCCGCCGCACCGTCATCGAACGAATAGACAGAGAGCGCAATGTCGGAGGCGCCCATTGGGATGCGCATGAAGCTGAGGCCGATACCGTTGCCATTGCGCGTAAACAGATCGTTCATCGTGCCGGGCAGGTTGCCTGCCGCCGCTGCGACACCATGAAGCAGAAAGGCCGCCGAATCGGTGAATGCCGCACCAAACCCTTCGATGGTCTGATATTGCTGCGCTGGATCGACAAGGATCGTATTCGTGCCTGCGTCGCTGACGCTGGCAGAGAAGTTGATGCTGGACTGCGTGGCCAGCAGTTGTGTCTGGTCGTGAGTGCTGAGCGACACGGCTACTGAGGAAACCGGGATAGTGATGGTATATGCGCCAATGGCCGCTGTGCTGCTGGTAAAGCCAGGAGCGACGGCGATTGCTTTGATCGTGGTGGTCAGGTAAACCGGAATCGGAGTCGCAGCAGAATAGAGTGTCGAACTCGTGGTCGGTGTCGATCCATCGGTTGTGAAATAAATCGACGCGGCGCTGGCGGCGTCCGCGAGAGTCACCGACTGAATCGTTGTGTAAGGGCCAGGCGCGGGCGAGAAGGTTGGCGCCGCTACGGACGGAAGGTTGATGGTATAGGCGCCGGTGGCTACGGTGCTGTTGGAGAAGCCGGGAGCAACGGCAATCGCGTTGATGGCCGTCGTGGAAGAAACCGTGATTGGAGTCGTGGCCGAATAGAGCGTCGAGTTGGCAGTAGGTATGGAGCCATCGATCGTGTAATAGATTGATGCGCCGGCGGCAGCATCGGTGAGTGTAACCGACTGGGCCGAAGGGTAAACGCCAGGCATGGGATTGAAAGTTGGCGTGCCGGCGGCCGGAAGGTTGATGGTGAACGTGCCCGAGTCTACGGCGCTGTTTGTATCGCCGCTCACTTCGGCAATGGCTTTGATCGTAGTGGTCGCAGCAAGGGCGACTGGCGCTGTGTATCTGATCGAAGAAGAAGTCGGCGCGGAGCCGTCGATTGTGTAGTAAATGGCTGCGCCTTGCGAGGTGTCCGAAATTGTCACCGACTGCGCAGCAGAGAAGCTGCCCGCAGCCGGCGAATATGAGGGCGTGGCTACCGTAAGCGGTGGCGCCGAACCGCCGCCGCACCCGTTGCAGCCGGAGATCGCAAAAAGCGCGGCGGTCAGAATCATGACGTGATTATTCATGCGGAAGAACTCCTGATGTACTTATGCATCGGCCGGTTGAACAGAGGCGATGCGGATGAAAGCGGCGCGGGGCGCATTCATGAATACACCCCGCGAAGCGGGTCATGGTTCAGTCAACGCGATCAAAAGTAGAGCTTGGCGGCCAACTGCACGATGCGAGGGTTGCCGCCGCTGTTGTAGTCGCCGAAGTAGGTGCCCAGATTGCTCTTTGAGCCCGCCGGACGAATATTGTTGGGGTTGACGGGAACGACGTTGGCCCAGTTCCAGGCAAATCCCCAGTAATTACCGCCCTGGCTTCCGTCGTTCACTGCGGGTTGCGCGTACAGGTTTCTTCCCCAGAACTGCGGATGATTGAAGGCGTTGAAGGCCTCCATGCGCAGTTCGACGTAGCGCTTCTCGCCCGACGAAACCGGGATCTTCTTCAATACCGCCAGGTCGGTGGAGTTGGTGCCGCCACCACGGAGGTACTGTTTGGGCCAGGGTGCCGGGGTGCCGATATTGGGCATGACGAAGGCAGTGGGATCGACGGCCGCATAGCGTCCATTTCCCTTGCTCGGCTTCGCGCCCGGCTTGATGTAGGCTCTGGTCGGCTCGGAATAAGAGCCGTCGATCAGCCGCTGATACCAGCTTAGGTCCAATCCGATGATGCCCGGGGTGCCTTTGATGAACTGGGAGATGCCACTTACCTCAAAGTTATCGGTAAGCAGCGAGACGATGTGCGAGTGACCCAGGTAAGCGCTGAACCTGGGCAGTTCGTAAATGTAGTTGACGGCCAGAATCTGGGGGCGGTCAAAGCCGGCGAGCTGATAGTTGTACTTCTTTTCGCTGATGGTGTTGATCCAGCTCCCATCGTTGTCGGTGGTATCCATGGTCTTGGAGAAGGTGTATGCGCCACCGAACTTGAGGCCATGACCGAAGCGGCGGTTCAACTGCACCTGCAAAGAGTTATAGTTGCCGACGCCATCCCAGGTGTAGTGATCGACGTTGGAGTAACCCTGGTAGCGCTCCATGCTGTTTTGCGGAAGGACGCGGTCGCCCAGGTAAGGGAGTCCGGCGTACTGCGAGGGGAGCCAGCTTCCTTCACCGCCCTGCTCGGGCGTTGGAACTGGCTGGCCGCCATAGCTGCTGTTGCCGGGGTCCTGCGCCGCATACGTGAAGCAGTAGCCGTAGGGGATGTAGTTCTGGTTGACCATCTGTGAGAGATGGCGCTGCAGGTTGCCCACATAAGCCACGTCCAGCATGGTTCCCTTGCCCAGGTCGCGCTGGATTCCCAGGCTATAGCTGTAAACGGTGGGCAGCTTGCCGGATGGATCGAAACCCACCACCGTAACCGGCGAGAGGGTCGCACTGCCTACCGATCCGAGATCCGTTACCTGTCCATACTGCAAGGTGGCCTGGTACTTGTTGGGAGGATTGTCGTCGACCTGGTTATAGATCGGGTTGCCCTGGAAGCGGTCATGGGTGATGGCGGCGCCACCGCGAATGATGGTCTTGCTGTTGCCCTTCAGATCGTAAGCAAAACCGAGGCGCGGCTCATAAACGATGCCGACATCCTTGAAGCCGCCCTTGTAATAGCCGTTCCTGGCCAACTGCATACCGTTTGCGGCATTGCCGGAGCCCGGAACGATGGTCCCCTTCAGATAGTCGGCCACATGCACCGAGGGATTCGCCGGATCGTAAGCATACCAGTTGCCGTTCTGCCATTCCTGGTAGATGCGAACGGCCTGCGAAGGATCGTAGCTGGAGGCGACGAAGTTCACATCCTGCAGCTTGGCGTCGTATTGTGGCTGGAACCAGGGGAAGCGCATTCCGTAGTCCAGAGTGAGGTGGCTGTTGACCTTCCAGGTGTCCTGCAAATAGAAGTCCGCGCTGGTGTAGCGAAAGAATCCTCGCGGGCGGGTGGAGCTTTGGCCGAAGGTGTTGTAGTAGCCGAGCAGTGCGTTCGCGTATGGGTCGCCGGTTTGCATGGGTTGGCTTTGGTCCAGACCGCTGAAAGAGAACTGGCCGTTGGAATTGCCCCAGTCAGACTGATCCTTGCGCGAGCGCTCAAAGAAGACGCCCACCTTGAACGTGTGACGGCCTAAAGTCTTGGTCAAGTTGTCGGTGAGGTTGATGACGGTTTGGGCCGTATTGAACGGAAGCGCTCCGTTGTAGTCCGACGAACCTTGCTGCTGGCTTCTTCCCGTGAAGGAGATGTCGGGAATCGGTGAGCTCCCGGGGACAGCGTAGACCAGGGGAATAGAGATTCCGGTTGCGGAGTTCGAGATGGCATTGCCGATGGAATTGATCTGTTGAGTGGCAACCGACCATCCGGCCGTCACTTCGTTCACCATGCTCGAACCGAGCGCCGTGGTCAAATCGAAGGCCACGTTATAGCCGGGTTGCGAGGACGAAACGCCGTTGCCCAATTTATAGTTCGACGTACCATAGAGCCCGCCATTGCCCAGCGGGTCATTCTCGTGATCCTGATTGGCGATGAACCGGGTAAAGAAGCGGTTGCCGGGGTTGATCTGCCAGTCAACGCGAGCGATCTCCTCATTGCGGGGGTGCGACGCAGCGGTCTCGATCTGGTAGTTGTAATTGTTGTGGCCTGCGGTTGGGTCCACGGTATTAGGCTGCGGATAAAGCTTCATCAGCTGCTGTATGCCGCCGACGATTCTGCCACTCGGAATCTGATTGTCTGAAAACGGCTGTCCACCGTTGGCCGGGTCCTTGATGACGACAGCGTTACCGAGTCCGTCCGTGCTGGAAGTGAAAATGCCGTTTCTCTCGTCGTTCGTGGGTACATACGCCTGGGTGGTGCCGCCCGGCTCCAACTGGTGATAGGACTCCTGGCTGTAAAAGAAGAAAAGCTTGTCGTGGTTGGCGTTGAAATTGCTCTTCGGAAAGATGACCGGCCCGCCCAACTGCGCGCCAACGTCGTTGTGCCGGAACTTGTTGGTGGGCAGCAGGGCACTGCCGTTTTGCCTGGCGTAGTAGTTGCTCTGGTCGTTGAACCATGTGTTGGCGTTCATGTTCTCATGGCGATAGAAGTAGCGGGCGTCGCCGTGGAAAGCGCTGGTTCCGTTCTTGATTGACACGGCAATCTGGCCGCCGGCGGCTTTGCCGTACTCGGCCTGATAGTTCGAGGTTTCTACCTTGACTTCTGCGATGGCGTCGGTATTGACAGTGACCTGTACGCCCCCGTTGTTGCCGTTGTCTTCATTGCTGATGCCGTCAACGGTGAGCAGGTGCTCGTTCGCGCGAGTACCGTTGATGTTCATGCTGTCCAGACCGCCTTTGTTGCTGTCGGCGCCGTTGAATGTGCTGTTGATGCCGGCCAGAATCTTCAGGTCGTCCAGAACATTGCGGCCGTTCGAGAGCAGGTCAGTGAGCTGCTGGCTGTCGATGACCGCCGAGCGCTCGCCGGACGCTGCCTGCAACTGCATCTGGCCCCCGGAGGCTGCTACCGTGATGGTCTCGGTGGACGAGCCAACAGAGAGCTTGAAGTCACCGAGAGAAAGGCGAGCGCCCACGTCCAGAACGACACCCTCTTTGGCGTAGAGCTTGAAGCCGCTCGCGCTGACAGTGATGGTGTAGGTGCCGGCGGGAAGGTCTACAGCAACAAAATTGCCCTCGCCGCCCGACTTGACCGTGCGCTCAAACCCGATGGCGCTGTCTTTAATTGTGACGACGGCTCCTTGAACAACGGCCCCGTTAGGATCCTTCACCGTTCCGAAGATGGCGCCGGAGGTGATCTGACCCCAGAGGTTGCCACTGAATGCAATCAGTGCGATCAGAAGCAGGACGGATACTAATCGGCTTCGGCGCACCCCGACACAGGGTTGGAGGATTAGCGATGGAAACGTTGGAAACGGTATGATGGAGGCATCGCAGCGTCCAGAATATGGTCTGGCGGAACCCTTGCGGATGTCTTTCCGGTTCGCATGACTGCGGTGCGTGTCTGTGGGACTGAGCTGAGACATGTGGCCATCCTTTGTAATGGTTTCAAAAGCGTCTCCAAAAGTAAGCTCTCGCATGCGCGATGGTCGTGGAGATACGCTGATGGAATTCCGATGATTTTCTGATGGATTAAAACATTGAATTCATTGAACTTGATGAGACTTCGACAATGAAAACAGACCGCCAATCACCCTTCAGGCTAGGCGATTGGCTCGTTGAGCCGGACTTCAACCAGCTCTCGCTGGGTGTCGCAAGGCACCGTGTCGAGCCCAAAGTGATGAATGTGTTGATGCACCTGTCGGCACAGGCAGGGCGCGTCGTCTCCAAAGGCGAGATACTGCGCGCCGTCTGGCCGGACACGTTCGTGGGTGAGGATGCACTCACACGCTGCATCTCCGTTCTTCGCCATATCTTCGAAGATGATCCCCACAATCCCCGTTTCATCAAGACGGTTTCCAAGGTCGGCTACTGTTTGCTGGTCGAAGTACTGCCGGGAACCGATACTGCCGTCGATTCCACCCACCTGGACACAGTTGAGCTGCCGAACGGGGAGACACCTGGTTTTTCAGCAGGAGTACAAGGCTCCGAGCGCGAGACGGCGGGCAGAGGCAAGACCCGAATCCGCGTCATGGCTGCCGCCCTCCTGGTGGCGCTGGTTGGCGGTTTGGCGATCTGGGCACTTCATTTCTTTCGCGCCAACTCGACTCCGCCCTCATTCCGCACCTTCCAGCTCACTACCAACGCCGGCGAGCAGAGCCGTCCGGCGCTTTCGCCGGATGGAAAGCGGCTGGCATTTGTGTGGGCCAAGGAAGACGGAGGCCACCAACACATCTATATAAAGGAGCTTGGCCGCGAGCAGTTACTGCGCCTGACTAGCCTGCCGGACGATGAATACAGCCCTGTTTGGTCTCCCGACGGCAAGCAGATAGCCTTTCTCTCCTCCTCGGTAACTGGCTTGGGGCTCTATGTTGCCTCATTTCCTCCCTCGGCCTCGGTGCACAAGGTCTATATTCCGGGAGAGACCACGCATTGGGAGCAGGGCGCGCTCTCCTGGTCCCCTGACGGCAAGAGTTTCCTGTTGGTTGACCATATCGGCTCCCAACCAAGTTCCTCAGTCTACCTGATCGATGTGGAGACCCTGCACGCACGTCCGCTTACAACACCACCCGCCGGATGGGAGGGCGATCTCTGCCCGCTCTTTTCGCCTGACGGAAGCAAGATTGCCTTCGTGCGCGCCAGCGAGAGTGAAGTCACCGATCTCTATTGGATTCCCGTAGGGGGTGGCGAGCCGCGACAGATCACGCAAGACAGAAAGATGATCAACGGAATTGCGTGGTCCTCAGACGGCAAATCCATCGTCTTTTCCTCCAACCGCGCCGGCCAGGATGCGCTTTGGAAGGTTGCGCTTGAGGGCGGGGCGGCAGAACGCCTGCCGGTTGGGACCGAAGGCGCCACAGAGCCCTCCATTCCCCCGAAGGGAAACAACCTGGCATTTGTGCAGGGCGGAGCAATCTTCGGCATTCTGCGCGTTAGAGCCACAAAGGAGAACGCACACGCGGAGGGTAAATCGACAATCATCTCCTCGACCGTCCAGGATTCCGCCCCTTCCGTCTCTCCCGACGGCGCGCAGTTCGCTTTTCAGTCGGTGCGCTCGGGATACCAGCAGATCTGGCTTTCCTCGATCGATGGCCAATCTCTGCGCCAACTGACCCCGGACGGCGGCCCGCTCTCGAGTGCGGGAAGCCCTTCCTGGTCTCCGTTGGGCGATCAGATTGCCTTTGATTCAAGGCGAGACGGTCACTCGCATATCTTTGTCATCCCCATCTCTGGCGGCACTCCGAAACAACTCACCTTTGGCGACGTGAACGACATTGTTCCCCGATGGTCGGTCGCCGGTCACTCGGTTTACTTCCGATCGAACCGAGGCGGCCGCTGGCAACTTTGGAAGCTGCCCGCAGTTGGCGGCACTCCGCAACCTGTAACCCCGGATGACGGAATGGTCGGCCAGGAATCAACCGATGGAAAATGGCTTTACTTCGCGCGCGGCGGAGAGAACGGAATCTGGCGGATGCCGCTGGCTGGCGGCGAGGCCGTTCGCGTCCTCGATCAGCCGGCGACCAGATACTGGGCCTACTGGCAGGTGACCAAGAACGGCATATACTTCCTGGATCAGAGGCTGCCGACGCCATCGATCTCCATCTTCGATCCTGCCTCTGGCAAGACCACCAGCTTTGCAAAGCTGGACCACCTGCCGCCATATTACTCCGGAATCGGGTTACTTCCCGGCGAACGGGAACTGCTCATAAGCGATATGCATGAAGCCGGCAGTCACATCTCCGCTGCTGAGGGAGTGTTTTGATTCTTAAAGAAACAATTCACATGAGTGTTTTTTCGTTCATGATGCCATAGCAGCGGGTCAAGATATTCACGGCTCGAGAGGACACTTTCCCACTGCCTGAGGACTGCCCGAATATCTTGTCTTTCCCTCGGCTCATGCTCCACTCTTTCTAATGAACGATTGTCCTTAGAAATACTCAACTAACGTCATGAAGAGAACCGCGGTATTTCCGGAACGCGGCAATCTTGCCCAATGGACACCACTTTAGTGCACGGACAGGTGCTATAATTGGTGCACGGAGGAAATATGAGAGCAACCGTATCACTCGACGACGATCTGTTGCGAACGGCGGAAGAGTATAGCGGCTTGACGGAAAGAGCGGCATTGATTCGTGCCGCGCTCAAGTCGTTGATTGCGCGGGAAGCCGGCCGCAGGCTTCTGGCACTGGCTGGTACCGCCCCCAACATTGAAGACGTGCGGAGATTGCGAGTAGACGAACAGTGATTCTGGCGGACACTTCAATCTGGATCGCCATGTTTCGTACCGGCGCTTACAAGGCAGAGTTGGACACATTGATTGCCAATGACCAACTCTGCATTCACCCATTCTTGATTTCGGAGTTGGCGCTCGGCACGTTGCCGGAACACCGAAAAACATTGGCATATCTCGACCAGCTGATTTCAATCCGCCCGGTGCGGTTGGAGGATGTTCGGCACATGATCGAAGCTCGGGGATTCGCCTCGAAGGGGATCGGCTTGACGGACGCACATTTGATTGCCTCCTGCCTGGCAACTCCGGGGACCCAAATATGGACCCTGGACGGAAAACTCGGCAAAGTCGCCGAATCCCTAAGCATCCGCACTGCTCTCCCTTAACAACCCTCGCCCACACCATTAACGCAAGAGTAAACACAATATGTAGAGGCTACTGTACTAAGGCAGCTACCCCAATTGGGGAATTCAAGAAGTGGTGGCCAGAGACGGGATTGAACCGCCGACGCCGGCCTTTTCAGGGCCGCCTTCCAATTCGCTAAGCGGTTCAGAATCAGTCGAAGTTGTTGATGTTACTTGACTTGTATATCTGTGGTTGTTGTACCTTCTGGTGCTGAGTGGTATGTTCCGGTACCCAGGATGTGTCCGTATTGTGTCTGAGCCACAAACTCGCTTAGCGGAACGATCTGTACTGCGAATCGTCATTCACGGCGAGGGAAC
>Ga0302320_10003320_pt1 | contig 37553 bp, 33 predicted proteins | sample Bog_T0_3_FD_202130 | JGI IMG/M metagenome (GOLD analysis project Ga0302320, IMG submission 202130) | Peat permafrost microbial communities from Stordalen Mire near Abisko, Sweden - Bog_T0_3 | ecosystem: Environmental > Terrestrial > Soil > Wetlands > Peat | place: Sweden: Abisko, Stordalen Mire... | reverse complement strand
ATGCGGCGGCAAAGGCCTGCTCCATCTTTCCGGTCCCAATCAACTTGTTTGACTTCGGCTGTCTGCTTCAGGAGCAGGGAAGGCATGGAAAGGCACGGGTGCTTTTCAAGGAGTTCCTGAAACGGGCGAGAATCATGAATCTCGATCCGGTTGAAGAGCTTGCGATGAGCAAACGAGATATTGCGGGGGCCATCGAACACGCCCGTCAATCCATGTAAGAGATGAGTGTTACTCCATCCTATCGAAGAAGCTATAAGTCGCCGAATACGGCACGCGCGCCTCGGCGCCCGCATGTTCCGCATCGCATCCCGTCGATGGCGCGAGGCCTCCCTGCGTTTCAGTACGGCGGACAGCATCAACCTTGCTCAACCGCCCGGCAGCTCCGGTCGACTTAGCCGAAAGAATCAACCACGGAATGGCGCCGACATGCTGCTGGCTTTCCTGCATTTTGCCTTGCACCTCGCTGCCATCGTCCAACCGCCAGGCCGGCCCGGCAAAATGCTCTCCGATAGCTTGATGCTTATCATCGAACAGCGTGGCGTCGGGGGCCTTCAGGTTCCATGCCCAATCGGCAACCTTCGTGCATGTGTAAATCTGCACACCTTCGCCGCGAGCCTGCAACACCAGCGTCGCGGTGGAGGAGCCGTCGAATTTTACGGTCTTGCCTTCGGTCGCGGAGGCTGGAGGGGAAGCTACCTGGGCCTGCGCCGTCAGCGCTGTTGCTAGCAGTCCCTGCAAGAGAAGCGATGGAAGCCTTCCGATTCTCATTTGCTGTTGAGAATAGCACCAACCGCAGGAGGAGCATTCGATTTGGGCGCGAAGTCCCCTTGAAGGCAGCGTCAGGACTTCACGGCTCCAGCGCCTTCAGCGCGCCGGGGCCCAGGCGCTCCAGGAGCTGCTGGCGATAAAGGCTAACCGGAGTCACCGGATGATTGGGCGACTCAATGAAGCCCCGGGGGAGATCGGGGCCAAGATCGCGGTTGCGCACGCCGACGATCTTCATGGGGGCGGTCTCTTCCGCGCCAGTGGTCCCGATGGACCAGTTTGCCGCTCCCGGCGGGTTCTGGATTACCAGGGATGACGCGGAGCTGTTCCACACCACGCCCCAGCCCATGGTCCAGCCGTGACCGGTGCCCATCTGACCTCGGTTCATCAGGTCGATGCCGCCATTGGGAACCTGCGTGTTATCCACCAGAAAGCCGGTTGCCCAGCGCTGATGCGGCTGGATGCGGCCGTTGCCGCGGAAGAGAGAATCGAGCACGACATTCGGTCCCTGGTTGCGCGCGCCGGTCATCACATAGAAGAGATCGTCGCCCACCGAAGCGCACCGCAGAATGAGAAGCTGGCCGCCTCTCACTTTCAGGTCGCCCGGCTTGGCTGGACTGGTGATCGAGGTGGTGTGATGAAAAACGACGTCCTGCACGGTGATGCGCGAAGTATCCCCTGCCGCATCGATGCCTTCCGTGGTGTCGTCGATGCGGAGGTCGCGGACCCATGCATCGCGAACCGCGTCCAGATTCACCGCATCGAAGAGCGGATCGGTGAATGCCACATGCCTGGCGGGCGCCAGAATGTGCAGCGACTCGACCCCGTCCTGCTCAAGGATGCCGGGGAAGGCCGTCTTGACGACTTCAGCGCCTTCCGGCGGGAGATAGTCGCGATCGTACGAGTCGGTTAGGGGAACTTCGAGCGTGAGCACATTTCCCTGGCGGCCGGCTACCGTGCGGAAGGTATGGATGGTATCGCCGACCCAGGTTTCAGGCTTGCCGTCGCGAACCATTCCGTCCATGCCCATGAAGTGCAGCCACTTCGGCGTTGTGAAGCGGGTAATGCGGATGGTGTCGCCGGCGGCAAACGAAGAGGCATCGTCGAGCGTAATGGACTGGGCGCCCGATGGAACGTAGGGTTGAACGATATGGGCGGTGGTTCCTGAATACTTGACCTGCTTGTCGCCGGCGATGGCGATGGCAACATGAGGATCGCCGGTCATCTTCAGGGTTGTGCCGTTGTCGCCCGCACCGCTGCCCCGCAGAACCACGCCGGATGCCTTGATATTCAGGACGCCGCTGCATTGAAAAACCCCTGGCGCAAGCAAAACTGCGCCATGCCAACGATCTTTGATCGGCATTGCGGAGACTTCGTCGATGGCGTGCTGAATGGCCGCGGTGTCGTCGCCGCCTGAGGGTTGCACGTTAAGAGCGACGGGAACGCGCGGCAGCACAACGCCTCCGCCCATATAGCCGGCATAGGAGAAGTCCACAATGTGGTCGCCGCGCGGCAGTGTGCGGTACACCAGTTTTCCAGCGGAATCAAGCGACACCCACGGCGGCTGTTTGGAGCCGGCACTGGCGGGGATGGTTACGGCGAGGACGAGAAAGGAGGCGAAGGGAATTCGGCGCATATCGGTGGACCAACCGTGCGATATTCATTTTAGCTCCGTGGAATGCTCATTGGATTGAACCCATTTGCCTGGCGCATCGCAGGGCATGACGTAGAATGCGCACGCTGGCCGGTAAAACGGGCAGCGCAGCCGGTGCATAGATGCACAGGCAAACGCGTGACAAATAGCGCAAAACAAGGCGAATTAAGGCTGTTTAAGGCTGTTTTTGATGCAAAAAAGCGCGTTTTCGTGCACGGAATTGTGCGTGTAAGCCTTTACAAAATGCGGAAAGTGCTAGCACTGATATCATGGTGAGTCAGAAGTTAGCTGCGTAATTCTTAAGAATTCCTGGTAGGCCGGCATCGCGAAATGCAGATCCTTCGACTCCCTTCGCTGCGCTCCAGTCGCTCCTCATGAACGGGACGGTTGAGCATTGTGGTCTCCCACCCATCGCTAGAAAAAAGCGATGGATGGGGCACCAGGCAGTTGAGGTTCATACAAGACGTAGCTCGCCGGCGCGAGTCACGATGCTCAGGATGACGGTCATTACGATATGGACTTAAGACTCAGGAAACTAGCATCCAGCTGCCGGCTGCCGGCTCTCAGCTACGGCACGGGGCCCCAGGGCCGGAGTGCCCCGCAAAAGCGCTAAGGTAATAGAAATTGCTCCCGGTTTGCCGATGACACGCCCAGAACAGCGTCGAATTCGGAAAACTTGCGAGAAGCCGACTTTTCATTCGTAATCACAACTACGCCGCCCTCAATAAGCAGTCTCCCGGCAGTTTCCTGACAGCGCTTCTGGACTTGACGTCGAAAGATCGCGCAAAATTTCCTGTTGCTTTCCAAAAGGAATCATGACATTATTCCTGTTGGAAACCTAAAGGTGGGTCTCCCGATGAAAGAAAAGCCGGACGTATTGCAAGGAACGCTTGCGCTGATGGTCCTCAAGACCCTCGATGTGCTGGGACCGCAGCACGGCTATGGGATTGCCCGCCGCATCGAGCAGATCAGCGGAGATGTTCTGGCCGTCAACCAGGGCACCCTTTATCCCTTGCTGCTGAAGCTGGAGAATGAAGGCTCGATTGCCTCGGAATGGGGCGCATCGGAAAACAACCGCCGCGCCCGCTTCTATCGCCTTACCACAACCGGCCGCAAACAGCTGCAGACGGAGACCCGCGATTGGAAGCAGACCGCGGCTATCATCGCGCGCTTCTTTGAGGTCAAAGCCGAGGACCTGCCATGAGATTCCTGCGCCGCTTTTTCATTCGCCTCTCGAACTTCGCCGCCGGAAGGCGCGCCGACCAGCGCCTCCAGGAAGAGATGGCCGAGCATCTTGCCTTGCAGACTGAGGAGAATATGTGCGCCGGCATGTCGCCCGCCGAGGCGCGTCGGCAGGCCGCACTGAAGCTTGGCGCGGTCCAGGCCATTCGCGAGCACCACCACTCCGAGCAGGGTCTTCCGCTTGCTGAGAATTTTCTCCTCGATATCCGCTATGCGTTTCGCATGCTGCACAGGTCTCCCGGATTTGCTCTCATTGTCATCGCCACCATGGCTCTCGGCGTCGGAGCCACCACGGCCATTTACAGCGTCATCGACGCAACCCTGCTGCATCCTTTGCCCTACCCCAACCCCAGCGAACTGGTGCGACTTGAAGCCGACCTTCCCGGCGTGGGCGCGCACGAAATCGGCCTCTCCATCCCTGAGTTGAGAGACCTTCAAGACTCGGGAATCTTCCAATATGTGTCCCTATCCTTTTACGGCACCAACAATCTCACCGGGAGCACCCAGCCTGCGAGCATCTCCTCAAAGTCAGTCTCACCGAGCTACTTCGCGGTGCTCGGCGCCGACGCGCAGTTGGGCCGCACCTGGGATCCGCACGACACCACCCCCGGCTTCCTCCCTGAAGTCGTCCTCAGCGATGGGCTCTGGAAGCGCGCATTTGGCGCCGACCCGAACATACTGGGCAAAAGTCTGCGCCTTGACAACGATGTCTATCATGTTGTCGGCGTCATGCCCGCCAGCTTTCGCGACCAGGGCCAAACCAGCGACGAGCGCAGCACCGATTTGTGGGCGGCGGCCGGATTTTACGGCGACCCCGCCCCGCCGCCGATGCGTGGCACGCGTTTCCCCTTTGAGACCATCGCGCGCATTCAGCCTGGTCTCTCGCCTGAGGCCGCGCAGGGGCGCCTCGATGCCCTGGTTGCATCGTTGAAGAAGCAATATCCGGGGGATTATCCGCCGGAAGGCGCGTGGACTATCCACCTCACTCCCCTGGCCGAGACTCTTGTCGGCAAGGTTCGCCAGTCGCTCATTCTGCTGTTCGGCGCGGTGGGCCTGGTGCTGCTGATCAGCTCCGTCAACGTCGCCAATCTGCTGCTTGCCCGCGCCAGCGCGCGAGGACGCGAGATGGCGGTTCGGCAGGCATTGGGAGCCGCAAGAATGCGCCTGATTCGTCAGCTCCTCACGGAGAGCTTGTTACTCTTCGTGCTTGGCGGCATCACCGGTTTCGCGGTTCTCTTCTCCGCCCGGAAATTTCTGCTGGAATTTGTTCCCGAAAGCCTGCCGCGCCTCAATGACATATCGATCAGCTGGGGTGTGCTGGCGTTTGCCATCGTCGTCTCCGTCGCCGCCGGAACCATCTTCGGGCTTGCCCCCGCGTGGCTCACCAGCCGCCTTAATTTGACGGCGACGCTCCGGCAGGAAGGTCGCGGCTCCAACGGCTCCCGGCGGCGCTCGCGCTTGCGCCATGCTCTGGTAATTGGTGAATTAGCCCTCTCCCTGGTGCTGATGGTCGCCGCCGGCCTTCTGCTGCGCAGCTTCTGGGACTTGTTCAAGGTGCAACTCGGCTTCAATCCCACTCGGGTCGTGGCAATCGAGACCTCGCTGCCGAATCCTAACGATCCCAATACCGACACGTACCGCACCGCCACGCAGGAAGCCGTGTTGCTCCGCGAAGTTCTGCGCCGCAATCGGACGATTCCGGGCGTGGAAGAAACCGCCGTCAGTGATCGGGCGGCCATTCCCCTCGGCCATAGCCAGAACGATCTCAGAGCGGCTCCATTGTTTCGCGAGGGCCAGGAAGTGAAGAGCAGCCAGCCTCCGCTGATCGATACATTGATCGTCTCGCCCGAATACTTCCACCTGCTCGGCATGACTCTCTTGCGTGGACGCCTCTTCGTCGACCAGGATGTTGAAGACACGCCCTTGATCGCAGTGATCAATCAAGCCGCGGCGCGCATGTACTGGCCCGGCAAAGATGGGAAGGGCGAGGATCCGGTCGGCAAGCGCGTCCGTTTGCTGGGTCGTTTGGGCCGTGCAAGGCCGGACTGGACCACCATCGTCGGGGTCATTGCCGATGCACGCACAGAATCGCTCGCGGACGCCGGCATTCCGCAGATCTACCTCGACATCTACCAGCGCCCCGCCAAGTTTCTTGCGTTCTACGTGCGTGGACAGGTCGATCCCGCCACCATTCCCGCGCAGGTTCGCACGCAAATCCAGTCCGTCGATGCGGAGCTTCCAATTTTCCGCGCGGAGACCTTAGACGACGTTCTCTCCTCTTCGCTTTCTGTGCGGCGGTTCTCCATGGAAATGGTGGCGCTGTTTGCCGCAACCGCCCTGCTGCTCGCCGGCTTGGGAATCTATGGAACCATCTCCTTCCTGGTCAATGAGCAATCGCGCGAGATCGCCATTCGCCTGGCGCTGGGCGCGCAAAGGCGCAATATCCTCAAGATGGTTTTGCGCCAGGGCCTCGCTCTGGCCGCCGCCGGCGCCGGCGTAGGCCTGGCTGGCGCGCTGATTGTTTCTCATCTCATGGCCGGCCTGCTTTACGGTGTCTCGCCCTACGATCTCTCCACCTTCGCCGGCGTAACCGGTGTGCTCACCGCCGTCGCCATCGCCGCCAGTTACGTCCCCGCGCTGCGCGCCATGCGCCTCGACCCAATCACGACACTCCACGCAGAGTGACCTTTGGCACTGGTCTGGATGAGTCTTTCGATGTTGCTGCCATCCCACTGACCCCCATTGGGATGGCAATGAATTTGCTCGACAGCGGGTTTCAGAGGATTAGTCCCCAAAATTGGCCCAGGGTAGGGTTCTCTTGCTCCGAATCGGTCGCGATATGCCTTGACACTGGCCGGCTTCGCGAGAATGAAACGGCTGTCGAACGTCCATCAAGCGTGAGGGGTTTGGCTTATGGGTCGCGGTAATCGCGGCGGCTGACTTCGCGGAGGGCCTCTTCGTGTCCTTGCTCCGCGGCCTTGCGGGTCCAGTATCGATACTGCGTGTAGTCGTGCTCGATGCCGAGGCCCACATCGTAGAGGTGACCAAGCTGGAATTGAGCCCTGGCGTTGCCTTGCTCCGCGGCGCGGCGATACCACAGCGCGGCCTGGGTATAGCTGCGCGGTAGCCCCAAGCCAAGGTAGTAAAGGTCGGCGAGCCGCTGCTGAGCGTCCGCAAAGCCCTGCGATGCCGCGAGCCGGTACCAGTGCGCAGCTTCGGCTTCGCTGGGGGCCACGCCTTCCCCTTTTTGAACCATGAGGCCGAGGTTGTACTGCGCCCAGGCGAGTTCCCCGTCCGCGGCGCGCTGGCACCATTCAAACGCGCCGGCGAAGTCGCCTGCGGCGTAACACCGGAAGCTGAGATTGGCCTGGGCATAGAGGTGGCCCTGGTCCGCGGCTAGGTGCTCCCAGCGTGCAGCCTGCGCGTCGTCTTGCGGCAGGCCCTTGCCGGCGTCATACATGGTGCTGAGGATGTACTGCGATTCAGCGTGACCCTGGTGGGCGGCCTGGCTGAAGCTTGCGGCGGCTTCCGGGAATCGGCCGGCGTTGTAGGCAGCCACGGCCTTCTGGTAGTGAGGGTTTGAAGACGAATTTGCGGCATCGCGGCGGCCACGGGCGAAGATGCCGGAGCGAACGGAGTGGAGCGCCAAAGCGCCGCCGGAAGGGATATGCTGCAAGCCCGATTGAGCTTTATCTTCCAAGGGCACCGACCTGACGTTCGACAAACTGCAACCGGTACTGAGCGTCGGCGATGCGCTCGCGCAGGCTGGCTGCGAGTTCGGCCAGCAGATCGCGGTCTTCGTTTGCAGCGGCTTCGGCGCCGGTATACAGTTGGCCAATCTCGCTTTGAAGCAGGGCCTGGTGTTCGCGATCGAGCGCGGCAATGTCCCGCACGGCATGTTGAATCTGCCGGGCAAGACGAAGGAGGGTGACGCCGTCTCCCTCATCGGCTGCTGAGGCGTTGACTTCGAGATGGTCGTCGAGCAGGCGCTGGAGGGTGTCGGTGTCGCCGCAGTTGTAGGCCTGGTTGGCGCGCGTCATGAGCAAGGTGAAGTGCTTTCGTTCCGCCTCGTCGGTGGCAAAGTCAGGGTGGATGCGCTTTGCGACCTCGCGAAACAGCGTCTTGAGGCTCGGCGACGGGTCAAACTCCTCGGGCTCCTGGTCGGCGCCAAATGCGGCTTCGTGGGTTTGCTGCGCGCGCTGACGCGCTTCCTTGGCACGCCGGCGCGCGGAGTCCGAGTGGTACAGATCGACTTCCCGCTCGGTGATGCGGGCCGCAATCTCGTCCAGCTCCGCATAAAGAACGCCGACCCGCTGGAGATAGCGCACTTCAAATGCCTTCAACTGCGAGCGGAGCTGTGCGACGTCGGCTTCGCGCTCGGCTAGCGCGGCGCGAAGGGCAGCAAGCCGATCGCGCTTTTCGGCGATACTTGCGGCGTTGGGACCGGGCTGAAGGATGATTTCTGCTGGCATAGGGCTCGTGACCGGGCTCGTGTTCGGGCAGCCTCTAGTTTAAACCGGTCAGCGAATTTTTCTTTTGCCGATAATACATATAATATGTATTTGTACGTATTGTTGCGCATTTCTTGGGTGTGAGTGATAAAAATGCGGGTGATTAGCGCCTCCGATCTGGCACGCAACACGAGCGCCATCCTGGAACGCATCCTCACTGGCGAAACGGTCAGCGTGATGCGGAATCGCACTGAAGTTGCCCATATTGTTCCGGCTAAGCGATCCATGACCGCTGCCGAGGCCATCGCCGGCCTGGAAGGAAAGTTAACCCCCGCCCAGGGCAATTCCTGGCTCAAGGACAGCCGGGTCGAATTCGATGAAGAGGTTCGAGATCCGTGGGGATGATCTTCGACACCTCGATCTGGGTAGGGTTGGCCAGCGGGCAAATGCCCAGTCAAGCCATCCTCAGGGCTGCCGGAGAGGAGCAAGTCTACATTTCAGCCATTTCGCTCGGAGAACTGAGCTTTGGTGTCGAATCGTGCACCGATTCAGCAACACGGATGCTGCGCATTCGCTACCTGGGCAGCTTGCAACAGCGGCCTGTTCTCGATGTTTCTTCCCTTACGGCCACCGCCTTCGGCATCCTGGCCGCCTTCATGAAACAGTCGGGCCGGTCGCCAAGAACACGGGTCAACGATATCTGGATAGCTGCTCAGGCAATGGAAAATGACTATGCTCTTCTAACCGCCAACCTCAAGGATTTTGAGGGCCTCCCCGGCTTACGAGTTTTTTGTCCGTGAATACTGGCACTGGCGACACACCGGTCCCTCCGCCGCGGACGGGGGACAGGGGGCACCCTCAACTTAATCGGATTTCGTGTGGAATCGGTAGGGTCGAGGACTGGGCGCCTGGCCTCGGTCTCACGGGAACTCTACGAAGTTGAGGGTGCCCCCGGTCCCTCGCTTTTGGGGACCGGGGAGGGCGGTGAGACGGACTGGCAATTGGGCATCCACTCAACCACGGCCACCTACGACGCGCTGGGCCGCATGGTAGAGATTGGCTCGGGCCGCACGTACACTCAGTTCGCTTACCGGCCAGACGGGGTGCTGTTGGCTCTCTACAGCAGCGAGCCGGTCAAGACAACGATTCCGCTTCCCGGCGGCTCCACGGCCATCTATAATTCAACCGGATTGGACTACATTCGCCACACCGATTGGCTCGGATCGAGCCGCCTGGCCACCACCTGGAATCACACCGTCTACTCAAAGGAGGCCTACGCGCCCTTCGGCGAGACCTACAACGAGGCCGGCACGCCTGACCGCTCCTTTACCGGCCAGGACCAGGACGTTGTCACCGGGTCAGCCGGAACCGGCATCTACGACTTCCTCTTCCGCAAGTACGATCCGTCGGCGGGAAGGTGGCTCAGCCCCGATCCGTACGGTTGGGGTGCGGTAGACCTGACGGCTCCGCAATCGCTGAACCGGTATGCGTATGTGATGAACAACGCTCTCTCGTATGTCGACCCGCTAGGCTACAAACTCTGTCAAACGATTGCTGTAAATGCCAAGGGATCGGAATCCGGCTTCGATCCGACTTGGTGCGGCTACTATTACTACCAAAACTGGGGCGAGGGCGGCGGAGGAGGTTCTGGTGGGGGCTCTGGTGGAAGGGGTGGAGGGGGCGGGGGGGGGCGAGGAGGTGCATCGAGCAGCGGCTCGAACAGTAACTTCGATCCCACTGATCCCGGGTATCAGCTTGCAGTGGCATTCCAGCAGAATGGCACGTACACGATCACTGATTGGCGCTTCATACCGTCATTCTACGGCGCGAGCCTTGCGGGGGCGGGCGCATTGGTGGCAGCTCCCGCAGTCGGGGCAGCTGCATCCTCCGGTGCAAGTTACATCGCAAACGCTTCAGGTATGCTCGGTCCTGCAGCGGGCAGAATCTTTTGATCTGCTATTGGCGCTACCCGAGCTGCAGAATGGGCTGAGGAAAGAGGTTACGTTTCGTTGGAAACGACCCCATTAGGCGGATTCGCTAATTGGGCGCAGAACTTCCTTCCTCAAACGTCAACCACCGGGGCAATTTGGAATTGGTTATCTTCAGCATATGCCAATGGTGCACAAGGGTCCGTATTGTATCTCCAAGGTTCCCGGTTAGGTGACATGTGGTTGAACACAGAGCTGCCGATCCTCACACAGAACGGAAATCCAGTTGGAACAATCCTGATTCGATGACCGAGGGAGGCTCCTATGTTCAAAAGACGATGGATATGGTTTGGAAAACTGGTCTCAGATGAGGGTTTCACTCTGTCCTATGGCAACAGGAGCATCAGATACTGCGACAATCGCGGCACTTTTGAGTTCGGGTTTGAGGATGGATTCCTTTTTCCAACTCCATTTCAAGTGACAGGCGACCCGGTGCGACTAAATAAGACTGAACTTAACGAGATAGTCGACCGCGTCATTCGTGGTATCAGGTCAGAAGGCCATGATGTTCATGTATATCTTAATTAGTACCTATCCATTTGAATTCCGCACAATTTGCGCAGAATATTTTTTGTGGCATGTGCGGAGGCCAATATCCATGCACCTTCGAGGCCATTTTGACGAAGGCTCCAACTTTTCGTTTTCGGACGCCCTTTTGGTTCCGGCTACGCCGGGTTAGGCAAGCTATCGTTCGCCAAAGTACACCATTTACCCCATTTACCGCATCACGTGCTTTGGCGGGTTGAGGTGGCCCCGGTCTCACGGGAATCCTACGAAGCTGAGGGTGCCCCCGGTCCCTCGCTTTTGGGGACCGGGGAGGGTGGTGAGGCGGACTGGCAATTGGGCCTCCACTCGGGCAATTGCCAGCCTCTCCGCTGGATGATTATCGATCGTCAAGGAACCACCAAATGAGAAAGATGTTGAGAACCTATGTCTACGTGGCATGCGCCATCAGCCTTTGCGCCTGTGCAGCAGCTCAGCAATCATCGCCAATCCATCCGGAGTCAGCGGCCGAAATGCTCGGCTATGCCTCGGATGCTCGTCTGCTTGTGATTCAAGCCGAAGACCTGGGCATGGCGCACTCCATTGACAAGGCTAGCTTTGAAGCCTTGGAAAAGGGCTGGGTAACGACGGCGGGCATTCTGGTCCCCGGCCCGTGGTTTCCCGAGGTTCTGCGATGGTCGCGCAGCCATCCCAATGCCGACCTGGGTATCCGGCTGGACCTGAACTCGGATTGGTCAAGCTACCGCTGGCGTCCCGTCTCCGGCTTAGAGAGAGGATCGGGGCTGACCGATCCGGGCGGGTACCTGTCGAGCAGCCAAATCTCCGTTGCGCAGCACGCAACCCCGGCGGAAGTGGAAGGCGAGTTGCGCGCCCAGATCGACATGGCCAAGCGCGCCGGAATCCCCATCAGCCACCTGGACCACCACATGCGCGCCTTGATGGTGACGCCCGCCCTGTTTCAGTCCTATTGGAAGATGGGCCAGGAGTATAACTTGCCCATTGTCCTGCCCAATCAACAGGTGAAGCAGAAGGGCGTTCCGGGCCAAAAGCCGGGCGTCCTCAACTTTGGCGGCATCGACGTGGACCTGGCCAGCCTGCCGGTGGATCGCGAACTGGAGATCATGCCGGGCCTGGCCAAGCAGGACTGGCTGAGCGCCTACGAGAAAACGCTCGACGCCCTGCCGCAAGGAGAGCCGCGGAGGCACCGGGGACCCTGTTGGGGCGACGGCCGAGGGCCAAGGGCCGGGTTTCCCTGCCAGGGCTGAGAGCTGAAAGCGGACATCTGGAACTGCATGCAGTGCATGCACTTTCCCACCCCAAACAGTCATTTTGGTGCGCAAAAACATACCAAAAATGCATCGAAAATGCTGTTTTTCGCGCGAAAACGGCCTTAAATCATGCTATTTTGCACTATTTGTCACACTCTTGCCTTCGCATATACGCATACCCCGCGCGGTGATTGTCAACATCGCAGCATGCGCATATAACCGCACCCGCGGCGAAGCGTCCGGTGCGTGGTTCTTGTCTTGGAAGGGCGCAACCGAAGTACCTCCAGGGCCGAGGGCCGGAGTCGCGTGCCACCGCTGAAAGCCGACAGCCAGGTGCTGGAAGCTGGAAAATCACGGTATCTCCACCAGCTCCATTTGCCCGTCGCGCCGGCGATGGAGAACAAACATGTCTCCGGCCCGATTACGGAAGATAAGCAGGTCGCGGTCGCGGAATTCCGCCTCTTTCACCGCCTCCTCCACCGTCATCGGCTTCAAGGCAATCGCTTCCGCGCTCTTCAGAATGTGCGGCTCAACCACCGCAGTCCGCGATGGGAAAGAATGTACGGCTATGGACGCGCGCAGCTTGCCTGCGGGCGCAGTTTGCCCCGGCTCGGCCGCCGGCTCCGGCTGTGCGGGACGCGATTTGGTCCTGGCAACCGGGGGCGCGTCATGGATCTTCTCCCCTTTCGGAAGACGCTTGCCCTCCAGCCGCCGATCGCGGTAACGACGCGCCTGGTTCTCGGCGCGCTCAATAGCCTCTTTGAGCGCCGCCGTCAGCGTGTCGGCCTCGCCCGTGGCCGCAATCGTCTGCAGCCGCGCCTGTATGGTCACCTCGACGATCTGGAGATGCCTCTGCGAGCCAAAGGTAATGCTGGCGCTCGCGGTTTTGCCCAGAATTCGGCCAATGTGTTCCATACCCTCCAAAGCCTGCGCCCGCAATGCCTTGGAGATCTTCACTTGCCTGGCGGTGAACTCCACTTCCATGGTCAGCCTCCGCTTCCAGTTGCACGCAGCCCGGGGTCTCGGCTACAGGAATACGGATTCTATCGCCTTTCAGTGAACAGTGGGAAGTTGTCAGTCTTAAGTTTTCAGTTCCCTATTCCCTAGTCCCTACTTATCCCGCCGCCGCCGCTGGTGCGTGGACGGGATGTTCATGTCCTCGCGGTACTTGGCTACGGTGCGGCGCGTGAGCCGTATTCCCTGCGCATCAAGCATGGCCGCAAGCTGGTCGTCGGTCAGCGGATGGCCCGCGTCCTCATCCTCTATCAGCTTTTTCACCTTGCGCTTGAGCACCAGCAGCGGCGTATCGGCGCCCTCCGGTCCGTTCGAACCCTCCGAGAAGAAGAAGCGCAGTTCAAGCACGCCCTGCGGAGTGTGCGCATACTTGTTGGCCACCGCGCGGCTCACCGTGGATGGATGAACTCCGATCTCCTCCGCCACTTCCTTGATCATCATCGGCCTCAGGGCCTCGACACCCAGATCGAGAAACTCCTGCTGGCGACGGACAATCACTTCGCAAGTCCGCAGTATCGTGCTCTTCCGCTGGGCGATATTGCGCATCAGTTGCATCGCGGAGCGAAACCGCTCCTTCACGTAATCCTTCACCTCTTTGTCGGTGTTCTCCGCAACCAGCATCCGCCGGTAGCGCTGGCTCAGGCGAAGGCTGGGCAGGTCTTCCTCGTTCATTGAGACTACCCACTCGCCGCCGCGCTTGATAAACACCACGTCCGGCTCGATGAGTCTTGTCTGTTCGCGATTGTAAAGACGCCCTGGGTGCGGATCGAGGGTGCGGATGAAATCCACCCCGGCTTGCGCTTCCTCCGGGGCGACGTGGGCCGCCCGCGCCAGGTCCTTGAAATCCCGCTTTTGCAGCAACTGCAAATGCTGGTCCACAATCAGCGCGGCCACTTCCATCGATCGCCTGCGCACCTCCAGTTGAGCCTCCGCCTCGGACCGGAAGCTGCCATGCGGATCGTCACCCGTTTCCGTCCGCACATTGCCATACAACTGGGTGAACTCGCTCTGCTGCGCCGATATCTGTATAAGCAGGCACTCGCGCAGGTCTCGAGCGCCAACTCCCGAAGGGTCGAGCCGCTGTACCAGTTCAATGGCCCGATGCACCAGATCGAGCGCCGCGGCCAACTCCGCCGCATGGCCGTTGAGCAACGGCTCCAGGGTCTTGAAACCGTTTTCACCGGAATGATCTTCGGGGGCGTGGTTCGAGGCAACCAGGTCTTCGGGGGTCTGGCAGAAGGCAATGGCAAGTTCTTCCTCGCACGTGGCCAGGTAACCACCGTCGTCCAGATTGCCTATTACAAACTCCGCCGCCTCAAACAGACTCGGCTCCAGCGTCAGAGATCCCAACTGCCACGCCAGGTGATCGGACAAAGTCGTAGGCTGGGAGAGAAAGTTCTCAAACGAGGGCTTTTCGTTCTCTTCAAACTCCGGCTGCGTGCGGTAGCCGGGATCCAGATAGTCTTGAAAATACGATCCGAAGTCGATCTCGGCGAAAACATCCTTGGGCGGAGCCGCTGTTTCCTCAGCTCCACGTTCCAGTTTTTCCTGGTGGCCCGCGATCTGATCCAACATCGGAACCGATTCGTCAATCTCTTCCAGGACGGGATTTTCAACCATTTCGGCATCGATCATCTCCTTAAGTTCAAGCTTGTTGAGCGCAAGAACGCTCACCATCTGCATCAGGCCCGGAGTCAGGACCTGGCGTTGCGCGACTTTCAAGCTCAGTCTAGGTTGCAGCAGCGCCATAAATGGGACTCGTTCCTGCTTTGAACTTAAGGCAAGTGTAGCCTCATGCCAATAACGCTAAAGTGCAAATTGCCTCACTTTAAGCCAATTTTCCGCCATCGGGCGGCAATCGATCCAGTATTCTCGCTTTGGAATTCAACAAGTTACATCAATCATTCGGGGTATTGACAGCGAGACTATTCCGTGCTGCCCATTTCCTACACCAATTCTCCCTATCCGTGGGTCAGCCCAGCGAGAATCCCTCTCCGAGATAGACACGCCTCACCTCCACGTCGTTGCCCAGTTCATGGGGCGTTCCGGCGCGGAAAATCCGCCCTTCAGCGATGATATACGCCCTGTCGGTCACGCTCAGCGTTTCGCGAACGTTGTGATCCGTAATCAGTATCCCTATGCCGCTGGCCTTCAGGTCGAAGATGATCCGCTGGAGTTCCAGCACCGCGATCGGATCGATGCCGCTGAAGGGCTCGTCCAGCAGAATAAAGTTCGGCTGTATGCACAGGCAGCGCGCAATTTCCACCCGCCGCCGTTCTCCGCCTGAAAGCGCATATCCCCGCGTCGTGCGAATGTGCCCCAGATTGAGCTGCCGAATCAACCGCTCGGTGCGGGTCCGCCGCTCCCGGTTACCCAGCGCCTGCGCCTCCAGCACGGCCAGAATGTTCTCTTCGACCGTAAGCTTGCGGAAAACCGAAGGCTCTTGCGGAAGGTAGCTGATGCCGAAGTTGCGCGCGCGCAAATACATCGGCACCCGCGTAATGTCCGTCTCGTCCACCAGCACGCGTCCGGTCTCAGGCGCCACCAGGCCCACAATCATGTAGAAACTGGTGGTCTTCCCGGCGCCGTTGGGGCCCAGCAGGCCCACCACTTCCCCGCGGGAGATCCTGAGGTCGACTCCGCGAACCACCTGCCGCCCCTTGTATGTCTTGCCGATTCCCTCGGCTATGAGTGTTTCCATCTTCGTCTCAGGCTCAGTCTCGCCGTCACTTCGGCGCCGTAGTCACCGTCTTCGTAACGCCGCCTTCGACGCTAACACTATCGTCGCGGCTATGGAAAATCAAAGCTTCTCCGGTCACGTTTCCGCGCGCGGGATCTGTCATGCTTGGCGGCGTCGCGGCGGTGCCCGTCAGCACATATTCCCCGCTCTCGCCCGAATACACCAACTGCTCTCCCGTCCCACGCCGACCGCCGGAGGTCACCGTGACCCGTCCCCGCGCAACCATCCGGTCCACCTGGGCCGGTCCACCATCCTTGCCGGCATGATTCCCCGGCGGCAGCAGTGTTAACTCAACTTCGTTCGATATGGAGGTCGCTGTCGCCGTCTCGGCAACCACGCTGCCCAGAGCGCCGCTATGCATAACCGCCTTATGCTCGGCGTCGGAATACTTCAGGTCGCCTCCGCGCACGCTGATCACCGACGGAGTTGCCCGCTTGGCTGCCTGTCCTTTCTGAGACGGCTTGCCAGGTCCCGGCCCGCCTACGCTCAAAAGCACAGCCCGCACCGGCTCAGCAGGATCCGGGCTGCGCGCCACCAGCGTTTGTCTCTGACGATCGAGGACGATCACCGGCCCGGAAACCGAGTTGGCCTGTTGCCACAACCTGGCATGCCCCTTGAACGTAGCCTCGCCAGTCGCCTGATGCAGTTGAGCCTCTGCCGATACAACGTGCGCCGGCCCATTCCCGCCTAAACCTACCGTATTCTGCCCCACCGTACCCTGCCCGGCCTTGTCCTTACCCAAGCCGCCCGTGCCGGTCTTCCCCGCGCTGTCGTTATCCCATGTAGCTTTCACGTTCCCGTGTGCAAACGCATCCCCCGACTCATGCGACACATCGATCTTCTCCGCGGTGACCACTAAGCTGCCATCTTCGACGCGCGGATTCACCGTCAGATGCAGCCACTCTCCCGTACCTTCATAAACGGCACGACCTGCCCACGCCCGAATCGGCGCCGGCGCCTCAGCTCGAGCCTGAATTCCAGTCTTCGCCGCCGACTGCTGCACCAGAATCACATGGCCATCCAGTTGGGCCGACTCCACCTGGCCCGCAGCGCCTTGCCCGGCCTGTTCTATGCCCGCCTCCCCGCTGGCAAAATGCACCTCCAACCGGTCGCCGCTTGAGGTCTGCTTTATTCCGGTGGCAGTCGTTTCTTCCAGGCCTGCATGGCCCACCCCCGTAATAGCTGTCAACGCCGAGCCCGGCCCAAACACGCCGTTCATATCGTCGGCCGCCAACCGAAAAGGCGAAACAGGGCCCCTGCCGCGCTGGCTCTCTCCGGTAATCACCACGCCGGTTGCGCCGTGCATCGAGGCGGGTTCCACCTGGCCGTGCCCTGTATCCCGGAACTCCACATCGGCGACGGGCGACTTCCAGGTCCGGCTCACTCGCAATGCGTCGGATTCGGAAGCGGACGACGATGCCGTTAGTTCTTCGCTGCGCATCTCGACGCCTCGTTCCAGGTGAGTGTGGCGCAAGTCGCCTTGGGCTGTGAATTCCATCTCCGCGGTCGGCGCCGTCCCGTGTACGGTCCGCGTCCTCAATCCGCTCCGGGTTACGGAGACCATGGTTACGCCGCCCTCAAGATGGCCATGCCGGGGCTGACTCTTCTCATTGAAGTCCATTGACCCGACAGGCGCTGCTACATGGCCGCCGGTCGCGGTCGAGAGCGTGAATCCGCCGGTCGCGTCCAGGCGCATTGCCGAGCCATCCGGGCGGAACAGTACTTTGGCTTCGACCGCCGTCGCTTCCCCGCCCCGGTAATCGGCCGAGGCCATCCGCAGGTTGCAAATGTCTGTCTGGCGCTCGAAATCCCCATGCTGCGCATGCAGCACAACCGCTTCCGCACCGCGCATCGTATTCAACTCCACCGCCCGGTCAAGCACCAGGTGGCCCTGCTTCGAGTCGTAGGTGGCCCCCGTCGAACTTCCCGTTCCCTGCGCCATAGAGAAATCCACATGATTCGGCGTCGATGCAATCTCGGTGTCCTGATAAAATGTCAGGCCGCTGGTTTTCACATGAATCTCGCCTGCAGAAGCGGCTTGTGCGGCCACGGCCAGCGTGCTGCCTTTGGGCTTGTCGCTCAGCGCCTTTCCCGGCGTTGCCTTGGGAGCGATCGCCGGCGCAACTCCCGGCCGCATCAGCGTAATTTCCACCGGCCCCGCGGCCTTCGCTGTTCCCGCTGCCTTGTCGTACTCGAATTCGTCTCCCTCGATGCGGTCGACACGGCTGCCATCCTCGCCATAAAGCTCGATCTTCACGTCGTGCAGTACGGCCTGGTTGTCTTTTAGCTGCACAACTTTCGACGCGTGAATCTTGAACAGCGTGTGCCCGCCGTGCGACTGTGTGTAGGTAAATCCGTTGGCTTCCTGCCTGATGTCGACGCCCAGCCGTTGTGGCAGTTCCTTGGGATTGAACGGATTCTTCCATTTGCCAACGGCCAGGTAAACAACCAGCGAAACCACCAGCAAAACGCCCGCTGCCAGTACGGCTGTGCGCATCCGCTCAATGGTGAATCGCACGCTCAGTTTCGCACCCCGAGCCGAGCCGCCAGCCGCTGCGCAAGGCTCTCTCCCAGTTCGCTCCACAGCAGGCGCGCCGTCGCTCCGGAAACCTTCTCGACTGCCGCGGTCAGCTCCACCAACTGCCGCACGTTCTCCGCGACATGCCGGGCCGCAATAGAATCGAGCTCGGTCTCCTCTTCCAGAAACGGCGCGTCGGAGCCAAAATCCACGCGAATGTGCCCATCGGTCTCGTAGGCTCCCTCGTCGAACAACGGCCCATTGCCCGTGACCCGCACCAGGCGCGGCTCCCGCACCCAGCGAGCTTCGACACCGTCTCCGGTCTCGAGTTCCCAAAGACTCCAGCCAATCTGGAACTCGTAAGCGTAGTCGTCGTGCAGCATCTCCAGCGCTTCTTCCACGGCGAACCTCGGCTCTGCGCCTCTCTCACCGGTGCCCCCGCTGCGGCCGTAAACTCGCTGAAAGATAGGTGTCTCGGTCCAGTCGATCGGCCACACGGTAGCCGCATACACCTTTGCTTCACCGCCATGCGCGGCAAACGCGCCCAGCACCGCCGTCAGCTTGTCCGGCAGCGCCGCCAGACGCAGATTCGGGTACCACAAACTCAAATAAAGCGTGTCGGACATCTCTACTGATTGTAGACGGGCGAGAAGAACCGAAGATGCGGCCAAAATGCCCTGAATTTTCATCAGATTCAAGAGCGCGGGAGTAGACTTTAATCGGCGGGAATGACCTGGGTCCCTCAAGAAATGGACTGGTCGTGCCAATCGCCCATGCACTTCGAGTCTTCCTCTGCGTCGCGCCGTGGCGTTCAAACAAACTTCAGGGTGAAGCGCGTATCCTCAATGTCGAGAACCGGATGAGATCGAGCCGCGTCCGAACATTCCCACCACCCCTATTGGCCCAACCGGAGACATCGTGATGAACTTGAAATCGCTTATCGCCGCAACCGCTGCCGCATCGCTGCTTTTTGGCCTCCAGGCCCGCGCCCAGGACAGCGGCCCGTACAAGGTACTCAAAATTCAACTGGTTGGGGGCGATGGCGGGTTCGATTACGTGACAGCCGACCCGGACGGCCGCAACCTGTATGTTGCCCGTTCCGGCCCCGCCGGCCATATCGGCGTCTTCAACCTCGACACGCTGGCGCAGGTGGGCGATATCCCTGGCACCAGCGCGCATGGGGGAGCAGTTGACACGGCGACGGGTCACGGATTTGCGACCTCAAAACCGGTAACGATGTTCGATTCCAAGACGTTTGCGATCCTGAAGAAGATCGACGTGCAGGGCAATCCGGACGGGTACCTCAACGATGCCTACAATCACCGCTTCTACATTCTTAGCCACTCGGCGCCCAACATTACCGTGCTCGACGATAAAGATGGCTCTATCCTGGGCACCATCGACATCGAAGGCGCGCCAGAGCAGGCCGCCAGCGACGGCCATGGCAAAATCTATGTCGACATCGAAGACAAAGATTCCATTGCGGTTATTGACGCAGACACAATGAAAATGACCGGCAAGTACGACGTTTCCAGCAGAGGGGGCGGATGCGCCGGACTGGCCCTCGACGCGAAGAACAATATCCTCTTTGCCGCGTGCCGAGACAAGAAAAACATGATTATTCTCTCCGCCACGGATGGGCACATCCTCACCGATTTGCCCATCGGCAACGGCTCGGATGGCGCAAGTTTCAACCCGGCCACGATGGAAGCATTCAGCGCACAGGGCGACGGCACGCTGACGGTGATCAAAGAGGATTCGCCCACGAGTTTCTCGGTCGAGCAAACGGTCGCAACTCCAACGCGCGCAAAGGTTTTGACGCTGGATACAAAGACCAATCAGATCCTCACGATCACCGCTGAGTATGGCCCGGTTCCTGCCCCATCGCCGCAGGCCGCGCCGCCACCGCCAGGGGCACCCGCGTGGATGCGCAGTCCGCGTCCCCCCATGATCCCAGGCTCCTTCCAGATTCTGGTCATCGGCAAGTAAGGCTTGACTGTCAGGCCAGGCGAAGCAGTTTTTGGCGAGCGTGCAACTCCTCGAGTGCGGTTAAATGCGCACGCAAGCTGGTTGGAACGGACTCGCGGACCTGTGCTTATATGCACAGGCAAACATGTGACAAACATTGCAAATAAGGGCATTTTAGGGCCGTTTTTGTGCGAAATTGACGTAAAAACAAGCGTTTTCGATGCGTTTTTTGCGCGCAAAAATGCCGGATGGGCGAGAAAGTGCTAGCACTGCCAGCATCAAGCCTTCAGCCTTGGCCAGGGATCCGGCCCCGACACTCGACACTCGACCCAGAGGGTGCCAGTCGCCCGCTGCCCGCAGCGCCGCTTTGATTGCGCATGAGGCGCACAATCGCGGGCAAATTCTTCTACTGGCACGGCAGTTGGGGCATCCGGTGGAAGAGAAGACGAGCTTTGGGCTATGGGAGTGGGGAGTAAGCTGAGCCGATCGGTCCCCAGGAAAGAGTAGAGTATTGTCAATGAACAATCTCGATACGCAACCGGTTTGCCGGATGCCACGAATATGCTCGATCAACGCTGGAATGGTGTGGGCTGCTCTTTTCGCGATCGCGGCCAACGGCCTTGCGATTGCAGCAGATGCTCAGGACCCCGCGTCAACCGCATCGGGACAACTGATTCCCCGCGCGAAAGAAGATCGCGAGCGAATGGAGCAGGCGTCTCGTCGCATTGTGCTCAATGTGCAAGTCACCGACCTGTCGAACAAGCCCATGTCCGGGCTGAAACCGGAAGATTTCACATTGCTGGACAACCACAAGCCACAAACGATCGCTGCAATTCGCGAGATCGACGGGCAGGCATCGAGCGCCGACGCGCATGTGGTGCTTGTTCTGGATGCAATCAACGATGGCGGATCGGCGATCGGCCATCTGAAAAAGGACCTGGGGAAGTTTCTTTCCCAAAGCCACGAACCGCTGGCATACCCACTCTCTCTGGCTTTTGTGTCCAATGGCGGCTTCACCGAGTCGCAACCATCCACCGATCGCGCCGTCATCGCGGGGGAACTCGCAGAGTTTGCGCGCCGGCCTCACAGTTCGGATTGCGAGCCGGCCCAGTCGATAGAGGGGAGCCGGATTCAGAATAGTTCCGGGCAACCAAACTTGTCACACGGGAGCAGGACACAAGAGCGTGCAAGCTGCATGGATGAGCAATTCGCAAGATCTGTCGCGGCGCTCAGGACTCTGATTGTCGAACAGCAAGACGTTCGCGGCCGTGCCATTCTGGTTTGGGCCGGCCCAGGCTGGCCCCTGGTCGCGGCCTACGGCGCGGGCCCAGGGCCTGAAGGGCATCGAGGAAACTATCGCGACGTACTTGTCGAACTGATGACGAGTCTGCACGAAAACCAGGTCACGTTGGATGCGATTTCCTGGGGAGATTTTGAACATCCCAGGGAAACTCGCAAGCCGGTCATCAGCGTGGACGCCAACGTCCCGTCCACCCCGGACGAAATGGCCGAAGAGGAGATCGCGCTACCGGAGCTTGCGCGCCTGAGCGGCGGCCAGGCATTTGCGAGAGAAAAAAGTTTCGCGGATTCGTTTGCCAAATTCATGACCGATGTCGACCGCTTTTATCGGGTGTCATTCGATTCCGCTGTGGGCTCGACGCCAGACGAAGCCCATTCGATTGAGGTTAAGGTCGATCGACCGGGTGTCACCGTTCGCACTTCCACCACGTATTTTGCACAGCCTTAACGGTGGTTCAGCGGAACCTGCCGGATTTGAGCAGTCGGGCTGTCTCCATCTTTGGTGTGAGCCAAATCACATGCAGGAAGCCTATGATGGTTTGAGAATAGGCACGTTGGGATGCCGATTGGCCGCCTGACAGCGTGCGAAAATCATCATGGAGTCTTAATGGCAACGTTCGGTAGTTTTGCTCTGATTATCGCCCTCGGGCTGGCCGCCTACAATCTGCTTGCCGGGGCACTGGCGCTGAGGCTGATTGCGACCGGACAGCCGGCAGCCATATCGCCCGAGCGGCTGGCCGATACGGCGCGCCGGGCCGGGATTGCCGTCTTTGTGGCTGTGACCGCGGCGGCCTTCGCGCTGATCTGGTCAGTGTTTACCAACGACTTTTCCATCACCTACATCATGGAGCACTCGAACCGCGCATTGCCCGGAGCGTACAAGTTTTCGGCGCTGTGGAGCGGGCAGGAGGGTTCGCTGCTGCTGTGGGCATGGCTGCTGGGAACCTATGGGTTTGTGCTGCGGCTTACGCACCGGACCGACGTAAAGCTTTACGCCTACGCAGGGACGATCCTGGCGGGGATCCAGGTGTTCTTTCTGCTGGTTCTGAACTTTGCCGCGCCGCCATTTGCGCTTTACAGGGGCGCCATTCCGGACGATGGCAACGGGCTGAATCCGCTGCTGCAATACCCGGAGATGGTGATCCACCCTCCCATGCTTTACCTGGGATATGTCGGCTTTTCGATTCCCTTCTGCTTTGCCCTCGGCGCGCTAATGATGCGCTACCCTGGGGAAAAATGGATCAAGGTTACCCGCGTTTGGACCATGGTGACCTGGCTGTTTCTTACGGCCGGAATCTTTCTGGGCATGCACTGGGCCTACGCCGTGCTGGGATGGGGCGGATACTGGGGCTGGGACCCGGTGGAGAACGCAAGCTTTATGCCCTGGCTTACCGGCACGGCCTTTCTGCACTCGGTGATGATGCAGGAGAAAAAGGGGATGATGAAGAGCTGGAACGTGTGGCTCATCTTCTCCACCTTCCTGCTTACGCTGCTGGGCACGCTGTTAACACGCGCCGGCCTGGTGAGTTCAGTACATGCGTTTGCGCAGTCGTCCATCGGAACGTGGTTTGTGGTGTTCATGGGGATCGTTCTGGCGGTGTGCATCTTCACGTATATCCTGCAGCGCAGTCACCTGAAGACCGAGCACCATCTGGAATCGCTGGTGAGCCGCGAATCGAGCTTCCTGTTCAATAACCTGGTGCTGCTGACGGCTTGCTTTGTGATTTTGTGGGGAACGCTGTTTCCAATCCTGAGCGAGTATGTGGTGGGCAACAAGGTTACGGTAGGCGCGCCATGGTATAACCGCGTGGCCGTGCCGATTGGGATTTTTTTGCTGTTTTTGACCGGCGTGGGACCGCTTCTTCCCTGGCGGGCTACATCGTTCAAGAGCATCCGGCGCAACTTTGTGCTGCCGGTAATTGCGCTTTGGGCCATGGTGATTGTTTGCCTGGCGGCGGGTGCGCGGCCGTGGAAGGACGGCGTCTTCGACACCGGGAACTTCTACGCGGTGGTGGCATTTGCGGTGTCGGCGGGCGTTATGACGGCGATTCTGAGCGAGTTTCTGCGCGGAGCCGGAGTGATTTCGCGCCAGACCGGAAAAAACCTGATGGTTGCCACGTGGCTGCTGACGCGGAGGAATACTCGGAGATATGGCGGCTACATCATCCATATCGGCGTTGTGGTGATTGTGATTGGGCTGGCCGGTTCGGCCTTCAACAGCAATGTTGAAAAAGAGATGGCGCTGCACGACCATATTGCCATCGGCCCTTACTCGCTTGAGGAAACTGGATTCACGCAGGATTCCAATCTGAATTACACATCGGAGTATGCGCTTCTCGACGTTTACAAGGACGGCAAGAAGCAGTTCCAGATGGCTCCCGAGAAACGAGTCTACCAGGCCAGCGGGCAGCCGCAGACCATGGTGGCCATCCACTCGACGCCAAGTTGGGACTTGTATGTGGTTTATGAGGGCACGAATCCCGATACCGGTCAGCCGATTATCAAAGCTTTTCTGAACCCGCTGGTGGGTTGGATTTGGACAGGATTGGCAGTGCTGGTGTTTGGCACGGTGGTTGCGTTGGTACCGAGCTTGAGCCCGGCAACCGCATCGCTGCGCGTACCGGCAGCCCGCGCCATACCTACCCAGCCGGCGCTGAAGGGCGGCCACTAGATGACAACCCGGACACGAATTTCATTCTGGATAAAGGCTGTGCAGGCGGTTGGCTTGGCTGTGGCCGTTTGCTTTTCGATGGGCGCCACGGATAACCACTCGCGCTTTAACGACCTGAGTCACAGGCTGATGTGTACCTGTAGCTGCGCTGAGATTCTGGGTGAGTGCAACCACGTGGGCTGCCCCAACTCCACCGGTGAGCTCAATGAGTTGCGTGCCGGCATCGACGCGGGGCACAGCGACAAGGAGATTCTGGACTCTTTTGTGGCCAAGTACGGCGCTATTGTGCTGGCTGCGCCCACGACGCACGGATTCGACCTGGTGGCGTGGATCGCGCCATTTGCGGTATTTGGGGCGGCATTGCTGGGCACCATTCTGCTGGTTCGACGGTGGGCAAACGTGTCGATCGGCAAGACGCAGGCCGTGTTAGCCGGAGTGGATAGTGGAGACAATGCAGACCGGGAACGGCGGGAAACAATTCGCAGGGAAACCGGCGACGGAGGTTTTTGAGTTATGACAGAGACACAGGGCCTTATCGCTGGATTGCTGCTGGGGTTCGCGCTGGTGGTCTACACTTTCTGGCCGGAGAACGTGTTTGCCAGCCAACGCCAGAAGACCCGGCTGGACTACCTGCTTGAGCGCAAGGAACAGCTTTATGAGAACCTGCGCGACCTGAACTTTGAATACCGGGCTGGCAAGTATCCCGAGGAGGATTTCACGGTTCAGCGGACGCTGCTCGAGAACGAAACGGCGCAGTTGATGGCGGAGATCGATCATTTGCAGCAGGCTTGACGCGGAGTTGGTAACTCCTGGCGTAAAGCCCGCAACGATTTTGGAATTTTTATGTTGTACGGGCTGAAGCCTGTACCCTTTACCGGAAGGATTTACACGCGATTATGAAATCGACCTCATTTGCACTTCGCATTTTCGCCTTGAGCTTGCTTGGGCTGGGCGCAATGGCGCAGGCCGCAACCGTAACCGGCACCGTGACCGACAAGACCACAGGCAAGCCCTCGGCGGGCGATCTGGTGGAGTTAGTCGACGTGCAGGCCGGGATGAAGACCGCGGCTCACGCAACGTCTGACGGCGGCGGGCATTATTCGCTCACCGAGCCCGGAAGCGGCCCTTACCTGATTCGCGTAACGCACCAGGGGGCGGGGTACTTTATCGCCGCGCCACAAGATAGCGGACCAGGAAATCTTTCCGTGTACGATGTAGCCGCCAAGGTGGATGGGGTTTCCACCGAGGACGACGTGGTCGAGGTCGAATCTCAAAACGGGCAATTGAATGTGGTGGAACAATTCGTGGTCCACAACACCAGTTCGCCGCGGTTGACTCAATTCAGCAACAACACATTTGAGTTTGTGCTTCCGGTGGGAGCTGTGCTGGACGGAGCTGAGGCAACCAGGCCCAGCGGCCTTCCAACCAACGCCATTCCGCAACCGGTGGGACAGAAGGGCCACTATTGTTTCAACGTCCCCATTCAGCCGGACGAAGGCGAGAACCAAACGGTATTCGATGTGCGCTATCACCTGAATTACAGCGATAAATACACATTCAGCCCGAAGGTACTTTCACCGGTGAGCAGCTATGTGGTGCAGTTGCCCAAAGCCATGACGTTTACGGCGGGTTCGGGGGAGAATTTTCAGCCAGTTCATCCGCCGCAGCAGAATCCGGGCGTGCAATTCTTCCTGCTGAAGGATGCACTGCCGGGCAAGTCGCTGGAGTTTACGGTGGCTGGAAACGGGTCGATGCCGCGTGAGGATCAGGGCGCGCAGGGCGGGCCGCAGAGTGGCATGGGCGGCGGCCAGGACAGCGGAGGCGGCGCTCCTGACACAAGCGCGGGCGCGGCGGGCGGCCAGCCGGGGGGCGGCATTGGGAATCCCATCAACACTCCCGACCCGCTGAGCAAATACAAATGGTGGATTCTGGGCGGCATGGGACTGCTGCTGGTGGTTGCGGCGGCATTCCTGCTGCGCAAACCGGCGGGAGCGCCAGCGACAGGCGCGGTTGCCGATTCTACAAGCGGAAGTTTTCCGCTTCACGCAGCCTCAACCTCTCCTGCGGCAAAGCATTCCGCTTTGCTGAATGCCCTGAAGGAAGAGCTGTTTGCCCTTGAGAGCGAGAAGCTGACCGGTACGATCGAAGCCGGAGAGTACACCGAGCAGAAGGCGGCTCTGGAGACGGTGCTGAAGCGGGCGTTGAAGCGTGCTTCGTAGCGTCGAACTCCGAGTGCCGTGACCGTGAGATCACGTGGAGTCCCCGGTCTCAAAATCGAGACCGGGGGCACCTGGCACCCGGCTTGATCCGTGTATCAGTTCTTCTGGTGTGAAGTGCTAATTGAATACTGGTTTGCCAATAGCTGGCCCTCGTCGCTGTCGAGCGGAGACAGAGTCACATCGGTCAAAGCCGACCGTTCCGTGCTGAAGAAAGTATTTTTTACTTTGAAGTAGTAGACGCCCCCGGCTTCGGCTGTAAAGTGCGCGGCAGCGGTCATGCGGCCTTTCCCCAGGATCACGGCCAACTGCCAGCTTGCGCAAAGATGGTGCACACCGGGATCGACGGAAAAGTACAGGTAGGAGTTTCCGTGTGTCGCCCCTACCCATTTTCCGTCCAAACCCGCCCTGGTGGTGGGCTTCGGAAACGAGCTGAAATCTGAGTCGTCTTCGATAACATAAACCAGCGCCTTGCCTGCATCGGGCAGGGCGGGATGCTGCCCTGCGTCGGTTGATACCGCAAACTTGGCATTTGGGTCGCCGCAACCGGGCGCTCCTTGCGCCGCGGGTTGATCTTGCGAAAAGGCTGGGATCGAGAGCACCGCTGCGGTGAAAACCAGAACGCTAAATGTTGTTCCTGACATGACTTTCGCCTCTTTCCGGCTATTTGACGGGTGAGCTTCCGTTCCCGTTATGAAGAAATTCTATGCCTGTCCAAGACTCGGCGATTCCATGCAACCAATATGCTGAAAGGAGGGATTCCTCGCAGGCCGGCAGTTGGCTCTCGCAGGAATAAAGGCAATTGAGGACCTCCAATTCCCTGTGCCAACCTCCCTATTCCCTTGTATCCTTCCCTCATGAAGACTCTGCTTCGAACGCTTCTTTATTTCGCGCTGATTGCGTGGCTTGGCGCGGAGATATTCTTCCCCATCGTGGCTGCGATCACGTTTATGACGCTGGGGAGCGACACCCACACAGCGGGCACAATTGTGGGTCAACTGCTGCGGATTCTGCATGAAATGGGGCTGGTATCAGGGGTGGTGGTGCTGGCGCTGCTGGCGCTGGCGCCGGCGTGGGGCATTTATAAGCCGCGGACGGTGTTCTGGCCGATGGGACTGGTGGTGCTGATGATCGCTGTCACCGCCTACTCGCAGTTTTTGGTCATTCCGGCCATGGAGCGGGATCGCATCGCGGCGGGCGGCGCGATCGATACACTGGATTTGAATAACCCCAATACCGTTCACTTCAACAAACTGCACCACCGCAGCGAGCGGGTGGAAATGGCCATTCTGCTGCTGGGACTGGCGGCGGTGGTCTTTGTGGCCAGAGCGGAATCGGTGAAGACGTGGGGACTAAGGGACTGAGGGACCGCGGAGCGGGATCTAGTCGCAAAGGCGCTGGCCCCCTAGTCCCTGGTCCCTTAGACCCTATTCCCTCGTCTTGTATCATCGAAGAGGCTCGGAAGCGCGTATTTCATCGTGCAGGGGCCTCAATGGGACGTGCATGAAAACTGGCATTATCGGCCTGCCTCAGGTGGGCAAGACATCGTTATTCAAGATCCTCACGAAAGCCAAGCTTGAAGACCGCGGCCGCTCCAACCCGCGCGAGGAGCACATTGGCGTGGCGCGAGTGCCGGACGAGCGGCTGGACAAGCTGTCGGCTCTCTACTCGCCGCGCAAGACAACGTTTGCGTCGGTTGAGTTTGTGGATGTGGCGGCCATCGGGCAGGAAGCGCTGAAAGAGACTGCGTTCCTGACCAGCCTGCGCAATGTGGATGCGCTGATTCACGTGCTGCGCGCATTTGAAGACGATTCAATTGCGCATGTGGGACCGATCGATCCGCTGCGCGACATCAAAAGCGTCGAATTCGACCTGATGCTCAGCGACCTCACTCAAGTGGAAAAGCGGCTGGAGCGGCTCGAGAAGGACCTGAAGAAGGGACGCACCAGCGAACTGGAGCGCGAACAGGCGCTGCTGCTGCGGTCGAAAGATGCGCTTGAGAAGGAGCAGCCGCTGCGCGAGCTGGATATGACGGCAGAGGAAAAGAAGCTCATCAAGGGCTTCATGTTTCTGTCGCAAAAGCCTATCTTATATGCGGTTAATATCGGCGAAAGCGCAACACTGGGCGACGATCTGGAGGCGGCAGTGACCCGCTTCAAGCTGGATGAAGTGGCGAAGCGCCCGAATGCCGGAGCAACGGCCATCTGCGGCAAGGTTGAGGCCGAGTTGGCGGAGATGGACGACGAAGAGGCGGCGGAGTTTCTGGGAAGCTACGGGCTGCGTGAGAGCGGCCTGGTGCGACTGATCCGCAAGAGCTATGAGCTGCTGGGGTTGATCAGCTTCTTCACCGCGGGCGAGGACGAGTGCCGGGCGTGGACGATTCCGCTGGGCTCGAAGGCGCCGCAGGGTGCGGGAGCTATTCACTCCGACCTGGAGCATCACTTTATCCGCGCAGAGACGATACGCTGGGATGCGCTGCTGGATGCTGGGTCGGAAGCAGCGGCGCGGAGCAAGGGAATCCTGCGTCTGGAAGGCAAGGAGTACGTTGTCCAGGATGGGGACGTGATGCATATTCGGCATAGCGGGTGAAGGCAGGGACTTAGGGACTTGGGACTAAGGGTCACCGCGGGCAAAAGAGCTGGGGCCGATTGGGAATCTGCTGATGACGCTGCAAACACGAATTCGAAGATTGTGTCTCCTGTACGGTCTGCTGCTCGTTGGTTGCGGTTCAGATCGGCCAGACCCGATGGTCGCGGGGAGAGATTTGGCGAAGGGAGTTGCGTTGCAATCGACGCCTGCGCAGGTGCTTGATTATTTGAGCAGCAAGAGCGTAGAACATTCTCAATACCTTCGCGATTCACTCCAAGGCAATTTGATCTACGCCAGCATTCGTGACACCAACAAGTGGGCCATTGTGAAGGATGATTGCGGCATTGTGTTTCGATTCGACGATCATGATCGCCTCGCGAAAGCTGACGTGCGCGAGTATCTTACCGGGCCATAAACCCCTCCCTCAGGGGCTAAAGCCCAAGCCCTTTTTGGGGCTGTTTTCGGCACGACTGAAGTCGTGCCCTTTCAAAGCATAGCCTCATTGCATGTTGGGAAGGATGCGCATTGCTGAAGCTATCTCTGATTCTCGGCACCATTGCCGCGCTGGCCGATGTGGCTGGCGGGCTGGTGCTGGTGCGGGCTCGCAGAGTGGAGCGCTACCTGCGCTACTTTGTGGCGCTGGGAGCGGGGTTTCTGATGGCTACGGCGCTGATCGAGATGACACCGGAGAGTCTGCGCATGAGCCCGCGGCTGGGGCCGGTTTTGATTATGGCCGGCTATTGCATGGTTCATCTGCTGGAGCACACCATCAACTCCCACTTTCACTTTGGCGAGGAGACGCATGCGGGCGAGTTTGTCTCGCGACATACGGGCAACTCGGTGCTTGCCGGCCTCAGCCTTCATGCGCTTTTCGATGGAGTCGCCATTGGCTCTGGCTTTCTGGTTTCAAGCTGGCTGGGATGGCTTATTTTTCTGGCCATTGTGCTGCATAAGGCGCCCGAGGGTTTTACGATGGCGTCGGTAATGCTCGCCAGCGGCCGAAGCCGCAAGATGGCTTTCTATTCCGCTGTGGCGCTGGCGGCGGCCACCATTGCCGGAGTGCTGTTGATTGAGCTGGTGCCGAGCTGGCTGCCTTACGGATTGCCGATATCAGCCGGGGTGGCGCTTTACGTGGCTGCCACCGACCTGGTGCCGGAGGTGAACCGCGAGCCGGGGATCCGCATGGCGCTGGTGTTTTTCCTTGGCGTGGCTGGATTCTTGGTGCTGCGCATGGTTCTGCCGGCGCTTTGAGGCTTGTATTGACTGTATGCTCTCGCTTCTTATTGCACGTGGTCTGGCGCTGCGATGAAACGAACGTCGTAGACATTGATTGCCTTCCCTGAACAATCAGGGCCCAGGCATGTTGACACGGCGTTGCCGGCCGCCTGACTATCGGCGAGATAGCGCGGCAGCCAGACCAGATCGCCAATATCCGGTCTCTCCGCCAGCAGAAAGTGCGGATACGCAGTCCGCAAGTTTGCAACGTCGGCAACCCGGAATGAAAGGCTTTTGCTGAAGCAAAACAGATTGAGCTGGCACGTACTGGTTTGCGGATATTTCTTTAGCTCGCCCAGATCGGTAACCGCGTAGAGCCGCTGTTGCAACTCCGGCCTCGCATAATAATCAAGCTGGGTGTAAAGAACGGGGTCGTCGGTTACAACCGGGAGATTGCTTTGCTCGATTATGCTCACCCATTTGAGGTTGTTGAACCCGGCCTGTAGCTGCCGATGAACGCGGCCTGGATGGACCATGGCGCGGAGCCCATCGGTGATGGTGGCAGCGCGATAGCGGCAAGCAGCGCACAGGAAGAATGCGAGCAGCACAGCGCCGGCAATGCGATTTCTCCGGGCTGCCTCCGCCGCTGCCGCAACGACTAAGGCGATAAGGCCGATGTTGCAATAGAGGACATACCGCGAGTGGTATGCATGGAGCGGGTAAGCGAGCGGAACCACATACAGTGGAAGAGTAGCCAACATGGAGACAAGAACCCACTCCGGCATTGAGAAGCCCGGCGACTCGACGCTGGAAACGGGCAGCCGGCGTTGCCATCGCAACAGGACGGCCCCAATTGCGACAAGGAGCAGGAGGACAAGGTAGGTCAATCCTCCGGAGAAAAGGAGGTCCGTATAAGACTCGAACATCGACTTGAGATCCGGCTTTGACCAGAAGTTCGCGCCATAAATCTTTTTGGAAGCAAGCTCCCCATGCAGAACCGGCACGATTCCGATGGGGAACAAAGCGAGGGCGAACCATATTGCCCAGTCCGGCTTCCTATTTCGGAAATCCTGTACGAACTGCGCCATGGCGAAGGGAATAAATAGAAAGATCGCGAAAGCGTGCGCGTTGATCGCGAAGGCCAATGCGATCCAGAGACAGAAAATGCTCAGCGGCCTGTAGCGTCCGGCAACCGCCGATTGCCAGCTATACAGCCCAACGCCGGCGGCGGCCAGCACGAGGGCATAGGCGCGGGCCTCCGTGGCAAAGTAGAAGAGCAGTGGATAGGCAGAAAAGATCAACGCGGCCAAAGCATAGCCTGCCGGGTAACGGCGGTGAACAAAGCCGAACATGCACCAACACATGATCAGGAAAGCAAACGTAAAGGGGAGCCTGGAGGCGATTTCAGGGCTGAACGGCAATATCAATCCGGCACGAAGGATTAGGGCTGCCAACGGGCTGTTGGTATCGAGGCCACTCGAATAGAAGGTCGAGACGTCGCGCCAGTGCGGAAGAGACGCCGATTTCAGGGTAATGAGTTCGTCGAACCAAAGTAGCTTATCCGCGGACTGGCCCAGGGCGAGTACGAATATGAGAGACAGCGCCAGGGCCGCGGCGATGCCTGCGTTGCGCTCCAGTGAGTCGGCGATGCGCTTGCAGACCGCGAGTATTCCTCGGCTGGGTCCAGCTTCCACAGTCATTTGTCCTCGATGAAGTCTATAGGACTAAGCCCGATGCCCGAAGCCGAGTCTTCCGGCGTAGAGCTTTGCCAGCAGAAGTGCGTAGTCCCATGCGACCTTGAAGTTGGCCTTGCTTGCGCCTCTGTAACGGAGGCCGAATGCAAACGGGACTTCCTGGATTGACTGGATTCGTCCACGAACCAGAATCTCGAGAAGCAATTTGAATCCGGAGTTCTGAAAATCGGCCTGCGGAAGACATTTGCGGCGAAGCATGAAGAATCCGGACATGGGGTCTTTGGCGCGAATTCTCGACTTTTGCAGTGGCCAGGTGACCCATACGGCCGCGGCGGACAGGAGCCTTCTGGCGGGATTCCATTCGCCCACTCCACCGCCTGGCGTATAGCGGCTGCCGATCGCCATATCCCGGCCGCCCAGGATTGCAAAGAGCAGTTGCGGCAACAACTCCGGGGGATGCTGGAGGTCGGCGTCCATCACTCCCAGGATTGAGGCATCGGTACATTGCCAGCCGTAAAGAATGGCGCCGGACAGGCCACGCTTCCCCTTGCGAACGAGCAGCCGGACGCGAGGGTCCACACGAGATATGGCGGAGACCACATCGCCGGTCCCGTCGGGGCTATCGTCGTCCACAACCAGAATCTCGTATGCAATCCCAACGGGGTCGAGCACCGAGCGAACGTGGTCGAGCAAGCCGCCGATGTTTTCGGCTTCGCTAAGGGTGGGAATGACCAGAGCCAGCTTCTCCACAGCGATAAGCGGCTCGGGCGTCTCCGGTCCGGCCAGCGTTGCTCCTGCAAGCCCCTGCATGTAGGATCGTTTTATCATTGCGCTCGACGCGAAGTAATCGAAGATAAGTATACGGGGTTCATCCGCTTGAGGCGACGCAAAGTCCTGAACGAATTTTTGCCGGTCGCGCTTTTCACAGTGCTTGGATTTTTGGTGATGGGCTACCATCCGGGCGCCGAAGACGATGGGGTCTATTTGACTGCAGTCAAGGCCGGCCTGAATCCGGCTCTCTACCCGCACGATGCAAGTTTCTTCCGGCTTCAACTGCAAGCAACACAGTTTGATTCATGGATGGCTGATTTCGTGCGCTGGACCGGCATTCCTACGGCATGGTCAGAGCTTTTGTGGCAGGCCATTTCCCTGTTCCTGATTCTGACGGCCTGCGGCAGCATTGCGCGGCAGTTGATTGCACGCAAGCCGGCGCAGTGGGGGGCCGTAGCGATGGTGGCGGCCATGTTCACGTTGCCGGTGGCGGGGACAGCGCTGACGTTGGCCGACCAGTATCCGCACCCGCGAAATCTGGCTACCGCGCTGATTCTCATCGCTGTTTCGGCGATTCTGGCGGGCAGGCGCTGGCTGGCAGTACCTCTGTTGGTGCTTGCGTTTCTGGTACACCCCATCATGGCCGCATTTGGCATCTCCTTCTGCTTTATTCTGAGCCTTACCTCGCTGGACGCGGTGCATGCCTGGATCGAAAGCCGGCGGTTGCGCGGAACCGAGGTCGGCGCGGCAGCAGCAGCGGCCCCGCTGGGATGGATTTTTGCGCCTCCCACCGCAAGCTGGCGGAGAGCGCTGAATTCAAAAAAGTATTTCCATCTTTACCGATGGACCTGGTATGAGTGGCTGGGAGCGATCGCCCCCATTTTTCTGTTTTGGCTGCTGTGGCGATTTGCCGAGAAGCGCGGCGAGCGGCGGATGGCTCGCTTTGCGCTGGCCGTGTTTGTTTATGGCGTTTTTCAGCAGGCCATTGCGATGATCGTGGCGAGCACTCCGGCGCTGGTAAGGCTGACGCCGATGCAGCCCATGCGCTTTCTTCACCTGATCTACTTTTTCCTTGCGTTGGTCGGCGGCGGCCTGTTAGGTGAGTACCTGCTTAGGGCCAGCGTCTGGCGCTGGGCACTGTTCCTTTTGGCAACCAATGCAGGCATGTTTGCGGCGCAACGGCAGCTTTTCCCCGGAAGCGAGCACCTGGAGCTGCCGGGGCGGCCGACAACTAACCCCTGGCTACAGGCTTTTGCGTGGGTTCGCGAGAACACGCCGACCGATGCTTACTTTGCCGTTGGCGCTCGATATATGTCCGCGCCGGGCGAAGACTATCACAGCTTTCGCGCGCTGGCAGAGCGGAGCGAAATGGCCGATGCCAACAAGGATGCGGCAATGGTGGCGCAGGTTCCGGATCTTGGCCTGGTGTGGGAACGCCAGGTGGAAGCGCAAGATGGCTGGGAGCGTTTCCAGCTTGCGGACTTCGAGCGGTTGAAGGCGGAATTCGGCGTGGAATGGGTGCTGGTGGCTTATCCGCAGCCGGCGGGTCTGGACTGTCAATGGCACAATGAGGCTCTGACAGTCTGCCGGGTGCCGTGAGGAACAGAGATCAGGGTTCAGGGGGCAGAGATCAGGGGCGGGATTCACGCAGTCGGGACTGAGCGGAGACAAAAAGTATCTTTGCGCGTCGGCGCGGTTTCCGCGACAATGGGTGAGTTACCCTAAAACAGTACGGAGTCCGAACAATGCTGAACCTCTTTCAGCGCCTCATTATCGGCTGTGTGCTCATTGCCGCTCTTGTGTTTGGGCTGGTGGTGACGGCTCGCCATGCCCTGGCGTTGGCGGGATTGGCTGGCGTGGCTTGGGCGATGGTTGGCGCGGTGTTGCTGATTGAAGCGCTGACCGTCTATTTTGTGCTGCGGCCCGTCCGGATGGTAGCCAAAGATGCGCGCAGGATCGCGCAGGGCAATCTGGAACATCGTGTCGAGTGGAGCGGCCGGGACGACTTCGGGTTGATCGCAGCAGAGCTTAACCGGCTGGCGGTGCGGCTGCGTGAGTTGCGCGAGTCAGATGCGGGACGGCGTCAGATGGAGTTTCAACTCTCCGACGCTGTTCTGCAATCGATCTTCGAGCCCATTATCGTGACCGACGGGAAGGGACACGTGCTGAAGGTGAATTCGGCCGCGGCCGAGTTGCTTGGCGAGGCCGCCGGCGACCGCATGGCTCTGACCAATACTCCGGGCGGAGACAAGATCCTGAGCGCCATTCGCGATGCGGTCTCGATGCAGAAGGCTGTAGCCACGGAAGATGAGGCGTCGATGCTGCCAATGCGGATTGGGCAGCAGGAACGCAGCTTCCGCCTGCGCACCACTCCGATGCGCGACTCCGAAGGGCGTCTGCTGGGCACCGTGACTACGCTGGAAGACGTGACTACGCTACAGGACACCGACCGCTTCAAAACGCGGTTCATCACCATTGCCAGCCGCAAGCTGCGCGATCCGCTGCTGCAACTGCGTCGCGGGCTGTATGCGCTAGGACAGGGATTCGGCGGGGAGTTGCGACCGTTGCAGGCCGAACTGGTGGCAAATGCCAGAGCCGAGTCAGAGAAGCTCGACGACATTATGGGCGACCTGATCGAAGTAGCGGAGCTTGACACCGGCAAGCGCGATGTCAAGCTGGAGAATCTACGTCCGCTGCAAGAACTGTCAGAGGCTCGTGACCGCTTTTGCGACGAGGCATCGCTGAAGCACATTCGGGTAGAGGTGCGAGCCTTTGCCGATCTGTCCGTGGTCAAGGCCGACCGGAGGGCGCTGAGGTCGATTCTTGACAATCTGTTGTCGAATGCGCTGCGCTATACGCCCGCCGAGGGCGAGATATTGCTTGCGGCCGAGGAAAGCAAGGACGTTGTGCGGTTCACGGTGCGGGATACCGGGCGCGGAATCGAAGCGGAGCGGCTCAGCGGCGTCTTCGACAGGTTCAACGCCTTTTCAGAGAGCGGAACCGGGCTGGGGCTGGCGCTGGTTCGGCGGCTGGTGGAGTCGCTGGGCGGACAGATCGCCGTCGAAAGCCGGCTGGGGCACGGAACCACGTTCCGGTTCACTTTGCCGATAGCGGTGGTGACCGAAGTCCGCCATCCGGTTGAGGTGGGCTAAGCCATGGCGGAAATCGTATTGGAGAAACAACAGGAACTGGCGAAGCTCCGCATCTACATTGGGGCCGCTCCGGGCGTGGGCAAAACTTATCACATGCTGAACGACGCGCATATTCTGCGCCAACAAGGCGTGGATGTGGTGATCGGGCTGGTGGAGACTCATGGGCGCAAGGATACGCAGGACCAGATACGCGACCTTGAAGTGGTGCCTCTGCGCGTGATTCCCTACCGAAACGTGAATTTGAATGAGATGGACGTGGATGCGATTCTCGCCCGGCATCCTCATACCGCGGTGGTGGACGAGCTGGCGCATACCAACGTGCCGGGCAGCAAGAACCGCAAGCGCTACGAAGACGTGCTGGAACTGCTCGCCGCCGGCGTGAACGTAATGACGGCGGTGAACATCCAGCACCTTGAGACGCTGAACGACGCCGTGAGCCGATCCGCCAACACCACCATCCGCGAGACCATTCCGGACAACTTTCTGAAGCGTGCCGATGAGGTGGTGAACATCGACATCACCGTGGACGAACTGCGGACTCGCCTGCGCCAGGGAAAGATCTACTCCCCGGAAAAGGTGGAGCAGTCGCTGGCTAACTTCTTCCGCACCGGCAACCTGAATATGCTGCGCGAACTGGCGCTGCGCACCACCGCCGAGCAGGTGAGCAATCGCGCCGCCGAATACCGCCGCAACCGGGGCCTGGAACAGGCGCCAATTCCTGAGAAGGTGATGGTTTGCCTCAGCACCCGGGCGGGTACGGAACGGCTTCTGCGAGTTGGTTCCCGCATTGCCGGCCGGTTGGCCAGCAACTGGTACGCGGTATACGTGACCCGCCCGGACGACGACAAAGGGCACGGCGACCCGGAGGCTTTTCACCGGCTTGAGGAGTACCAGCGCATGGCGCGCGACCTGGGCGCTCAAGTGGTTATGCTTACCGGCCGCAATGTGTCGGACGCGCTGATCCGGTTTGCGCAGCAGGAGAGCATTTCGCACGTGGTGTTTGGGCAATCGGTGCGCTCGCGCTGGGATATTCTGCTGCGCGGCTCGGTGCTCAACCGGTTTCTTTCCGAAGTGCGCGACGTGACTGTGCAGGTGGTCCCCATGCAGAAGCCGCTGCGCAAGGGCTGAGGCGCTATTCGCAGAAGACCCGCACCTTGGCCTGATTCTGGCTTCCGTCCACATCCACTGTCAGGTCTTCGAGATGGTCGATCAGCTCTTCGAGGTTTTCCGGCTTGATCTGCGACAGAGTCAACGGAACGCCGTGCTGGCTCAGCGCTTGGTCCAACTGGTTGTGTGCTTGTGCCGGGATGAGACTGGCGAGGCGCACACCTGCTCGCAGCAGCTGCAATGGGACGCGGACATTCACGGTGGTCGGGCCGCCTTGCTCGGGGGCCTCTACCAATACGCGGACGTACTTGACCTTGGTCTTCACTTTTGCAGGCGCAACGTCGGTTCCGATTCCGTTTGTCGAGGCAGGAGCCTCGATCGCGGTCAACAGCCGCTCGGCCTGCTCCGCGGTGATTTTACCCGCGGCCAGCATTTCCAGGATTTGACGGCGATTCTCGTTCATAGAACTCCTCCAAGCAGATTTGTAAGCACGGACACGATGCGATGAAGCGAGCCTTCCCACAACAGCGCACGTGCGTTTTGCATCAGAGCCGCGAGACCAAGATGCGGATTGAATGAGTTGAGCAACGCCAGGGCGAAGCAGACGGTGAAGATCCAAAGCCCCTCCCGGCCTTCGTTCCAGGCGATGAGGAGCCGCTCTGCTTCGGCCGGTGTAACCCGGCCAAGAGCAACAAGGGTGAGAATGGCACGGCGATCGGTTTGCATA